>CXWK01000185.1_pt1 | contig 17814 bp, 17 predicted proteins | sample 590851 | NCBI WGS metagenome assembly CXWK01 (sample SAMEA3498364, study PRJEB10139) | wastewater metagenome | biome: wastewater treatment plant; material: activated sludge | place: Denmark | collected 2014-08-01 | reverse complement strand
AGGGCCCGGCTGATGATCCGCCGCCGGCGGGTCCGGTTCCTGCGGGTGAGGTTGGTGCGCCGTTCACATGGGACGACGCCAGCGCTGGGGTCCCGTCACCTTCCGTCCCACCGAGACGCCCGTCATGGGCGGGGGAGCCTGACCGGACTCCGGTGCCCGCCGGAGGGGGCCGACCTTCAGCGGCCGGGGCGGGCGGGACTCATGCCGAGTCGGCTCGTCAGCCGGCATGGGCTACCGGCGGGCCGATGGTCACGACCAGCACGGGCCTGGCCGTGGTTCGTGAGCCACTAGCGCCTGATGACGGCCGGGTGATCGCTGTCTGTTCGAAGAAGGGCGGCACAGGCAAGTCCACGTCGACCCTGAACCTGGCGGCAGCTCTCGCCACGAAGCTCGCCCCCCTCGGCAAGAAGGTCGTGTTGTTGGACGCGAACACCGAGCAGGCTGACGCTTCTCGTTACTTGGGCTTGTCCGAGCGGGTCCAGACGATCGAGACCCTCGTCCAGGAGCCGGTGATCGACAAGGACTCTGTCCAGCGGGCCATCACCGACCTGACCGGCGACATCGGGTTCTCGGCGTTGTTCGGGGCGGTCGACTCGCGGAAGAAGTCCACGATGTCGATCACTCCGGAGCTGTACCGCCGCATCGTCACGGTCCTGAGAGAGATGTTCGACTACATCGTGATCGACACGCCCGTAGCGGAGCCGCACCGCCCGCTGTTCCGGGACTTCGTGCTCGAGGAAGCCGACGCGATCGTCGCTGTCGTGGCCCCCTCCGAGGTCACGATCCAGAACAACATGGAGTGGCTGTCGGGTATCTCGGACCCTGTGCTCTCGAACGGGCTGCTGTTCCCAGCGGCCCGGGTCGGCGTGATGCTGAACATGGCACGCGACGACGGGGAATGGGCGACCCCGAACGTGATACGGGTCATGTCGCAGTGGAAGTTCCTGGGAGCGATCCCCCAGGACGAACGCATCCATGGGGCCGGCAACCGCAAGGACCTGTACTGGCGGGACCCCAGGTTCGAACCGGAGATGACCAGGATCCTGTTCGAGCTGACCAGACTCCTCGACCCGGAAGGTGTCGGGGTCAAGGCGCTGGAACCCGACCGGAACGGTCAGCGTCGCGGGCTACTCGGCCGCTTTCGTCGCTGACCGGGCCTGTAGAGCCAGCACGGTCAGCGGTGGGCTGGGCAGCGCCCCGAAGCGTGGGTGGTGGTGTTCATGCAGGGACGGCCGGAGGAGCGGGTTACCGCTCCGCACATCCCGCTCGAACCGACCGGCGGGATGACCTGTTGGGCGTGACCGACGGGCATGGAGCGGGTGTCCCCGGCGATCTGTGCCCATTGGTCGGGACCCGCCGCCGCAGCGCCGTCCATGAACTCGGTTCCGTACTGGAGCTTGTCCCGCCACCGTTGGGGGATGGCGCTGGCCCCGTCGCGCGCTCCGAGTAGCCCGCCGGCGATGGCGCCGTTGGTGTCAGCGTCGCCGCCGATCTGGACGACGTCGGACAGGGCCTGCTCGAGACCCCGGTCGTCCTCTGCCGCGGCGACGGCTACAGCGAGGCTGTGTAGGACGTGGCCGCCGCCGGGGGAGTAGGGGTACCCGTCGGGGAACCTGCCGGTAGCGGCGACCTCGGACAAGTCGAGAGAGCGGCCAGCGTCGACGGCCTGGCGGACCTGCTCGACCGCTTCGTCGTAGCGTTCGTCGAGGACGCCGGCTTCGTGGCGGTAGTCGATGTCGTCGCCGTCCTCTTCGTCGTACTGGTCGCGGTATGACTCGCAGATGCGGCTGCTGTTGGTGGTGTGGACGCGATCGCCGGAGTCATCGAGCTCGGTGGGCTCCCCGCAGTTACGGCAGCTACTCGCGGCGTCACCGAACACCGACGAGGTGGTGATGCGGGTGGCGTCGTTGATCGCTTCGGTCACGGGGCGGCCAGCGATGACGGCAGCGACGGTGTCGTTGTAGGCGACGCAGGCGGCCTGGCAGGTGAGGTCGTCGTGGGTCACCGCGGAGATCTCGCGGCTGAGCCGGGCCCGGTCGTCGGGGTCGTCGACGAACACGGCGGTGGGGATGGTCCGCATGAGTGAGCCGTTGCCGGCGGAGCCTTGCCCGGCGCCGGCGTCGCGGGGGTCGCCGGTCCGTGCGTAGTGGTTCAGCCCTGAGGCGGTCGCCCCGCCGATGTCGCGGGGGCCGTGTGCCTTCCATGCGGCCATGTTGTCCGCTGCGACCCGGACGATGTCGAGGTCGGGGTCTTCGGTGGCGGCGAGGTGTGCGTGGAGGACGGCCCGGGTGAGGTCGGTGTCGTCGGTGGCGTCACCGGCGTTCCAGCCGAACGCCCCGCCTCCGGTCACGTCGAGCTGGTCGGCCGGGATGGTGGCCGGGCCCACCCGGTTGAACTCGAACGTGGCGCCGAGGCTGTCGCCGGCGTGGACCCCGATGAGCGCTCCAGCGCGCCGGTCGGCGACGCCGGCCCGGTCGACGGGGACGGGGGCGGGGACGGGATCAGCTGGTCGCCGGAAGATGGATCGGATGCGGTCGCGGAAGGCCATTGTCAGGGACTATGCCGACCCGCTCACCGGTTTCTTGGGCAGATCCTCAGAACTGGTCAGCGAGCGCCGGGGTGGGGGTGGGGGTCGCTGGTCCTGAGGAGGGGGCGTCGCCGATGTCGACGATGCTGGTACAGAACGGGATCCACCCGGCGCGGAGGGTGCCGATGGCTCCCTCGCGGTGCTTGAGAACGATGAGCTCCATGATCCCGGAGTCGATGGTGTCGGGGTTGTAGACCTCGTCGCGGTACAGGCCGACGACGGCGTCGGCGTCCTGTTCGATCGCTCCCGAGTCGCGGAGGTCCGACAGCATCGGGCGCTTGTCGGGGCGGGACTCGAGGTTCCGGGACAGCTGGGAGAGGGCGATGACGGGGACTTCGAGGTCGCGGGCGAGGAGCTTCAGGTGCCGGGAGATCGCCGCAACTTCAAGCTGGCGGCTCTCGGCCTGACGGCCGTACCCGGACCCGCCGACGAGCTGGAGGTAGTCGACGATGATGAGGCCGAGCCCGTGGGACTTGCGGGTCTGGCGGGCCCTGGACGACAGGGACAGGACGGTGTGGCCGGCCTGGTCGTCGATGACGAGGGGCACAGATTCGAGAGCGTCGAGAGAAGCGCCGTAGCGGGCCTTCTCGTCGTCGGTGGCGGCACCGCGCTCTACGTGCTGGGCGTTGGTCTTCGACCGTGACGACACGAGCCGGTGGAACAGGTCGGTGGCGGGCATCTCGAGGCTGGCGAAGTACACGCCGAGGTCGTGTTCGGCGGCGAAGTGCCCTCCGATCTGGAGGGCGACGGCGGACTTGCCCATCGAGGGACGACCGGCGATGACGTACACACGACCGGGGGACAGGCCGCCGAGCAGTTCGTCGAGCGGGCGGATGCCCGTGGGGATCCCGTCGTTGGGCTTGCCGCCCTCGATACGGGAGCGGAGCTCGACAGCGAGGGTGTCGGCGGTGTGGACGTGCTTGAGGGTCGGGCGGTCTACGCCGGCGACGAGCTCTTCGACTTCGACGAGTAGCGCTTCGGCGTCGGTGGTTCCGCGGGCAAGGTCTTGAAGGGTCGGGGCCATCGCCGCGATCTGGCGGCGGCGGGCGTCGTCCCGGACCCGCACGGCGAAGTCGCGTGCGAGGGTCACGGGGGCGTCGCCGGCCCCGATTTCGGCGACGAGTTCGGGGGTCGCTTTGGCCTCGGCGGCTCCGACGATGGTGTCGATCTCGATCTCGACGAGCGCCGGGTGGGGCGACACGCCGCGCTGGGCGATCTGGTAGACGGCTTCGGCGATGACCTTGTGAGCGGTGACGAAGAAGTGCTCGGGGCGGAGCTCGGCTTCGGCGGCGGCGTCGTACGCCTCGATCGAGATCATCATCGCTGCGAGCAGGCCGCGCTCGACGTCGGGGGAGTGGATGGGCTCGGTCATCGTGCGGACCCGTCGTGGGAGCCGTCGCGGCGGCTGGAGGGGCTGGTGAGCTGAACGGCGAGGGCGCCGTCGCGGAGTCGGTCGTAGGCACGCTCACCGATACGGGAGCGCAGCTGGTCAGGTTCGAGGTTCGTGGTGGCAACGATCGGGAGCCCGTCGAGGTACCGCCGGTTGATCAGCATCTCGGTCTTCTCGGCCTCGTACTCGGTCGGGGCGGAACGGCCGCCGCCGAGTTCGTCGATGACGAGCAGCGGGATGCGAGCGACGTCACGGACTTTGAGGTCGCCGTCGCGGAAGGCGTCGAGCAGCTCGGTGTACACACAGAACCGGGCAGCGACAGCGCGGTTCGTTACGGCAGCGTCGACCGCGGCGATGGCGGCGCCGGTTTTGCCGGCGCCGATGGTCCCGATGAGGATCACGTTGCGGACCGGGTTCGCTGCCCAGGCGCGCAGCGAGCGGATGGCCTCTGGGGACGGCGGCGGGTCGAGAGCTTCGAGTGTGTCGAGGGTCAGGTCGGCGAACCGGTGGGGGACACTGGACCGCCATGCGGTTTCGGCGTGGTGAGCCCGGTCGGCGGCGGTGACCTGTTCCCAGAGCTCGCGCCCGTCGATGTCGGCCAGTTGGCGGGGCGACCGCGGACCCGTCGTGGGAGCGGTGCCGTTGGTGACGCTCATAGCTGGATCACTCCGTCGTTAGCGGGGTCGAAGTTGCCGATCGGGCTTCCGGCCCCGACGGGCTGGAGGTCGCGGTCCTGGTAGTAGCCGTAGAACTGCTCGATCTTGCCGGCGTCGCGCAGGATGAGCTCGAGCCCGTTGAAGATCTTGGCCCGTTCGTTCCTGCCGCGGTGCCAGTCGCTGTAGAGCCAGCCCTGCACGGCTTGGATGACGTAGTCGACGCCGTAGCCTTCGATGGCCTTGCTGATGAGCTTCCGGCGTTTGTCGTCGAGCTTGACATGAGCGACGCCTGTGAGCTTGCGAGGGAGGTCTTCGGGGGCTGCTGTCTCGCGGGCGAACTCGCGGCGCGTTTCGAGGTAGGCGTCGAAGACCATCTTGACGGGGTCGATGACGGGTACGGCGTCAGCGGCGAGGAGCGTGAGCTGTCCGTCGTCGGGGTTGTCGTCGGGGTTGTCGTCGCCGCGGTTGTCGTCGGGGACGGCTGATGCGTCTTCGCGCGGAGAGTGGTCGTGGGTGTCGGTGCCGGGGTTGCCGTTCACCGCGTAGCGGTGAGGGTTGGGGGAAGGCGTCGACGGGGAAACGGTGGGGGACTCATCGGCGACGACGGAGTCGGAGCCCTGTAGTTGTTCTTCTAGTAGTTCAGAATTATGTTCTGGGCGCCAGGGTTTCCGCCCTAAGGCCGGAAACCCTGGCGCCCCATGGGTGCCAGGGTTTCCGGGGGTGGGTGCCATGGTTTCCGGGGGTGCCATGGTTTCCGGGGGGGGGGCGGAANNTCGCCGCTGCCGATTTCGTCACGATCCGCGCGACTTTCGTCGCCGGCGGCGGGCCTGCTGAGCCCGAAGACCTTTGTGGGGTCGAACACCTGGGGGCTGTCGGGGGGCATGAGGAACCGGTAGGTCTGGGTGCGCCTTCCTCCGCTTCGGCCGTCGTCGACGAGGGTGAGGTAGCCGTTCTCTTCGAGCCACCGGAGGCTGCGTTGGGTGCTTCGCCGGGCGGTGCGGGTCGACGCCGAGATCTTCCCGACGGAGACGAAGAACAGCCAGTCGTGTTCGGCGCTGACGACGTCGGCGATGTGGAGGTGGACACCGAAGCAGGCTCCGACGGCACCGGAGTGGGTCCAGACCCATCGGGTTGCGTGGACGCTCACGATGCGACCTTGGTTCGGTCGTGGGAGCTGTCTGCGATGACGGGCATCCCTTCGGGCATGAGGAACCGGTAGGTCTGGGGCTGGGGGCGTCTTCCTTCGCTTCGGCCGTCGTCGACGAGGGTGAGGTAGCCGTTCTCTTCGAGCCACCGGAGGCTGCGTTGGGTGCTTCGCCGGTCGATGCGAACCGACGCCGAGATCGTTCGAACGGAGACGAAGAACAGCCAGTTGTGTTCGGCGCTGACGACTTCGGCGATGTGGAGGTGGACACCGAGGCGTGCCCCGGAGGCTGTGGAGTGGGCCCAGACCCACTTGGTGGCTTGAGCGCTCACGACCGGGCCCCCTTCTTCGTGCCTTTGGCGCTGCCGAGCTTCTCGACGGGGCTGGACAGCGGGTGATCTTGTGCGGGGGTCCCGGTGGGGGTGGTGCCGTCGTAGACGGCGGGCATCCCTTCGGGCATGAGGAACCGGTAGATGTTGGCGTCACCGCGGCCGCTGCTGGAGTTGTCTACGAGCAGCTCGAGGTACCCGTTCTCTTCGAGCCACCGGGCAGCGCTGCGGACGGTGCGGTCGGTGCACCGGCAGGCCCGGGCGATGTAGGCGAGCGGGTTCGAGTACCGCCACCCGTTCCCGGATGAGACCGAGTCGGCGATGTGGAGGTGGACGGTGAGGGCGGTGCCTTCAGCGGTGCTGTAGGTGCGAACCCAGTCGTAGGCGTAGGTGCTCACCGCTCTGTTTCTCCTGTCTGGACGCCGGTCATGGAGACGGGGGTCCAGAAGATGCCGGCGGGTTCACTGTTTCGACGGGGAGGGGTCCCCACGGTGGGTGCACATCGAGTTGCTGTCACCTGTCTCTCCTGTCTCTCCTGGTTCTCTCCTGCGATGACCGGGTGGGGCTGCCCGGAGCTCTTCGCCGGGGGGAGAGAGTCCCCGGGGGCTCCGGGCAGCCGTCACCCGGTCGCAGACCCTACACTAGAACTGCGCCCAACAGTTGCGGATACGATAAGTGTCGTTGTCTGTTACGGTTGTGGGGTGCGTGTTCGCCTGTTGAGGAGAGACTGATGTCGGAGCACCGGAGCGTCTCTGACGCCCTTGCGTTGCTGGATGAGACGATCGCCGGTATCGGTGTGGGTGAGCCTCGACCGCAGCAGCGGCAGGTGACCGAGGGGATAGCTCGAGCGATCGCCGAGGGGCACCCGATCGTGGTGCAGGCACCGACCGGGGTCGGTAAGAGCTTCGCCTACTTGTGTGGGGCGGTGACGTCCGGGAAGAGGGTCGTGGTGGCGACCGCCACGAAGGCGCTCCAGGATCAGCTGGACGCGAAGGACCTGCCGGCGGTTTCCGCTGCCGCGGAGCGCCTGTGGGGCCGCCCGATCCGCTGGGGGGTCCTGAAAGGACGCCAGTCGTACGCCTGTGTGGCTTCGATCGACGAGATCGACGAGGCGTCCCGCCAGCAGTCCCTCATCGTCGAAGAGGCCGCGGTCGCCGGCGAAAGCGAAGAAGTCGCCCGCCTGGTGGAGTGGGCTTCGACATCACCGTCCGGCGACCAGGCCGAGTTGGATTTCGAGCCGTCGCCGCGCGCGTGGCGTTCGGTGTCGGTCCGTCACGACGAGTGCCCCGGGTTCTCGAAGTGTTCCGCTGGTGACCGCTGCTTCGCTGCGGAAGCGGGCCGTCGGGCGCAAGAAGCCGACGTGGTGATCGTGAACATCCACCTGCTGATGACCGACATCGCCGCGGACGGAGCGCTGCTCGGCGACATCGACGTGGTCGTCATCGACGAGGTCCACGAGGCCGAGGAGATCGCCCAGCACGTTCTCGGTGCCCGGGTTTCCCCGGCGCGGATCCTGGCGGTGTCGGGCGCGGTCCGCGCCGCTGGCGGGGACGCCGCAGCAGCGAAGTCGTTGGCGGCGGCAGCGGAGAGGCTCGGCAAGGCGCTCGTCCCGTTCGAGGGCCAACGGCTCCGGGCGGGGGTCGGTGCCGGCGAGGAGCTCGAGGCGGCGGTGATGTTGCTGGCGGGGATCGTCGAGTCGGCTACGGCGTCGGTCCGGGCGGTGTCGGGAGGTAACGACACCCGCAAGGCCCGGGCGTTGAAGTCGGTCACGTCGCTGGCCGAAGAGATCCGTCAGGTGCTTGGGGCGAACCTTGATTTCGATGTCGTGTGGGTCGAGGACGGCGACCCGCCGGCGTTGCGTTCGGCGCCGTTGAACGTGTCGGGTCTGCTCCGCAGGGGGCTGTGGTCCCGGGCGACAGCGGTGTTGACCTCGGCGACGGTCCCCGAGTTCTGCGCGGAGCGTCTCGGAGCCGACGACGCAGTGTCGGTGAACGTGGCGTCGCCGTTCGATCACCGGTCGAACTCGCTGCTGCTGGTCCCGTCGGGGTTGCCTGACCCGCGCGACCCCGAGTGGGAGGAACGCACCCACCCGGTGATCGCCGGAGCGGTGCGCGCCTCCGGCGGGAGGGCGCTGCTGCTGTTCACGTCGTTCAAGGCGATGCGCAACGCGTACGAAGCGATCGCCGATGATCTGCCGTACACGATGCTGGTGCAGGGCGAGGCCCCGAAGCAGCGGCTGGTGGAGCGGTTCTCCGAAGACGTGTCGTCGGTGCTGTTCGCCACGATGGGGTTCTGGACCGGTGTCGACGTGAAAGGCGAGGCGTGCTTCGCTCCGGGGACCGAGGTCCGCACCGACCGCGGCCGGGTCCCCATCGAGCAGGTGACCCACGGCGACCGGGTGTGGACCCACGCCCGCCGTTGGCGGCCGGTGACCGCAACGATGTCACGGGCGTTCGCCGGCGAGGCGGTGGTCGTGCACCCGGGCCAGGGCGGCGAGATCGTCGTGACTCCGGAGCATCCGCTGCTGGTGGCGTTGGAGCCCGGCGAGACGCACCCCGACGCGGTCCCGGCGGGCCCCCCGAATCTGTTCTGGGTGCCGGCCGGGTCGCTTGCCGACGGGGCAGCGCTGGCTTTGGGGGCAGGGCCCGGGTTCTACTCGTCGCCGGCCCGGTTCTCCCGCCGCGGCTACACCGGCACCGTGTTCAACCTGTCGGTCGCTGACGACGAGTCGTACTCCCTCGCCCAGTTCGCTGCGCACAACTGCTCGCTGGTGGTGATCGACAAGCTGCCGTTCGCCCGCCCGAACGACCCGTTGCACGAGGCCCGCCGCGAACGGGCCGGCGACGCTGCGTTCTCGACGGTGGACCTGCCGCGAGCGTCGACACTCCTGGCGCAAGGGGTGGGGCGGCTCATCCGGTCCGGTTCGGACCGCGGTGTGGTGCTGGTCCTCGACCCCCGCCTGGCCACGAAGGACTACCGGAACCGAATCTTGAACCGTCTGCCCGACATGCCCCGCCGCCGCGACTGGGCATCTCTCGAGTCGTTCTTCGCGAACGAGGAAAGGCTGTCCCCGCAAATAGCGGCTGGGGACGGCATGGTGGTAACACAATGAGCCCGCTCGCTCTGCTCGCCCCGTACTGCAAGTCGCTCGACCCGAGCGGCGAGGCCCGCTGCTGGAAGCGTGGCCGGTTCGTCGGGGGCCGCTGCCCGGATTGCTGGGACCTGCTCCTCGGGTCGAACGACCCGGAGGTCATGGCCGACCTGGCCTCGGAGGAAGACATCCCCGAAGGGGCTCTCGCTGACCTGGCGAACACCCGCTGGGCGCCCGTGGGTGTCGAGATCGCCCGCCGTCCCGGTCCGATCCCGGCCGGGGTGATGTCGCGTTTGGCGACTCACCCCGAGGCGATGGTCCGCATGGAGGCGGCCAAGCGGGACGACCTGACGACAGAGAACGCCGACGAGATGCTGCGGGCGTCGTCGCATGACGTCGGGGTCCGCCGGGCGATCGCCGGGTACGCCCCGCTGAGCGCGTGGGCGTCGGAGTCGCTGTTGAACGACGAGGACCTCGACGTTCACGCTGCGTTGGCGAAGAACCCGACCGCCGGGATCGACGATCTTGAGATGCTGGCGACGGCGCACCCGGTCAACGACGTGCGCTCCTCGGCACAGGAGAACCTGTCGGGCCGGGGTCACCCGGTGACCTGAGAGATTTCTCCCTCCAGCGGTTGACACCCCCGAACCGTTACCGTAAGCTACGGATACATATACCAACGGCGGTGTGTCGTGGTTGGTGAGCCCAGAGGAGAGACTGATGGCTGCAACACTGTTCCCTGTCGACGTGCCGGTCACGATCACGGTCCCGTGGTCGTTCACGGAGCCCTTGGTGTTCCGTCGGGTGGACGCCGGCGAACCAGCGCACGGAACGCCGGCCGGTTGGCTGGCGGGCTGCCGCTGCGAGGGCTGCGTCACCGCAGCCCCGTTCGTCGGTTCGGCCGCGCACGGCACCGCCGGCGGGTTCGACGCGGGCTGCCGTTGCGGTTCGTGTTCGGCGGCCAACGAGCACCGCGCTGCCTGCTCCGAGGACCGTTCCGACATCGGCCGTCTCGCTGACGCTCTCATCGAGGTCCTCCAGGTCCGCCAGGAGCCGTGGCGTGCCGATGCGTTGTGCCGGGGCAAGGTCGAGGACTTCTTCCGTCAGTCCCATGGGCGGGTCGCTGCCGCTGACGACGTCCGGGTTCTGTGCGACGTGTGCCCCGTCGCGAGGGAATGCGAGGAGTACGTCACGGCGAACCCGCAGCGGCACGGCGTGTGGGCCGGCACCATGTCCTCGCAGCGCCGCTCTCCCGGAGTCGCTGCGTGACCGCCGCTCTCCCCGCTGCCCGTCCCGGTCGCTCCCAACGCGGCCCGGAGCTTCCCGTGGTGAACGGCCGCCGGCTGGCAGCGGCGACCGTGGCGCTCACCGACGGCGGCTACGTCCTCGGGGAGCTGTTCACTGTCGACGGCGACGAGGTTTCAGCGGAGATGTTCCACTCGGGCGAGGTTCACACCCCGCTGTCGTCGCCGTCGCGGCCCGGTGACCGGGAAGCTTCCCGGCTCACCGGGGCGGTCAGCGACTGGGACGGGTCGCTCGAGCCGACGGTGATCGTGTCAGTCCACGACGATCGCGGCGACGGCGGTGTCCTGGTGTGGCACCTGGGCCCGCTCGGAGCGGCGCCGTTGGTGTACGACAGCACTGTCGCTGTCTCCGGTGTAGCTCTCGGGGAACTGGTCGCCTACCCGCCTACGTGAACGGGACCGGCAGAGTTCTTGCTGTTGGTCTGGCATCGTCTCAGAGCGATGACCGGGAAGCAGATCTGTGGGAAGCCGACCGTGGACGGCCCGCCGTGCCAGAACCTGGCGGGGTCGTGCACGGCGAACCACCCGGCGGGGCCCCTGGGAAACGGATCGGGTTTCGTGCCTGTCTGCGCGGCGGTCCCGGGCCCTGACCCTCTGGCAGCGTTCGACGACGGGTGGGCTACCCGGGCCGCTCTCGCGAAGGACGGCACCACACCGTTGCTGCTGGCCCGCCTCGCGGTCGACCCGGACCCGGTGGTCCGTGAGCAGCTCGCGGTGAACCCGCACGCCGCTGAAGACATCATCGCCGGGCTGGCCGCCGACCCTGTGATGTCGGTGCGGGCGTCGGCGTTGGAGAACCCGACGTGCCCGGCTGCTGCTGTTGTTGCCGCGGTAGCGGCCGCCGACCGGGCGGCGTGGACGTCAAGCAGAGCCGACGCGGCGATGGGCGGCGTGGACCCCGAGGCGTTGTTCGCCGCGGTCGACGACCCTGCGGCGGTCGTTGACCGGGTCGCTGAGACCCACGAAACCTTGGGGGTGGTGGACGGCTGGCGGCTCCAGGCAGCCGTCGGGGTCGGAGCGAACCCGCTGGTGGCGTTCAGCGACGCTGTGCGTCTAGCGAACCTGGTCCCGGGTTCGCATCCGGCGCTGGTGACGAACTGGTCTGGGCCGAAACCGGTGGTCGACGGGTCGGTGTTCCGGGCGTTGGTCAAGACCGGGGATCTCCCGACGGCTGCTGCGGCCACCGACCCGATGCTGGTTCATCGGTCGGCGTCGTCGGTGATGCTGGTCCTGGTCCGCTGCGCGGAGAACGAAAGCCGGTCGCTGGTGACCAGGGAGGCCCGCAAGGTGCTCGCTGCCCGGACGGATCTACCGGCGGGAGTTCTCGCCGCGGCAGCGACCGACAGCAACGCCCGGGTGCGGCGCCTGGCGGCGAAGTCCCGGTCGTGCCCGCCGGCGGTCCTCGGGCAGCTCGCCGGCGACTCTGAGGCGAAGGTCCGGTGGGAGACGGCCCGTAACCCGGGGTGCCCGCCGGCGACGCTGGTGGTGTTAGCAGCCGACGCTGATCCCGACGTGCGGTCGGCGGCCGCGGCGAACCCGTCGTGCCCGCCTTCGGGTGTCGCCGCCGGCGGCCTTCTCGCCGACTGAAACCGGGGTCCCGGCCAGCCGGCCGGTGTTCAGAGAGCCAGCGGGGTCAGCGTGGGTCGTTGGGGTGGCGGACGTCGGGGACGTCGCCGGCCTGTTCGGGGCCGGCGGGCTCGTAGCGGGAAAGCCATTCCCCGCCGGACTCGAACGGGTCTTTCCGGCCGAACCGGGTGACCCACTGGCGGAGCCGGGTGACGACGCTGACAGCGGCCGCTTCCTCGCTTCCGTCGTTGACCCGGTGAGCGATACCGCACGGCGCGCCCGGCGCGGCGACGGGACGGTTGCAGCGCCCGCCTGAGGGGAGCTGCCGGCCGCAGCGGATGACGGTTTTGGTGCGGGAAGCCATGGTGGGTCCTTCGTGGTGGGGGGTCGGGTTGTTGTTCGACTATGCCGAAGCGGTGGTCGGGTTCAGCTGGGGTATCGGGTCACAGGGAGACGGGGGTCGCGGCGGCGTCGGCGTCGGAGAGGAACCTGGGGCACGCGTAGACGTCGCGGCGGGCCCGGGCGGGAGCGTCGACCCGTTCAGCGAGCGCCGGGGCAGGCTTGAACTGCCAGAACCCGGCGGGGTTGGCGAGCCCTTGGCGTTGCCATTCGCCTTCGCGGGCGGCGAACACGGTGGAGAGGTCCACGAACGGCTGGTTCGTGTCCCTCCCGGCGGGGAACCAGTCCATCCATGACGCCAGGTGGATCTGCGCTCGGGCGAGCTCGACGTTACGGGTGAGCGCTTTGCCGGCGGAGTCGGACAACCCGTCGACGGACAGGACGTTGTTGTACGCGCGGCGCATCTGACCGGCGAGCCACTTGTGTTCGGCTCGGGTGTCAGCGATGCCGCCCTCGTTGGGAACAGCGGCGTTGACGAACACGACCACGACACCGGTCTCGTTCCAATGGTGGCGGGACAAGATCCGCGCCCACCTGGCCATCTTCTCCTCGATGCCGGTGCGGCGCCGGGCCCGGGTGAGCTCAACGACGATCCGTAGCCCGTCAGCGCGCACGATCGTGAAGTCGGCCCGCCACGTGTCGGTGTAGCCGAGGTGGCCGAGGAGACGGGCAGGGGTCGACACGGTCTCGGGGAACACCGCGACCGTCCCGGGGACAAGCTCAGCTGCTCTGAGGGCGAGCTCCGCGGCGAGGAGGTTGTGGCGGACAGGTTGCCCGCCGGCGCCGACCTCCTCGCCGGCGGTGATCCGCCGCCGGTCCGTTTCGCTGATCTGGCTCATGAAGTTCCGGAGCGGCCGGTCGATCCGGAGCCGGTACAGGTAGTTCGTCCGCCACAGCATGTCCTGCTTGGGGTAGGCGCCACGCTCGACGAGCCCGGCGTCGAACAACGGCTTCAGGTACCGGCCGATGTTGCGGTGCGGGTACCCGATGAAAGCGGCGAGCTGCTTGGCGCCCAGGTGATGCCACCCGGCGAGAGCGGCGATCACCCGCCTGGGTGGCGTGTGCCGCAGGAGCATGTCCATCGTCTCGGTGCTGGTGTCGAACGCCGGGACCTTCCGCTGGATCATGGTCGTCGACCCGACCCCCGACGCGATCGGCGCGAGCCGGTACCGCATCCACCAAGGGACCCGGCTCCCGGAGAACAGACCCGGGGTGTGGAACAGCTCGTCTCGTTCCCACCACGCCAACGCCGCACCGGTCGGTTCGTGAGGAACAGGGTCGTACGGCAGGACAGCTTTCCCGCCGAGAGTCCAGTCGCGCCGGTCAGACACCGCCAGTCACCGGCCTCTCCCCCGGCCGCCGGCGCCCTTGTCGTCGGGGTCGTCTTCAGCCGGTCGGAGACCGACGCTGGCCTCGAACCACGCGGGCGAAACGTCCGCTGCGAGCGGGAACCGGATCGTGAACGGCGGCTGCACCTGATCGTTCACCCGGATCGACGCCAACGCAGAACCCACCGGGAGCCGGGCGATGTCCGACGCCGAGAACTGGCCGTCGGTGCCGAGGTCAGCGACGGCTTCGTCCTGGTCGTCACGGTTCGCTGTCCGGAGCCACATCTTGGCGCCGAACCCCTTCGCTGTCTCCGCTATCGGCCGTGCCAGCGACCCGATCCGTTGGGTGCCGAACACGAGCCGCAACCCGAAGCTGCGGCCAAGGTCCCGCATGTTCATCAGGGCGTCGCCGCCGGTCCCGCCGCCGGACACCATTCGGAGCTCGTCGGCGTACACGGTGCTGGTCCGACCGTCAGCGAGCCAGTTGTCACACATGCCCCGGATCGTGACCCACATGCTGTACAGAACGATCGACGCGACCCGCTGAGCGATCCGTTCCGACTGCGCTCCGGTAGCGAAGTCGAACACCACGACACGGTGCTGGTCGATCAGCTGCCCGAGGGTCACCTCCGGGCGGGTCGGGTCCTGGGACCACAGGTCGACACCCAGAAGCTCGCCGAGCTTGTTACGGGGAGCGGCGGCCCGTTCGTCGAACGCCCGTGCCGGCATCGAAGCGTACGACGCCCACTTCGCCCACGCCTTCGCCTGAGGAGACATGTCGGCGGACACGACCAGGTCGCTGAGCGCTTCGCCGCCGTCCTCGCCGAACACACCGAAAGCCTGATCGCTGCCGTCCCCGCCGCCCCCGACGGGAGCGTTCTCGGCCCGCCACAGAGCCTGGAACTCGTTCTCGAGGCGGGTACGGGCACCGGTCTCGGCGCCCCCCCCGAGCACCGCCATCGCGAGCTCAACGACGTTCAACCGGCGAGGATCCAACCCGACCTTCGCGGCGACTCCGGGAGTGACAGCGAGAGCGAACTCGAACGCGGCGCGCAGCATGTCTTCCGACGACGCCCGGATGTCGCCCTCATCGAACGCGTACACCATCGCGTCGACCATCCGCCGGGCGGACCCGGCCGGGTCGGACCGGTCGAAAAGCTCGAGGCGGGGCCCGGTAGCGGCGTGCGGGTTGATGACCACCGTCGACCAGAACCCGCCGCCCATCGTCTCCGTCGGAGCGAACCCCAACCCCCGGCAGATGCCCAGCACAGCGCTCGTCGTCGCCGGGTCCTTCGCGTTCATGAAGAACATCCCGGTCCGTCCCCCACGCAGCGGCGCCGGGTCCGTCTCGAACCCGCGGCCCCGAGCAATGAGATCCGAAGCGAAGATCCCCTCGACCGCTTCGGTTTTCCCTGACCCGGCCTCCCCGACGAGCAGCACCCCGGCCTTCCGGTCGATCTCCGGGAGCTTCACCGGAGCGCCGGCCGGGTCGGACCCCAACGGGATCCCTACCGCTTCGCGGACCGCCGGCGGAGCGTGCACCCCCAACGACGTCCCGACGTCCGCGATCGTCACGTCCGCCTGCGGCGGGAACGCGACCACCGACGCCACATGCACATCCTGGAACGACAACACGTCAGCCGGATGCGGATGCGTAGATCCGCGCTGACGGCCCGGGGTGTCCGGATCGACGTCCGTTGCCGCTGTCACCAGGTTCAACACCCCGCGCCGCAACGACACCCGCCTCGGCGACGGGACCGCGACCAGCCCATCAGCAACGTCGGCAGCGACCCGACGCCGGGTGAACCCCGGCCGGTTCGACACCCAGGAGCCGCCCGCGACGACCCCGAACACGAACGCCGCCACCCCGATCGGGACACCCGGCCCGAACCCCCACGCCGTTCCCGCTGACACCGCCGCCACCCCACCAACCGCAGCAACAGCAACCACCGGAGCGAACAACCTCCCATCGTCAACCCGACGGACCATCAACGAGTACCGGAACCGGCGCAGATGCTGCCCCAACCCGCCGCACAGGCTCGCCGCGTGGTCCCCGCCGGCATAGACCCGCACCGCCGCCAACGCGCCCGGCTCGATCACCGACGTCTTCGACTCACCAACCCGGGCCGCTACCCACCCGCGAACCAGGTCAGCTTCCCACGGCCGCATCGGCCGAACCCCAACAGCGAACACCTGATCCCCCGACCGCGACTCGGAGAACACAAGATGCAACGCGCCAGCCAACGAGTCCACCGCCGGCGGGTCCTCGTCGGAGTAGCCGTGCACCCCCACCCTGGTCACCCGCTTCCACCCGCCAGCCAGCTCCGGGACATCGAGCCGGCCCACCGGCCGAGCCTCCGCTCGGATCGCTTTCGCAACGATCCGAGCGACCGACCCCGGCGACGCCGTCCCCCGGAGCACGATCCCCAACCGGGCCGAACCGCCGTCCCACCACCGCACCACCGTCAGGTTCGTACGCCGCCTCCGCCCGACACCAGACATGGCAGCCATCTGCTCCAACGCCTGCCCGACACCCTCCTTGATGTCCTGAGCGTCGTCGGGCCGAGCCCCTTCAGGCACAAGCTCAAACGCTTCCCCCGAGTCCACCCACGCCAACCGTGACCGCCGCCGCCCGGCCACCCACACGACCGCTAACGCGACTACACCAACCGCACCACCCAACCCGATCATCCCAACCTCCAACCCTGAGCGGAGGACAGCCACCAACCCGTGCCGGCCGCCCCNNGGCACCCCCGCCAGAACAGCCCCCAACCCTGCCCGGCACCCCCGACCAAACCCCCGCACCAGACCGACCAGAGACACCATCGAACCACCCTCCACCAGGGGCCCCGGGAACCCGAAACCGTGAACCAGAGCCATGCTATACGTTTTAATACGTATAGCATGAACCACCGATAACCCCCCGACCCCCCGCGAAACCCGCCTCCGCGGGTACCCCCCTGGTTGGGGGAGGGGGTTGTGGGGGGTGCACGTCGTTGCTGTGCGAGCGTGGCGGTGCGGCCGTTGTGGCGGGGTGGAGGTGGTGGTGGTGTGGGCTGCGCCGCGGTGTCGGGCTGGGGTCGTGTGCGGCGTTCAGGGTGGGTGCTGGTGGCTGCCGGCTGGGGTGTTGTGCTGGTGGTGGGGTTATGCGTTTCGGGCTGCGGGTTTTGTGGTGACGGCGGGGTTTGTTCGTGACGTGGGCGTGTCGGTCGTGGCGTGGCTGGTTTGCGTGGAGGCTGGTGTTGGCATGGCGGTCTGGGGGCAGAATTGTTGGTGGTGACGGTGGTGGTGACGGTGGTGGTGAAGGTGGAGTTGGGTGGCGGTGTGGCGTGGAGGCGGTGGTGTGATGACGGTCTGAGGGCAGAAGGGCTGGAGGGCGATGTGAGCGGAGGCTGGTGTTGGCATGACGGTCTGGCCCGGTTGGTGTGGGGCTGGGCTGACCGCCGGCGGTTCTGTGGCCGATCGAGCGCTGTTCGGGAAGGGTCCCGGGCCCACGGGTGCAGTCCGGTCGGGCTGGTGGTGACGCTGGCCTTTCGGGCGCCGCCGCCGGCTGGGTTGTTGCCACAGATCGTTCTGTGCCCTCGGACTCCTGGCCCTGTCCGTCACCCGCGGTTGGTTGAGCACAAGACGTTGCCCGGCACGACCGGAACGGGTGACGTCACCCAACGACACGGCCCCGGTCCGGGCCGGTTCGTGGCGTTCGTGGCGGTCGTTTCGTTCTGGGCGTTTCGGTCCGGGTCGGGTTCGTGTTGTTGCGTGTCGTTCGGGGCGTCGGGTCGGGTCGGGACGGTCGGGTCGTTCGGGTCGTGGGTCGTGGCGTGGTCGGGGCGGTCGTGGCGTTTCGGGTCGCGGGTGCGGGGCGTGGTCGTTTCGGGTGGCGGTGCGTTGGCGTTCCGCGGGCGGGGCCGGTTCGTTGCGGTCGTGGCGTTCGTGTCGGGCGGCGACGTCGGTGGGTGGTTCTGGCGGGTGGCCGGGTGGGGCCGTGTGACCAGGCGACCGCGGGCGGCGGCGGCGGACGCT
>CXWK01000328.1_pt2 | contig 17830 bp, 14 predicted proteins | sample 590851 | NCBI WGS metagenome assembly CXWK01 (sample SAMEA3498364, study PRJEB10139) | wastewater metagenome | biome: wastewater treatment plant; material: activated sludge | place: Denmark | collected 2014-08-01 | reverse complement strand
CTCGGGGTCGGTGTGTTGGACGTTGGGCACCGGGGGCACCAGCGCGGTCTCCAGGGCCTTCACCGCCACGACGTCCTCGATACCGACCCCCATGGGATGACCGGTCAACCCCTTGGTGTTGGCGATGACGATCTGGTCGGCCCGGTCGCCGAAGACCTGCCGTAGGGCGTAGATCTCGGCCGCGGCGCTGCCACCGCGCGCCGGGGTGTAGGTCTCGTGGGAAACGAAGACGGTCTCGGGCGCGATGTCGTCGCGCGACACACCGCCCCGCGACTCCGCCTCGGCGACGACCCGTTCCATCATCGAGGCGATGTGGTCGACGTCGAGGCGGGTGCCGTGGAAGGCGCTGTTGGCCGTGACCGTCCCGAGCACCTCGCAGATGGGGTGGATGCCGCGGTCGCGCGCGGCCGCGGCCGACTCGACCACCAGCGCCGCGGCGCCCATGCCGAGGATCATCCCGTGGCGTCGCTGGTCGAACGGCAGCGCCGCCTCCTCCACGATCTCGTCGGTGGCCGCGGCACCAGAGGCCAGGAACCCGGCGCCGATCCACCCGAGCAGGTGATCAGAGGTGGCGTCGTCGGCCGCGACGATCACGACACGACGGCACCGGCCGGCCCGGATCCAGTCCTCGGCCAGGGCGACCGCCTGGGTGGTGCTGGCACAGGCGGCATTCACCTGGGTGTTGGGGCCGCGTGCCCCCACCAGCTCGGCGAACTGCGAGTGGCCCATCGACAGGATGCGGAACAGGAACCGGCGGTCGAAGGCGTAGGCGTGCTCGTCGAGGAGCAGCCGCAGGTCGTGGATGCACCGGTCGACCTCGGCCACCGAGAGCGACTCCTCGCCGTCGAGCTCCGCGAGCCGGGTGCGCAGGTGCTCGAGCGAAGCCAGCTCGTCTCGCCGTGAGCGGTCCTGCCAGAAGCGGTTCATGTCGTCGGCGAAGGCGTCGAGGCCCGGGAACGCCGAGGCGAAGATCACCCCGGTCTCGTCGGCCACCTCGCCCGGCAGGGCCCACCGTTCGGGCAGGTGCGTGCCCGTGGTGGTCGTCTTGTACTGCTGGGCCAACGGCAGTCCGGCGTCGTGCAGGGCGTCGAGCCCTGCGGCGATGGCCAGTTGGGTGTCGCGCCCCAGTGCGGCGAGCCGCTCGGGGTCCACCCCGAACTCGGCCGCAAGGTCGAACTCGCCCCCACGGGCCGCGAGCTTGATGACGTCGGCCGGGCTGTCGATGCGCTCGAACACCGCAGAGCCGTCGTCGCCCTTCACCAGCCGGGTGATGTGGCGTTCGGCGATCTCGTGCCGCCGCGCCGAGGGGATGACGTCGATGAATTGCTGGCCGTGCAGGATGCGGGCCACGTTGGCGTCGTCGAAGACCTTTGCGGTGCCCGGCAGGCCGAGCGCCGCCCCCGTGATGACGACCGGCTCGGCGAGCGGGGTCGCCTCGCCGTCGGCCCCCTGCCCCGCGTAGACCCCACGGGCCCGGTCGAGGAACTCCGCGAACAGGTGCCCCAGCTCGAGGTACGTGCCCTCGTCGGCCGACGCCCGTGGCGCGGGGACGGCGCCCACCACCTCGGCCGCGGTCGAGCCACTCGCCGGTGCCGGCGCCGGGGCGGTGCGCGCAACGGACGGGACCTCGGCCACGCGGCCCACGCCGAGCCCCGCGGCGTAGAGGCCGCACAGGGCGTGGTTGAACGTCACCACGCCACCGCCCTTGGGGTGGTTGGTGAAGAGGTTGAGCACGTCGTCGTCACCCAACACGTCGCTGGCGAACCCCTGCAGTGCCCGCTTGGGGCCGACCTCGACGAAGGCGGTCGCCCCCGCGGCGCGGAGCGTGCGCAGACCGGCCACGAACTGCACCGGCGAGGCGACCTGGTCGGCGAGCAGGTCGAGCATCTGCGGCACCACGTCGGGGCCCATCGGGTAGAGGTCGCCGGTGACGTTGGCGACGATGGGCAGGACCGGCGGGTGCAACTGCAGGCGCTCGAGCGTGGCCCGCAGGGGCGCGCTGGCCGGCGCCACGATGGCGGTGTGGAAGGCGTGGCTCACCGGCAGTCGGACAGCCCGGTACCCGCGTTCCTCACAGGCGACGATGGCGTGCTCGACCGCGTCGGTGGCGCCGCCGATGACGGTCTGGGTGGTGGAGTTCACGTTGGCGAGCACCACGTAGCCCTCGAGCCCGTCCACGAGGCGCTCGGCCTCGTCGAGCGGTGCGGCCACGGCGGCCAGGGCCCCGTTGTCGTCGATCTCGAGGCTCGCCATCTCCTGGCCCCTGGCGCTGACGGCCTCGAGCGCCGCCGCGAAATCGAGTGCTCCCGCTGCGGTCAGTGCGCCGTACTCGCCCAGGCTGTGGCCCATCACCAGGTCGGGCACGATGCCGTAGGCCTCGAGCAGGCGGGTGATGGCCGCGTCGACCGCAAGCACCGCCGGCTGGGTGATCTCGGTCTGGCGCAGCTCTGCCTCGGCGGTGGCCACCGCGTCGGCATCTTCGGGGTCGACGAAGATGTAGTCGGTGAGCGGCCGGCCGCCCAGCAACGGGGTCATCACCTCGTCGGCCTCGGCGAAGGTCTGGGCAACGATGGGCTCGACGTCACGCAGGTCGGCGAGCATGTTGACGTACTGCGAGCCCTGGCCGGTGTACAGGAACGCGGTCGTGGGCGCAGGCCCGTGGCCACGGAACACGCCGCGCCCTCGCAGCACCCGCCAGGCGGCGGGGACGCCCTTGTCGATCGCCCCCAGCGCCCGCTCGACCCGATCGGCGAGCTCGGCCGCGTCGCCGTAGTCGATCGCCACCCGTTCGGGGGCACGGAGCGCATCCTCGTCCGGAGCCTGCGGTGCCGGCGCACGACCGGCCCTTGCCTCGACCAGTGCGGCTCGGAGCCGATCGGCCAGTTCGGCCTCGTCGGCCGCGCCGACCACGAGTGCGCCGCGCAACGGCGCTTTCGGCTCGGCGCCCGACGGGGTCGGTGCGCTCGCCAGGTCAGCGCCGGCCACCACCGTCCGGCCACCGTCGGCAGTGAGGCGACCCGGGACGTGCTCCTCGAGCACGACGTGGAAGTTGGTCCCGCCGAAGCCGAACGCGCTCACCCCGGCCACCCGGGGATAGCCGTTGCGTGGCGCCCAGTCGCGCAACTCGGTGTTGACCGAGAAGGGCGTGGCCGCGAAGTCGATGTTGGGGTTCGGTGCCGCGAAGTTGAGGCTGGGCGGCAACCGTCGGTGGTGCAGCGCCAGGATCGCCTTCAACAGGCCGGCCGCCCCGGCCGCCCCCTTGAGGTGGCCGATGTTGGACTTCACCGAGCCGAGTGCGACCGATCCCGGCGCCAGGCCCGCGCCGGCGAATGCCTCACCGATGCTCGTGACCTCGACCACGTCGCCGACTCGGGTCGAGGTGCCGTGACCCTCCACCAGGCCGCAGGCCGCGGGCGACAGCCCGGCGCTCTGCCACGCCCGCTGCACCGCGAGACGCTGACCCACGGGGTTCGGCGCGGTGATGCCCTTGCCTCTGCCGTCGCTGGCGCCGGCCACGCCGCGCACCACCGCATAGATCCGGTCGCCGTCACGTTCGGCGTCGGCCAGGCGCTTCAACACGAAGACGGCCGCGCCCTCGCCCATCACGAACCCGTCGGCACCGTCGGCGTAGGGGCGAGTGCCCGTCGCCGAGAGTGCACCGATCTTGGCGAACTTCACGAAGGTGGAAGCGCCCATGTTGCGGTCCACGCCTCCGGTGAGGGCCACGTCGAAGTCGTGCTCGAGCAAGCCGTCGATGGCCGCAGCCATGGCCGCCATCGCCGAGGCACATGCGGCATCGGTCACGAAGTTCGGGCCGTGGAAATCGAACAGGTTGGCGACCCGGCCGGCCAGGCAGTTGCCGAGCTCGCCCGGCATCGTGTCCTCGGAGATGCCGGGCAGCCAGGCATCGAGGTTCGCGTGAAGCTCGGCCTCGACCGCGTCGCGCAGCGACCGATCGAGCGCGGCGAACGAGGGTGCCTTCGCGAGCTCGCGGGCCAACTCGGGGAACGCGATCCGCAGCGCCGTCAGGTAGTGCTTCTCGCCCGCCATGGCGTTGCCGAGGATCACCGCGGTCCGCTCACCGGCAAGGTCCCGGTCGGGCCAGCCGTAGTCGAGCAGCGCCATACGGGCGCTTGCGACCGCCCACTTCTGGGCGTCGTCCATGGCGTCGGACACCGTCGGCGGGATGGGGAGTCGCCAACCCAGCGGGTCCCACTCCCAGTCGGTGACCCACCCACCGATCTTCGAGTAGGTCTTCTCTGGGGCTTTCGGGTCGGGGTCGAAGTAGAGCGCCGGGTCCCAGCGAGTGGCGTCGACCTCGCCGATCGAGTAGCAGGCGCCGGCCACGTTCTCCCAGAACGTGGCGGCGGTGGGGGCGTCGGGCAGGATGGCGCCCACCCCCACGACAGCGATGGCCTTGGTGGCGGCTTCGGGCATGGGTGCGCTTCTCCGTTCAGGCTCGGTCGTAGAGATGGTCGGCCAGCAGGTCGCCGTCGGCCAGCAGTCCGTCCTGGGCGGCATGCACGTCGTTCAGGCGCAACGCCGACGACAACGTGGCGAGTGTCCCGACACCCCCGGCCCCCACCACCCAGCGCAGGCCGTCGGTCGCGATGGTGAGGGCGACGTCGCGTGCGTTGATGCGGCTGGCCGCGGCGAGCGCCGGGGGTGCCAGGGGGGTGCCGGCCTTGGCCGACGCGGCGCCGTCGAGGGTGACCGCTGCGGCCCGGGCGAACGCGGCGGCCCCCTCGGCCAGCGCGATGAGCTGCCCGAGCCGCAACAGGACGTGCTGGTTGCGGGTGAGTCGTCCCACCCGGCACGCCTCGAGCACCTCGGCCAGCCCATGGTGGGCCAGCGCGACGGTGCCGGCCCCGACCTCAGGACGGCGGCGGTGCAGCTCCTCGAGCTCGGCAGCCTGGTCGTGATAGTGCGCACCGCGTGACTTGAGGTGGTCCTGCCAGCGGTCTCGGCTGATGGTCATCTCCATGATCTCGGAGGTGCCCTCGTAGATCGTGGTGATGCGGACGTCGCGCTTGATCTTCTCGACGAGGTACTCGTGGGTGTAGCCGTAGCCACCCAACGCCTGGATGGCCGCGTCGGCGGCAAGGTTGCCTGCCTCGGTGGCGAGGTACTTTGCCACCGCACCCTCGGTGGTGAGCGCGCCCTCTCCGCGGTCGATGCGCGTGGCCGTCTCCTCGATCGCGGCCCGAGCCGCCTCGAGCCGCACCACGTGGGGAACGATGAGCTTGTGGGTGTACCCCTGCTTCTCGGCCAAGGGGCCACCGGCCTGGATCCGCTCCATTGAGTACGGGATGGCCCGGTCGAGTGCGGCCCACCCGGCTCCCAACCCGAACGCGGCCACCATCAGGCGGGTGTAGCCGAACACCAGCTGGGCCTGGACCAGCCCCTGGCCCTCGGCGCCGCCCACCAGCGCGTCGGCATCCACCTCGACCTCGTCGAGGAACAGCGCGGCCGTGTTCGACAGCCGGATGCCGTGCTTGTCCTCGTGCTTGCCGTGGGTGAACCCGGCGGTGCCTCTCTCGACCACGAACCACGACGGGCCGCCCGGGGCGAGCGCGAGGACGGTGTAGAGGTCGGCGACACCACCGTTCGAGATCCACTGCTTGGCGCCGGTGATGCGGTACCCCGTGAGCCCGCCGTCGGTCTCGACGGGAACCGCCACGGTCTTCATCGCGGCGAGATCGGATCCCGCCTGGGGCTCGGTCGCCCCGTAGGCGAACAGCGCGCCGTCGTCGGCGATACGGGTGAGCCACCGCTTCTTCTGGTCGGGCGTGCCACCCACGGTGATCGGGTCGGAACCGAGCGCGGTGGCCAGCACGGCGGTGGCGACCCCGAGATCGATCGCCGCGAGGTGCGCGCACACCCGGTAGACGTCGAAGGCGCCCCCGCCCATGCCGTCGTAGTCCTCGTCGACGAAGACGAGCTGGACCCCGAGGTCCTCGCTGCACATGTGGCGGACGGTCTGCTCGGGGAACTCGTCGACCTCGTCGAGCTCGATCAGGCGGGCATCGGGCAGCTCGCGCGCCGCGAACTCACTGATCGCGGCAAGCATCATCTCGAGTGTGTCGGGGTCCAGTCCGTTGCCCATCACAGTCCTCCTTGTTCAGCGTTGCCCTGTCGTTCAGTGGTGCCCCGCCCTCGACCGGTGTGGCGACCGGGTGAAGGCGACCCGAACGTCCAGGCCCAGCGCGCGTGGCCGCGCAGTCGCCGGACAGTACTTGACCGCCAGCGCAGCCGAGACCGCGAGGGGCGCACCTCCACGAGGGCCGCCACGGAGGAAGGACGGCGGCTTCGGTGGCCCCATGGCAGACCAGCGAAGTCGACGTCCTCGCGCCACTCGGCGCGTCCTCGACAGCCCGGTCGATGGTCGACGAGCGCGACGTCCCAGTCGCCCGTCCCGCATGAGACTCCTCGTCGATGCCAACCTGTCTCCGCGCCTGCTCGCTCCCCTGGCACCCAACGACGTCGGAGTCCGATGACGAACGAAGCGTGGTCACCGTCGACCGTCGAGGTCGCGACCGACCCGACACCTCCCCGAGCTCGGCTCGGCATCCCCGACGACGCACGGCAGGTGCTGGTGCTCTCGGAATCGAGCCACTGGGATCCCGACTGGATGCTGACGTCCGACCAGTACTTCCGCTTCGGCGTCCGACGCACCCTCGACCGGGTGATCGACGAACTCGAGGACGAACCTCGACGCGTCTGGAGCGCCGACTGCGTCTTCTTCCTCGCCATGTACTGGGACCGCTGTCCAGATCGGCGTGAACGGCTCGCCGCCCTGGTCAACTCCGGACGGCTGCGCCTCACCTCCAGCGGCGTGACGACGCAGGACACGCTGCTCCCGACAACAGAGTCGATCCTGCGGGACTTCCTGGTCGGGCAGGAATGGCTGCGGACCCGGGGCATGACACAGGAGCCATGCCTGGCGTACTTCCCCGACAGCTTCGGCCACTCGCCATCACTGCCGAGCCTGCTGCGCGCCGCCGGGTTCGACCGGACGATCGTGACCCGCATCGACGGCGGCTTCTTCGCCGGCTCCGACTGGGAGCTGCCGGGGCGTTTCCCGCGGTCCGGATCGAGTGCAGAGTTGCTCACGAACGCGGGCTCGGCGGACTTCGTGTGGCGCGACCGGCAGGGATCGGAGGTGCTCGCCCATTGGCACCCGTTCACCTACGGTCAGGCCGACAAGCTGGCGTCGGTGGGGATCCTCCGCTACATGAGCCTGCCGCTGACCGTGCAGGACCGGTCCGAGCGGCGGGTGGCCGCCCGTCTCGAGCGGTACGCCGCGAAGCTCGGGCCCTTGGCCCGCACGCCCTACCGGCTCTGCCCCATCGGCCTCGACTTCGTCCACCCCATCCCCCGGCTGCTCGACCTGATCGACCGCTACAACGAGCTGCGCTACCCCGACAGCGGGCTCTGGGTGCTGAACGCCGGCGCCGACGAGTACCTGGATCTGGTGGCCGCGCACCGCGACCGGCTGCCGGTGGTGGAGCTCGACCCGAACCCGTATTGGACGGGCTTCTACGCGAGCCGCCCCGAGCTGAAGCGAGCCCACCGCTCGCTCGTCGACGCGCTGTTGGCGACCGAGGCCGAGGCAGTCGTCCTCGGGCCCAGCACCTCGGCGAAGGCTGCCTCGAGGATGGCCGAGCCCTGGTGGTCCGCGGTCACCGGCAACCACCACGACTTCATCACCGGCACCAGCCCGGACCGGGTCGCACGCGGCGAGCAGATGCCGTGGCTCCATTCGGCCATGGCGACCGTCTCGCGGGTCGCAGCGGGGCTCGAAGGAGCCGGGGTCACCACCTCGAGCCCCGACGTCGGCGCAGTGACCGTGGCGACCCGCGCCGTGGCCTGTGAGTGGGTCGACGGCGTGCTCCGGGTGGAGGCGGGGTGCCTGCACGCGACGATCGACCCGCGGGCGGGCGGATGCCTGACCGATCTCCGGGTCGATGGCATCTCGGCGCTGCAGGGGCCCGCGGGCGACCTGGTGGCCTACGAGGACGCCGGGGGGCTGTGGCGTCTCGGCAGCGAGTACCGCGGCGGGCGCCTTCGGCAGGTCGACCGCACCTCGCGTCACCCCGGGCGCGTCGAGGCCCGCCGTTCCGGCGACGACGTCGTCGTGACGGTGCTCGCCCCGTTGGACGGGACCGAGACGCGACGGACGTTTCGGTTTCGGCCCGCCACCCCCGCCGTGACGGTCGACTCCTGGTGTGCGGCAGGCGATCGGCGCACGGTGACGCTCGCCCTCCCGGGTGCAGACGTACCCACCGGTCTGGTGATGGACCAGCCCGGAGGGGTCGTGGCGCGGCCCCTCCGGCGCATCTTCGACCCGACGCTCTGGCCGGTCTCGAGCTGGCTGGCCGCCACGGGCACGGTCGGAGGGCTCGCACTCGCGGTCGACATGACCCGCGCCGTCGCGATGCGCGACGACGGCACAGTCGAGGTGGTCGTGGCCCGCAACGCCAACAAGGAGCGGGCCTGGCGCGTCCTGCCCATCCTGGCCTGCCCGGCGCGCGGCCACGAGCCGGGGGCCACCTCAGCGTCGGTCGCCTGGTCGTGGGGCCCCGGGGTCACCCCGGTCGAACGGGGCGAGGCCGCCCGTGCCCTCCTCGATGACGAGAGCCGGGACCGACTGGCTGATGCCGTCGGGAGCATCCTGGCGGTCGAGGGCCTCGCGGCCAGCGGTCCACCGTCGGCGCCCGAGGTCGTGGCGCTCAAGCCCGCGGACCGAGGCGACGGCATGGTGCTGCGCGTGGTGGACCGCCACGCGACCGGTTGGATGCGTGTGAGGATCCGAAGCCGGATACCACTCGACCGAGCGTCCCGCTGCGACGCGCGCGAGCGCGACCTCGAGATGGTCCAGGTGGCCGACGGACCCGAAGGTTCCGAGCTCACTGTCGAGGGGGCGGGCTCGGTGCTGTCGGTTCGGCTCGTGCCCTCGGGCCAAGGCCCTGCTCTCGCGTCCGACGGGACGCCGTGACCGCGGGGAATCCGGTGCCCCTGCACCGGTGCCCGCCCGAGATCTACTCGTGCCCGACGAATACCTCACCCGCGAGGAACAGCAACCCGAACAGGGCCGCCAGAGCGCTCACGATGAATGCGATCAGCACCAGTGTCGAATGGTCGTGCTTGGCGAAGCGGGCAACGCCGGTGAGGACAAGGGATGCGGGCAACCCGAAGATAGCGCGATGCGGATCAGCACCCGAGCGGATTCGCCACGTGAAGGCCGCGACGCTCCGCCGCTGAGCACAATGCGGTGTCGGCGCTCGTGAGGACGTCGGCGCCAATCGTCACCGCGGCGGCGAGGTGAACCGCGTCGTAGCCCCGCAGCGCCTCACGATCGGCGAGCTCGGCGGCCTGGGCGATCAGGTCGTCGGTGATCGCGACCATGGTCAACTCATCGAGGAGAACGCTGAGCTCAGCCTTGGCTTCGACGTGCTCGGCTGCGCTGAGTCGAGCACCACGCTCGGCTTCGGCCAGAGCGGCGCGTGCTTCGACCACGACCAGAGCGACGGAAGCCAGGGCGTCCGCAGCGTCCCACAGCCTCCCCGCCAGCTCGGAGCCGGTCTCTTCGATCAGCAACTTCAGGAGCGACGACGTGTCGACGTAGGTGATCAACGCCGTTGTTCGGCGACGAGGTCGCTCACCGAGCCCTTGGGCTTGATGCGTCGCGCCGGACGAGAACGGGTCGTGCTCTTCGGCGGGCGAACGACTCCTGCGGCGATCAGCTCGGCCAGACGATCGGTCGAATGGTCCAAGGCCGACAGCCGAGCCACCGGCTTCCCGCGATCGGTCACGATCACCTCCTCGCCTTCCTGGACCCGACCCAGGTATCGGCTGAGGTTGTTCTTGAGATCGCGCACGCCGACCTCGACCCGAGATGTAGCTACTGTCATGACATCATCGTAGCTACTTGCGATCGCCGCCGCTACCCCCTTACCGCAGGACGGGCTCGACGGACCCACAGGTGCCCGAGCAACCGGACACACGAGGGAGCCCCTGACCTGCACAACCGTCGTGATTCTGACAACGGGTGGGCGCTACAGGACTCGAACCTGTGACCCCCTCCTTGTAAGGGACCCACGCTCGTGCGCTGTGCTCGATCCCGAGATCCCAACGGTTGGGCAGGACTTCGCGGAGCATGAGGCGCTCAGTTATGGGTTGTAGATCCGCCACACCGCGCGGCCCATGCGATCGCCCTCCCTCACTACTCGGTCGGCACGTACCATTAGCCCATGGCGTTCGAGCGCATCACCGTCGACCCCGACCGCATGGGGGGCGTGCCGTGCATCCGCGACCTACGGGTCACGGTCAGCATGGTGCTCGGCCAGCTCGCCGGCGGACGCACCATCGATGAGGTGCTCGGGGACTACCCGTACCTCGAGCGTGAAGACATCCTCGCCGCCCTCGAATATGCATCGGTGATGGTCAACGAGCGTGAGGTCCCGGTCGCCCGTCCCGCATGAGGCTCCTGGTCGACGCCAACCTGTCTCCTCGGCTGCTCGCTCCCCTGCGCGACGGAGGGTTCGACGCCACCCACGTCGCGGACATCGGCCTCGCCACCGCCACCGACTCGGAGATCTTCGACCATGCCGTCACCGAGGACTTCGCCATCGTCACCGCGGACAGCGATTTCGCGATGCTGCTCGCGCTCCGACGATCCACGAGCCCGTCGGTGATCCAACTGCGCCACGTGGCCGAGCTCGGCCCGGACGCGCAGGTCGAGCTCCTCCTGTCGAACCTGCCGGCGATCATCACCGAGCTCGAGCGGGGCGTGGTTGTGTCGCTGAGCCCGACACGCCTCTCGATCCGGGACCTTCCGATTCGGTAGGCCGCACGACGATCGAATCGGATCCAGCGGACTTCTTTGGGGACGGCGCGTTATTGGGATATGCGCTCCGCTCGGATCGGGGAGTTGCCCCGGGGCGGGCTCTTCCGTCGGTGCGACGTCGGCTGGTCCGAATCTGAGCTCCAAGCTGCTGCGAACGTCTACGCCGAGGGTTGCTCACTCGCCGAGGTCGGCCGACGGTTCGGGGTCGACGCGTCGAGGTGGCCAACCGGTTCCGGCGGGCAGGTCTCCCGATCCGTCCACGCCGCGGCTGGGCCTGAAACGCGCCGCGATTGCGGCGACGCGCATGGTGGTCAATCTCGGGCGACCGGACAGTCGCGCCAGTAGCGTTGCCCACCACGCGATGGCAGCGATGTCGACCACGAGATGACGGAGGTGACGGTGCGACGATTCCCTGATCCAGTGCCGGGGCTCAACTACCTGACCGAAGGCGGCCAGGAAACCGAGATCATGTACAAGTACGGATTCGAGCTCCCCGAGTTCGCCATGTTCCCGCTACTCGACCAACCCGCAGCGGTCGCCGAACTGCGTGGCATGTACACCCGCTACCTCGACACCGCCGCAGAACACGGTTTCGGAGTCCTGATGGGCGGGTTCGACTACCGGGCCAGCCCCGACTGGGCCGGCCTCATCGGCTACTCACGCGAAGCACTCGAGGACATGCAGTTCCGAGCCATCGGCTTCCTCCGCGAGATCGGCGAGCCCTATCGGGCCAACCTCCCCGCGCTCATGTACGTCGGCATCGTGGGGCCCCGCGGCGACGCGTACACGCTCAACGACGCAATCACCGCGGAGGACGCCGAGGACTACCACCGCACCCAAATAGCGACGCTCGCCCGCGCCGACGTCGACCTCGTCGAAGCCATGACCTTCAACAGCGTCTCCGAAGCCGTCGGTGTCGCCTGCGCCGCGGCCCGAGCCGGGCTCCCAGCGTCGATCTCGTTCACCCTCGACAGCAACCACCGCCTCCACTCCGGCCCCACCCTCAAAGACGCGATCGCGTCGGTCGACGAGCTCGCCGGCGACGACCGGCCGGCGTTCTACGGCATCAACTGCTCACATCCACTCGAGTTCCTGCCTGCACTCGAACCCGGCGACTGGTTCCAGCGAGTGCGCTGCCTGCGGCCCAACGCCGCCATGATGGACAAGATCTCGCTGTGCACCCTCGGCCACCTCGAGTCCGGCGACCCCGCCGACCTCGGCCAACACCTGGGCGAACTCGCCCGCCGATACCCCCACCTCGACATCTGGGGCGGCTGCTGCGGCACCTGGGACACCCACCTCGCCGAGATCGCCAGCAACGTCGTCGAAGCGCGGGCAACCTCCGCCGAAACCGAAGCGGCAGGAGGTCAGAGCAGCGCCGATCTCCCCGTCTGAGGCCCCGTCGACCTGTCTCGGGTCGACAACACCGACGGCATTGCAGACCGTCGCGGGCCCGACTAGGCGCGAGGTCGAAAGCGTCGCCAGCGAGCGGTCATCACCGCTCGCGTCTTCTCTTCGAACTCGAGTTCGGACTGCACGACGATCTCGTCCTCGTCGACGCGAACGGGGAACGCGATCAGCCTCACGGTCGCACCGAGCGGTGTCGGCCTCAGGAACTGCACGTCGAAGCCAGCCGTGATGAACGGGACCGGTGCGCCCTCAGGTGCGGCCCAACCACGGTCGTCGGCCTCCGACATCACCATCGCCGCTCCATGGCAATCAAGAACCGTCGCGATGATTCCGCCATTCAGGAACCCGAACCCGTTGTCGTGTTCGGGCCGCGGCGTGAACTCGCCGACCGCGCGCTCGCCATCGCGATAGCTGCGAAGGCGGAATCCATCGGGGTTGGCATGCCCGCACCCGAAGCACGTCGTGTTCGGGTACAGCGACTCCTGCACGCTCTGCAGTTCGACCATGGCGTCAGTCTTGCCTAAGAACCCTTGCCGCTCGACGGCTACTCGAGAAACGTGGTCGACCACCGCTCACTCGACCGGTGACCACCCTCGCGAGGCGAACTACAACATTGTCATTTCAGCAACGAGTGGGCGCTACAGGACTCGAACCTGTGACCCCCTCCTTGTAAGGGACCCACGATCGTGCGCTGTGCTTGATCCCGAGAACGCACTGATTCCGGGGGCGCCCGCTGAGCGTCTGACGCTCAGTTATGGGTTGTAGCCACGTCGGTAGTTTCGGCTGACCCCCGCAGTGCTGTTGGCAGGCCTCTGCAGTCGAGCCATGCCACGAAGTCGGGAGACGGGTTGGTCCGAGCGGTAGCCTCAGCCGTATGGCACGACACGCGCACGAGCTCCACGAGCCGGCTGTCGTCGAGATCGAGGACGAATTCAGCCGCCGCTCCCCAGCCGAGCAGCTCGTCCTGACGCGCCTGTGGGTTGACGCTCTCGGGAGCATCGAGCCGGTCGAGCTCCCGGTCACCGGCGCACAGATGGTCGATGACTCCCGCGACGAGGCTGGTTGGTGAATCTGGTCCTCGATGCCTCGGCGGGCTTCGAGCTGCTCCTCGGCACGGTCGCCGGTCACGCTCTGCTTCAACAGCTCCCGGCCCAGATCGAGTGGTGGGTGCCTGAGCACTACTTCGTCGAGACCGCCTCCGCGATCCGACGGGCCGAGAATCTCTCGGCGATCACTCCAGCTCAAGCAGCCGGATGCCTTCGAGCGCCTCTCGAGCGCAACGGTCCACCGGGCCCAGGTGCGACCACTCCTCACGCTCGCCGGGCAACGCCGAGGCCACCTGACGATCGCCGACGGCCTCTACGTCGTCCTGGCCGAGCAGAGCAGCGCCACGCTCGTGACCGCCGACCTTCGGTTGTCCCGCTCCCCTGGCCTGGCGGTGCCCACGATCACACCCTGAGTTCCGCAGCCGACTACTGCCCACGTCGTCGCCGCGGATCACGACCATCCAGTGGACCTGGCGGGACGTCTTTCAAACCCTCCCCCGCCCATGTAAACCCTTGCGGAACGGGAGTCAGCGGGCCCGCAGCGCCAGCGCAGGGGTGTCGGTGGTGCGCGAACTCGAGGCCCTGGAGGGTCCATCGGGTGTAGTTCCGGAGCAAGAGGGACGGCTTTCAACGCCGGAAGTTCGTCCGCAAGATGACGCACCGATCTGTCCGGCAGGCAGCGAGAAGCTACGAGGCGGGCGAGTCCCTCAAGGTGGTCGCTGTCCGGTTCGACGTCGACGCGAGGACCCTCGCCAGGAGTTCGAAGGTGCCGGCATCAAGATCAGACCGAGACACGGGTGGTCCGACCGAGCCTGACGCGTCTCGCATGACGTCTCATGACGGAGGCGACGTGTCCCTGCGGAGGTCGGTGAGCAAGCGGTCAAGGGTGTGGCAGGACCGGTCGAAGTCTCCGTCGGGGAGCCGCGCTCGCCAGTCGGCTTCGAGCTCGGCAACCCGGACACCCGCCGCATCCAGGAGCGCCCGCCCTCGGCGTGTGGGGTAGATGAGCTTCGCGCGCCCGTCGGTGGGATCCGGCCGACGCTCGAGGTAGTCCAGATCGCAGAGTTCGTTGACGAGTTCCGAGCACGCCGCGAGGCTCAGCGTGGCCTTTCGCGCCAGGTCAGTCAGCCGGATCCCCTCGATTCCGACGTTGCCCCAGATCTGGTTGTGAGCGAAGCGAAGGTCACCGAACTCCGATTCCTCGACACCGGCGGACAGCGTCTCACGGAACTCGTGGAGCAGGCGCACCAGGAGCTGACCTACAGCCAGCCGGTCGACGGGCAGCTCGGGGCTTGACGGAGCGATGCGGCCATGTTACTTCTGATCCCGAAGCTTCGGTATCCGAATCATATTTGAGCGGAGGAGTGGCCAGGTGAGCTTGCCAACAACGGCGTCGATCAGCGAGACGATCGATGCGCCGCCCGAACTGCTCTATGACCTGGTAGCCGATGTCACGAACATGGGCCGGTGGAGTCCCGAATGTCACCGCTGTGAGTGGATCGAGCAGCCGCTGCGAGAAGGGTCACGGTTTCGCGGTCACAACCGCAGCGGCGGGTTCCGATGGACAACCGAAGCGGAAGTCCTCACTGCTGAGCGCGGACGTTCGTTCGTCTTCACCACCCTGCACAAGGGCAGACCAGCCACGCGCTGGACCTACCGGTTCGACTCGGCCGCGAGTGGAACCCGCACAGCGGTGACCGAGACGTTCGAGGCCATCAGGACACCCCGCCTCATCGCATTTGCCGAGCGGTACCTGATTCGGGACCGCCAGCAACAACTCGAAGACGGAATGCGCCGGACGCTCACCGCACTCAAGGATGCAGCTGAGGAACTCGTTGCCGACGAGACCGACCGACGTGGATGACGCGACCAATGCTCCAACATGGGAGCGTCTCGCGCCGACCTGCGGCGTGACGTTCGTCCTCGTTGACCTCGTGGTCGCAGTGCTCAGCGGCAAACCGCCAGCCACAGGTGCGGCACCAGCTTCGATCACCGAGTACTACGTGGAACATGCGCAAGGAGTTCAGGCAGGGCTCTGGCTGTTCGGCCTCGGAGTCATCGCGCTGACCTTCTGGTCTGCAGGGCTCTGGCGCTGGATGGTCCGAGTCGAGCACGGCAACCCCGGCCTAGCCGTCGCATCGCTGCTCGGGCTGTCCATCGCTGGAGCGCTCGCCCTCGCATCCACCGCGGTCTGGTCGAACCTCGCGCTCCATTCCGGCGCAGTCGAAGACGTCGCGACCTGGCACGCCCTCGGCGCCATCCTCAGCGCCGCGGCCGGTGTCGGCATCGCTGCGCACCTCCTCGCGACGAATCTGGTCGGCATCGGCCAGCAAGCGCTCCCGATGTGGGTCACGGGCATCGGCTTCTTGTCCGCGGCAGGCTGGATCACCCAAGCAGTCGCTGCAACCACCTCGAACGATGCCGCCTCTAGCTCGATCGGACTCTCCGCCTTCCTGCTCTGGTGCGTGTGGATCCTCGGCATCAGCCACCGGCTGCGAACCGATCGAGTCCCACCACGGTAGTGCGCCAGTCAGATCACCCAAGGGCATCGAGACAGCACCCCCACACCCATGCACCCATCCGGAACCGGGCAACAGACACGAGTGCCAAGCGGGCTGCGGGTGTCTGTGGTGTCCCGACTCACGTAGATGTGGTGAAGATGACAACGGGTGGGCGCTGAGGGACTCGAACCCCCGACCCCCTCCTTACCGGTGAGCGCTGTGCTCGTTGCTCAGAACCGCAGAACGACGACCCTCGGCCAGGAGCGTCGAGCCAAAGTTAGGGGTTGGAGAAACTCGAGCCGAATGACGACGGGTGCGGCGCGAGCTGTCGATCTGCACGAGACAGCGGCTCGCCTGGGCGGGCGTGGAGCTCACCAAGCGCGTTTGCCGTGATCAGCGACATCATCTCCGTCCGTCCGACATGAGCTGGTCGACGCCAAACGGATTACCAGGACAGCGCCCCACGGACCTCGCTGAGGCGCACGCCATCGCCGGCACCGACGACCTGCCAGGTCCACCGGGCCCGGAGGCAACCGTCGCCACGAACGATGAAACGCTGCTCGAGTCCCTCGGATGGACACCTGCGCCTACGATCGGGCCGTGGAGCGGGACGCGAGGGACCCCTATGACGTGCTCGGCATCGACCCGAGCGCGTCAGACGACGAGGTGAGGGCCGCCTTCCACCGCAAGGCCGAGATCTACCACCCCGACCGCTACCAGGACCGACCGTCGGACGTGCGACAAGAAGCCAGCAAGATGATGGCGGAGCTCACCGAGGCCCGGGACAAGATCTCGCGCCGGCGAGCGGCACGGGCCGGGGCCATGCCCTCAACTCCGGGTGGGCCCTCAAGGCCACCGGCCTGCAAGGCTCGATGGGCCGGGTCGCGGCCGCCGGGGACAACGCGGCGATGGAGTCGTTCTTCTCGCTGGTCCAGAAGAACGTCCTGGACCGCCAAGCCTGGGCGACCAGCGACCAGCTCCACAACGAGATCGTCTACTGGATCGAACACACCTTCAACCGCCGTCGCCGCCAACGAGCCCCTCGGACGGCTCACCCCCGTCGAATACGAACTCGCCTTCGCCACCGACCGAGACGCCGAGGCGTCATGATCACCTACAACCACCGTCAACCAGTCCTGCAGCAGACCCGACCCCCTCCGAGCGACGAGGGCCAGTCTCGATCGATCGGTTGATACCCGGTCAGCTGGTCGGCGGACCTGGAGTTGCCCGCTTGCTGGCAACCCGTCNNAACGGTGAAGGCGTATTTCAGCCGCGGCAACGAGTACTTGCGTTGCGACACCGAGTCGTTCGCACCCGATCCGGGCTACCCGAAGCCCTTGGCGGTGGCTTGGACGGGGCTGCCGGGGACCGGGTTCGAGGATGGCGTCCACACCGCTTTGGACCTCGGCGAGGGCTTTCTCTACCTGTTCCTGGGCTCTCAGTACCTAAAGATCCGGCACTCGGACAACACGGTTGTGCAGGAGGCCCGGGAGATCGGTGAGGCGTGGGGACTGGGCCAGCGTGAGGGTCGCCAGGACTTCGTGGACACCGGCTTCGCTGAGGGTGTGGACGCCGCGGTGAATTGGGGAAACGGCAAGGCGTACTTCTTCCGCGGCGGCACCTATGTGCAGTACGACATCGCGTCCGACACCATCGACGTCATCGATGGCGAACAGGTCCGTCCTCTGGACCCGGATTGGCCAGGGTTTGCCGACGCCGGGCTCGCTGAGGGCATCCATACCGGCGTCAACTGGGGCGACGGCAGCGCCTACTTCTTCCTCAATGACTTTTTCGCCCGCTACACGATCGGGTCCGGTATCGACGAGGGCTATCCGAGCACCATCGCCGACGGTTGGAGCGCCCTCGCCGAAGCAGGGTTCGACGGTGGGATCAGCGCCGCGTGGGTGAAGCTCGAAGCCGGTGTCACACCTCTGCCGGACCACACGACGACCGGCGCCCTGCAGCCCGGCGACCATGTCTGGTACCACGACGGTCGGGTGTCGACCGACAAGAACATCCCGAAC
>CXWK01002530.1_pt1 | contig 17831 bp, 17 predicted proteins | sample 590851 | NCBI WGS metagenome assembly CXWK01 (sample SAMEA3498364, study PRJEB10139) | wastewater metagenome | biome: wastewater treatment plant; material: activated sludge | place: Denmark | collected 2014-08-01 | reverse complement strand
ATGCAGATGCTGGTGGAGTCGCCCTCGCGCAGGGTGCTGCAGCGCATGCTGGCGGCCTGGCTGCCGGGGCTGCACGAATTGCGGGCGCGGCACAAGGGGCTTTTGCGCTGGGCGGTCGACGTGGATCCGCTGGCGATCTGAACCGCTTGCCCGAGTCCCTTTCAGACTGCCCGACCGGCAGGTTCGCCTGCGGGCCCACGGGCGATGGCGGTCACTGCGCCAGCACACGCTGCAGTTGCAGCGCCTCGGCCACTTGCGCGGTGGCGATGCGCTCGCTACCGGCCAGGTCGGCGACGGTGCGCGCCACCTTCAGGCAGCGGTGCAGCCGGCGGCCGCTCCAGCCCAGGCGCTCGGCGGCGCTGCGCAGGAAGCGCGCGGCGGCTTCGTCCAGAAGGCAATATTCGTCGATGCGGCCGGCTTCCAGCAGGGCATTGGGCTCGCCCTGGCGCTCGGTCTGCCGCAGCCGCGCCGCGGCCACGCGCGCCGCCACCGCCGCGCTAGCTTCACCGTCGGGCAGCGCCAGCAGCGCGGAGGCGGGCGCGGCCAGCACCTCCACCTGCAGGTCGATGCGGTCCAGCAGCGGCCCCGACAGCCGACCCTGGTAGCGCGCCACGGCGTCGGGGGTGCAGCGGCAGGCCTTGCCCACCGCCGCCGGCGCGCCGAGCCAGCCGCAGGGGCACGGGTTCATGGCCGCCACGAGCTGGAAACGGGCCGGGAAACTAGCTTGGCGCGCGGCGCGGGAGATGGTGATGCGGCCGGTTTCCAGCGGTTCGCGCAGGGCTTCGAGCGCGGCGCGGGGGAACTCCGGGGTTTCGTCCAGAAAGAGCACACCGCCATGGGCGAGCGAGATCTCGCCCGGTCGTGGCGGCGAGCCCCCGCCCACCAGCGCCACCGCGCTGGCCGTGTGGTGCGGCGCGCGCACCGGGCGGCGGCCGTGGGCGGCGTCGGCGCTGGCCGTGGTCAGGCCGGCCAGGGCGGCGCTGGCCAGCGCTTCCTCGTCGTCCAGCGGCGGCAGCAACCCCGGCAGGCGCTGCGCCAGCATCGATTTGCCGGTGCCCGGCGGGCCCACCAGCAACAAGCTGTGCCCGCCCGCCGCCGCGATCTCCAGCGCTCGCTTGGCCGCGGCCTGGCCCTTGACGTCGCGCAGGTCGGGTCCCGGCGGCGCCGGCTGGCGCGGCCAGGGCAGCGCGGCAGGCAGCGGCACCGCGGCATCGCCCGGCAGCAGCGCGGCCACCACCTCGGCCAAAGTGGCCGCGCCCCGCACATCCACGCCGCCCACCTGGGCGGCGATGCGTGCACTGGCCGCCGGCAGCACCAGCGTGCGCGCGCTGCCGCCGCGGCGCAGCGCCAGGGCCAGCGCCAGCGCGCCGCGCACCGGGCGCAACTCGCCCGCCAGCGACAGTTCGCCGGCAAATTCGCAGGCCGCCAGCCGCACTGCATCCAGTGGCCCGGCCGCCGCCAGGATGCCCAAGGCGATGGCCAGGTCGAAGCGGCCCGATTCCTTTGGCAGGTCGGCCGGCGCCAGATTGACCGTGATGCGCTTGTTGTGGGGGAAGGCGAAGCCGCTTTGCTGCAGCGCCGCGCGCACGCGCTCGCGCGACTCCTTCACTTCGGTATCGGCCAGCCCCACCAAGGTGAAGTTCGGCAGGCCATTGGCCAGCTGCACTTCCACGTGCACCTCGGGGGCTTCGAGCCCATCCAGCGCGCGGCTGAAAACCATCGCCAACGACATGCGGCCCTCCTGGTGAGTACCGATTCTGGCCAGCGCAGCCAAGCTTCGGCTCCGCACCAAAGGGGGGAAGCAGAGGGTCCGGCACCATCTTGGTGCACCATTTCGCTCTTAAGGGGGATGCCTCGCCACGCAACGGTGCTCAGCCGGCGGGCCGCGTGGTGGCACGGAAGCTGCAAAGACCCTGGCAGCTGTCCTTCATCTCCATCTCACTTGCGGAGCACCCCCATGAACAGACCGATCCCCGGCCGCAGCGCCGACCCAGGTTTCCACCCGTCGCCGGTCATCGGCATGCCGCTGGACCAGCGGGGCCGCGCGCCGCGCGCCCGGCACATCTTCTGAGGAGTCCGTCGTCATGAAAATGGTGACCGCCATCGTCAAGCCGTTCAAGCTGGACGAAGTGCGTGAAGCCCTGAGCGGTATCGGCGTTCAAGGCATCACGGTGACGGAAGTGAAGGGCTTCGGCCGCCAGAAGGGCCACACCGAGCTCTACCGCGGCGCCGAGTACGTCGTCGACTTCCTGCCCAAGGTGAAGATCGAGGCCGCCGTGGACGACGCCCTCGTCGACCGCGTCATCGAGGCCATCGAAGGCTCGGCCCGCACCGGCAAGATCGGCGACGGCAAGATCTTCGTCAGCACGCTCGAACAGGTGGTGCGCATCCGCACCGGCGAGACCGGCAAGGACGCCCTCTGAGGCGGCCGGCGAACCCCACGAGAAAACAAGCATCATGAAACAACTGATCGCAATACTTGCTCTCGGCCTGCTGGTCCTGGGCTTCGGTGGCGCCGCGCAGGCGCAGGATTTCCCGGGAACGAAGATCCTGTTCGAGACCGGCAAGGCCGAACTTCCGGTCACTGCCGCCGACGACCTGAAGAAGGTTGCCGACTATCTGGCCGCCAACGCCGCAGAGAAGGTGATGCTCGAGGGCTTCGTCGACTCCACCGGCCCGGCCGACGTGAACAAGGAACTCGCCAAGCAACGTGCATTTGCCGTTCGTGACGCGTTGAAGGTTGCCGGCGTTGCCGAAGACCGCATCGTGCTGCAGAAACCCGAGGACATCACCGCCGGCGACGGCGAGCAGGCGCGCAAGGTCGAGGTATTGCGCTTCGCGCAGGCCGCCGCGGCGCCCGCCGAAGCGGCTTCGGCGCCCGAAGCCGCGCCGGCCGCGGCCCCGGTGCCGGACAAGGGTGACGTGAGCTGGATGCTGCTGTCCACGCTGCTCGTCATCATGATGGCCATCCCGGGCCTGGCACTCTTCTATGGCGGCCTGGTGCGCAGCAAGAATATGCTGTCGGTGCTGATGCAGGTCTTCGTGACCTTCTCGATGATCGTCGTGCTGTGGGTCGTCTACGGCTACAGCCTGGCCTTCACCGAGGGCAACGCGTTCATCGGCGGTTTCGACCGGCTGTTCCTGAACGGTGTCTTCGACCCCGCCGCGGGCACTTTTGCGATGGCTGCCACCTTCAGCAAGGGCGTCGTCATCCCGGAGATCATCTTCGTCGCCTTCCAGGCCACCTTCGCGGCCATCACCTGCGGCCTGATCGTCGGCGCCTTTGCGGAGCGCATCAAGTTCTCGGCGGTGCTGATGTTCATGGCGATCTGGTTCACCTTCAGCTACGCGCCGATCGCCCACATGGTCTGGTACTGGATGGGCCCCGACGCCTACACCGCGGCCAGCGTGGTCGACGAGATGAACGCCAAGGCCGGGCTGATCTGGCAATGGGGCGCGCTGGACTTTGCCGGCGGCACCGTCGTGCACATCAACGCGGCGGTGGCGGGCCTGGTGGGCGCCTACGTGATCGGCAAGCGCGTCGGCTACGGCAAGGAATCGATGGCGCCGCACAACCTGACGCTGACGATGGTCGGTGCGTCGCTGCTGTGGGTGGGCTGGTTCGGCTTCAACGCCGGCTCGGCGCTGGAGGCTGGCAACAGCGCCGCGCTCGCCTTCATGAACACCTTCTCGGCCACCGCGGCAGCGGTGCTGGCCTGGTGTGCCGGTGAAGCGCTGATGAAGGGCAAGGCCTCCATGCTGGGTGCGGCCTCGGGCGCAGTGTCCGGGCTGGTGGCCATCACGCCGGCGGCCGGCAACGTGGGCATCGTCGGCGCGCTGGTCATCGGCGGCGTGGCCGGCATCGCCTGCCTGTGGGGCGTCAACGGCCTGAAACGCATGCTCGGCGCCGACGACTCGCTCGACGTCTTCGGCGTGCACGGCGTCGGCGGAATCGTCGGCGCACTGCTCACCGGCGTCTTCAATACGCAGGCGCTCGGCGGCCCCGGCCTCGTCACCGACTGGGTCACGGCCACGGTCGGCTCGAACGCCATTGGCGCGCAGGTCTGGATCCAGCTCAAGGCGGTGCTCCTGACCATCGTCTGGTCGGGTGTGGTCTCGTTCATCGCCTACAAGGTCGTCGACCTGACGATCGGGCTGCGCGTGCCGGAAGACGAAGAGCGCGAGGGCCTGGACATCACCTCGCACGGCGAGACGGCTTACGGCAAATGACGAGCTTCCGGGCGGCTTGGGCTGCCCGGGAACTCCGGCGGGGGAGACGGGGCTCGGCGCCCGTCTCCCCCGCCTTGCTTTTGCCTGCACACCCCTGGTTCCGGCTGCCTAGAATCCGCTTCTGTCCGCTTCGAGCCTCGCCATGGTCCCGCACCTCACCACCGCTCTCACCAGCCCCATCAACGAACTCGAGGCGCGCATCCTGGAGTCGATGCCCGCCATCGAGCGCTGGTTCCGGCTCGAATGGATGGAGCACACGCCGCCGTTCTACAGCTCGGTGGACCTGCGCAACGCCGGCTTCAAGCTGGCGCCGGTGGACACCAACCTGTTCCCGTCCACCTTCGACCACCTGGCGCCCGAGATGCTGCCGCTGGCCGTGCAGGCGGCGATGGCGGCGATCGAAAAGATCTGCCCCGAGGCCAAGAACCTGCTGCTCGTGCCCGACAGCCGCAGCGCCAACGCGCACTACCTGTTCAACGTGCAGCGGCTGATGCAGATCTTCGGCCAGGCCGGCCTGAACGTGCGCCTGGGAACGCTCGACGAATCGGTCACGGTGCCGACCACGTGCGTGCTGCCCGACGGAAGTGAACTCGTCGTCGAGCCGCTGCTGCGCACGCGCGGGCGGCTGGGGCTGAAGAATTTCGACCCCTGCACCATCCTGCTCAACGACGACCTCTCGGCCGGCCTGCCGCCGGTGCTGCAGCACCTGCACGAACAGTACCTGCTGCCCCCGCTTCACGCCGGCTGGACGGTGCGGCGCAAGTCGCGCCACTTCCAGAGCTACGAGGAGGTGGCCAAGAAATTCGCCAAGCTGCTGGGCATGGACCCGTGGCTGATCAACCCCATGCACGCGCAGTGCGGCAAGGTCGACTTCACGCAGGCCGAGGGGCTGGACTGCGTGAAGGGCCACGCCGACGCCATGCTGGCCAAGGTGCGCCGCAAGTACAAGGAATACGGCATCAACGAGAAGCCCTTCGTCATGGTCAAGGCCGACAACGGCACCAGCGGCCTGGGGCTGATGACGGTGCGCGACGTGAAGGACCTGGACGACGCCGAGCGGCTGGCCCGGCACCAGATGAGCGCCGCGCATGGCGGTGCCACCGACATCACCGAGGTGCTGATCCAGGAAGGCGTGCCCACCTACGAACGCATCGAGAACGCGGCGGCCGAGCCCGTGGTGTGCATGATCGACCGCTACGTGGTCGGCGGCTTCTACCGCACGCATGCCCACCGCGCCTTCGACGAGAGCCTCAATGCCCCCGGTGCCGGTTTCGTGGAACTGGCCTTCGCCGAAAGCACGCAACTGCCGCGCCCCGGCGCCAAGCCCGGCGCCAGCGCGCCCAACCGCTTCTACATGTACGGCGTGATCGGCCGCCTGGCGATGCTGGCCGCGGCCTACGAGCTGGAAGCCACCGACCCCGACGCCGAGAGCTACGAGTGACGGCTCCGCAAAGCCCGGCCCGCCGCCACGCGCCCTGAAGCGTTTGCGCAACACGCCCGCACCTGGGGTTGCTGCGGCGCAGCATCCCTGATCGGCCGGGCGCACAATCGCGTTTTCGTCCATGAGCGCCGACCCCCACCACCGCACGCCCGGCGCGCTGGCTGCCCTGACGCTGGCCGCCATCGGCGTCGTCTACGGCGACATCGGCACCAGCCCGCTGTATGCGCTGAAGGAGGTCTTTGCGCAGGGCCGCGTCCCGCTCACGCCGGACAACATCCTCGGCATCCTGTCGCTGGTGTTCTGGACCCTCACCGTCATCGTCTCGCTGAAATACGTGGTGCTGATCCTGCGCGCCGACAATCACGGCGAGGGCGGCCTCATCGCGATGCTGGCGCTGGCGTCGCAGGCCGTGAAGCACCGCCCGCGGCTGCGCGCGCGGCTGCTGCTGCTGGGCATCTTCGGCACCGCCATCTTCTTCGGCGACGGCGTCATCACGCCGGCCATCAGCGTGCTCTCGGCGGTGGAGGGGCTGGAAGTGGCCGCGCCCGCGCTGCACCGCTGGGTGGTGCCGGTGACGCTGGTCGTGCTGACGGTGCTGTTCGCCGCCCAGCGTTTCGGCACCGCCGCGGTGGGGCGGCTGTTCGGGCCGGTCACGATGACCTGGTTCGCCGTGCTGGCGCTGCTGGGCGTGGTGCACATCGCCCGGCACCCGCAGGTGCTGGCGGCGCTGGGCCCACAGTATGCGCTGGGCTTTGCTTTCGCGCACCCGGGCACGGCCTTCGTGGCCCTGGGTGCCGTGGTGCTGTGCGTGACGGGTGCCGAGGCGCTGTACGCCGACCTCGGGCACTTCGGCAAGCGGCCGATCCGCCTGGCCTGGTTCTGCGTCGTGATGCCGGCGCTGGTGCTCAACTATTTCGGCCAGGGCGCGATGCTGCTGCAGCACCCCGAGAACGTGGGCAACCCGTTCTACGAGATGGCACCGGCCTGGGCGCTGTTCCCGCTCATCGTGCTGGCCACGGCGGCCACCGTGATCGCTTCGCAGGCCCTCATCACGGCGGCGTTCTCGGTCAGCAAGCAGGCGGTGCAGCTGGGCTACCTGCCGCGGCTGCGGCTGCTGCACACCAGCGTGCGCGACACCGGGCAGATCTACGTGCCCTTCGTCAACTGGGCGCTCTACGCCTGCGTCGTCTTCGCGGTGGTGGTGTTCGGCTCCAGCAGCGCGCTGGCCTCGGCCTACGGCATCGCCGTCACCATCGACATGACGATCACCACGGTGATGACCTTCTTCGTCATCCGCTGGGCCTGGAAGCTGCCGCTGGCGCTGTGCGTGGCGGCCACCTTCGGCTTCCTCGTCATCGACCTCACCTTCTTCGCCGCCAATGCGGTGAAAGTGCTCGAAGGCGGCTGGTTCCCGCTCGTCATCGGCGGCGCCATGTTCACGCTGATGGTGACCTGGAAACAGGGCCGCGCGCTGATGAGCGAGCGGCTGCGCGAGGAAGCGATCGAGCTCGACCTGTTCCTGGAGTCGGTCTTCCTGAGCCCACCGCTGCGCGTTCCGGGCACGGCGGTCTTCCTCGCCGCCGAGAAGGGCGCCACGCCGGCGGCGCTGCTGCACAACCTGAAGCACAACAAGGTGCTGCACGAGCGCAACCTGTTCGTCGACGTGCAGCACCACGAGCGGCCCTGGATCGGCTTCGACCAGCGCTGCGAGGTGGAGTCGCTCGGCCACGACTGCTGGCAGGTGACGCTGCACTTCGGCTTCAAGAACGACCCCGACGTGCCCGAGGCGCTGCAACTCCTGGCCGGCCGCGGCGTGCGCCTCGACGAGATGGAGACCAGCTACTTCCTCAGCCGCGATACCGTCGTCCCCACGCTGCGCGGCGGCATGGCGTTGTGGCGCGAGAAGCTCTTCGCCAGCATGCACCGCAACGCCGCCGGCGCCGCCGACTTCCTGCACCTGCCCACGAACCGCATCGTCGAGCTGGGCACCAAGCTGGAAATCTGACGGGCCCCCAGGCTCCGTCCGGTCGCCACCCCCCGAGGGGGCTCATGCAGCGGACCGGCGAAGCCGGATCCGCGCATGCGGCTTGGCCGCGTCAGGCGGCGAGCAGCTTCGAGAAAAGCTTGGTCTGCCTGGGTCGATACAGCCGCAGCCGGCGCGCGATCTCGGCAATGTGTTCGGGTGTGGTGCCGCAGCAGCCGCCGGCGATATTGAGGAAGCCCACGCGCGCGAATTCCTCCATCAGGCCGCCGGTGATTTCGGGCGTCTCGTCGAAGCCGGTCTCGGCCATCGGATTGGGCAACCCGGCGTTGGGGTAGCAGCTGATGTAGGTGTCGGCCGCCACCTTGGACAGTTCCTCGATGTAGGGCCGCATCACCGCCGCGCCCAGGGCGCAGTTCAGCCCCACCGCCAGCGGCCGCGCATGACGCACCGAGTGCCAGAACGCGGCCACGGTCTGGCCGCTGAGGATGCGCCCGGAGGCGTCGGTCACGGTGCCCGAGATGACCACCGGCAGGCGCTCGCCGGTTTCCTCCATCAGTTCGTCGAGCGCGAAGATGGCGGCCTTGGCATTCAGCGTGTCGAAGATGGTTTCCACCAGGAACAGGTCGCAGCCGCCTTCGAGCAGCGCCGCGGCCTGCTCGCGGTAGGCGGCACGCAGTTCGTCGAAACTGGTGTTGCGCGCGCCGGGGTCGTTGACGTCGGGGCTGATGCTGGCGGTGCGCGGCGTGGGACCCAGGGCGCCGGCCACGAAGCGAGGCTGCTCGGGCGTGGCGGCGGCGTCGGCGGCTTCGCGGGCGATACGCGCGGCAGCCAGGTTCATCTCGCGCGCCAGGTGCGCCAGGCCGTAGTCCTCCTGCGCGATCGAGGTGGCGCCGAAAGTGTTGGTCTCGATGATGTCGGCGCCCGCCGCCAGGTACTGGTCGTGGATCTCGCGCACCACGTCGGGCCGCGTCAGCACCAGCAGGTCGTTGTTGCCCTTCAGGTCCTTCGGGTGGTCCTGCAGCGAGGCATGGCGGAAGTCGGCCTCGCCCAGCTTGTGGCGCTGGATCATGGTGCCCATGGCGCCGTCGATGATGACGATGCGCTGCTGCAGCAGCGCGGGCAGGGCGACGCCGCGTGTATAGGTGTTGGGCAAGGGATACATTCAGCGATTGTAGGAAGCGCGTTCCGCCGCAACGGCGCGCGCCGGCCATTCAGACTAGCCACTCACGCCGGCGTGCCGGTGCCGTGTCACCCACCGCCTGCCGGCACGCCCGGGCCACCGCTATCGATGGCCGCGCTGCCCGGTCGCTTCAGTGCAGCACGACAGGCTGCTGCGCCAGCGCCGTGAAACCGGCGATGTAGTCGTCGATCACTTCCTCGTTGGGGCCCTGGCGCACCAATTCCTGCACGCCGCGCTGGAAACTTTCGGCCACGGCACCTTCGATGAAGATCTCCTTCCGTGCCAACTTGTCCACGATCTCGAAACCGCCCCGCCTGGGGGCGGCATCCTCACTGGCGCCGGGCACGTCGAACTGCACGACCACATAGCTGTCCGAGTTGTAAAGCATCTGCATCGGGATACCTCCTGCCCCATCAGATGGGTCTGCCTGGCCGGCGTTCAAGCCGGCGACCCCCGATCAGGGGGCGCCGAGCTGTTCCAGGGCCCAGTCGGTGCCGCCCGCGGCGGGCGGGAACTGCATCAGCATGCGCACCGGCAGGTGGTGGCGCGCCGGGTCCAGCCAAACGTCGACTTGGGTGTCGTAGGGCCGGGCCGCGGCGCGCCTCAGGTGCAGCGCGCCGGCCATTGGCCCGGCGGGCGCCTCCAGATCATGAAGGCCCTGCACGGTGAAGGTCCAGACCTGGCCGTCGCCGCCCGCGCCAGCCACGAAGATCAACACCTCGTCGCCAGGCGCGCGCAGCGTGGCATCGGCCTCCAGCACCGCAGGCAGTTGCAGCATCCAGCTCAGGCGGTCCTGGGCACCCGGCAGCAGCGGGTACTGAAGCTGCGGCCCGCTGAACGTGATGCGCCCGGCCTCGTGCTGGAAATTCACCGCGCGCTGCTCGCGCCCGCGACGGCTCTCGACATAGCGTTCGGGCGCCAGGCCGGCCGCACCGAGCCGGCCCTGGCTGTCCGAGCCCAGCGCGGCCTGGCCGCTGCGTTCCAGTGTCAGCCGGTAGCGGTCGCCGGCGGGTTGCCAGCGCAGCAAGGCCTGGCTGGTGGCGCCGCCCTGACGCACCGAGTAGTGCAGCGTCATGGGTGGCGGCAGATGCGCTGCATAGGCCGGTAAGGGCGTGCCGCCGGGCGCCGGCGGCGCGGGGGTGGCCGGCGGCGCGGGACGGCGTTCGGCAGCGGCGTGTTTCCGGGGCGGCGGCACCGACCCGGGTNNGAGTACGGCGGGAGCCGCCGTCGGGCGCGCCTCGGTCGTGGACTCGGTCGTGGCGGCGTTCGTGGCGTCGTTCGCCGCCTGGTTCGCTGCCTTCTTCGCCGCCGGCACCACGATATGGCGCACCTGCATGGGCGGTGCAGCAGCCTGGCGGCGGTCGCTTCCCGGGGCCGTGCCGGCTTGGCCGAGCAACAGCAGGTGCACGGCCAGCACCGCGGCGGTCGCCGCCAGCGCGGCATGCCGCCGCGATGGCCGTGGCGGCGGCAAGGAAAGTGGCAGCGAATTCAGCGCGGCAGGGGGCATTCCACAATACTGCCATCCTGCCCCCGGGCGCCGATATCCCGCTTCCGCATGAAACTCGCCACCCTGAAGGACGGTTCGCGCGACGGCCAGCTGGCCGTGGTCTCGCGCGACCTCAGCCGCGTGCATTTCGCCACCGGCATCGCCGGCACGATGCAGCGGCTGCTCGACGACTGGAACTTCCTCTCGCCGCAGCTCGAGGACTTGTACGCCACGCTCAACGACGGCAAGGCGCGCCACGCCTTCGACTTCGACCCGCGCCGGTGCATGGCGCCGCTGCCGCGCGCCTTCCAGTGGGTCGACGGCTCGGCCTACCTGAACCACGTGGAGCTGGTACGCAAGGCGCGTGGTGCCGAGATGCCGGCCAGCTTCTTCGACGACCCGCTCATGTACCAGGGCGGCAGCGACGACTTCCTGGGCCCCTGCGACGACGCCGTCTTCGCCAGCACCGACTGGGGCATCGATTTCGAAGCCGAACTGGCCGTCGTCACCGGCGACGTGCCCATGGGGACCACACCCACCGCGGCGCTGGAGGGCGTGCGCCTGCTGATGCTCGTCAACGACTGGAGCCTGCGCCAGCTGATCCCGGCCGAGCTGGCCAAGGGCTTCGGCTTCCTGCAGAGCAAGCCGGCCACCGCCTTCGGCCCGGTGGCCGCCACGCCCGACGAACTCGGCGACGGCTGGCAGGGCGGCCGCGTGCACCTGGCGCTGGAAAGCCGCTGGAACGGCCGCCGCGTGGGCCTCACCGACGCGGGGCCGGAAATGAGCTTCCACTTCGGCCAGCTCGTCGCGCACTTGGCCAAGACGCGCCGCCTGCGCGCCGGCAGCATCGTCGGCAGCGGCACGGTGAGCAACCGGGACTGGAGCCATGGCTGGAGCTGCATCGCCGAGCAGCGCGCCATCGAGACCATCGAAGGCGGCGCGCCGAAGACCGCCTTCATGCAGTTCGGCGACACCATCCGAATCGAGATGCTCGGCCGCGACGGCCAGAGCGTGTTCGGCGCCATAGCCCAGCGCGTGGCGCCGCTGGCCGGCTGAGGGGCCCCCGACCCCATGACCGACCTGCCGGGCTGGGTCAAGCACAGCACCGTTTGGCTGCTGCTGGCGTTGGGCATCTTTCTGGGCGTGCAGGCCTGGATGCGCAGCGAGGCGGCGACGCGCTTCGTCGTCGACGGCGGCACGGTGGAGATCCGCCGCGCCGCCGACGGCCACTACCACTGGCCGGGCCGCATCGACGGCCGTCGCGTGGACTTCCTGGTCGACACCGGTGCCACCGGCACGGCGATCCCGGAGTCGCTGGCACGCAGCCTGGGTCTGGAGCAACGGGGGAGTGTGCGCTCGCAAACCGCGGGCGGCGTGGTCACCGGCACGGTGGTGGTGGGTCACCTGCAACTGGAGGGTGGCGTCAGCGCCGAGCGGCTGCGCATGGTGGCCCTGCCCGGGCTGGCCGCCCCGCTGCTGGGCATGGACGTGCTGGGCCGGCTACGCTGGCAGCAGGGCGAGGGTCTGTTGCGCGTGGACTTGCGCGGGGCAGCGCGGTGACGGGGCGCTGGCTGCGCCGTCGGCTGGCGGCACTGGCGGTGACCCTGCCGTGGCTGGCGGTGGCGCCGGCCCCGGCTCAGCCGCCGGCCGCCGTCTGCCCGCCGGCCGTGGTGTCGACGGGCGCGGCCGACGGCGCCCCGCGCGACCGCGGACTGCTGTGGCGCATCACGCGCGATGGCCGCAGCTCTTACCTCTACGGCACGCTGCACGTGGGCAAGCCGGCCTGGCAGCGGCTGGGCCCGCAGGTCACCGCGGCGCTTCGCGCCAGCGATGCGCTGGCGCTGGAGGTCGACCCCGGCGACCCGGCGCTGCTGCAGGCCTTGACCGGGCTGCCGCGTGGCACCGCGCTGCCGGCGCCTCTGAACGACCGGCTGCAGCATGCTTTCGAGCGCGCCTGCGTGGCACCCGCGTCGCTGGCGCCGTTGCACCCGGTGCTGCAGACCACGACGTTGGCGGTGCTGGAGGCACGCTGGCTCGGCATGGACCCCGCCTTCGCGCTGGAGCAGATGCTGGCGGAGCAGGCGCGCGCCGGGGGCCTGCGCGTGGTGGCGCTGGAGACCGCCGCGCAGCAGACCGGGGCGCTGCTGCCCGCCAGCGACGCCGAGACCCAGGCGCTCATCGATCAGACCCTGCGCCAACTGGAAGACCGCAGCGCGCGCCGCGTGCTGGCGCGCCTGGCCGCGGCCTGGGAGAGCGGCGACCTGGCGGCGCTGGAGGACTACGAGCACTGGTGCGACTGCGTCGCCAGCGACGGCGATCGCGCCTACCTGCGCCGGCTCAACGACCGCCGCAACCCGGCGCTGGCCAACGGCATCGAAGCCTGGCATCGCCAGGGCCGGCGCCTCTTTGCCGCGGTGGGGGCGCTGCACATGACCGGGCCGCAGTCGCTGCCGCGGCTGCTGGCGAAGCAGGGCTTCGCGGTCGAGCGCGTGGCCTTCGAGCGCTGAACTGTGGCGCAAACCGGTCTTCGGCGGAGCGCGCCCGGCGCACAATGCAAGTTGTCCCGACCGCAAACAAATCGAGGAGACGCGACATGACGGGTGCAGGCGACTTGGCCAGGATGGTGCCGGGCTTCGACTTCCTTCAGAGCCTGATCAAGGGCGCGGGCGCCGCGGTGCCCGGCATGGGGCAGTGGATCGCGCCCACGCTGGACCCGGAGGAACTGGACAAGCGCATCGGCGAATTGCGCACCGTGCAGTTCTGGCTGGAGCAGAACGCGCGCCTGCTGGCGACCACGATCCAGGCGCTGGAAGTGCAGCGCATGACGCTTTCGACGCTGCAGGGCATGAACCTGCCGCTGTCCGAGCTGAGCGAGGCCTTGCGCATCAAGACGCCTGCGTCACCACCGCCGCCGCCACCCCCGGCAGCACCGCCGCCGGTGCCGCGGTCGGCACCGGCGGCCGTACCCGAGGCTGCCGCAAAGGCTGAATCCCCTGCGGCCAGCACGAGTGCCGGCGTCATCGACCCCATGCAGTGGTGGGGTGCGCTGACACAGCAGTTCACCGAGATCGCGTCCAAGGCCATGAAGGATGCCGGGCTCGATTCGGCGAGCGCTCCCGAACTGTCGGCTTCGGCGCCGCCCCGCACCGGCGCGAAGAAGGCGCCGGCCACGAAGACGGCTGCCGCCAGGCGCGCGACCGCGTCGCGCAAGCGCGGCGCCTGAACGTTCGGGCACCTGCCATGTCCGGTTTCCTGGTCGGCCACGCCACGCATCCGGACTGGAAGGCGGCGCTGGCACTGGCCGCCATGCAACTCGACGCCCAGCGCGAGCGTCACGACGCCAGCGGCGCCGGTCCGCTGACGTTGGGCTTCGCCTATTTCACCGACCACTACGCCGCCTTTGCCGAGGCCTTGCTGGCGGCGCTGCGTGAGCGCTGGCCCGGCGTGGCCTGGGTGGGCAGCGTCGGCGTGGGCGTTTGTGCCAGCGGCGTGGAATATTTCGACGAACCGGCTCTGGTGCTGATGCTGGCGGCCCTGCCGGCAGGGCGCTTCGAAGTCTTCTCGGGCGCGCGCAAGCTGCAGCGCATCGAGCCCTACAGCGCTCTGGTGCACGCCGACCCGGCCACGCCCGACCTGGCCGAGCTGATCGTGGAAATGAGCGACCGTACCACGTCGGGTTATCTTTTCGGCGGCCTCGCGTCGTCGCGCGGGGCCGCCGTGCACATCGCCGACGGCGTCTGGCAGGGTGGACTGTCGGGCGTGGCCTTCACCGAAGACGTGGCGCTGGTCTCGCGCGTGACGCAGGGCTGCCAGCCGGTGGGACCGACGCGAGAGGTCACCGCCTGCGAGCGCAACATCATCGTCGAACTCGACGGCCAGCCGGCGCTTCCCAGCCTGCTGGCCGACCTGGGGTTGCCCGCCCTGGACGACCCGCGCCAGGCCTTGCCGCGCTTGCGCGCCACGCTGGTGGGCGTGACCGGCAGCGCCAGCGCGTCCATGGCGCCGGCCGGTGCCGCGGCCATGCAGTCGCGGCACCGCGCCTTCGGCGACGACGTGCGTGTGCGCCACCTCATCGGCCTGGACCCCGGGCGCCGCGCGGTGGCAGTGGCCGAGTTGCTGCAGCCCGGCATGCGCGTCGCGTTCTGCCAGCGCGACGTGGCCGCGGCGCGGCGCGACCTGGTTCGCATCTGCAGCGAGATCCGCGACGAACTCGACTCTGCCGACGGGCCGGCGCGGCGCATTCTGGGTGCGCTGTACGTCAGCTGCGCCGGCCGTGGCGGGCCGCATTTCGGCGGCCCTTCGGCGGAATTGAAGATCGTGCAGTACGCCTTGGGCGAGGTGCCGCTCGCGGGCTTCTTTGCCGGCGGCGAGATCGCGCACCAGCACCTGTACGGCTATACGGGGGTGCTGACCGTCTTCACCGGGCAGGCCTGAATGCCGGCCGGCAGCCGCCCCCCGGATGCGGCCGCGCTGCTGTTCCGCCGCGCCACGCGCGACGACCTGCCGGCCATCGTGGCCATGCTCGCCGACGACCCGCTGGGCGCGCGGCGCGAATCGGATACCTCGCCGCTGCCGCGCTGCTACCACGACGCCTTCGACGCCATCGACCGCGACCCGAATATCGAACTCGTGGTCGCGCAGGCCGGCGCTGGCGGCGCGCTGGGCGCGTTGGGCATCGTGGGCGTGCTGCAACTGAGCTTCATCCCGAATCTCAGCCACCGCGGCGGCTGGCGGGCGCTGATCGAAGGGGTGCGCGTGGCCGCGGCGCACCGCTGCGGCGGCGTGGGCCGGCAGATGCTGCAGTGGGCCATCGAGCGCGCGCGGCAGCGGGGCTGCCTCATGGTGCAGCTCACGTCGGACAAGTCGCGCACCGACGCCATCCGTTTCTATGAAGGCCTGGGCTTCGTGGCCTCGCACGAAGGCATGAAGCTGCACCTGTCGCGTGGTGAGGGTGACCATGGCTGACGCCGGCGCCGAAGCAACCTGTCTGGCCGACCTGATCGAACTGCACCGCGGCCTGCCGCGCCAGGGGCCGGGCGACGCCCATTTCTCGCGTCGCCTGCTGCAGGGCTTGCCGAAGTTGCCGCAGCGGCCGCGCATCGCCGACCTCGGCTGCGGCAGCGGCGCCGGCGCCCTGCTGCTGGCCGAGTTCTACGGCGCCGAGGTGCTGGCGGTCGACACCACGGCCGTGTTCCTGGAGGAACTGGCCGGACTGGCCCGGCAGCGCGGGCTGCAGCACCTAGTCCACCCGGTGCAGGCCGACATGGGCGCGCTGACCTGGCCGCCGGGCGCGCTGGACCTGATCTGGTCCGAAGGCGCGGCCTACAACCTGGGCTTCGAGACGGCGCTCGCCCGCTGGCGTCCCCTGCTCGCCGCCGAAGGGGTGGCGGTCGTCTCGGAGATGAGCTGGTTCAGCGAAGACGCGCCGGCCGAGCCGCGCGAGTTCTGGTCCGCGGCCTACCCCACGATGGCCGGCGAGGCCGAGAACCGGCGCCGCGCGCAGCGGGCGGGCTTCGCCGTACTCGGCACCGAGAGGCTGCCCGACGAAGCCTGGTGGAACAACTACTACAGCCCGCTGCGCGAGAAGATCGAACACCTGCCTGCCGCATTTCGCGCCCGCGCCGCGGTGGCCGAGGCGGAGCAGGAAATGCGGCTCTTCGAGCGGTTCAGCCACCACTACGGTTATACGTTCTACATCCTGCACCCGGACGCCGCGGCGCGACCGGCCCCGGCGCAGTCGATTCGGTCGTGACGCCAGCACGGCGGCCCAAACGCGGGTGCAGCCGCTACAGTGCAGGGCATGAATGCCCCCCTGCCCCCGGATGCCGCCTCGCGCGCCGAACGCCAGCGCGAGGCCGTGGCCGCCCTCTCCGCGGTGTTGCCCGCCCATGCGCTGCTGTGGCAGAGCGAGGACACCATTCCCTATGAATGCGACGGCCTGACCGCCTACCGGGAGCGCCCGCTCGTGGTGGCGCTGCCCGAGACCGAGGCCCAGGTCGCCGAGGCGCTGAAAGCCTGCCATGCGCTGAAGCTGCCGGTGGTGGCGCGCGGCGCCGGCACCGGCCTGAGCGGCGGCGCCCTGCCCAACCCCATGGGCGTGACGCTGAGCCTGGCCAAGTTCAACAAGATCCTGAACGTGGACCGTGCCGCGCGCACCGCCACCGTGCAGGCCGGCGTGCGCAACCTGGCCATCAGCGAAGCGGCGGCGCCGTACGGCCTGTACTACGCGCCCGACCCCAGCAGCCAGATCGCCTGCACCATCGGCGGCAACGTGGCCGAGAACGCCGGCGGCGTGCACTGCCTGAAATACGGCCTCACGCTGCACAACGTGCTGCGCGTGCGCGGCCTCACGGTGCAGGGTGAACCGGTCAGCTTCGGCTCCGAGGCGCTCGACGTGCCGGGCCTGGACCTGCTGCCGCTGGTGGTGGGCAGCGAAGGCATGCTGGCGGTGACGCTGGAAGTGACGGTGAAGGTGGTGCCCAAGCCGCTGCTGGCGCGCTGCATCATGGCCAGCTTCGACGACATCCGCCGTGCCGGCGACGCGGTGGCCGCGATCATCGCCGCCGGCATCATCCCGGCCGGGCTGGAGATGATGGACAAGCCCATGGCGGCGGCGGTGGAAGACTATGTGCACGCCGGCTACGACCTGAATGCGGTGGCCATATTGCTGTGCGAAAGCGACGGCACGCCCGAGGAAGTGGCGGAAGAAATCGACCGCATGCTCGACGTGCTCTCGGGCGCTGGCGCCACGCGCCTGGAAGTGAGCAAGGACGAGGCCCAGCGGCTGAAGTTCTGGAGCGGGCGCAAGAACGCCTTCCCGGCTTCGGGCCGCATCAGCCCCGACTACATGTGCATGGACAGCACCATCCCGCGCAAGCGGCTGGCCGACATCCTGCAGGCCATCGCCGGCATGGAGCAGAAGTACGGGCTGCGGTGCGTCAACGTCTTCCACGCCGGTGACGGCAACCTGCACCCGCTGATCCTGTTCGACGGCAACGACCCCGACCAGCTGCACCGCTGCGAACTCTTCGGCGCCGACATCCTGGAAACCAGCGTCGCCCTGGGCGGTACCGTCACCGGCGAACACGGCGTGGGCGTGGAAAAGCTCGGCAGCATGTGCGTGCAATTCAGCCCCGAGGAACGCGAGCAGTTCTTCGCCGTCAAGCGCGCCTTCGACCCCGGCGAAGGGCTCAACCCCGGCAAGGTGATCCCCACGCTGCACCGCTGCGCCGAGTCCGGGAAGATGCACGTGAAGGGCGGGCTGCTGCCGTTTCCGGAACTGGAGCGGTTCTGATGGACGCGGCACTCGACCGAATCGTCGAACAAGTGCAGGCCGCGCGCGTCGCCCAGACCCGGCTCGACATCCGCGGCGGCGGCACCAAGGCCTTCTACGGCGGGCCGCCGAGCGGCGAGCCGCTGGAGGTGGCACCACTGGCCGGCATCAGCAGCTACGAACCCAGCGAACTGGTCGTCACCGTGCGCGGGGGCACGTTGTTGGCGGACCTGGAAG
>CXWK01000409.1_pt1 | contig 17844 bp, 17 predicted proteins | sample 590851 | NCBI WGS metagenome assembly CXWK01 (sample SAMEA3498364, study PRJEB10139) | wastewater metagenome | biome: wastewater treatment plant; material: activated sludge | place: Denmark | collected 2014-08-01 | reverse complement strand
TATATGTTGATGGAAAAGTTAACCTTGAATGGTTAACAGCTACAGAAACAAATAATTTTGGATTTGAAGTTCAACGTAGAGATGATGCATCAGCTTATGAAACAATTGGTTTTATTGCTGGTAATGGAACAACAACAAACAGAGTAACTTATAATTATACTGATTCAGATTTGTATTCAGGTAAATATTATTATCGTCTAAAACAGATTGATTATGATGGAAGTTTTGAATATTCATCCGAGGTTTTGGTTGATATAACACATCTTTCAGATTTTAAACTATTTCAAAATTATCCAAATCCATTTAATCCAACTACAAAAATTAAATTTTATTCACCTCAGCAAAGTCATGTAAAGATTGGTTTGTTTGATATATTAGGTAACCAGGTTAAATCTTTATTTGATAAAGAAGTTGAAACTGGAGTTTATGAGATTGAAATTGATGGTTCAGATTTGGCAAGTGGAATGTATTTTGTAAAAATGTATGCTAAAGGAATTCAGCAGGTTGTTAAAATTTCGTTAATAAAGTAGTTTTTTTTAGCTGATCATTCAGAAAAGTTGAGTGATCAGCTATAATTTGCCTTGATTTTCAAGCCTTCAATTGATAAAATTTAAAGTTAAATTTGTAATAATTATATAGGAGATAATAATGTCTTTTAGGATATCCATTTTTTTCGTTGCCTTGTTAGCATTTCTTATAGCTTCTTGTTCCCCGGAACACTCAAAAATCGTAATTGCAGAATACAATGATGCAAAGATTTCGATGGATGAATTTGAAAAAGCTTATTCTAAAAATGTTGGCGGATTAGAAGCCGCTAAAGATGATAGTTTTGAAAACTATAAAAATTTTGCTGATCTATATACAAACTTTAGAATGAAATTAGATGATGCAAAGTTTAGAGGTTATCAAAACGATCCAGCTTTAACACAAGAATTATTAGACTATAAAAAGAAAGTTGGAGCATCATACCTACTAGAAAAATATCTTGTTGAACCTAACATTAAAGATTGGTATGAAAAAAGAAAAGTTGAAGTTCGTGCAAGCCATATTATGATAAGACCTGATTCTACAGGTGAAGCTGGTGCTCGTAATAAAGCCCAGGCTATTTTAGATAGTATTAAATTGGGTAAAACATTTGAAGAAATGGTTCAAAAATATTCTCAAGATCAATACTCAAAACCTAAAGGTGGAGATATATTTTATTTTACTGCTGCTCAACTTCCATTTGAGTTTGAAGATGCTTGTTACAAAACGGAAACTGGAACTGTACATCCTCAAGTTGTACAAACCAAATTTGGTTTTCATATAGTTAAAGTAACAGACAGAAAACCGCGTGTTCCAAAAATTAAAGCAAGCCATATTTTAATTAGTTATATGGATGCTGCTGGTCAAGTTGATTCTGTAAATGCAAAATTAACTGTTGATAGTGTTCTTGCAGAATTAAAAGCTGGTAAAGATTTTGGTGATGTTGCTAAAAGATATTCGGATGATACTGGTACAAAAGATAAAGGCGGAGACTTAGGATTTTTTGAGAGAAGAATGATGGTTCTGGAATTTGATGAAGCTGCATTTAATCTTGAAGTAAACCAGGTTTCTAAAGTTATAAAAACACAATTTGGTTATCACATAATTAAGGTTACTGATAAAGAAGCTTATCCAACATTTGAAGCTGATAGAGATAATCTAAAAAATCTATTAAAACGTTCAAGGTATAATGAATTATACTCAGGTTTAATTAGTGACTATAAAAAAGAATTTAATTATAACCTTAACACTAACACTATCCAACAAATGATAGGTTATAATGATTCGTTAATTATCGGTGGCGAATTAAAAGGGCTTAGTGAAATTGGAACAAGTACAGTATTTTCATTTGCAAAACATAATGAAACTGTAAATGATATTTATTCAAAATTAAAAACCGACACAGAGTTTACTGGTAAAAAATTCAATCAAGATTTTATCAATAAAGGCGTAAACAAATACACCGAACAATTACTTCTTGAAGAAAAAGCTTTGTCATTAGAAAAAACTGATGTTCAATTTGCTGATTTGATGAAAGACTATCAAAATGGAATTTTTATTTTCAAACTTCAAGAAGAAGAAATATGGAATAAAGTTAAAATTGATAGTTCTAAGCTTTATGGTTTTTATGAACAAAACATGCAAAAGTATAAATGGGCAGATCGAGTTGGGTATACAGAAATTTATGCTAAAAAAGATTCAGTTATAAAACATTATTATAGTTTATTGAAATCAGGAGTTGACTTTGATAGTTTAGCCGCAAAAACTGAACGTTCACAACTTAAAGAGAAAAAAGGTAAATACGATTTGCAAGTTGTTGGATCTAGCGAGTTTAGTAAGTCTGTAAATAACTTATCTAAAATTGGTGATTATACTGAACCAATTCCAAATCCTGGTGGATTTTCAATCTTAAGATTGGATATTAAAGATCCTGCAAGATTAAAAACTTTTGAAGAAGCAAAAGCAGAAGTTTCTGGTGCATTTCAGGAATCAGAAAGTAAACGATTAGAAAACGAGTATATAGATTCATTAAAGAAAAAGTATACACCAGTTATATATTATGATGAACTGCGAAAAGCATTTAACCATAACAATAACTAATATTATTCTTTTTTCTGTTATACTTGCTACTGCAGGTTGTTCAAAAGAAAATAGTAAAAAAGATTTTATTGCTCGCGTAAACGAAACTTATCTTACCAGGGAAGACTTTGCTTCCCTGGTTGATACTACCAATCTAAATCCCGAACAAAAAGATCGATTAATTAAAGAATGGGTGTATAATGAAATTTTATTTCAGCAAGCTGTAAAAGATGGAATTACTGATGAAGATGAATTTAAAAAAATCATTAATAATTCTAAAAAACAATTAGCATCTGCAATACTTATGGATAATTATTCGTTGGATCAAGAATCAAATTGTACAGATGAGGAATTGATTGGATACTATAACAAAAATAAAAACTATTTTGTAAGTAATGCAAATGCTTATTTGTTAAACAGAGTTTACTTTACTGATGAAGAAAAGGCAATTCGATTTCGTAATAATGCAATAAATTCTGATTGGGCAAATGCTGTAAATGTATTTTCTGAAGATTCATCAATAAATAAAAGTTATACTTTTGCATTGATTGATGAATATTCAATCTACCCTAACCAGCTAAACAAAATAATTAATGATCTTTATCCACAAGAAATTAGCATTGTAATTACCGAAAAACCTGGATATTATTCTATTGTTCAAATGATAAAAAAAATCTCAAAAAACTCCATTTTACCGTTTGAATTAATTAAATCAGATGTGAAGAAAAAACTTTTAGCTGAAAAGAAAAACCAAATTATTAAAGACTACTTAAAAGAACTTTATTCCCAAAATGAAATTGAGATTAAAAAATGAAAATTAAAATTCTTCTTCTTATTGTATTAACCACATTAACTTTAAGCGCACAACAAACACTGGATAAAATTGTTGCAGTTGTAGATAATGAAATAATTCTGCAAAGTGAACTTGATTTTCAAATAGGTGTTTATGCATCTCAAAGACAGGTTGATATAAACACACCCGGTTTAAAAGAACAAATTCTTAACTCGATGATAGAAGAAAAACTTATTTATGCTCAAGCAGATCTTGATTCAATTACAGTTTCAGAGGATGAAATAAACCAAAGAATCGATTACCAGATAAACACGTTTACACAGCAATATGGTTCTATCGCTAACATAGAAAAAATCTATGGTATGAGCATAGATAGAATTAAAAGAGAGTTGCGTGATGAAGTTAAAAAAAGTCTTATGTCTCAACGATTGCAGGAAAAAAACTTTGGAAAAGTTGAAGCTACAAGAAGGGAAGTCGAAGATTTTTACAAATCATTTAAAGACAGCATTGGTACAATACCAGAAAAGGTTGTGATATATCACATCTTCCAAAATCCTAAAGCAAGTGAAAAATTAAAAAAGAAATTTTATGATAAAGCTGCTGCACTTTTAGATTCTATAAAAGCTGGCAAAGATTTTTCTGAACTTGCAAAAAAATATTCAGATGATCCTGGCAGCGCTGCTCAAGGCGGCGATCTTGGATTTGTAAAGAAAGGTGTTTTTTATCCTGAGTTTGAAGGTGCTGCATTCCAACTAAAAGTTGGTGAACTTTCAGGTATTGTCGAATCACCTGTTGGATATCATATCATACAAATGATCGAGAGACGCGGCGAATCAATCAATACAAGACATATTTTGGTTAAGATTAAAGCAGATGAAAATGCTGACTTACAATCTATTGATTTCTTAAGCGAAGTTAGAGACAGTCTGCAAAAAGGCCTTGGAACATTTCAATATTATGCAAAAAAATATAGTGAAGATAAAGACACATCACCTTTTGGTGGTGAACTTGGAACATTTTATATAAGCCAGTTAGATAAATCTTTACTTGATGCTGTTGGTAAATTAAAAGAGGGTGAAATTGGATTTCCCAAAAGATTAGAGTACGCGCCGGGTACTTATGGTTATCATATTGTTTGGTTAAAATCCAGAGTTGCGCAGCATAAAGCAAGTTTAGATTCTGATTATACGGAAATTAAAAAGCTTGCTGATGATTATAAGAAACAAAAAGAATATTTAAAGTGGATTGATAAAATTAAAAGTAAAATATTCTGGGAAGTTAGATCTTAATTTTTATTAAAGGATTTAAGTGAGCAATTCAATTCCTGAAAGTAATGATGTTCAATTAGTTGAACAGTTAAATAATAAAATCACAGAAGTTAAATCTGAGATAGCAAAAGTTATAGTTGGACAGGATGAAATTATAAATCAACTTTTAATTTCTTTGCTTTCCAGAGGGCACTGTTTACTTGTTGGTGTGCCTGGTTTGGCAAAAACACTTCTTATCAAAACTCTTGCAGAAGTGCTTGATCTTAAATTTAATAGAATACAATTTACACCAGATTTAATGCCGAGCGATATAACCGGAACTGATATTCTTGAAGAAGATCAATCTACAAAGAAAAGAAACTTTAGATTTATTTCTGGACCAATCTTTTCAAACATAATTCTTGCTGATGAAATAAATCGTACACCGCCAAAAACGCAATCTGCCTTGCTTGAAGCAATGCAGGAGCATAAAGTAACAGCAGCAGGACAAACATATCAATTACCTGAACCATTTTTTGTTTTAGCAACTCAAAACCCAATTGAGCAGGAAGGAACTTATCCTCTTCCTGAAGCTCAGTTAGATAGGTTTATGTTTAATCTTTGGCTTGATTATCCTTCTAAAGAAGAAGAAGTTAAAATTGTTCAAACAACTACAAGTGAATATAAACCAACTTTAAAAAAAGTTTTATCAGCGGATGAAATAATTTCTTTTCAGGATTTGGTTAGAAAAGTTCCGGTTGCTCCAAATGTAATTGAGTTTGCTGTTAAAGTTACAAATATGACTCGACCAGTGAATGAAAATTCTCCAAAGTATGTTAAAGATTGGGTTACCTGGGGAGCGGGACCAAGAGCTTCACAATACTTAGTAATGGCTGCAAAAACTAAATCTATTCTCCAGGGAAGATTTACACCGAATATTGATGACATAAAATCTTCAATGCTTCCGGTTTTAAGACATAGAATTATTACAAACTTTAGTGCTGAAGCTGAAGGAATAAAATCTATTGATGTGATAAAACGAATTGAAGGTGAAGCTTAGGTTTTCAATTTGTCAGATACCTTTTCTTCTTTCTCATCTGAAATGCATTTAGTTAAAGCTGAAGATATTAACCCTGTTGGGACAGCAATTATGCCAAGACCCAATATTAAAATTATGAAAGTAAATATTTTTCCTCCAGCAGTTATTGGGAACACATCGCCATAACCAACGGTAGTTAATGTTGCAACAGCCCACCACATACAATCAAAAACTGAACTAAATTTATCTGGTTGAACAGAAGACTCGAAATAATAAATTCCAACAGAAGCAAAATAAATCAAAAAAATAGTTGCCGTTAGAAAAATTATCATTTCTTCTTTTATCATATGAAAAGCAGACCGAAATCTTTTAAGGGCTTTACTGTATCTCAATAATTTAAATGCTCTAAATAATCTAAGAAGTCTAAAGATTCTTATTGATCTTAAATCAATTGCACTGGTAAAATAGAAAGGTAGTATTGCAAACAAATCGATTAAACCATAAAAACTAAAAATGAATTTTAATTTGTTATCAGATACGAAAAGTCTCAATAAATACTCTATTGAAAAGACAATCACAGTAAAAACTTCTATGATGTATAACCAAAATGAAAGTTCATCAGATTTATTTGGAAGAGTTTCAAGTGAGAAGGCTATAAGTGAAAGAGTGATTAAAAACTGAATGAAAAAATCAAAATAACGTCCTGCTTTTGTATCATTCTTTTCAACTAATGTTTTTAAATCCATTTATAGTTTAACTATAGAATAATTTTTATAAGCAAAGTAAACTTCTTTTGCTGTGGTTTTAATTACAGTTGCAGTTGGAACTGCAAGCAACATTCCAATCAAACCCAATAATTCACTTCCGGCGATAATTAAAAGTATAATTATAATTGGGTGCATATCAACACTTTTTGAAAACACATAAGGTTGTACAAATCCATTATCTATTGTGTATGTTAATCCTACAAGCAACATAATTATTGGCACTTGAGATAAATCGCCAGTTTGCATGATCGATAAAACAATAGCAGGAATGCCGCCTATAATAGGCCCAAAGTATGGTATTAAATGTCCTAAGCCAGCAATAACACCAAGCGGAAGTGCATTTGGTAACCCGATAAAATAAAAGCCAAAGCCAATAAATATCCCAACAAAAGCTGCATCAAATATCCACCCACGAACAAATCTACCTAATTGCAAGCTAACTCGTTTTAAAATCCAGTAAGACATTTCAAAATATTTATTTGGCACAATATGAATTAATCCTTTTTGAATTGTTGAACTATCTTTAAGCAAAAAGAAAGAAATGAACGGAACAATAAATAAAAAAGTAGCAACAGAAACAAAACTGCTTACATAAATTGTTAAATGATTTATAGCATCGTTAAAAGATGTTGCAATTATATTTTCAACTTTGTGTGAAAGTTCGCCTTTTTGAAACAATGGAAATACTGAAAGTATTTTCTTTTCAAGAGAACTAAGTTCATCATTCAAGGAAAAATCTTTTAATTCCAATATCAATTGATCCATTTGATAGTAAAGTTTTGGGATTACAAATGATAAACCAAGGTAAACTAAAAATCCAAATGCAGCAAAAACAATGAGAGTAGAAAGTGTCCGTGAAAATCCTTTGCCTTCCAAAAATCTAACGAATGGAGCAAAGATCAATCCGAGTAAAACAGATAATGCAACTAAAATAAATATGTTACTTAATGTATATAGCAGTAGTAAAAATAATATACTTAGAAATAATGCTGCTAAAATCTTTTTGTTTTTGTTGTTTAATAACTCAAACATTTTAAGATACCGCTTCAATTCTTCTTACTGATGGTACTTCTTTCATTATCGCTCTTTCAATACCGGCTCTTAATGTTAAAACCGATAAGGGACAAATTTCGCAAGCACCAAGTAATCTTACTTTTACAATTCCATCTTCAGAAACATCAACTAACTCAACATCACCATTATCTGCTTGCAGATATGGCCTGATATTATTTAATGCTTTTTGAACTTCGTTTTTCATAATAAGTTTAAACACGATAAAAAAATCGGGCTATATTTATTGCTTAATATCGTTTGAAAAAATGTTTAAAGCAAAATTAATCTTCATCCCCAAGTAAAATTTCTATTTTACTATCAGGATTAGAATTTCTAATATTTACCTGTTCTGTTAACCTATTTGATATATCCATTAATATTTTTGTTTCATTTGTATCGGGAATTCCAAATACCATTGGTACTCCTTTATCTCCACCTTGTCTAATTCTTGGATCTATTGGAATTCCGCCAAGTAAAGTTGTATTTAGTTCTTTACAAATTTTTTCACCACCACCAGAACCAAAAATATCATACTTGTTTCCAGTATCGGGTGCAATAAAGTAACTCATATTTTCTATTACTCCGAGTATTGGAACGTTAACTCTTTCAAACATTAATAATGCTTTTCTTGCATCGATAAGAGATACTTCTTGTGGTGTTGTTACAATAACTGCTCCTGTTAGCGGAATAGTTTGTACTAGTGTTAATTGTATATCGCCGGTTCCCGGAGGCAGATCAAAAATTAAGTAATCAAGTTCACCCCAATCAACATCCGTTAAAAATTGTTTTATTGCGCCGCTTGCCATTGGTCCACGCCAAATTATAGGAGCTTTATCATCAACCAAAAGCCCGATAGACATAAATTTAATTCCATATTTTTCAAGTGGTACAATTTTAACAGAATTTTCAGCTTGAAAAACTTTTGGCTTTTCTGTTGTGCCAAGCATTAGTGGAACACTTGGGCCGTAAATATCGGCATCAATCAAACCAACTTGTGCACCTTCTTTAGCAAGAGCTACAGCAAGATTAACTGCCACAGTGCTTTTGCCAACTCCACCTTTACCACTGGCAATTGCAATTGTGTTTTTAACACCAGGTAAGATTGCATCTTTACGAGCATCTTTGTGTGTAGAGATTGATGAAGATTTAGTGTGTAGAATTAAATCTATATTTTTTATTTCTGTAAAATCTTTTTTTAATTGTGTGATAATTATTTCTTTAACATCATTTGAATCGTTAATACTGATAGATATTTCCAAAGATAATGTGTTATTAGAAATTTCAAATTTTTTGATTGAATTTAACGTGAGCAAATTTGTATTAAGTTTGTCAGATATAATCTGCTTTAATGAATTTACTATACTACTTTTAGTTATTTCGGACATGTTTCTTTCCTGCTTCTATTTGAATAGTTTTAAAAGTATAGGGTTTTATTAAACTCTATGATTGAATATATGAGCTAAAATTATTTATGAAATGTTTTTTGTGATCTTACTCCGGTAGCTTTTAATGCGTGATTCATAAACCACTCCTGGCTATTAACTTTTTTGGTAGAGTCTTTAACTTCCGAAAACAAATATGAACCATCGGGCTGAAGTATCCTGCTTTTAACATTATCCTTTAATGTAACTTTAAGTAGTGTTTTAATAATCTCATCTTTTAATTTTGCATTTTCTATCGGAAAAGCTATCTCAACTCTTCTATCAAGATTTCTTTGCATCATATCAGCACTGCTTAGATATACATCTTCTTTACCATCATTATAAAAATAAAAAATACGAGAATGTTCAAGAAATCTTCCAACAATACTTCTTACTTCAATATTTTCACTTAAATCCTTAATGCCAGGTACAAGGCTGCAAACGCCACGAATAATAAGTTTTATATCAACACCAGCGTTAGAAGCTTCATAAAGTGCGGCAATAATAGCCGGATCAACAAGTGAGTTCAATTTCATTACAATCTTTGCTTCTTTTCCCGCTATAGCATTTTCAATTTCATTTTTAATTAAACTTAAAAAACTCTCCCTCATATTTACTGGTGAAACAAAAAGCTTTTTATATTCTTTTTGTTTTGAATAACCGGTAAGAAAATTAAAGATTTCTGAAACATCACTGCATATTGCTTCATCAGATGTGAAGTAACCTAAATCTGTATAAAGTTTTGCTGTTGTTGCATTATAATTTCCTGTTGCTAGATGTACGTATCTTTTTACACCATCATATTCTTTACGTACAACTAAGGTCATTTTAGCATGAGTTTTTAATCCAACCAAACCATAAACAACATGCACACCAACTTTTTCAAGTTCCCGTGCCCAATAAATATTATTCTGTTCATCAAATCTTGCCTTTAATTCTACCAATACTGCAACTTGTTTACCCATTTCAGCTGCTTCAATCAAACATCTTACAATAGGAGAATCTGGCCCAACTCGATATAGTGTTTGTTTGATTGCAAGTACATCAGGATCAATCGCTGCTTTTTTAATAAAATCAATTATTGGTGCAAATGAATGATATGGATGATGAAGCAAAATATCTTTTTGTCTAATTATTGAAAAGAAATCTTCTTCTTCATCAAATAGTTTTGGTGTAACCGGATGATATGGTTTTTCTTTTAGTTGATGAAGCGGCAATTTAAATAAACTCATTACATCACTTAGTCCTAACGGACCATCACTCATATGAACATCGTGTTTACTTATCTGAAGGTTTTCAATTAATGTATTAAGCATAAAATCTGGCATTGGATGACCAACTTCTAATCTAACTACACTTCCAAATCTTCGCTGTTTAATATTTTCTTCAATTACACTTAGTAGATCATCAGCTTCATCTTCTTGCAATTCAATATCAGTATCACGCGTAATGCGAAATCTGTGTGCTTCAACAATTTCCATTCCGGGGAATAAAAGTGGCAGGTTAACTTTTATTAGATCTCCTAACCAAACATATGTAGCAGAAAAATTTCCATTAACACCAGCAGGTTTGTTTGGATCTAATATGTTATCGATTTGAAGTAATCGTGGTAAAATACTTGGCACTTTTACTCTTGCAAAATGATTTTCTCCATTTGGTTTTTGAATGAGAATAGCAAGACTTAAGCTTAGGTTTGATATGTACGGAAAAGGTCTGCCGGGATCAAATGCTAATGGTGTTAGTACCGGGTAAATTTCTTTTTTAAAATATTCAGTTAACTTTGCATTATCAGCTTCATTAATATCATCAAAAGTAAGCAGCTTAACGCCATTTTCTTTTAATGCCGGAATAATTTCATACATCCAAAAACTATCAAGAGTTTTAAGTAATGGCTTTAAAGCTTTTTCAACTTTTTTAAGTTGTTCAATTGGTGTAAGTCCATCAATTGAAGTTTCAGAAACATTAGCAGCAATTTGTTCTTTAATACCAGCAATTCTAATCATATAAAATTCATCAAGATTAGAACAAAATATTGAAATGAATTTTACTTTTTCTAATAAAGGTAAATCTGGTTTTACCGCTTCATCTAATACTCGCTTATTAAACTCAACCCAGCTTAAATCTCTGTTTATAAAATTTTCTGGTTTACCGTATTTTTTTAATAATTCTTTAATATTCATAAAAACTACTCCAATCGATCGCAAATATAAACTATTTGCAAAAGACTTGCCGTACCTAAAAGATTGCTTTTAATCAGATTATTTTGGTTTTACTTTGATTTGAGGTAATTATTAAACTCAAGTTGAAAAAAGATGTAAAATTTATAAATGTATATTGTAGTTATTCCAAATAAGATTTAGCATTTAACAAGTTCAATTTGGAAAAAACCAATTTACTTTAAAATTGTTTTAACAATAAACAGCTCTAAGATTTTGTGNNGATACTAAGATATTTTTCGCATTAGAAATTCACTCCCAGGGGTGATTCGGAAACAGGTCCCTGGGGGAGACCTAAGCGAATACGGAAAATTAAAAACGCCTCAATTGAGGCGTTTTTAATTTTAGTTTGCTGGTAAATTATTTCGAGTAAATTTTCTGAAATTCTCTTGCTTTTCTATTTTTCCATCCACCTTTATGATAAGCATAACCGACAACTAAAGGCATAGCTACTGTTGCTTCTGCATAAACCATTTGCTCAAAGCTTGTAGAGACTTTTCCCCATGAACTTGCTTCTTTAAGTGTTGAGCCAGATAAAGCACCATCTCGTTCATCAGCAACAGTAATTTGGATTGCATATTTGTGCATATCAGCATCTTCCTGTAAGATATCTGCAGCAACAACAATATCTTGAGTAAAGTTTTTAGGAACACCGCCACCAATCATAAAGATTCCTGTTTCTTTACTGTGCAACTTTACTTTTGTTAGTTCATAAAAATCTTTTCCTGAATCACAAGAAACATGATTTTCTGGATGACTATGCTGATGCATCACAAATCCAAATCCTGCTGAGCAATCTGAAAAGGCAGGAACAAAGATTGGGACATTTTTTTTATAAGCTGCATACACAACAGAATCATCTACTTTCGGTCCGCCGTTTTCTTCAAGATATTTTCCAAACTCCCACAAGAATTCTCGTGATGAATATGCACCAGGTTTCATGCTATCAAATATTTTTGCAGTTGTGTCATCACAAACTCTTAGTTCATCTTCATCAATAAAAGTATCATAAATTCTATCGATATGTAATTCTCGCATTTCATTATCATCAACCCATTTTGTGCCTTTGTAATGCTTGTATCCAAGGGCTTCAAAAAAATCCTGATCAACCATAATTGCACCGGTTGAAACTATTGCATCAACCATATTGTTCATTATCATATCATAAACAACTTTTTTTAATCCAGCACTAAACAAACTACCAGCAAGTGTTAATATTACTGCACAATTTTCATCTTTAATCATTGTATCCAAAATATTTGCAGCACGATTAAGATCTCTAGCTGTAAATGCCATATCTGCCATAGCATCAACAAGTGGAACTACATTATGTTGTTTAATATCAATGTGTTTAACAACTTCTTTTAGAAAGTCTTTTTTCTCGGACATTTTTACTCCTTATGATTTTATTTTCTTTTTGGATTAGATACAAAAAAATATGATTTACTTTTATCACTTTCTAATTTATTAGAAAAAGATTTTGGCAAATCTTAAAATTCCCTGTTTCCATGGAACACGGTGTGATACGCCATTTTTATTAATAAATTCACTTCTATGTTCTATATACCATTTATAATTTCTTATCAAAGCATCTTTGTTTGAAAAACTTGGTTTATATCCAAGTATTTTTTCTGCTTTCTCAATCGAAACAAATGAATCTTTTGAAGCTGTTTCGTAAACCCATTTGTAAAGTGGAGAAAGTTTTAATGCTTCCAAAAATCTTAATGTAAATATGATTGGTTTTTCTGGCAAGCCAACAATTTTTTTACCAAATCCCGCAAAATCTAAAACTGCTTGATAATCTTCTAGCATAGTTGTGAATTGCTTGGCGCCAATGTTAAAAACATCATTTACAATTTTTTCGTCAAGAGTCGCTGTTAGATAAATTGCCTGGCATAAATCTTCAACATCTAAAAGCTGATAACGATTTTTACCGTTGCCAATCATTGGAAAACCTTTGCCATCCTGAGCCCAATCAAATAATAAATCAAAAACACCAAGTCTTTCAGGTCCGATAAAAGATTTTGGACGAAGAATTGGAACACACATTCCTTTTTTTCTAAACTTAATACATTCTTCTTCAGCAAGAATTTTTGCTTTACCATAAGGACCAACCCCATCAAGCTTATCTGTTTCTAATAGTGGATGATGATCAGGAATGCCATAAACAGCTGTTGATGAAATGTGTATGAATCTTTTTATTTTATTTTCTTGTGCCGCTTCAAGAAGATTGCGAGTTCCATCAATATCTGTAGAATAAATATCTTCAGGGGTGTAAAGTGGTAATGCTGCTGCTGTGTGAACAATTATATCCTGGCCAGCAACTGCTTCTTTAATTTTTTGTTTATCTCTAATATCACCAGTTATGATTTTTATTTTATAATTACCCGAAGAATCACGCATATCAGGATAATCAAAATCAACAATGTCCAGAGATGTAATTTCGTGACCTTTTGAGTGTAAATATCTAACAATATTAATTCCTAGAAATCCTGCTCCGCCTGTTATTAAATACTTCATTTTACTCGATTATTTGTTAATAATGTGGCAGTAAAATTAGTAATTTTGAAAGAGGCATCAAATTATCACTGATTTCGAACTCTGATTTAATTATTTGTTCATTAAATATGGAAAATTGGCCACTCATAGATTATATAGATTAATAAAATCTATATTTCTTGACTTTTCATTGACTTACCTATATTTTTCCATCCTTTATTTGAAACGATTTAAGGTTTTCGGAGGAATATTACGTGAAACAGGAAAAATTGACGAAATTCGTTAAAAGTGAAGATGCCGATCAAAAATGGTATCTTGTTGATGCTGAAGGACAAATCCTTGGTAGATTAGCAACGAAAATTGCTATGATCATTAGAGGTAAAAATAAAGCTATCTTTACACCTAATATGGATACCGGTGATTTTGTTGTCGTTATCAATGCTGGAAAAGTTAAACTTACTGGCAAAAGAGAACAACTTAAAGAGTATAAAAGACATTCAGGTTATCCTGGCGGACAAACAATCACATCATTTAAAGATATGATGGCTAAGAAACCAGAGTTTGCTGTTGAAAATGCAGTTAGAGGAATGTTGCCAAAAACTAAGTTGGGAAATAAGTTAATTAAGAAATTAAAAGTTTATTCCGGTACAGATCATCCGCACGCTGCACAAAAACCTGAAATAATTAGTTTAATGGAGAAATAATGGCTGAGAAAATTTATGTTGGAAGAAGAAAAACTTCCGTTGCACGTGTTATATTAAAAAGTGGTAATGGTAAAATTACAATTAACGATAAAGAATTTGCTGATTTTTTCCCTCAACTTTTAAGTCGTGAAGATATTTTAATGCCTTTTAAAGTTACTGAAACTGAAGGCAAGTATGATGTTCATGTAAAAGTAAATGGTGGTGGAACAACCGGACAAGCACAATCTGTAAGATTAGGTATTGCAAGAGCATTAGTTGAAATCAATCCAGAATATAGACCTAAACTTAAAGTTGATGGACTTCTTACAAGAGATCCAAGAATGGTTGAACGTAAGAAATATGGACAGCCAAAAGCTCGTAAAAGATTCCAATTTTCAAAAAGATAATTACAGAGTTCAAGATCAAGTTCAAGTATTTTTTTTAATCTTGAACTTGAACCTGAACTTAAACTTAAATATTCATACTTTCCGATTTACCACCTGTGTCCCACAATAAAAGGGATGGAAGGTAAAGTAGAAGAAAGTAGAAGAAAAAAACAGGAGCAAAATGAACAAAGTTGATTTGACTCAGCTTATTGAAGCTGGCGCGCACTTCGGGCACTTAACACGCCGTTGGAACCCAAAAATGAAATCCTACATCTTTATGGAAAAGAACGGGATTCATATCATTGATCTTAAAAAAACCCAAAAACATTTAACAGAATCAGCAGAAGAACTTTCTAAATTAGTTGCTGATGGAAGAAAAGTACTTTTTGTTGGAACAAAAAAACAAGCAAAAAGTGTTATCGAAACTGAAGCAAGAAGATGTGGACAAAACTGGGTTAGTGAAAGATGGCTTGGAGGAATGTTAACAAACTTTACCACTATCAGAAAAAGTGTAAAGAGATTAAGCAATATTGAAAAACAAGAAACCGATGGAACATTTGAAAAGATCACCAAGAAAGAAAGACTTTTCTTAACAAGAGAAAAAGATAAATTGAAAAAAGTTCTTGAAGGTGTTGAAACGATGGGTAAACTTCCTGGAGCTTTATTTATTGTTGATATTAAAAAAGAATCAATCGCTGTACAAGAAGCACATAGATTAAATATTCCTGTTTTTGCAATTGTAGATACAAACTGTGATCCAGATGAAGTGGATTATTTAATTCCAGCTAATGATGATGCAGTAAAGACAGTTGAAATAATTACAAAGTATATGGCCGATTCTGTAATCGAAGGTGATTCGAAGTTAAAGGAAAAGAAAGCAGAAGAAGTTGCTGAAAAAGAACGAGTGAAAAAAGAAAAAGAAACAGAAAGAAAAGAAGAAGCAAAGAAAAAATCTGAAGCAAAAGCAAAAAAAGATGCTAAAGATGAATCTGATTCTAAAGAAAAATCTGCTGAATAATATTCTGATAAAATAATTTTTGAAAGGAAGTGAATTAACTATGGCAATCACAGCCTCACAAGTTAATGAGTTAAGACAAAAAACTGGTGCCGGTATGATGGACTGTAAGAAAGCTCTTACAGAATCAGATGGCGATTTTGAAAAAGCTATTGAGATACTTAGAAAAAAAGGTGCTTCTGTTGCAAGTAAACGTGCAGAAAAATCTGCTAACGAAGGTATGGTTATTACTAAACTTTCTGATGACTGCAAAAAAGCTTCAATTATAGAACTAAACTGCGAAACAGATTTTGTTGCTAAGAGTAGTGATTTTGTTAATCTAGCAAAAGAAGTTGTTGAAGCAACTTTCAAATCTGAGGCAAACGATGCTAAGCAATTATTGGAATCTGAAAAAAGTTTAAATGATAAACTTGTTGATGTTATGGGAAAAGTTGGTGAAAAGATTGAAGTTTCTCGTGTATTAACTGATAAAGCTGAAACTGCTTTGTTTGTTGATTATATTCATATGGGATCTAAACTTGGTGTACTTGTTAAGTTTGATAACGTAGCTTCAAAAAATGATGAATTAGTTGATCTAGGAAAAAATATTGCAATGCAAGTTGCAGCTATGAATCCGATTTGTGTTTATCGTGAAGAAGTTCCAACAACAACGATTGAAAAAGAAATTGATATCTATAAAGAACTTGCTCGTAAAGAGGGTAAACCAGAAAATATTTTGGAAAAAATTGCAACTGGTAAACTGAATAAATTTTATTCTGAAAACTGTTTGTTTGAACAAGCTTATATAAAAGATAGTACAAGTTCTAAAACAGTAGCTAATTTAATTGAAGATTATAACAAGAAAAATAATTCTCAGGCAAAGATTAGCATGTTTAAGCGGTTTCATCTTGGTGATGAGAATAAATAATTTAATTAAAAGGTCTTAAGTTTCTTAAGACCTTTTTTTATATTTAGTTAAGAATTTTTTAAAGGTTGATAATGAGTTCAGTAAAATTTAAAAGAGTGCTTTTAAAACTTAGCGGTGAATCTTTGATGGGTGAACAAGGATTTGGGATATCTTCTGAAGTGCTTGATTTTTTTTCTGACGAAGCTAAAAAAGTTCACGATGTTGGCGTTCAGCTTGGTATTGTTATTGGCGGTGGAAATATTTATCGCGGATTAAGTGCAAGTAAACAAGGCATTGATAGAGCAACTGGTGATCAAATGGGAATGTTAGCAACAATGATAAATTCATTAGCACTTCAAAATGCAATTGAATCAAAAGGAATACAAACAAGATTGATGAGTGCTCTTAAAATGGATGAAATTGCTGAACCTTATATTAGAAGAAGAGCAATTAGACATCTTGAAAAGGGAAGAGTTGTAATTTTAGGTGCTGGAACCGGCCATCCTTATTTTAGCACTGATACTGCGGCCTCGTTACGAGCTGTTGAAATTGGAGCTGATATTATTGTAAAAGGAACTCGTGTTGATGGTGTTTATGATTCAGATCCAGAAAAAAATCCTAAAGCAATAAAGTTTGAACAAATATCTTATTTAGATATTCTAAAAAATAATCTTAGGGTTATGGATCTTACAGCTGTTAGTCTTTGCCAGGAGAATAATTTACCGATGATGGTTTTTAATATGGATGTGCCTGGAAATTTGTTAAAGTTAGTTATGGGCGAAGCAGTAGGAACTTTTATAAGCAATGAAAAATCCAATTAAAAATTAATTGATTAAAAAAATAATTAGTGAGGCGTTATGCACCAGTTAATAAAAGACGCAAATAACAGAATGGATAAAACTCTTGAGGCACTTCGTTCTGAATTGGCAAAAGTAAGAACAGGTAAAGCAACAACAGCTTTGCTTGATGGTGTTAAAGTTGATTATTATGGAACTTTAACTCCTGTTAATCAAGTTGCAAATGTTACTGTACTCGATCAGCATACTTTATCAATTACACCTTGGGATAAAGGTATGGTTCAGATTATTGATAAAGCAATTCTTGAAGCAAATCTTGGATTTAATCCAATTAGTGATGGAACAAATCTTAAAATACCAATCCCTGCATTAACTGAAGAGAGAAGAAAAGATTTTGTTAAGCTTGTTAAAAAATTTGGTGAAGATGCAAAAGTTGCA
>CXWK01012075.1_pt1 | contig 17856 bp, 14 predicted proteins | sample 590851 | NCBI WGS metagenome assembly CXWK01 (sample SAMEA3498364, study PRJEB10139) | wastewater metagenome | biome: wastewater treatment plant; material: activated sludge | place: Denmark | collected 2014-08-01 | reverse complement strand
TTATTGAATCCAGATACAATTGCAACAAAAAACTGGATAGATAGATTACTGATCCATTTCGGTGACACAAAAATTGCAGCAGTAGGTCCGGTTTCAAACTATGTTGCAGGTTATCAAAAAATGGAATTATATCGTAAAAATATTCCGAACAACGTTGCTCTTAATGAGATTACAAAATTGATTTACAATGAAAACAAAGGAAAATCTGTAAACACCAAACTACTTATTGGTTTTTGTGTTGCTATCAGACGAAGTGTATTAGATGAACTTGGGCTGTTGGATGAAAAATTATTTTTAGGTAATGACGATCTTGAATTAAGCTGGCGTTTTCGGCTCAATGGATATAATCTTAAAGTTGCAACAGATACTTTTATTTATCACGAAGGTCAGCAAAGTTTTAATACTAAACCGAAAGAAATTACAAGTAGTCTGGTGCAAAAAAGCACAGATGCTTTATATTCGAAACTTCAGGAGCATTATGGAGTTAACAATGTTCCATCTCCAAATGAATTATGGGACATTAACTGGTTTACACCGACCAATCCACAATTTAATTCTTCAAGTAAATTATTAGATAAAAAAAATGATTATGCTATTGTAAGTAGTAAAGATTCTATTCTGGAAAGTGAATCAGAAAATAGTGTATCGATTATAATCTTAACATATAATGCTGTTGAATACACAAAACAATTTTATGATTCTCTTGTTGAAACAACTGATTTGGATTATAAATTAATTATTATAGATAATTCAAGTTCGGATGGAACTAAAGAATATATCAATTCAATTTCTGCAAAAAATAAAAATGTAAAATTGATATTAAACGATAGTAATATTGGTTTTCCGGCTGCAGTAAATCAGGGAATCCAATGTGCTAACAGCAAATATATTTTGATTGCAAATAATGATATTATCCTTACCAAAGATTGGCTCAGCAGATTAATTCAAATTGCAAAATCTGATAATAGGATTGGAATTGTCGGTCCAATTAGCAACGAAGTTAGTGGAGTACAAAAAGATAAAGAAGCGAATTACAAAACAATTGATGAAATGCACTTGTATGCAGCTTCTGTTAGTGAAAAGAATAAGAATAAAATCACGCAATTTCCAAGAGTAGCATTTTTATGCACTTTGATTAAAAAAGAAGTTGTAGAAAAAATTGGTGGACTTGATGAGCGATTCACACCAGGAAATTTTGAAGATGATGATTTTTGTTTACGAGCTCAGTTGGCTGGATATAAAACTGTAATTGCAAATGATGTTTTTATTCATCATTACGGATCCAAAAGCTTTAAAGCAGATGGGGAGAGAAAATATATTGATCGGTTGAAAACCAATCACAAAATATTTGTAGATAAATGGGGTGCTGATCCTGATCAAATTTGGTTGCAGAAAAAAGCATTTAATCAAAGCAGAAGTTTATTTATTTCGATCAATAATGACGAGTTCATTAAAAATTTTGAAAGAGCTCAGAAAAACATTGAGGACAAAGAATATGAATACTCTTTAATTCAACTTGAAAAAGCCTGTTTAGAATTTGAAAATTCAAATAAAGCATCTTCACTAATATCAAAGGAAGATTTGTTAATGTTAACAGCTAATGTTGCATTGATTATTAAAGATTTAGAAAAAGCCAAACAATATTTTGAAGAAACTTTAAAGCTTAATCCAACATCTTCAGACGCTTGTTTTGGCCTTGGTCAGGTATTTTATCAAGCGGAAATGTTTGAGCAATCTAAAACTATGCTCGAGTGGGCAATCAAAAATAATAGGGAAAATCAAACTGCTTTAGAAGCTTTAAAAACTGTTAACCAGATTTTAACACTCCCGGAAAATCATAACTCACTTTTTGAAACTGAAATTGCTCAAGTCGAATCAGAAAGATAGTTAATGTCAACTCTAAGCATATGTATGATTGTTAAGAACGAAGAAAAGCATCTTACAAAATGTCTTTCTTCCGTTAAGGATATTGCTGATGAGATTGTAGTTGTTGATACAGGTTCAACCGACACAACTTTACATATAGCAAGGGAATTTAATTCGAGTATTTTTCATTTTAAGTGGAATAATGATTTTGCATCTGCAAGAAATTTTGCTCTTAGTAAATGCCAAAGTGATTGGATTCTTTATCTTGATGCTGATGAGGAACTAAATAACAATTCCATTGACGAAATTCAAAAAATAATACATGGAAATCTTGTAGCTTTTAATTGTATCGTTAAAAGTTTAACTGCTAACGTCTCTAAATTTGGATTGATGAAATATCCGAGACTATTTCCTAATGATAAAAGAATAAAATTTGAAGGTAAAGTTCACGAACAAATACAAACTTCATTAGACCAAAATAAAATTCCATTGGTTGATTCAACCATAGAAATAATTCATTATGGATATATTCTAAACGAAGAAACAGCAAGTAAAAAGCTTGAGAGAAATTTAAATCTCTTGAAATCAGGTGAAAAAAATAATCCTTATGAGATTTTAAAACTTGCACAAACTTTACATGGATTAAAAAGATTTGATGAAGCAGATAAGTATTTTATAAAACTTGTTAATGATAAATCAATTGCTCCAAAAATTAAAGGGTTAGCTTTACTGCATTATGCAATTCTGCTTTTTGAAAAAAATGAATTTCCAAAATCATTGGAAATGTCGCTTAAAGGATTTAAGATCATTCCTCAAAATGCATACCTCAACTACTTGATTTCTTCATTGTATTTGAAAACAGGCGAACCTAAAAAAGCTTTTCAGTTTATTTTAAATGCATTAGAAAATAATTTGAAGTTAACAGATAAAAATGAAATATCGGAAAGCGAAATAATATCTGATCAAACTGATTTGTACTTAAGAGCAATAAATTTAGCAATTCAGTTAAATGAAATAGAAAAATTGAATAGCCTTATCAGCTATTTATCAATCTATCTTAGTAAAGAATTTAATTCTGATGAAAAAATTATCACAAACATTTTTTTATCTCTGCTTACAGGAAAGAATCTAAGTGATGAACAGTTTAAATTTATGATTTCTATTGTAAAAGAAAGTAATCTTATTTCGTTTCTTGAATTGTTCAGAAAAAATCAAAGCGACGAATTGAAAGAAAAATTAATTGTTGAATTGTTAAAAGCTTATCCAAATTCAGCCGGTGTAAAAAAACATCTAGCAAACATTTATATTAAATCAAACCCGGATGAAGCGGAAAAATACTTTTTCCAATCACTAGAAATTGAAGAAGATTCTTCGGTGTATTTTAATTTAATTTCCCTTTACATCGGCAAAAGAGATTACGAAAGTGTTAAAAAAACGTTCCAAAACCTTTCTGATAAATTCTCAAATCAGCCGATGATAAAACCAAAAATTGCGATTTTGAAGGAAAAACTAAAGCAAATTCTTGATCAGCCTGAGCCTGTAAACATTACATAGAAAATATTTACTTAGAATCTCTAAACATTTCTTAAGTGCCTACGATAATCTAATTGAACACAAAAAGTTCTTTTAACAATTTACATTAACAAACAATCAAGCAAGGATGCTTGATTAAAATAACACGGAGGTTCTCATGTCATTCTCAATTAACACAAATCTTGATGCATTAAATGCGTACAATGCGCTTTCAAAAGTTAATGCACAAACAACAAAAGCTCAGTTACGTTTAGCTACAATGAAAAGAATTAACAATGTAGCTGATGATACATCTGGTTTTAAAGTTGGAAAAGAATTAGAAGCTGAAAACTTAAAGATGAAAGCTCAGTTGAATAACATTTCTTCAGGTAAGAACTGGTTATCAACTGCTGAATCTGCTTTAATTCTTGTTAACGATAAAATTAACCAGATTGTTGCAAAACAAGAAGATGCTAAAGATCCATTAAAAGATGCTACAAGTCTGCAAAACGACATTAAAGCATTGGCTGATGAAATCGATAGTATTCTTGATAATACCAAGATCAACGGAACAGATGTACTTGCTAACTCATTAGTTTCATTTGGTGTTGGTGGATCAGGATCAACTGGTATCAATATTGGTGCCCAGGTTGATATGACTACAAATGGTGCTGCATTAACTGCACTTCAAGCTGGAAATACTGCTTCATTAACTCAATCAGTAACAGCATTCCAGGATGATGTTAAAACAGCTTTAGGTTACATTGGTAATTTAACCCAGACCTTTGATTCAAGAGAAGAATACATTACTTCTTCAATTGCAAATAACACTGCATCAATTTCTAACTTGTTCGATGCTGATATGGCTATGGAACAATTGAGTGCGACAAAAGGTCAGATAGGCGGTCAAGTTGGAACTGCAATGTTAGGTACTCTTAACGCTGCTCCACAAAATCTCTTATCATTATTCAGATAATATTTAGATAAATAACTGGGTGTTCCCCCGAATGAAAGTTCGGGGGTTTTTTATAAAAGAATGGGAAAACTAAAATGTATCAGGCTGCTGTGCTAAATAGAAGTAAAATAAATCCTTATCTCGCAACTCAAGTACTACAATCATCTCCAGAGCAACTATTAATTAAAGTTTATGATTTTGCAGTTGTTCATTCTGAAAAAAAAGATATGATAAAAACAAATACTGCAATAATGGAGCTTATTGGTTTTTTAAGATTTGATGACGAAAAATATAAAGACCTTGCTATTAATTTGCTGCGTCTTTATCAATTCTGCCAGGATCAAGCAAGGAAAAGCAATTTTTCACTCGTAACAAAAATTTTATCGGAACTAAGGGAAAGCTGGCTTCAGACAATCGCTAATAATAAGGCATTATAATGGCTTACGATCTTTTAACAACTTCGGGGATAAATTCATTAGTTAATTATTACATTAACAATGAAGCATCAAAACGTATTACTCCACTCGAAACAAGAAAAACCAAATACACAAGTATTTCAAATATTTACTCAAACTTATTAACCAAAGTTGAAGCTCTTAAGAGTAAAATGTCAACTCTTAAGGCAACAGGATCATCATCAGCGTTTGCAACTAAAAAAGCAACATCAAGCAACACAACTGCTGTTACTGTTTCGGCTAGTACTACTGCACAAAAAGGAGCTTTTTCTTTAAGAGTTAATCAGCTTGCAAAAAATGATCTTGTTGTTTCGCTGGATAAAACAGCAACGGGATTTTCTACAATAACAACTGCCGGTACATACACTTTTGCTGTAAAAGGCGGCGATGGTGAAGGTGGACAGTTTAATAGTAATGTAACTTTAGAACTTACTGCAGATGATTTTACAAATGGAAATATATCTTTCGAAGATTTATCCGCAAAAATTACTGAAGCCATAAATGATGATAAAGCGGAAGTACAATCCAGTTCAGTTTCAGGCAGTACACTTTCATCAGGATCATTTACTTTAGATTTAAATGGAACTGAAACAGTAATCGATTACTCTGCCGGTACGTACGATGAAGTTATTGATAGCATTATAACTCAGTTAGAAGATATTTCTGGTTTAGCTGCTGAAAAAGTTGTTGATGGCTCAAATGTGCAATTAAAATTAACTGTTACTGATTCATCAAAATATATTTCTATAAATAGTGATAGCGGAACTTTACTCACAGAACTTGGTCTCTCAGTAGATCAGGAAAAGGGAGCTTCAGGTATAGTTTCTGCAACAGCTTTTGCCCCTACAACCGGTTTATCACAAATTTCTTTAACGGCAATTAATTCCGGATCAGGTTTTAAGATTGAAGATATTTCTGATACTTCAGGCGGACTACTTGCAGAGTTTGGATTAAACCTTGGAGCAACAAGAACTGCATTTGTTCAAAATGCAAGTGGTGATGATACTGCTGGTTATGTTTATGATACCTCAATATTAAATTCAAAAATTAATTTTAATGGATTGAATATCGAGAGAAATTCTAACTCCATTTTGGATTTAGTTACAGGAGTTACACTAAATCTTAAATCAGTTATGGCTGTTGATGATACTGATGTAACAGTTGATGTTGCAAATGATGTTACTGCAGTAAAAACAAAAATTGAAGAATTTATTTCAAGTTTTAATGAGATTTATTCTTACATAAAAACCAATACATCAAGCTCAGATGGAATTAGAGGAGTTTTGATTGGTGATTCTTCAGCAAGTTCGCTGCTAAGTTTATTTAGTTCAACGGCCTATTCTCCTGTAACCGGGCTGGATTCAGGGACAATAAATTCGCTTTCGGAATTGGGAATAACATTTAATGCTTCTATGGGTTTATCGATTTCTGATTCTGATCAGTTAGCTGATGCTTTAGAAAATAATATAGATGAAGTTGAACAATTATTTGTTTCGGAAAATGGAATTGCAACAAATCTTTACAACAAATTATTACCATATTCCGGCTACTCTGGTTATTTATCAGCAAGAAAGAATTCGGTTGATGATAATATTGAATCAATCAATGATTCAATTACAAGAATACAAACTAAAATTGATAAAAATTCAGAATCATTAAGATACAGGTACATTCAATTACAAAGTCAGCTAAGCGAATTGATGGCTTCAGTTGGTGATTTTAGTACTAACCTTCTTTCGTAAAATATTATGCAAAATTTATCCATCAATACCGAAAAGATAAAAAAGATTGAAAATCTACTTGAAAAAGTTTTAGATGATTTAACGAACCTTACTGAGGAAAATTTTAATCAAAAATTCCAATCAGCTAAATCGGCAATGATTGATATTAAGAGAGAAAGGGCTCAAAATTGGGGAAAATTCAATAGTTTTAAGCCATCAAATAAAATTGTACAGTTGGCTAAACTTATTCCAGCAAAGTACGATAATGTTACTAAAGATTGGGCTGAAAAGCTCAAATTGGTTCAGAAGGAAATAGAATTAACTCAGAACCAAAAAAAAATAAGTATCTATAACAGGTAAGATAATGGAAATAAGAAACGTATTATCATCAGTTTATAAAAACGATGACAAGTTTAAATCACCATCAGGCAAAAACCCCGATGTGACCAAAAAAGACAAAATTGAGATTTCAGAACAGGCCAAAGCCATGCAAACAACAGGAGATACAAAAAACCTGGCAGACATTCAGAAAAAAATAGATAGTGGATTCTATAATTCGAATGAAGTTCTTAGCAAAGTAGCTGATGCAATTTTAAAAGAGATCGGTAAATAGTACATATTAACCGATCTTTTATTTTCCTTCCATAATACTTCTTTTATTAACCTTAATATTTTATATTTAAATCAAAATTATTTCTGTTTGTTAATTAGTTTGCGGATAAGATGAGTAACTCAGATATACTCAATAATAAACTTCAATTGCTTGGAAAACTTTCCGCAAGTCTTGTCCACGAAATAAGAAACCCACTCTTCGCATTAAAATTAAATTTAGATTATTTGTCAACTTTGCATTCCCAGATTCCTGGTGATGCTGCCGAAAGCATTCAGTCCTGTTCAGAAGCAACTGACAGGTTGATGTTCCTTATCCAGAATTTTTCAGATTTTTCCAAAAAGCATAGTTTAGAAACAGAGCTTTGTTCTATTAACGATGTAACACAAATTGCTGTAAATATTATGCAGAGTAATGCCTGCAGAATTAATATGTATATTGAAACTGAATTACAGGCAAATCTGCCGTCAATATATTTTCAGAAAGATAAACTTTTACAAGTATTTTTAAATCTTATAACAAATGCTATCGAAGCTGAAAATACGCGCAATACAATTTTTGTTAGAAGTTATCTTGATGATACAGATGATAACAATGTAATTTGCTGGGAAGTTGAGGACAATGGTATTGGTATAAAAGAAGAACAAAAAGAAAAAATTTTTGAAGATTTTTATACCAGTAAAAAACAGGGTACAGGTTTAGGTTTAAGTGTTTGCAAAAAATTATTGAACGAATACAATGCTGAACTTAATTTTACGAGCACATTTGGACAGGGATCTAAATTTTTTATAAAATTTAATACTAATAATAAATAACTATGAGTAACAGAATCCTTATAATCGATGATGATGAACTTGTTTGCAGAACTCTGCACAGGGTTTTAGTAAAATTTGAATATGAAGTTGAATATTGTCTTGATGGCGAAGCAGCTTTGGAAAAAGTAAAGGCTTTTGAACCTGATCTTATTTTACTTGATATTTATCTGACAACAGTTAACGGGTTAGACTTACTAAAAGATTTTCAAAAACAGTTTTTTAATATCCCTGTTATAATGATTACCGGCTACAGCGATGTTAACATTGCTGTTAAAGCTATGAAACTTGGTGCTTATGATTTTTTACTTAAGCCTGTTGATATTGATCAGTTAAGATTGATAGTAGAAAAAGCATTCTCAAATATTAATCTAAAAGCAGAAGTTGATAAACTTCAGGCAATGGTTAAAGATGATATTTTAACAAAAGATTTTTTCGGTAAAAGCAGTAAGATCAAAAAAATTCTTTCTGCTGCAGAAAAATTAGCCAAGAGTATGGATACCACTATTCTTATTGATGGTGAGAGTGGTACAGGTAAAGAAATGATTGCAAAGTTTGTTCATCAAAACAGCCCGCGTGCAAACGGCCCATTTATACAATTAAATGTTTCAGCTATCCCAAGAGAACTTGCAGAAAGTGAATTGTTCGGGCATGAAAAAGGTGCGTTTACCGGTGCGCAGCAAAAAACAAAACTAGGTAAATTTGAACTTGCAAATGGCGGAACAATTTTACTCGATGAGATTGGAGATTTATCGCAGGATTTACAGGTTAAACTTTTAAGAGTTTTGCAGGAAAAAAAGTTTTATCGTGTTGGCGGCGAGCGCGAAGTTAATGTTGATGTAAGAGTTCTGGCTGCAACAAATAAAAATCTTGAAGAGGAAGTTAAAAAAGGAAACTTTAGAGAAGACTTATTTTACAGGCTAAATGTTGGTAATGTAAATATTCCGCCGCTGCGGGAAAGACAGGAGGATATTCCTGTACTTGCATATCAATTCTTAAATGAGTTCTCTCAGAAGTTTGATAAACAAATTAAAAGAATCGATCCATCAGCATTAGAGCTTTTGCAAGGTTATTACTGGAAAGGAAACATACGTGAACTTAGAAATGTTATGGAACGTGTAACTTTGCTTTTGGAGGATGATGAACTTAAAGACAGGCATTTTCAATTTTTAATACCACAGGGACAAACTGAAATCAAATCTGCAAAAGATGAATTTGTTTTAAAAGTACCTTCAAAAGGAATTAAGATTGAACTTGTTCTGAGAAAACTAATCGAAGAAACTTTGCGTATAACAAATGGCAACCAGGTAAAAGCAGCACAAGTTTTAGGTTTATCCAGATCAAAACTTCGTTACCGAATGGAACAGCTTGGCATTGAGGTTACAAGAAAAGTTACACCTACAAATTAAATCCTGTTTAATTTCGTCTTTTTGTGGATATGATTACACTACAGGAATTTTAATCTTAATCTATCCTGGGGGAGTGGACAATACCTAAAAACAACATTTGACTGAATTTTTATTCAATTAAAAATATTTTCAATTATCAAACTCTATAATTATTTCGATTATTTAGTTTTGGATCTAAGATTATTACAGAAGATTAAGTGAGTAGATATGCTCCTCGATGAATTAATTTATAATATTTCGATACTTGTCGCACTAAGTTTACTATCGGGTTAGATTGATGCACGCTATACAAGTAAAGAAACTAAAGGAAAAATTCTGCAAGGAATTCTCTTCGGTTTTACAGCAATCATTGGAATGATGCATCCTTATGTTTTAACCGAGGGAATTATCTTTGATGGAAGATCAATTGTTATAAGTTTGTGTGCTTTGTTTTTTGGGCCTGTTTCAGGATTAATAACTTTTGCATTGTCTATCATATACAGAATGTATCTTGGTGGCTCCGGGGTTTTAATGGGTATACTTGTTATTCTTTCATCTTCTCTTATTGGAATTTACTTCCACTACTTTTATCTCAAATCAAATCAAAAAAAAATAACTGATTTTAACTTGTACTTATTTGGTTTAGTTGTCCATATCGCCATGCTGATATTTGTACTTGCTTTGCCATCAAAAAATATAATTGAAACATATAAAATAATAGCCATTACAGTTCTCGGAATTTTTCCTGTTATAAGCCTTTTAATTGGAAAAACTCTTCTCTCAACATTAAATAACCATGAATATTTAAAAGTACTTAAAGAAAGTGAAATCCGTTACAGTCGTATTGTAAGTGCTGCTAATGAAGGTATTTGGGTTTTTGATGAAAAAGAAAAGACAAGTTTTATAAATACCAGATTAACAGAATTGTTAGGATATAGATCAGATGAAATGATAGGCTTACCAATGTCAAATTTTGTTCATCCTGATGATTTGACTGATCATCACAAACAAATGAATGAAAGAAGGGATGGCCAAAAAGGGTATTATGAGCGTCGTTTTGTTAAAAAGGATAAAAGCATTATCTGGATGATTGTATCAGCTGTTCCAATGAATGATGATTCAGGAAAATATTCTGGATCATTTGGTATGCTGACTGATATTTCAAAACAAAAAATCATAGAACAAAAACAACGCAAAATTGAGAATCTCCTTTTACAAACTCAAAAATTAGCAAAAGTTGGCGGATGGGAATGGAATGTTGATGAAAATAAATTGTACTGGACAGACGAATGCTATCTAATCCACGATCTTGATAAAAATGAAATTGGAACAGCACGGGATGAATATATCCTGAAAAGTTTAAGCTGTTATTCAGAAACAGACAGACCAGCAGTTATGGCAGCTTTTAGTAATTGTCTTAATAATGGTATTCCGTATGATCTAGTGTTTCCTTTTACAACTTTTAAAGACCGATCGATCTGGGTTAGAACAGTTGCAAAACCGGTATTAGAAGATGGAAGAGTTGTTCAGGTAATTGGAAATATCATTGATATTACTGATCAAAAAATTTCTGAACAAGCATTAAGAACAAGTGAAGAAAGATGGCAGTTTGCTCTTGAAGGAAGTAATGATGGAGTTTGGGATTGGAACATAAATACTAACGAGGTTTATTTTTCCAGCCGGTGGAAAGAAATGTTAGGATTTAGCGACAACGAAATATTGAATGAATTTGGAGCATGGGAAAAGAGGATTCATCCGCAGGATTTAGAATATGTAAAGGTTGAATTACAAAAATATTTGCGTGAAGAAATACCGAATCACAATTTGGAACATAGACTTTTATGTAAGGATGGATTATATAAGTATGTTTTAGCCCGTGGTAAAGTAATGAAAAGAAATTTAGATGGTTCTCCTGCGCGTATGGTTGGAACTCACAAGGATATTACCGAGCAAAAGCGGTCTGAAGATATTATCAAAAGAAGCGAACGCCTTCTAAAACTTTTTATTGAAAATTCTCCGGCAGCCATTGCCATGTTTGATAGGGAAATGAAATACATCATTGCCAGTCGCAGATACATTCAGGATTATGACATAAAACTTCAGAACATTATTGGAATTTCTCACTATGAAGTTTTCCCGGAAATTCCTGAACGATGGAAAAAAATCCATCAACATTGTTTGAAAGGAGCGATAGAAAAATGTGCTGAAGATCCATTTCCAAGAAGCAATGGAAAACTAGACTGGGTAAGGTGGGAGATACGTCCGTGGTACGAGCATAATGATGAAGTTGGCGGGCTCATTCTTTTCTCGGAAGTAATTACAGAACGTAAGAATGCTGAAGAAAAGATAAAGCAAAAAGATCTTGAGTTTAGAAAACTTTCATCAAATGTTTCCGATATGATTTTTCAATTTACCAGAAGGACTGACGGGACATACTTTGTACCAATTGCATCAGAAGGTATTAAGAATATTTTTGGTTGTTCACCTGAAGATGTACTTGAGGACTTTACTCCAATCGCAAAAGTAATTTTACCTGAAGACATTGATAGAGTAATTGAAGATATAGAATATTCAGCTAAAAACTTTAGCAAATTCGATTGTGAGTTTAGGGTACAAATTCCCGGAAAGTCAATTCAATATATTTATGCCAAATCAACACCGGAAAGATTAGATGATGGAAGTATAACCTGGTTTGGTTTTAATGCAGACATTACCGAGCGTAAAAAAGCAGAGCAGGAAATTATTGAAAATCAAGAAAAATTTAGGCTGCTTTTTACTGGTTTACACGATGGATTTTCATTGCATGAAATTATTCTGGATAACAATGGTATACCTATTGACTATAGATTTTTGGAAGCGAATCCAGCATTTGAAAAAATGACCGGATTGAAAGCAAGTGAAATTATTGGCAAAACAGTTAGAGAAATAATACCAACTATAGAAAATTATTGGATTGAGATTTATGGTAAAGTAGCATTAACAGGAAAACCAGTTAAGTTTGAAAATTATGTTCCCCAGTTGAAGAAGCAGTTACGAATTCATGCATATTCTCCTTCTAAAAATAAGTTCGCATGTATAACAGAAGATATTACTGAAGTTAAAAAATATGAAACTAAAATAAATCAATTATCACTGGCAGTTGAGCAAAGTCCTGTAATAGTAATTATAACAGATACAAAGGGTATTATTGAATATGTTAACCCAAAGTTTACTGAACTAACACAGTATACTTTTGAAGAAGCAATAGGTAAAAGCCCGGCAATATTAAAAAGCGGCCATACAACAGAGGCTGAGTACAAAGAAATGTGGCAGACTATTTTATTTGGTAATGAATGGAGTGGGATTTTTCATAATAAGAAAAAAGATGGCCAGATGTTTTGGGAATCTGCAAAAATAAGCCCAATAAGAAATTCTGTTGGAAAGATTACCCACTTCGTTGCATTAAAAGAGGATATTACAAAGAGAGTTGAAATAGAGAAAGAACTTGAAGAATATAGAAATAATCTGGAATCAATCGTAGCTCAAAGAACACAAGAGATTGATATTATCAATAAAGAATTATTATCAGAAATTGAAATAAAAAAACAAACTGAAATATTGCTTCAGCAATCATTAGAAAAAGAAAAAGAACTTAATCAACTTAAAAGCAGATTTATTTCTACCGCATCGCACGAATTTAGAACTCCGCTTACAAGTATTTTATCTTCAGCAGAACTTATACAGCGTTATGGAAAAAAATGGGATGAAGAAAAGTACCAGGAGCATTTGAATCGAATCACAAATTCTGTAGAGTACTTAACAGAACTTATGGATGATGTACTTACAGTAAGCAGAATTGAATCTGGAAAGATTCAATTGAGTCCAAGTAAAATAAATTTATTCGAAATTTGTAATAAAGTTGTTGAAGATTTTAAATTAAAAAAAGATTTTAATCATCTGTTGATATTTAAATATAATACTAATGAAAATGAGTTTTACCTTGATCAAAAACAGATTCAAATAATTCTTCAAAACCTGATTTCAAATGCGGTTAAATATTCGCCCCACGGCAGCATTATTAAATTGACTATTGAATATCAAAAAAAGGAAATTCAAATCTGTGTTACTGATGAAGGATTGGGCATTCCGGATGAAGATATACCACATCTGTATGAGCCATTTCACAGATCTTTAAATACTGAAAGCATTCAGGGTACAGGATTAGGATTATCGATTGTTAAAAACGCAGTAGATTTGCATGGTGGAAACATTGACGTAAGTTCAAAATTGGGTGAGGGAACTAAATTTTTTATAACTATACCGGTGAGTAATCCGTGAAGAAAATATTAGTTATAGAGGACGATAAAAACGTTCGTGAAAATATTAAGACGTTACTAAGTGAGGAAGGATATATTGTTTATTCAGCTTCAGCAGGTGATGAAGGGTTAATCATTGCCAAAAACGAAATACCGGATTTAATAGTGTGCGACATAATGATGCATGGTAAAGATGGATATGCTGTGTTAAAAGAATTGTCAAAAAACTCTTGTACTAAATCTATTCCATTTATCTTTTTAACAGCCAAAGTAGAAAGATCGGATTTAAGATATGGGATGGAATTAGGCGCTGATGATTATCTATTTAAACCGTTTAAGTCCGAAGAATTACTTAAATCAATTGAATCACGATTGAGAAGGGCCGACGTATTTAAAGCTGAATTATCTTCTTCTAAGGAAAAACAAAATACAGATACATACACAACAGATGATAAAATTCTTATTAATGTTAACAGTAAACCTCAAATGATCAAGGTTATTGAGATTTTATTTATAACTGCAGAAAACCAATATACATCTTTAAACCTGCTTGGCGGAAAATCCTATTTGATAAGAAAATCTATTTCTCACTGGGAAAAAATATTGCCTGAAAAATCTTTTCTCAGAATTCATCGCTCCACAATTATAAATATGGAATACTTATTAAAGATTGAAAAATACTACAACTCCAGTTTTTTACTCCGATTAAAGAATGTTTCAGAACCATTTATTATTAGTAAAAGGTATGCAACAAAGCTAAGGACCAAAATGATCTAGTATCATTTTGTAAAATTTAATTTTTTAACTCTTCTCATCTTCCATTCGCAACACGTTTAGGTCATTTACAACAATTTAGCTAACTAATAGTCTCTCACCTTCGAATATTGAGTATAAAAAAGGTGAAATCTGTGAAAACCATACTTATTGTTGAAGATGAAAAGGACTTAAGATTTAATTTAATAGAAATGCTTGAGGGAGAAGGATATAATATCCTATCCGCAGCTAATGGTAATGAAGCATTAGAGCTCACTTCGCATATAGAACCCGACTTAATCTTAAGTGATATCCGTATGCCGGATATGGATGGGATTGAACTGCTAAAAAACCTTCAGGAAAATTCATCAACAGCTAACATTCCATTTATTTTTCTTACGGCTAAAGTTGAAATGCAGGACTTAAGGGAAGGCATGGTGCTTGGAGCTGATGATTATTTAATGAAGCCGTATAAAATTGATGATGTTCTTAATGCTGTTAATACCCGCTTAAGAAAAAAAGAAAATCATTTAAAAACTGTAGCTGACTTTAAAAAAATGTTATCGAGAAAAATTCCGCACGAACTTCAAACACCTTTAGTTGGAATTTTAGGCTATTCGGATATTATCAAAAGCGATCTTGACTCTTTATCCAAAGAAGAAATTAAAACGATGGCTGAAGGTATAAATAGATCTGGAATGAGATTGCAGAGAAGAATTGCAAAGTTTACTACTTATATGGATATCGTTTTTTTGATTGATAAAAAAGAAGTTATAAATAATCAGGAGAATAACTGCGAAATAGATTTCGTGTTAAAACAAGTGCAATTAAAAAATATTAATGCACACATAGATCGAAAGGGAGATTTAGTTTTTGATCACGAATCAGCAGTATTAAAAATTAACGAAAAACATCTTGAATATTTGTTCGATGAACTTATTGAAAACGCTTTAAAATTTTCTGAAGCGGGTACGCCGATAGAAATTATCGGAAGATCGAATGGCGATGTGTATAAATTTCAAATTAATGATTTTGGACAAGGTATGACGGAATCGGATACCAGCCGTCTAGATCTATTCAATCAAAATGGATTTGAATATGAGATTTCCGAAGGACTTGGAATCGGTTTGGCAATTGTTCAGAAAATTGTAGAACTCTATAGCGGAAAACTGAATATAGAAAGCGAACCAGGAGTTGGTACGAGTGTAAAAATTGAGCTGCCATTATTTAATAAAAATATAAACTCTTATGAATGATAAAACTATTGATATCACTGAGATATCTAAAAAAATAATTAATCTCTTAGAATACCTTGAGCAAAACTGTATTCACTTAGCGGAAATAAATTGTAAACTCATTACTTCTGATCAGAAGAACCAGTGTGTAATTAAAAAAAATTTGAACTCTATTGCAGTTGTACTTAATAGAGTATTTGAGATTAAAGAAGAATTTGAAGACAATAAAATAAATAAGAATGTAACTGCGCATAATAGCTTTAGTATGTACGATGATGTAAACCTGTTGAAAACACTAAAACATCTTGAAAACATTACTGCAGAAATATTAGAAGAGACTTACTACATAAACCAAAATGGTAAAATAATAAAATAAAGGGTAGCGACTTATGAATGAAATAGTGCAAACCAAAAACGAATCAAACGAACTGCTTCAGCTTGTCAGCTTCAAAATTTCTAATGAGGAATTTGGAGTTGATATTCTATGCGTTCAGGAGATTAACAGAATGTTACAAATCACTAAAATGCCTAACACTCCGGATTTTATAGAAGGCGTAATAAATCTGCGTGGCAGGGTTATACCTGTACTGGATCTAAGAATTAAACTTGGTATGCCGAGAAAAGAGCACGATAAAAATACCAGAATAATTGTTGTTGAAATAAAAGGTAAAACAATTGGCTTTATTGTGGATGAAGTAAGTGAAGTTTTAAGAATACCTAAAAGTATTACTGAAGCACCACCTGAAATGGTTGGCGGTATTAATAGTGATTTTATCACTTCTATCGGTAAGCTGGATGACAGACTATTAATTCTGCTTGACCTGGAAAAAATACTTACAACAACGGAATTTAATGTTCTTGAAACAGCAGCATAAAAATTAGTTAATATAAATTTATTTAATAATAAGGAGTTAGTAATGAAATGGTATTATAATCTAAAAGTTAGTGCTAAACTTTTATTGGGGTTTGTTTTAGTTGCAGTAATTGCAAGCGTAATTGGTGTTCTTGGTATTACTAATATAAATACAATTAATCAAAATGATACTGAATTGTATGAGAATATGACTATCCCGATTTCTCAGATGGCGGATATTTCTACATATTTTCAAAGAGTACGAGTAAATACTCGAGATGTGGTACTCGCAAACTCAAACGAGGAAATCAATTCATATGTTGGCAGAATCCAGGAATATCGGGACTCAATTGATACAATAGGAAAAAGATTTGAGGTAAAAATTATTTCAGATGAAATGAAAGCCGCATTCCAGGATTTTAGAGACACTAGGTTAGAATATGGAAAAGATCTGGATATATTAGTTGGATTAGCAACGGAGAATAGAGATGATGAAGCGATGGCACTATTAAAAGGAACTATGGCAGCTTCTTCCCGTGCAGAAATGAATGCGATTGCAACAATTGTCGAAATGAAAGAAGTAGATGCAAAAGCTAAGTCGGATGCAAATACTGAATTGGCAGACTCAGCAACAATTACAATGATCATAATAATGGTTATAGGATTTTTAATCTCAATTGGTTTGGGCTTATTCATTTCAAAGATTATTTCAAATCCATTAAATCAATTAACTGGTGTTGCCGGTAAAATTGCTGTTGGTGATGTTGATGTTGATGTTGAGCAAAAAACAAACGATGAAATAGGAACTTTGATGGGTGCTTTCAAAAAGCTTGTTGAAAATACTAAACAACAGGTAACTGTTGCAGAAAAAATATCAGATGGTGATATGAGTGTGGAAGTAAATGTAAAATCTGATAAAGATGTTCTTAACAAAAGCTTTGTTAAAGTTATAAAAGCTTTGAAAGATCTGGTAAGCGAAGCAACAATGCTTTCTAAAGCAGGTGTTGAAGGCAGACTTACAACACGCGGTAATGCAGCAAACTTTAACGGCGGTTATAAAGAAATAGTCCAGGGTGTAAATGATACTTTAGATGCAGTTATTAAACCAGTTCAGGATGGCGCGCGTGTAATGGATGAATTTGCTACAGGTGATTTTACAGGTCGTGTAACAGCAGAGTATAAAGGCGAACATCAATTGATTAAGAACAGTATAAATAGAATGGGTGAATCAGTTAGCAGTATTATAAATCAGGTAAAAGAAGCAGTAGCCGCTACAGCAAGTGCAGCTAATCAAATAAGTTCAAGTACTGAGGAAATGGCAGCAGGCGCACAGGAACAATCTTCACAAGCCGCAGAAGTAGCTGGTGCTGTTGAACAAATGACAAAAACGATTTATGAAAC
>CXWK01048027.1_pt2 | contig 17859 bp, 23 predicted proteins | sample 590851 | NCBI WGS metagenome assembly CXWK01 (sample SAMEA3498364, study PRJEB10139) | wastewater metagenome | biome: wastewater treatment plant; material: activated sludge | place: Denmark | collected 2014-08-01 | reverse complement strand
CCATTGTTACTAATACTTTCTTTCCGTTTTCTGCTGTTAACATGTTAGTTTAGATTTATGGTTTGTAAATTAAACAGTTCAAAAATAGTGAGGTAATTCGGTACAGAAAAACGAAAATAATAGCACTTTAATTATTTAACTTCTCTAAACACTTGATTTTAAAGGGATTTTTAATGCTATATTTTGTTTACTTTTTATTTGGTATAAAAATAAAAAGATGTATATTTGTACATATTTAAACAACTATTTATGCAAAAATTCCCTAAAGTATTGGTAGCTTGCCCTACTGCCGCTGTAAAGAACTATACCGCCGAAGAGTGGATAGTAAATACAAATAAGTTTTATTACCCGAATTATGATATAGTTATGATTGATAATACCAATGATGGCGGTATTAATAGCTATAATCTTAATGAATTAGCTAAAAAAAATAATGCAGATGGCAAATTTTGGGCAGGATCTTTATATTTTCATAATAAAGAAGAAAGTGTAATGGAAAAAATGAGAGCTTCACACCAATATTGCGCTGATTTAGCAATAGATAAAGGTTATACGCATTTATTACACTTAGAAAGTGATGTTATTGCACCGCCTGAAACTATTGATCAACTTATTCAACATGATTTACCGGTTGTTGGTGCTTTATATTACAGAGAGTCTGGTAAAAGCCGTAGATTAATGGCGCAAAGGCACATCATGAGAGCTCCTAAAAATATTATTACAGAAAACTTTTTACCAGATGATGATGTTTGCTTCGTTGACGGGACTCTTAAAAAGGTTGCTTCTATTGGCCTTGGCTGTGTATTAATTAATGTTGACGTACTTAAAAAAATTAAATTTAGATACGTTGAAGGTCAAGAAGCACATCCCGACACTTATTTTTCCGAAGACTGTTTTAGAACCGGTATTAGAATAATGGCTGATACAAGCCTTATTTGTAAGCATAATAACGAAAACTGGGGTGTTTATGGATTCAACTGGAAATAAAGTTAACTATTTTCCTGATACATACGTAGCAGCTTCACCTATCCATGGCAATGGCTTATTTACTAAAATTGATATTCCTGCTAATAAAATGGTTTTGTTTGTAGGCAATTTTAAAAGTGCTAGTAGTAATAATTGGATATCAGAAAAAGGTAGAATGGTTAATCATTCTGAACCAGGTAATTGTTATGTAGAAAGATTTGGCACTTCATTTTTCATGTATTCATTAAGAGATATTAAGGCTGGAGAAGAACTTACATCAGATTATACTAAATTATCTTTCCCATTTAAAAATTATGTTGAAAGTGTAACAAATAAAACTAAATAACTATGAAAATTATAATAACATATTAAAGAATTAATTACATCAGTTGTTGAAGATTATAAAAAAATCAAACAATAGCCTTGGGCGGCTTAGTAAAACCCGTAATAATATGGAAAAAAATATGAAAGCAACTGGATTAAAATTAATTTGTGAACGTGCAGATGGTGAAATTACCACTTGGCACGATTCATTTGAAACAACAGTTGAAGATGTTATCAATAAAATGAAACATGAAAAACAATGGATAGGTGGCAATTTTATAGAAGCATATTTAGAATTTGATAATAATGGCAAATATTACAAGGTTTATTTAGATGTTAAGGACAGAGGATTTAATCAACTGCTAGGTTCTTAGATTTGCAGGAATTTTACAATACTATAAGTAAGTAGTAAGCAAATAGCTTAAAACAAATATTAATATAAAATAAAAGCCTGGTAAAACCAGGCTTTTTTTTATTGACACTACCCCTAAAAACAAACTTTTATGAAAAAATTAATCTAAAGTGTCAATGTTTTATTATTCTCCTTTTATACGTAACCCTTCTGTGGCAATTAGCGCATCGAACCTCACACTTTTCAATCTCATCTTTTATTTTTTTTAAAGACCAAGACATTCGACACATGTTTGATATATCATTTATTTTTTTACCACGTACATGATCAAATTCTAAAACAATAATATCAGACTCTCCACAATCGACACAAGGATTTTTTATCAAATGTTCTTTAACAAATTCACGATTTCGTTCCTTAGACTTTTTATTATTTGCCTTTGACCTGCTTTTATATAAATCTATATGTTTTTCGTAATGTTTTTTTACATACGACTTTTGATATTCTTTACGCTTAACCTGGTCTTTTAATGGCATTTTATTTATTTACCTTCTTCTTCTTTTTTATTTTTATTCCAAAAATAATATGCTATTCCTGCAGCTGCCGCTGCTAATAAAAGAATAGCACCCATGCCAATTCCTTTGCTTTCTCCACCTACAGGAGATGTATTTAATTTTGTTATCATACTTTTACGTTTTTATTTTTTACAAGCTTTTGATGTTAATTTTTTTGCTGCTTTTGATTTTGCGGCTTTTGACTTAGCGCCTTGTAACTGACTTCCAGCTACGCTGCATTTTGTTTTTTTACCTAATCCTCTTGTTGCCATGGTTTTTATTTTTTAAGTTTATATTTCTTTTAGTTCGAAAACACCCGTTTCCTTTTCACGTAATGAATAAAAAGATGTATCAAGGCCGTTTTCACCATCTTTCTCATAAGACTTCGCAATGATGTCGTATGCATCTGGTGAAATAACTTTAAGATCATCAGAGGTAATTACTTTTTTACCTTCATCTAATGCCTTTTTTAAGTCTGCATCAATTTGCATTCCTGTTGCATCAACGGCCGGTGTTTCTTTATCTACAATTGTAGCAGAAGCACCTGCGGCTTTAATAATTTCAAGTGCATCATGTGGCGCTTTATCATCTTTATTGATTTCTTTACCATCAATAATTTCTAAAATTTCACCACAAATCCATTTGTCATTTGCTTTGATCTTTTTAATTACATCAGGAGAAACGTCTCTTCCTTTTTTTGCAAGCATGTTAATTCTTTTCTTTACATCAGTAATTGATTTGATTCCAATTCTGGCTTCATCGTTAAGGTCAGATAACTTTAAGTTATTTTCCTCCATTAATTTTTCGTAACCTAATTTTTCAATCATAGTATATAGTTTATTTTATTTTTTACGTTGTTCCAAACTGTCTTGCCCTATCCTGCTTTTGAGCTAATTCAAGCTTTTTAATTTGTAATTCGTTCATGGCAATTTCTTTATCCAATTTACGCTTATCTTTATTTTCAAAATAAAGGATAACAGCTATAATACCACCAGCTGCGCCAGCAATACCCAAATAGATTTGTATTTTTTTAAAATCTGCCATTTGATTTACAAAATTATAAAGATTTTAACGTCTTTTTCAAGAATGTTAACAACTCTTCGGTTTCTGTAATTAACTTTTGTAATTGAGTCTTACCAAATTTACCTGCTTCTACGTTCTTTTGAACCTTATCATGCACCTTTTCAATGGTTTCCTTAGACTTAGTTACCTCTGTCTTTTTAGGAGCAGCAGCGCGCTCTTTTGCGGCGGCTTTTGCTTTTTTAGCTTTTGCAATTAACTCATCACAATCGTAATCGATTTTTTTAGATTCTTTTTTAGGCTCTGGTTTAGCTGGCTCTGTTTTTTTAGTAGATGATGATTTACTTTCTTCTACAGCAAAAACAGCACTCGGATCTACTAAATCTAACTCATCTTCAACTAATGATTCAGATTGATCTGATTGATATATTTTGTAAATAGATACTTTTTTAAAGTTTTTTTCCGCAAAATCTTTTGAAACAACCTTCCATTTAAATCCATCATCAAATGTAATTATTTTACCAGAAGCATGTTTTGGTTCCGACTTCTTAGCAGGAGCTTTTGGCTCAGGTTTTTTATCAGCTGCTTCAAACTCAGCAATTTTACGAGTATATAACGCTATAATTTGTTCACGTTGTTTTTCAGGCAACACAGTGTTTTTTTTAGCACCTTCTAATTTTATTTCCCAATCTTGTTTTGTCATTTTAGTCTTTTTTAAATAGTAAATATAAACCAGCGCCAGCTATTACAATACCTGGTATTGATAACGTAACGCTTGATGTCCCTTTAGTCGCTGCAATTTCAGCAGCACTTGAACGCTCTTCTTTACATCCATAATATGTTAAGAAAACACCGCCTATAACACAAGCAGCACCTAATAATGTTTTTGTATCTTTATTCATTTTGTTGTTTTGTTTTAATTTGTAAATATATGAATTTTTTATTTAACTTCTCTGAGACTCTAATAAATCATTACAGTAATCAATAGCGGCTAATGTTTCTTTTTTAGCTTTACCTTTTTGAGCTTCTGCTAAATCAGTTAAATAACCAATAGCCGCTTCCGTTTCCTGTATTTCATCACTATCTGATTGTTTAGTAGTTTTTGATGGCTTAGAGTTGGTTTCACGCATAATATCCTTATAATTTCTATCAGCAGGAACATCAAGTCCACCTTTTTCAATAATTTTCTGTGTTAAAGATTCTACCAATACATAACCATCTACTGCTCCTTTAATTTCATTGAATCCTTCTTTACCTGTTCTGTAAAAATCATCAATAACGCTTAATGGAACATAACGACCGTATTTTGTTTTGCCGCCTTTATTGTTTACATAACGTCCCATAGCTCTCTCAATACTCACTTCTTTTGGAATATCCATGTAAATAATGAATACTAAATAACCCATTTGTTTTAATTTACGAACTAATGGTATGTATTTTAATGAATTACTCATTGTTCCATCGTACAATAAATCATGCTTACATGGCTTATCAAAAGAATCAATTAGTTCATTTGTAATATCGCGAGTTTCCTGGTGAGTACTAGCACTATTCCAACCTTTATACTCTGGTAAAAACTCTCTTACTAAATCTGCATCTACTTTCCAAATAAATTCAGAGTTTAAGTATTTAGCATGATTATTTAAGAATGTAGATTTACCAGAACCAGGTGCGCCTCCCATAAGTACTGCAATTGGTTGACCTTGTTTAATACATACTGCATCACCGGTTAACTCCTTAATTATTTTATTATGTAAAGCTTTACGCTCTTTAGTATACTCCACAGATATAACGTTTCCTTCTGCATCCTTAATTTCAGTAGTATGCATACGTTTAGTATCTGGATCGTTTTCAATACACTTATCTAATAAAATTAAACCTTCTGCATCAATACGAACTTGGCCATTTGCATCAACTGGTGGGCATTGTAAAGTAATTTCTATTTTCTTATCTGGCGAAGCTAATTCACTTAATAAATAATTTAACTTTTTAAAGTCAGTAACACATTGCTCAACCGTCTTCTCTTCAACTTGATCAGCTACACGTTTATCGTGTATCTCTTGTGCTTTAATGTTAATAGCATCTTCAGATGTTACTTTTTCTTTATCTAATCTTAATTGAGCTATTTCAGCTTTGATTTTTTCAGAAAACTTATCAATATTTTTGATTTCAACACCGTTTGGATTCAAATAATCACGTTCCTCACGTTTTAAATTTCTATTCGAAAAGTTTAAATCATCAAACCAATATGGTTTACTTGCTTCGTATGCATGAATTGTTGAGTAAAACCCTTCACGTTCTTTTTTAGCATCACGAGACCATTTTCCCTGCATTTTTTTACCATGTTGATCCAATTGGTTTTTTAAGACATCCTGTGCCATTTTGATTAAAGTCTCAATAGGACGTTTTGGCTGTCCTTCATTTAATGGCCTAAATGTTTCTACCCATTTATCTAAATCTTCTGTATGATCTTTTAAAGTTCGAACATAACCCAATATTTTGTCGTTACGCTTTAACTTGTTTTCAGCATCCGCAATTTCTTCATCAATTTTTTCAGAGACTTCCAATAACTCCATTTGAGCTAAAACCTTTACATCTCTAATTAATGAGTATTTTAAGTCTTTTGGGTTAAATTCCTCAGTTTTTAATACGTTTGTTCTGCCATCATTTTGCCAGATAGTATTAATCCTACTCGTTTTTTCCTCTAACTTTTGGAACATGAAAATATCCATAGAGTCAATCATTAATGGATTAACAATACGAACTGTTTTAAATTTATTACCCTGGCGATAAATACGACCTTCTAATTGCTGAATATCAGTTGGATTCCAGTCCATCCAACAGTTAAATAAAACGCTTGAATGTTTCTGTAAGTTGATCCCTTCTTTAATTGTTGAGGACCCAATAACAATTTTACATCTTTCTTTACCAGAAATTTTCTCCATTTCTAGTGTATCGTTATTAAAACGCTCTCCTAAAAATAAGTTTTTAACATATTCTTTTTGCTCGTCTTTTGGTGTGTTTTTTGGAATAGGAACAATTAATTTTGATGATATAATACCAACTTCATGCTCTTCAAATCCTACATTATTAATTAAGTATTCACGGATAAGTTTAAAGTATTCTACACCACGGTCCATATAAATAACAACACCAGACATATCAGTTCCTTCTTTTTCATGGTACGCCTTAATTGTACGAATACTTTCCATAACGTACTTTAATTTGTTACTGGTATTAATATAGCTTTCTGCTGTTGGTGCGCCTAATCCACTGCAACTGAAAATATAAGGGCTTAATGCTAAGTTTCTAGCATGATTCATTGCTTTTAATAATCTTACCCCTACCTTTTCATCGGCAGTCATAGATTCTTCGTCAATTTCTACTCCTTCAGCAACAGCCGCATCTTCATTTTCTTCATCTTCAATAAGGTGCCCAGAACACATTTGTTCTTCACCTATTTTACCATCAGCATATTCTTTAATACCCGCCATTAATTCTTGTTGAGTAGCAGTTAACGGTAAAATAGTTTCTACTTTCTCATCATCAGATAAATTCATTTTCACGCCATTTATCAACTTTGTTCTTAATGGTAAAACTATTTTATTTGGACGCGGTACCTGTACTTCTTCACCTGTTTTGTAGTTTATAAACCTACGAACTAATGTTTGTAAAGAGATTAGGTTATTAAAGCCCATAATTACTTGTCGTCTTTCTGGCTTTAAACGGCTATTGATAATCATTTCATAAGAAATGGCTACAAACGTATCAAAGAAAGTAGAAAGGTTGTCAAGCGCCATTGCTTTCAGTTTATTATGTGCAACCATGGCCAACATTGAATAAACCTCTAATGGACTATTTGTAAATGGCGTAGCTGTTAATAATAATGTGTTTCCAATATATTTCTTTTGAATGTAATGGCATAACATGAATCCTTTAATTCCATTAAAAGATGGTTCACCAGACTTTATCTCATAACGAGATACAGGCTTAGTGTCCTTGCCTGAATTTCCTAAATTTTCTTCTTTTTCGCCTTTAACATAGGTAAATACTTTCTTACAAGCATGCGCCTCATCCATACTAATAAAATCAAAACCTAAGTCTTCTACATTAATCACACTTTTAGAAAGTGCTTTACCAATTAATTCCTCAACTTTACTACTTAGTTTTTCAGCTTCTCTATCTTGTTTTTTATCAGATAAACCTTCTGTACCTTTTTGCATTAAAATAGCAGATAACTCAGGCGTAATATCTTTTATAGTAGACTCGTTAAAGCCTAATTGCTTCATTCCTTCGTATGTAATAATAGATACAGAACCAGCCTCAACCATTCTAGTAACACCATTTACATCACGCCAATCTTGAATATAATCGTTTGATAAGTTATAAAACTCATTGATACGAATATGGCCGGCAAATTTCTTAAACTCAGATATCCATTGTTTGTATGTTTGGTTTGGTACAACTAATAAAGGTCGCTTTGCATACCCTGTACATAAGAACTGGCAAATAGTGAAAATAGCACTAGGCGTTTTACCCACACCTACATCGTACGCTAATAACGAAGATCCTTCGCTAAACGTAAATGCAACTGCCTCACGTTTTTCAGGCTTAATTTCCATTGGTTTACCCATATCATAACGATTACAAGGAAACGCAACAGGAACTTTGTTATAGTTAATTTTAACGTAACCATTATAATCACGGTTCCACTGTGTTTCAATTTTAATAATATCGTTAGCTGTTAATTGTTTTTCTAGGAAAACAAGGAACAAGCGATCACCCTCTGTTTTTGCTTTTGAACGTAAACGCTCCCAATCAGCATCTTCTTTTTTCTTAATGGTTAATTGAGCACCGGTATATTTTCCATCTTCATCTTTTGATGCAGACGAAGCTGGCTTATTTTTACTTTGGATATATATTTTAATAATATCCGCATAATTCATTCCTTTTTGGAACTGAATAGTATCATCTGTACGTAACCAAAGACAAAATGCATCGGTTAAACTCAACTCTTCAAATGTAACTTTGTCGCGATCTGCTATGTATGACTCTAAAAAGTCAGGCTTGCCATAAGCTTTGTTTGATGCTGCTGTAATTTTTTTCCATCTAAATGGCGCTTCATCTACTAATGTTTTAATTTTAAATGTTTTCGCAAACTTAGAGATAGGATTAATAATTAACCCACCTGCATTTTCTGAACCAGATATTAATAATCTTTTTTCGTATTGAATTTTAAAAACTTTATCTAATGCGGCTAACTGATTATCAAAAACTTCTTGGCCATAAGTTTCAATTATGTATTGAATATCTTGTCCTGATGTTTCAGAGGTTTCGGTTGCTTTTACCAATCTCATTTTTTTGTCGTAAACATTTTCAGCTAAGTATAAATACGCTGGTAAAATTTCACCGTCAAAATAAAATAAAATTCCTTTCTCAATCCACGATCTAACTAATAACGGAGTATTATATAACTCTTGTCTTGTCATTCCTGCAATAGCAAACCATTCGTCACTTTCAATGGGACGGCCTTTTGAATTTTTCCACCATAAAAATGCTCTTAATTCATCCTTTGAAATTTCAGGATTAAGCATTTCATAAACTTCTTCAACTGAATACGTGTCAGATAATTCACCGGTATTTGTTGCGCCGTGTGCACGTTCTTTTAATTTTCGCTTAGATTTCTTAACTTCTTCGCTAGTGGTTATTTCAACTGCTTTAATTAAGTTATCCACTAACTCAGAATTGGTATCAGTAGCAGTAAATACGCTTTCTTCAATAACTGAAATTAATGGGTTGTCAGCAAGGTTAGCTGTTAAAAAATTAATATCTGCTTCAATTCGTTTAATATCATCCATGCTACCTTTATATTCGGTAACTGGTTTTTTCCAGCGATCAAATGATGGCTGTTGCTCTGCTAATATGTTTTCTGGATGCTCCTTAAAGAAGTTTCCATTAACAAATGGATTTGATTTAGTTATAGTGGTTTCCATTGGTTTTATTTCTTTTTCAATTAGTGGTTGCTCAACATCCTTTTTTACTGGCGCGTCGTTACTCACTGAATTTTCAATTAATTTTCTATCTTCTGGTGAAATTTTGTTTTTTACATAAACCTCAAATAATTCTTCTTTGGTTGGTTTATCTCCAAATAAGCTTTCTCCCTGGTTTTCAATTACAGCGTCGTTATACCCTTCAATCGATCTTTTAAAGTTGTTACGACCGCTGGCAAATAATCTATTCATGAACTTTCCTTCAGTAGAAGTTTGTTCACCAAACATTCCTATTTGAACAATATAATCTTGAAAGGACGTTTTACCTGAACTCATTGTGCTTTGCATAACAACAGCCTCATTAATGGCTGAATTTAAGCTATATTCACCAAGCGCTAAGTTTGCTGTTAAAATTGGTAAGCTGGTAATTATGGTTTGTCTTAATATTCTAGCGCCACCTTCATTAGATGCTATTAATGCATCTTTTGATAAAACCAACCCTGCTAGTAAGTTTTCAATTAACTCTTTGCCTTGTTCTGTAAAGCCTGTTTCACTAAAATAAGCTGGTAGTTCCTGTGTCGTAATAATATTACACGAAACCAACGAATCCTTCATTTTTTTCTGATCGTTCCCATTTGAATAAAACTCAGAGAAGGTTTCGTACTGGCCCACAATATTTGTAATAACAGTGGTGCACTTTTCTGAACTTTCTAATATTTTACCAAGCTTTAATGCTTTGTCAATCGGTCGCTCTGATTTTTTCGTGTCCTTGTTGTATAAAGAAAGTTCCAATGCATTATAATCAGGAAAATCGTAATCTATACGAACCAAAACAGGATTAGTAAATTTGACATTATGCGGATTATCATAACTCGAACCTGGCAAAGCAATATAATCATTCATAAGTAATGCGCTGCCAACTATGTTTTCAAAACCAAACGCCTCAATTTCTTCTGCAAGAAATCTCTTGTACTCGTCGTATTTTTCTGGATAATCAGCTACCGCTAATTTTAATGACATAGTACGATTGTTCCCACTCACTACTATTCCATCTACTGTAATTATTGGCGTTCCTGCAGGTGTTCTACTTGTTGTAATTAAACGATCCGGCTCTAAGTTTTGAGCATATTCAATAATCTTTGCCTGACTGTTTACATCACCTGTATAATTACGGTCGTTGACGTTTTCACCATTGGCATCCAAAGGATAACCTTCTGTGTTTCCATAGCTTTTTTCGTTATGGCTTGCCTTAATTTCAGAAAGCTCTACAATAGCAAATTGCCCTTTGCGGCTATCACCGTTTGGCATCTTTATTTGTATTTCCTTTCCTTTAAGGATTGGAGTATTTAAAAAACTTGGGTTATATCCTACTTTTGGAGTTTCTGGCATATTTCTTTATTTAGTTTGATAACTGAGGGTTATTATCCCTTTCGATGTAATTAATGGCATCCCCAATAGACATACCATTATTTCCAACATATTCAATAATTAAATTGATTATTTGTTCTTTACCTTTAGGATCACTTATCATTTGACAAACTGCTGGCGTATCTATTGAATTACAATATTCTAATTCTTTGATAGCACCCTGTCTTACTTTCTCGATTAATTCTTTTACGTTACTCATGATATTATTTTTTAGTTTTTTTGTAATACAATAATTTCAGATGTTACACCGGTGCGCTCAAATATACTATCTGGTAATCGATATGCATCTAAAAAAGTACATTTTTCGTTTAAATATTCTTTAACAGGGCTATTGCCACTATCTAAAAATAAATTCCCACCGTTTTTAACCTGGGCACCTACAATAAATACTAATAATCCCTTTGGTTTTAATAAGTCCAAACTTCTGCGAATAAAGTATTCTACATAGTTTCTGGATTTTGTGTGATCTTTTTCTCCCATACCACTCATGTATCTGCTTTCAACTATTGAAAAGTCTCCATAAGGAGGATTACCAATTGCTAAATCAAATTTTTCAAGTGAAGAGATGTTATCTTTCATGGTCCAATTGTTTTTAATAAACAATTGCTCAAATGGCTGCAAGTGTATTTCAGCTGTCGGATATAATATTTTACAGATTTTAGCTGAATACTCGTTAATCTCATATCCAACTATTCTGGTTTCTGGTTTTGCAAATTGTAAAAATTCACCGGTAGCTACACTTGGCTCTATAACAGAGCCATTATTGTAACCGTATTTGTAAGCTAAGGCCCACATTTTTTCAATTACTTCTCTTGGCGTGTAATATTCGAATAAACCACCTTTACCGGTTTTACCATATTTATCTAAACCACCATATCCAGAGTATTTTCTGATAAAGTTTTTTGTATCAGATGAATATTCAGAATCAGGTCTATCTGTAAGCAAAGCTTCAATTGCTTTGTTTAATTCATATTGGTTTTTATAATCAAAATTGATACCCTTAAATGCTTCACTAGTTTCTATAATAGTTTCTTGAATTACTACGTTTGGTTCTTTTTTTATTAATTCTCCAAGCTCCATTCTATAATCACTTTTTTCAAGTGTTTTCAATGCTTTACTGTATAATTCCCTATCTTCTGTGCCTGCATCAGAAGCAGATGGTCCAACTTCATTAATTATAGCGGCTGCATCTAAAACATCTTGTGGTATTGAGTTACTTTGTAGTTTATGTAAATCACCTTCAAATTTAGATGCATATAAGTTAAATATACGCTCAACTTCAATTTCTTTTTCGTTTTCCAACCCGGTTAACTGCGAATAAATTTGGCGTTTAACATCACGTTCTTTCATTAAATTACCCTTCCAACTATCTTTTGGATCAATATTTGACATTATTACTTCGTCAAATTCATCACCTGTATTTGGTTCAGTAACGTCAAATTTAATACGTTCTTCTGCAAGCGCTTCCTTATATTGATTACTGTTTTCATCTAAAATATTTAATGGATGATTATATGGTAATTTAGGGAATCTTAATTTTTGTTCTTTTTCAACTTTACTAAGAAAACCATTGTCAATAGTATGAATTTTATCTCCAAATTTAACGCGTGTAACAAACATGTTTGGTTTTTCTATTACTTCGCCAATAGTATCTTCTGGAATACCATTAAAATACCTGTTAAGTCTTATGTATTTTTTATCATTAACTACTTCTTCTGGAACAATTTCTTTTGACGACTCAACTTTAACCGCATCCATTAACTGAACAGCGTTTCTTATTGCTTGTGGAGTAATTTTTCTTTGAAAGGCTTTATTTGTAGGAGAAAAAACATACCCGTTTTTTCTAAACTTTTGATACAGTGCTCTGTCAGCTCTAACACTATCCAATAGTATTTGAACTCTATCTTCATCGTAATTAACTTTAATTATACCGCCATCAAAAGTGTATTTTTCTTCGGCACCAGACTCAGCGGCTTTTGCTCCTTCAACTTTCTTTTGAAGCATTTTAACACGCTCCTGCAATCTTTTAATGGAAGCATTGTTGTTAGTTAATTGATATGTAGCACAACCAACGCGACCAGCATAATCAGGTTGCTGAATTTTAATTGCAGTTGACTCACTCATTCCTGCTTCGCTTACTAACCTTTCAGTTACATTCTTTTTTGAGCGAATAATAGAGTTTGCCGTCTTCATTGTTTGTTGCAATTTTTCAGCTTTGTCTAAATCATACATAGCTTTGCCCAATTCGGTATTTGTAACGGTTTCTTTCATTTGGTTTCCTTTTAAATCAGTAGCTTTATATGTTTTATCCCCATTAACTTTAGTATAAAGCATTAAATTTGTTGATGGGGCATTTTCTGACATCTTATAAGGTTTAGTTTGATTTTCTTTAATTAATTCTGTTTTTGATAAAGTTTCAGGAATTACGTATTGCTCTATAAACTCTCTACTAGGCTTTAAATTTGGCAATTCGTTGCTATTTATGGGCTCAGTCCATTCATATGAATATGCCATTTCGCCCATTTTATTTAACGATAAAGCTTTTTGAAAAATATTACTTCTGTTTTTATTTTTAGAGAACTCTTCTAAATTCTGATAAGTCCTATCATTTTTTTTAAAAGAAAGCCCTACAAAATTATCTTTAATAATTTCCCATTTATTGTTACATAATTCAGTTCTTTCATCATCTAACTGATTTATTTTTTTCCTTTCTAAATTACGTTTTTCAGTTTCTTCAATATCACGTTCTACACGTAATATTATATCATTTACATCTGAATTTTCATTGTAATGGTATTCATTAAAAATTCTATCAATATTAATAACAGAATGATCGCTTATTCTAAATTTTCTATATACGTAAAATTCATCATAGAAACCTATGTATGTAGATACTCCAAATTTTGTTATTGAAGTGCTTGGCTGACTAACTAAAAACCCTTTAGCAATTAAAGCCATCCTTAGTTCATTAGCTTTTATTTGCTGTTTTGACTTAATAATTTCTTTAAAATCTATCATTTGTTCAGTTTTATCGATTGCCAAAATTTTATTTTTTCAGTAAATGCAATAATTAAATAATTTACACCACAAATTTAATTAAAATTTCTCTATAAACAATTTATTTGCTAAAAACAAGTAATAAATATTTTATTCCCAGCCTTTAACAACTGATTGACCCGTTTTATTGTTTTTTTTAAACCACTCGCTATCAATTACTCGGATCTTTACAAATGGGTAGTAAATACCCATTCTTTTTAGCTTTGTAGCGCTTTTACTATCCATGTAACCCTTTACTTCATGCACTTCAAAGGTTCCATCATTGTGAGTTATTTCAAAGTCTGGCTTATAATTATTGGTGCCGCGTTTTAATCCGTCAAAATACCATGTACGTGGTTCATGGGTCCAGTCTTCAATAAGTTTCTTCTCCTTCATGAATTGCAGAAACCTAGCATAATTAGCTTCCCATTTGCTCCTGGCAAATATTCTTTTATCGGCAATTTCTACCCATTTTTGGATATACTTTGTGCCAGCTGGTTTTTTGAACGGGTTAAATGCCATTATTTATTACTTTTTACGAAAATAATGATTTATTAATACGAAAGGCGCTACAATACTTAACGCTAATGCTATTTCAGTACTTTGTCTGGTTTTATTAACACCAAGTGAAATTGGCGCTTTTCCGTATACAGTTCCACAATAATGGCACTTACCGTCATGTGGCGCACCACAGTTTCTACAATTTAATTGGTTCATTATTTAAAAATTTTTAGCGCCTTTTTTTAACATTTGTTCTTTGTTTGCGATATCATAAGCTGTTTTAGCAGCTTCTTTTGTAGCAAATGAGCCCAAATAAATAGTTTTACCATTTTCTCCAACTATTCTAGCACCCCATTTTTTGTAACGCTTTCTAATTCCTTTCTCTTGGTTATTTTTTTTCCTCAACGTCGTATAGTGCGTTTTACATGCTGAATTTGATATTATTAAATTTGATTTCCTACAATCTAAAGGATCGTTATTTTTAAAATCAATTAATATGTTTTTATCATCAACACCTAATATAAATCTATGCAAGTATTGTTTTATTTGAGGTTGTTTACCGTTTTTTCTTGGGAAAACAATAGTTCTACGAGCATATATGAACCCGTTTTTTGTTTTATTTGCATGCCATTTGTAATTAGATACTTTTTGAAAATCTTCATCGTCAACTATTGCGTAGCAACCCTGGGTTAATTCTATTGAAGTTGCCATAAAAGTGAGTCGTTAAACTGATTTTTGTGCAAGCTGGCTGCAATTACCATGTCTCTAACAATCCAATTATAACCGCCTTTTCTTGTTTGGGCTTTTGTAACATACATCATTTGCTCAACCATATTCAAATCTGGTGGCGTTACTACTCCCGCAGAAAAACCACATTTGAAGCTTGATTGTATATCTTCCTTATCAAACATGGCTAATGCTGTACCCTTTGGATTAAGCGCTAACACGCAACCATCTACTCCAAATTCCATAACAGCGCATGTTTCGCCTATAAATTCATTTGGATATTGAGCTCCCTTGCACGTAGTGGCATCCTTTTTTATATGTACAAATCCTACTATATCGTTCATTTTATTGGGTTTTATTGTTAATAAATAATTGATTTAACTCATCTACCATAGACTTATATCTATAAATAACTCTTGATATAGCCTCCTGCTTTATTATAGCAATTCTTTTTTCTTCATGGAATTTGTGACTGTCACAAAAATTGATTCTTGAAATTAATGCTTTTTCTTCTTCATTAAATAAATTAACCCTCTCTTGGTTAACTTTAAGCAAGTCTTTTAAGGCTTCGTCGATATTTTTCATATTAATTATGTGCTTCTTGTTGTAATAAAACCAATACTCCCCAGCTAAAACTAATACTAATTCTAGGGTTTTTATTTTTTTTGCAAGGCAATAAAATAGGGGAATTAAATGATTGCGACATCATTTCTAATACATGGGCCGGTACACCATCAATTATTTCAGTGGTAAAACTTTCACATACCAAGCGCTTTTGCTTATTGATAGTGTTTAAAATATCAATTGTATTTAACAGTTTTTCACTGGAACTGTATGCGTCATGAGACATTGAGATCATCAATTTTCTTAAACTTTTCATAAATGTAATTATTTTTTTACTTTAAAATATCCTAAATAGTTTATTCCTGTTATTATTATAATTGCTAAATCAAAGTGCTTATCTTTGTAGCGCTTCATAAGCGCCATATTATCTTCTAAGGAAACTGTTAACATTATTTTGTTTTAGAGAGTTTAAGAAAAAAACCTGCCAGATATGTTACTGGCAGGTTTTTATTTTTATTATTGTTTGCAACATAAAGCAGCGCCACATGAATCAGAAGGTTCTGGTGAAGAAAAAGCATCATCCGTGTTTGTGATTGCTTCTAAAGCTTTACTGTTATTTAAAGAAGCATCAATTACTTTATCTAAACGGTTCTTCTCACGCTCGTAGTTTTCTTTAACCATAGAAAATGATCTTTTTAAACCTAAATGCTCGCGAATTAACTCAGTGTATGCGCCTGATAATTCTAAATACGCTGCTGATTTTTCTTTTAATTGCTGCTCTAAACTAGGAGTTTTTTTTGATTCAGAAAGACTTACTTTATAAAGCTTGTTTTCGTCTTGTTTTTTCATTGATTTTTTAGGTGCTGATTTTTTTACTGCTAATTTTTTAACAGGTGATTTTTTTGCTGGTTGTTTTTTGGTTGTTGCCATTGTTTTGTTTTTTAGGTTTATATTTTATTATTAATTATTTAAACTCGTCGTTTGTGTACCACAATTTAATGTACTTTAAGCCTTTTTCTTCATCAAAACCTTGGTCCATTAAGTCATAACGGCTTTTAATCTTTACTTCAAAATTCTTATCCAAGTGAATTGTTGTAGATGCGTATTTTGATTTTTCCTTCACCGCTGTTTGAGATATATCAAAATCATCCTTTAACGTCATTTGGTAGTTTTTCTGGTACGATTCTTTGTGATCTTTGTAAGAAGAAACTAATTCAGCTTGGCCCAATAAAACGTCTTTATTGAATTCTTCAGGATTAAACTTTTCTCTTGCCGTAAAAAAATTGATAGTTTTGTTTTCAACCATTTTTTTATCCATTATTGCTACATTGTTCTCAGTAGTCAATACTTCGTCGCAGAATGATAATATCTGCATAATCTGGTGACTTGTTTGGTAATATGGTGTATCTTTTAATTTGATAGATAAAAAGTCCTCTAACCAGTAAAAAGCAATATCTTTTACCTTTTTACCTTTGTCAAACACATGTATCTTATATCCATCGTTTTCAGCTGTATTTAAAATAATTACTCCTTTTTCCAATTTATCAATAGATTGGCCGTACTCGCTTTCAATTACCGCGTAACCTTCTTTAATCTCTGGTTTTAAAAATTGCTCGTCCTCTTCTTTTTTGAAAATACCAATAGCATCTACCATTATACCATCTGATACTACATCTTGAAAATATGCTAAATACATAGTTCCACCAGGTATTTTTGGATGCATTGTTTGGTTGTACAAATGCTCTGCTATACTTCGAGAAAATGAACTAAAACTTTCTTGATTTTTATTATAAAAAAGCCTTTGGCAATAATCCTGAACACTATATAAAGATACCTGATCTGGGTCTTTTTTACGGAACTCATACACAATATCGGATTTAAAATTTTGTGTAAGGAAATTCATCAATTGGGTTTTTGTAAGGTCGTCCTGCAGGTTTGTTTCTGCTAAACTTAGATCTAAAGGACCTCCCAATCCTTTGTTACCAACATAGTGGTGAATTAAATGGCCCATGTCTGAGCGTGTGAAATCTAACATATTTGCTTTGTTTTTAGGGGTTTATTTATTTAAGATATTATTCATTATTTTTTTTAGAATGTGTTTTGAGAACTCCCAGCCTGCAATAATTAGCACCGCTTTTACCATAACTATTTTTTTACAGTGTATGTACGTTTGTAACTAAACACTTTCTCAACGGGTTCGTTTAGGGCAAGGCTTATTTTTAAAGCAACTGGAAGAGATATACACATCCTTTGGTTATGAATAATCCTGCTTATAAATGATGGCTCCAAGCCTGAAAGATCAGATAATTCCTTCGCAATCATTCCCTTTTTATCCATTAACTCCAAAATATTATTACCTAGTAATTTTTCTTTTGGCTTTCTTGCTTTTTTTACTCTA
>CXWK01001777.1_pt1 | contig 17869 bp, 7 predicted proteins | sample 590851 | NCBI WGS metagenome assembly CXWK01 (sample SAMEA3498364, study PRJEB10139) | wastewater metagenome | biome: wastewater treatment plant; material: activated sludge | place: Denmark | collected 2014-08-01 | reverse complement strand
CACCGCCGCTGAACCAAACATGTTCCCGATCTGGCTGTGCGCTGCGGCGGACAGGTTGGTGTGAAGGTGAGTCGGTCCGTACACCGAAGCGACCCAGCGGCACGCCGGGTTGTGACACTGTTCGCCCTTCAGCCACGGGTAGGGCCGCATCAGCAGGTCCCAAACGCGTTCGGCCATACCCACGCCTCGAGGCGGCCCAACCGTGTTGAGCCCTACTTTGCTCATCAATGTCGGCACCCGAAACTTGGCCTTCAAACGAGAGAATCCGGGCATCGTGACATGCGCCGTAACCTGGCTAGAGACGAACGCTCGCACGCCCGGCAAGCCGGCAAGCAGCGACATGAATGCAGTCAACGAGCCCATGCAGTGCGCAAAAATCAACACCGAATCTGCGCCGGTCCGCCTGCGCACTTCCGCCACTGCGGCCGGCCAGTCGACCAGGGCGATCTCGTCCATCGTGAAGTGCGAATCGTGCGACGGCAGGCGGAAGCTCTGCCGGTAGTCAAACAGCCAGACGTCGTAGCCGCGAGTGGTCAAGTAGGTCATCAGGTCGGTCGGTCCGACTCGCGCAGCAAATGAATCGCTGGTCATTCCGTATCCGGCCGCCAGCAGGATCGGTCCCTTACCGCCTCCTCGAAATCGGTGCAGGCCCAGCCAAGATTCGCTGGCTTGCTCAGCAGTCCACTCGATGGCATCGAGGCCGTCACCGATCTGGGGTGGGGGGCCCGCTGCGTACCAGTGTTCGACGACGGGATCGTTCCAAGTTGGAGGAAGCGGGAGAGGTGGCGTGGCAGCCAGCTTCCGAAATTCGGCCCCGTGGTTGAGTAGACCGCCAAACTCGCCGAGTACGTGGCTGTTGAACGCCTTGGCAAAACGGATCTGCGGTCGCAGCCTTCCGGCTCTCCGGTCGGGTCCGGCATCACCGTCGGGCTGAGCCTCGTGTGCAGCACCGGGGGCCCCTACCGCGACCTCCGTTTCTGCAGACGGCCCCGCTTGTCTTGGTTGGACGGGTTCTGCCCCGGCTCCGTGCGTCTCGGCTCCGTCCGTGCCGGCCGTGTCCGTCTCGGCCCAGTCCGTGTCGACTCGTTCCGGTCCGTCTGCGTCTTGCCGATCTTGTTCCGTTTCGAGTCGTTCAGGAAGGGGCCGCTCGGGCGCGAATCCGACGGCCGCGAGGCGATCGACCTCGTTTTGCGCTGCACTGTTGGATGGCGAGGTAGGGGTGGTTCCGCGCATTGACGCAACCATGCGAATCAAGCGGCCGATGCCGATCCGCATCGAACCGTGGCCGACGACGACGTCTGCATGGCCGGAGGGGTAGATCACGAAATCGAGTCGGGTCGTATCGCTCCAGATATCGAACGGCCCCCGGTTATCGCGTACGTACTTGCGGCCGGAGAAGATGAACACGCTGTCGTTACCAGGGGCTCGACATTCCAGTTCGTACTCCATCGTCGTGCCCTGATCGCGGTCTGAGGCCGGGACCGCGAGCCGCATGGTCCCGTTTGCCTGGAGCACCAGAGACAACGTGGCGATCTCGACGGTGCCCGTCGCCCGCAGCGGCCATGCGCCGTCCTCGACAAACCGAGCGACATCGTCCAGTTCGGGCGTCAGAGATAACACAATGCGCGAACTGTGCTCCTCCAAGGTGAGGGCGTCAGAGTCGTCGCGCTTGCTGAACGGATCGCGGCCAGCGAGGTTGACCCACCCTCGCATCTGTTCTTTGAACCGTAAACCCTGCCGCGTCGGTGCAGCTCCGCGGCTCCGACCCGACCCCGGCGCGGTCGTCGGTGAGAGGGTTCTACGTCGGTTCCTGAGGCGTCGTATGGGGGACATCGGTCAGCTCCGGTCTGCGTTGGCAAGGTGATCGCTCTGGGGTTCCGCTGTGGCCCTCGGCCAAGATCAAGGCGAGAGCACGTTCGGCCAGGGCCGTGATGGTGAGCGCGGGGTTTGATCCGATCGGCACGGGGATGATCGAGCCGTCGAGGACGTACAGACCTGGATACACCGTGTGACCGGTTCGGCCCTGGAACACCCGCCCCATATGGTCGACCACGCCATCCTCGGCGCAGTCAGCCATATCGCAGCCGCCGAGCGGATGAACCGTCGGCAACAGATATGCCAAGGGCCACCCGACTGTCGGAGCCGGGACGAATCGGCCGCCCAAACCTGCCGCGATCCGGCGCATCGCCGAGTGGGCGGCATCGATGGTTGCGGCGTGGGTCGCTCGGCTCCAGTGGAGCTGTAGCCGTCCTTTGCGGAAGGTGAGCGTGCCGACGTCGGCGTCCTTGCCCATTCCCAGCAACGTAAGCGCCTTGCTCGCAGCACCCCGACGAACCCCGAACAGAGGGGCAGCCAGTCGTCCGGCGCGCCGACCAAGCGTCCGCCGACCGCCGCTGGACTGCGGGTTGAACAGGGAGTTGAGCCACAGCATCGGGGCGATCACCGGGCGCAAAGCCGAGGGGATAGCGCCGTCTTCGACGATCCAATCGACGTCATCGCTCTCGGGTGTTCGGGCTATCGCTGTAATGGTGGGTCCGATATCACCGGTGTCATGACGGTTGGCGACGGCGCCAGCGTGTTGGTCGGGATCGAACACGAAGCCGAGCATGTCGCCGTTCCCCGACAGGGACTGCCCGAGGCGAGCGGACGTCGCTACGTCCGTTGAGCGCAGCAGGATCGACGTAGATCCGAGCGCACCAGCACTGAGGATGACGGTTCGGGCGGCGAACTCCCGCAGAGCGGTCCGGCGACGAAAGTGCCCCCGGCCCGCCGGCACCCTGACGGTCAGTAACCACCGGCCGCTTCCGTCGTCCCGTCGGAGGGAGATGACCTCATGGCGTTCTTTGACCTGAGCGCCGCGTTCGATGGCCCGATGGAGATAGTTGCGGTCGACGGTGTTCTTAGCCCCCACGTTGCAACCCGAGACACAATTACCGCATCCGGTACACGCAGGCTGGAAGCGTCCCGCAGCGTTGGTCGAGTCGGCGATAGTGACGGCCAAGCGGGCGAGGTCCGTCGGTTCGACGCCGGCCTCAATGATCGCTCCCGTTTTGCGTGTCGCTGACCACCGGTCGGAGCGGCTCGCGCCCAACATGGTGAGCGCCCTGCTCACGGCTGTCTGATACGGGCTGTCGGCCGCGAACACCTCCTGGGTAAGGACGGTCGGCCAGCGCTTGTCTAACCAGACGTCATCGTCTGGTTCGAGCAGCACACTTGCATTGATGAGCGACGTTCCGCCCACACCAGAGCCGGTTAGAACCGCAACGGAGTCGCCGATCTGAAGCTGGAAGAGGCTGTCGCCGCCCCCGACCAAGCGGCGCCCCCGCCAATCGATACGAAATGTCCGGGCAGCGGCAAAGAGTTGCCGGGGGAACGTGCCGGGATCCCACCGCGTTCCGCGTTCTAGGATCGTCACCTCGCGTCCTGCGTCGGCAAGGCGCGCCGCGGCCACCCCAGCCCCATATCCCGACCCGACGACGACAACGTCGCTTTCGGTAGGTGGACGTTGGTGGGCGGACGCTGCGCCCCTCGGGGCGCCCAGAATCTGTTGAAGGTGTGAAGCGGCCATCGGTGTGGGGGTCGTGGGTTGGGCTCGTTTTGCGGGCCTACTACCGCGACGATCATTGGGCGGCGGAATTTCGATAACCGCAACCGTACCGGTTGCATCAAGGCAGGCAGACCGACCTGCGCTAGCGATCAAGCTGCGATCAAGCAAGCGTCAAGGCGCCCCATGCAGACTCTCGAAGTGACGTCGCCTATTCCCGCTGTAGGTACGTCTATCCCCGACACCAAAGCGGAACCGGGCGGACCCCACCACGCCGCCCGGTTCCAATCACCAACACCCCCGCAAATCCCCGCAAATCCCCGCAAATCCCCGCAAATCCCCGCAAATCCCCGCAAATCCCCGCAAATCCCCGCAAACACCGATCGACCGGCGAGTGTGTGTCCCCCATGGCTCACTCGCCGGTCGCTTGTGTTCACGGCCCCAATGCAACGACGACGCTGGCGAGCGCTGCTTTGTCCCTCCGCCCCGTGCGCCAGCGCTGCTAACAATCGTTCCGCTGCTCCGGCAACCGCCTCGGTGCACTCTCCACTCGACACTGCGGGTGGTCGTCAAACTCCCGGGTCCTCGATCTTTATAGGCTCCACAACAGCTCTCCGTGGTTGACTGAAGGCGGAACCACCATGAGCGGAGGCATTTGGGATGAGCAAACTCGTACGTTGTGCCTATGCCGCCGTGCGGGTTGGGTCATCTGGCCCTCCATACGACACCGCTCATCTGCGCATCTGGTATCCCGCCGATCCTGAGTTTTCGATGGCTGCCCGCGACACCGGCGCGCTCCCCGTGGACGCCTCTGGCTCGCCGTATCCCGTCATCATTTTTCTGCCGGGCAACAACCTGCCAGTTGCCGAGTACAGCTGGTGGCTCCAAGGTCTGGCCACCCAGTACGTGGTAGTCAGCCCGACGTGGGTCACCGAGGTCGCAGGCGGGACGATCGGCACATCTGGAGGTCTCGACCGAACGGTGCTGGGGCCAGATGAGCTTGGACAAAGTCCGGCATGCCCGCTGCTCGGACCCATCCTTGAAACCCTGGGGACTATCGACGGTCCGTTGCCAGCCGACGCGATCGATACAACACGGGTGATTGTCGGAGGTCACGCTGGCGGGGGCACCGCGGCGCTGATCGGCGCCGATTCCCAAACCGTTCCGGGTCTTCGAGGTGTCTTTACCTACGCCGCGCACACCCAGGCCGAAGCGGCGATGGGTTGGCCCCCGGACACGTTTTTGCCGATCGCGTTTCAAGGCCCGCTGCTGATGATGAGGGGCAGCAACGACGGGGTCATCGTAGGAAGTGCGCATCGGGCAGCACCGAAGGGGCGCACCCACGATCCGGTCGGACGGACGTTCCGGCACGGTGTCGGGCCGGGCCGCCCGGCCAGCTATCTCGCAACGTTTGTGGGGGCGAACCACATGCTGCCTATCGACCCCCAAGACCCGACGACCGGACGCGGTTTTCTCGATGCGGAGCCCGAAGGTGACCCCGAGCTCTTGAGATCAGACTTTGTCGCCCTGGTCGAAGACTTCGTCAGCGCGTGCTTGCAGGCTGCCCCGGCCGCGCATCCGCTTCCGGCTCGAGCGACCGTTCAGATCGAGGACGGCGAGTAAGAGCCTTCTCAGCAGGTTTGGTCCCAGACATCAAGAGGCGATCGGCGGCAGGAACGCCCGGACGATCTCTTCGTTGGATTGCCAACCGCCACGAGCCTTGATGAGCAGGTCCGCAGCAGCGAGCCGGTTGAGATCTCGACTCAAGGTGCGTTCGCCTGCTCGCGCGTATGACACGGCGAGCTCCGGTGTGAGGCCTTCGAGCTTGTTCCTGGGCACGACCGTGCCTGGTGGCATCGCAAGCACCAGGGCGCGCTGTCGGTCTCGTGCCGGGCTAGCCGGGAACTGCGACATCCGTTCGTGGACGTAGTTGACCCAAGTGACCTTGAGCTGTTGCCGCCTGACGGTATCGATCTCATCGCGTAGGCCATCGATGAGTCCCTGGGTTGCGTACCGCAGGAAGCTGGTGGCTCGCTCCGTTTTGCTCGCTTCCGCAAGTTCTCGGTAGTACTGGTCCCTCGTCAGGTTGTAGTGGTTCGACAAGAGGTGGGCAGCGGGGATCGGTATGAGCCCTGACCGTGCCAAGATCAAATACTCAACCAAGCGTGCCGTTCGCCCGTTGCCGTCGCCAAACGGGTGAATCCACGCCAGGTATAGGTGTGCGAACACCGCGCTTGCGACGGTCAGAGCGAACCGGATTTCTGGGTCGTCCGACTTGAACGTGTCGCCTTCAAGCCATGTTGCAAGCTGCCCCAGCAGATACTCGCAATCCTCGGGTGGGGCTCCGCGGTAGTTGGCGACCACCACCGAGTGATCTCGAAGTTCCCCAGGTTTGACTTCGCTTGAGTAGTTCGTTCCGCTGAGGATTTCTGCGTTGTATGAGCGAAACAGGTCGGTGCTCAGCGTTGGTGCCTCGCCGCTGGTCACCTGGTGATCGATGCGCTCAAGGGCGTGGAGGACATTGCGAACTTCGTGCTCTTGGTACTCGCGGGACGGGGGCGCTTTGTAGGTCCCGTCAAGAATGCCTGCTACCTGTTCTTGGGTAAGCGTGTTGCCCTCGATTGCCGTTGTGCTGTGAGCACCTTTGATCAAAGCGACGCCGTAAAGCTCGGCTGCGACCTCCGGGCGGAGTGGCGCTCCGGCGAGGTGTTCACATTTCGACTTGGCTTCGCCCAGCAGCATCCAGTCGCGCGGCCCGAGGCTGTTGAGATCGCCAGCTTTGAAGTTGATCCACGGATGGGTTTCTTCAAAAGTTCGCACCTGGCAATCGTACTAATAACGGTCTATTTTGACCATACGATTGTCCATGTGTTTGTCCGCCGGAGATGACGGGCAAAACACCCTCGCCAACTCGGCACCGCGGGGCCTGCCGCAAAACAGACCGCGGCCGTCAACGCTCGGTGATCCAGGCAGCGTGGAGTAGTGCCACGGCAGGTGGGCGGGGAGCCAGAAAAGCTGTAGCCGGCACGTGGCCGGCCGCCTCGTTCGGCGCAGGACGGCGTCGGTCGACTGATGGCGCGGCGGTTGATGGTTCAAGTCGGGGTCAGGTTTAGAACGCGTTTTGATAGCGGCGCGAACTTTTGCCCGAGTGGTGCCGATGGGGGGTGGGGGGAAGTGCGTCCGTGGCTAGGAGCTGCAGGACAGCATCGAACAGCCCACTTTGGTGCGTGCCCAGTCAGGTCGTTTTTGCGCCCACTTTTGTTGGCCGGGCTGTTGGTCATAGGGCTGGCGCAGGACCGTTTGTAGCTCGTGCAGTACCGAGAGGTCGCCTGATTCGGCCGCGTCGATAGCGAGCTGGGCCATGTAGTTGCGCAGAACGTAGAGCGGATTGACCCGGTTCATGCTGTCTCGACGCTCAGCGTCATCGCGATCGTCTTGACGTGCCCGCGAACGGTACTGGTCCAACCAAGCCGTCCAGCGAGGAAGCGCCGCCGCCAGTTCGGAGTCGTTGTAGAACGCCGAGCGGAGCGTGTCATTTCCGAGCAGAAGCTCCCGCGAATCGTCCGCTCCGGCGTCAGAAAGGCTGGGCTGTGTCGGGACGTCGGCGAGTCCCCGGTAGAACAAGGTCATATCGACCTCTGACTCCTCAAAGAGTGCGTCCAGACCGGCGATGAGGTCGGCGTCAGCCTCGGGATCGATCGATCGGAGCCCTAGCTTTGCCGCCGTCGAGCTGCGCCACAGGGCCGCGCACTCAACCATGAAGCCATCGACCGCTTCTTGGAGGGGTTCGACCGAATCGATCAGGGGGAGTAGCGAGCTCGCCAAGCAGGCAAGGTTCCACTGCGCAACCTGAGGCTGCGTTCCAAATCGGTAACGCTTTCGTCCGGCGTCGGTCGTGTTGGGGGTCCACCCCGGATCGACGTTATCGATCCACCCATACGGTCCGTAGTCGATCGTGAGGCCCAGGATGGACATGTTGTCGGTGTTCATCACGCCGTGGACAAACCCGACTCGCATCCAGTGATCAACCATCACAGCGGTTCGATGTGCGACCTCGGTGAACCAGGCAATGTAACTGTCGGGGCCCAGCGCACCGGGCGACGCGAACTGGGGATACAAGCTCCTGATTGTGAAGTCTGCAACCTGTCGGAGCAGGTCGATGTCGCCCCTGCTGGCTGGCAGCTCGAAGTTCCCAAAGCGGATGAAGGATGGCGCGACGCGGCAGACCACCGCTCCCGGCTCAGGCGCCGGGTGGCCGTCGTAGAGCATGTCCCGGACGACATCATCGCCGGTTGCGACCAGGCTTAACGCCCGCGTCGTCGGTACCCCCAAGTGAAACATGGCCTCGCCGCACAGGAACTCGCGAACCGACGAGCGCAGCACCGCTCGCCCGTCTGCTCCCCGGGAATAGGGCGTCGGCCCCGCTCCTTTGAGTTGGAGCTCCCAGTCGGTGCCGTCGGTACCTGTCAGCGTGCCGAGGTTGATGGCACGCCCATCGCCGAGTTGGCCCGCCCAGTTGCCGAACTGATGCCCGCCATAGGCCATGGCGTACGGCGCCATCCCGGGGAGGGTTCGGTTGCCCGAGAAGACCTCGGCAAACTCCTGGCTGTTGACCGAGCCGGGGTCGAGACCGAGGAGCGAGACCATCTCATCGGAGACGGCAAGGAGACGGGGCGCGGCCGTCGGTGTTGGATCGACGAACGAATAGGCGGCGCCTGCTACTTGGCGCCGTCGGGGCCCGCGCTCGACATCGCCGGGCAGCTCGTCGGTGAAACGGCTGCGGATATCCAGTTCGAGCATCGCTGCTGGGTTCGTCATGTTGCGTGCAACCCCACCCCGCTGGGTCTTCATTCCTAGCGGTGGCTCCAGTCAATCGCCCCGGAGACTTGCCCGTGGGATCGAAGGGTCGGGACGTCGGGGGTACTTGTGGATCCAGTGAGCGATTCGCTGGTTGACGCGTAGCGGGAGACGCCGGGTGATGCCGCTCGCCACTTTCAAGTCCCAGCCGACCAGAAGGTGCACTGGTGACCGGCCCGGAGAGACGACCGAAACGACGGTCTCGGCGACGCGATCTGGAGCGATCTTGACCCCCAAGCGGGTGGCCGCGGGCGAATCAGCCACCCCTCGTCCCATCGGCGAGTCGACGAAGCTCACCCACACGTCAAAGACGTCGATGTCGTACCGCTTCCATTCCACTGCAAGGGCTTCTGCCAGCGCAGCGACTGCGTGCTTGGTCGCCGCGTAGGTCGCGAACGACGGCACCCCTGACATCGCCGAAGCCGAAGCCATGATGACCACCGTCGATGCAGGGGTATCGCGCAGCAACGGGAATGCAGCGTCCAAACAACGCAGGACGCCCCCGACATTGACGTCGACCATCTCGAGGTTCTGGTCCAGACCGATCGATTCCCAGTCGCCGGAAAGCGCGATGCCCGCGCTGAGAAATAGGAAGTTAATTCGCCCTTCCACAGCAGCGACGTCGGCGAACGCGTCCGCGACCTGGGCGGTGCTGGTGACATCGGCGACGAGATAGCGGTGGCCGCCGCCAGCAAGCGCTGGCATGAGCTCTTCGAGAGCTGCAAGGTTCCGGTCGATCGCCAGCGTATGAAACCCCATACGCGCCAACCGGTGAATAGTCGCCAATCCAATCCCGGAGGCCGCACCTGTCACAACTGCAACGTTGCCTACTGTCGCCATTCAAAGACGGTACAGGCTGTCAACGTCCTGTGCTGTCCCAAAGTTGGTCGCCAAGTTCGTGCGCATGCCGCATGGATGTTGCTCCAACGCTGCCTTAAGCATCATTGCTTAAGGCTCACCCAATATCGACCGATCCACCTCGAAAGGACCCCGCCCACAGAGGAACGGTCATGACTTCAGCCCTCAAGAGTTGGCCACGTTGGCTTGCGATCAGCGTTGTGCTCGCCGTCGTTGCCGGCGTCGCCGTAATCGCTCAACGATCCGCCGTAGCGTCCAGTCTTGGTCTCCGAATGGAAACCCCTACGACGATGCCGGTGAACCCCGGCGACCCCGTCAAGTTCGTGCTGAGCTACGAGTGCGTCGGAATCGACGGTGGCTGCGATGGCGCCACCATCGTCGACCAACTGCCCGACCAGTTCTCGTGGGCGACTGCCGATGTGACCTGGGCCTACGACGCAGGCGCCAACCACATTTCGAACGCGGCGTACGACTCGGCGACCGGCCGGATCACCTTCACGTTCCGCAACGCCCCCGACTTCCAAGGCGGTTCGAGCGGAACCATCGAAGTGTTCGGGGTCTTCAAGTCTGGTTTGCCGGACGGCACGACCGCTTCCAATGGAGCGGTTTTCAGCGCGCCCGGTCAGGCCAACGCCAATGCGAACGCGTCGGCAACCGTGACCGGATCGACCACCCCCGAGATGGACGCTTGGAAGAGCGCAGGTCTGTCGTCATTCGATGTCGGTACCGTCATCCCGTGGGAGATCGGTTGGTCCAACTCCGGTGGGGTCGTCATCGATGAGTGGACGACGGTCGACACGATCGACCCGGCGTACCTTGAGGTCGTTTCGATCGACGTTGGAACGACCGGGTCGGCGGCTGGCGCCGACATCGGGGCCGAGGTCCAGTACGCCACGACGGCGAACGCGAGCCTGGTATCGGCTGGCACTTTCACACTGACCGACGCGCAACAGACCGTTGAAGTTGCCGACCTCGGCCTAGCGGCGGGTGTGCGCATCACCCAAGTGGTCATCACGTACACCGACGTGCCGGTCGGCTTTAGTCAGAGTTCAGGTGGCTCACAGCGGCCCGTTATCCGCACCGAAGTTCTGAACATCCCTGCCGACGGCATGATCGACAATTGCGCAAAGTTCGTCGGGACCGAGGACGCAACCACATTCTTTGACGAGTCGCGATGCGCAACGTCATACGACGCCGATGTGGTCGCTGGCCACCCCTATAAGAGCGCCGACCGGAACCTCGCCAAGATCGGCGATGTCGTCACCTACACCTTGTACATCGAGAACGACGACGCGGCGTCGGTGCCGCTCGACTCGCCGATGGCTGTCGACCTGCTCGCAGACGGGACGTCCTACGTGGTTGGCTCGTGGGCTTTCAAGGACAACGGCCTGCCGATCGAACCACCCGAGTTCTCAGCCGTTGACGACTACAACGGCTCCGGGCGGACCCTTTTGAGCTGGGAGTTCACCAGTGCCTTTGAACCCGGCGATGTGGTTGAGCTGACGTACCAAGTGCTCGTCACCGGCGACGCAACCCCCGGAACGACGCTGTCGAACGTTGCGGCGATGTTCCCCTCAACACTGCCCGCAGGCGTTATCGAGCTGTTCAACGCCTGCGGTTCGCCAGCGTTCGACAACCAGTGGGACCTCGACGGCGATGGTGAACTCGGCGACCGTGACCAACGCACGGGCGATCGTCTGTGCACCACCCAGGCCGACATTGAGGCAGTCGCCGCGACGCCTGCCGCGTTGCAGTCAGTCAAGTGGGTCAAGGGTCAACTCGACCAGGACTGGACGCAGTTCCCCGACGTCGGCGAAACCGTCGATGGCGGGTCGCTCGACTACCAACTCCGAGTCGCGAACATCGGAACGGATTCGGTCACCGACCTCGTGTACATCGACGTGCTCCCTCACGTCGGCGATGTCGGTGTCCTCGACACCGCCGAGCGGGCAACCGAGTGGACGCCGGTTCTGAACTCGGCCGTCCAAGCGGTCGACCCGAACACCGGTGACCCCGACCCGAACGTGGTTGTGTCGTATTCGACGAAGGACAACATCTGCCGCACCGAACTCGGCTTCGAGCCGACCGGCTGCGTCGACGCTCAATGGAGCACCAGCCTGCCCGCCGTCATCACCTCGGTCACGGCCCTCAAATTCGACTTCGGAGATGCCGTCTTGGCGCCCGGCGACGAGCGAGCGCTGACCTGGCGGATGCGGGCACCGGTTGACGCTCCGACGAATGGCGAGATCGCGTGGAACTCGTTTGCCTACTCGGCCAAGACGGTCAACGGTGGTACGTCACTGACGTCGGAGCCGCTCAAGGTTGGGATGCGGATCAACCCGGCGGCGCCCGCTCTGTATGGCGACTATGTCTGGCTCGACGCAAACGGCGACGGCATCCAGAACGAAGGTGCTGGTGCTGGGATCAACGACGTCCGTGTTGAGCTCTACCAGCCCGGCGCAGACGGTGCCCCCGGCGGTGGAGACGACGTGCTGGTCGACTTTGCCTACACGGCAAACGACAATGCCGGTAACCCCGGTTACTACCTGTTCTCAGGGCTTGACGCCGGCGACTACTTCGCCGTCTTTACCCCGCCTGCCGGTCACTCCCTCAGCCCTGCGAATGCGGGGAATGACGATGCTGCCGATAGCGACGCGACCGCGGGTGTTGGCGGATATGCAGGAGTGGTGACGCCCGTGACCACTCTGGCCGCGGACGAAGACGACCGGACCTGGGACGTGGGCATGGTTCAAGGCGCGGCGCCAACAACAACGACGACCGCAGCCGCCACCACGACCACCACCCAGGCGGCAACCACAACAACGGCGGCGCCGACGACCACGTCGACCGTGCCAGCCGCGACCTCCACCACGGCGGCCGCCACCACCACGACGGCTGCTCCGACCACTACGACAACGGTTGCTCCGACCACGAGCACGACGGCTGCTCCGACCACTACGACGACCGCAGCACCGAAGCTTGGAAGCATCGGTGACACGGTCTTCGCCGACGTCGACGCAGACGGAGTCCAAGATGATGGAGAGAAGGGGATTGCTGGCGTTCGAGTAATCCTCGAGAAGGTCGACGGTGCGACCCGGACAGAGGTCGGTCAAACCACCACCAACGCGCAAGGGAACTACACCTTTGGCGATCTGCCCGCTGGGAAGTACGTGGTGTCCTTCCTGGTGCCGCAGAAGCACGGTGTGTCACCGGCCAATGCGGGTGGTGACGATGCCAAGGATTCAGACGGCGTTGTTGCTGGGACCCGGACCGTGGATGGCGTCTCATACACGCTGCTGGCCACCGATGTAATCGACCTAGGCGTTGGTGAGAACGACACTTCGTGGGATCAGGGGCTCATCCCGCCCGCTTCCATCGGGGACTTCGTTTGGCTCGACGCTGACAAGGACGGGATCCAGGACGAAGACGAACTGGGTCTGGGTGGCATTGAGGTGATCTTGGTCCACGTCGGTCCGGACGGTGAAAAGGTCGTGGACCGGGTCACCACCGACGCGGAAGGGCGTTACAACTTCGACGGTGTTGCACCGGGCGACTACAAGGTGCAGTTCCTGGTGCCCGCCACGTATGACCCCACGCAGGCCGGCCAGGGCGATGACCGCGCGGCCGATTCAGACGGCACCACCGTCAAGACCGTCGAGATTGACGGGGTGACCTACTACGTAGTCGAAACGGCGCCAGTCAAGGTCGCATCTGGCGAGGTCAACACCACGATCGACCAGGGCCTAGTACCCGCAGTCGAAGAGCCAATCGACCTGGCGCTCGAAAAGAGCGTGAGCCAACTGAAAGACGGAATGGCTGACTGGAAGTTTGTGATCAGCAACGTCGGAGGCGTCGTTGCCGAAGGCCCTATCGTGATGACCGACGACTTGCCTGATGAGCTGACCGTGACGGAGACAACCGAGCCGGATGGGTGGACCTGTTCGGTAACCGACCAGGTACTGCGCTGCAGTTCGGAAGCGTCGCTAACCCCTGGCAGCTCGGTGACCATCATCGCTAAGACGAAGGTGGACGCGGCTGCGGGCACCAAACTGGTCAACCACGCCAACGTGAACGGCAAGGGTACCGACAAGAACCCCGCAAACAACACCGATTCGGCAGAGCTTCCCATCCCCGACGAACCGCCGACCGATGTGGCGATCAAGAAGACAGCCGAAGCGGCATCCGACTCAGCCGAAGCCACATGGGTCATTCAAGTCGTCAACGAGAGCGAGGTTCCGGCCAAAGACCTCAAGGTTGTTGACGTGCTCCCGGCGACGTTGACATTCAAGTCGGCGCAAGGCGATGGATGGACGTGTGCCGCCGAGGCAAAGGAGGTGACGTGTCTCTACGACGCCGAACTCCCCGCCGGTGAGAGCACGTCGTTCAAGCTTGAGACCGCGGTCGACGCGCCTTCTGGTTCGAGCATCCGAAACACCGCTGTGGCTTCGGTGTCCAACAAAGAAACCACGTTGGACAACAACGAATCGACAGCGGAGTACTCGGTACCTCAAGTCGGTGGCGAAGTGGCGTTTACGGGTGCCAGCAGCTTGCGGCTGGCCGTTGTGTCGTTGCTGCTGGTGGCCGCCGGAGGACTGTTCTTGGCGTCACGACGCCGTGCCTAGAGCGGTGGGCAGCGGCCAACAGCGCTGACCTCAATACATCAATAGCTATGTAGAAGGGGGTGATTTGTCGAAATGACAGGTCACCCCCTCTGCTGTATGACCGGTTCTGCTGATGAATGCGCCCTTTGCATAGCCATTCCAGATGCGACCGTTTGACCAGCTAGAGGGACCTTTAGTGCTTTCTTGACCAAACCGATACCTGCACCAGCCGAACAGAGATCTGTCGTGGTGGATGCTAGGGAGCGGTCAAATGTTGAGTTCATTCGTTGCCGGAAGACGGGGTGTGCGAGCTGGCGCGTTCTTCGCAGCACTTGCGGTGCTTGCGGCAATAGTCGTGCTTCCACCCCTGATCTCACGGGCCGACCCTGGCGACAGCGCAATCAACGCAGTCGCATTCGTCGACGTGAACGGCGACGGGTGGTGGCAGGAAGGCGAACAGCGATTCACCGATCTGCAAGTGAGCGCATATGACAGCGCTGGCAGTTCGGTCGACGGGGTACTCGACAACGCGACCGACCAGTTCGCGATCGACACCTCTGGGCTAGATGGCTTAGGCGCAGTCGCCGACCGGTACCGGATCGAGTTTCACTCGGTGAGCTCGCCCTATGTGTTCTCGGCGCAGGGCGCCGGGACGAACAACAACTCGATCGCCGCGGGTGGCAGCTCGGTGCAGTTCGCCGCGCCCGGCGAAACGGTGTACGTCGCCGTGCACGACCCGAACGCGTTTTGCCAGGACAACCCTCAGCTGGTGACGAACTGTTATGTGGTCGGCAATCAGGTCAACGATGTCAACCAGGACATGGACACGCTCGTTGCCGTCGACTCCCGTTGGGGCAATGACGGAACTAACCCGCCCGGCGACACACAGTTCGATACGTGGCAGGTTGACGAGAACGGCGTCGCCAACGACCCGACCCATGTCGCTTTGGCCAAAGAGATCGGTACCACCTGGGGTCTTGCCTGGAACAAGGGTCGCAAAGAGGTGTACGCCGCGTCGTTCCTCAAATCCTTCACGGGATATGGCCCCGGCGGTCCGAACGCCATCTACAAGATCCCCATGGACCCCTACACCGGCCAACCGTCTGGCCCGAGCGAGGTGTTTGCCACCGTCGGAACATCGACCGGCCTTGACCCCGCCACCGGGAACTTCGACAAGACCTTTAGCCCGAGCGCTGGAGCGTCGGGAGTGAGCGTCTGTGACGACCAGCACGCTCTCGGAACTGACCTCACGGAACCCGTGTACACCCCCGATGTTTGGTCAAACGTGATGAAGTGCTCGTTCGGAGACGTCGACCTGTCCCTCGACGGCAGCACCCTGTATGTCACGTCGCTGAAAGGCCGCGACGTGTTGTCGTTCGACACGGCCACCGGTGAGATGACCGACCAGGACACCTTCGACCCCAGCCTGGTCGCCGATATCTGCCCGAACTACGTAGATGACGCATGGATTTTCGCGACGGGCGTCAACGACAAAGACGTCCTCCATATTGGAGGGGTCTGCAGCGGCGAAACCGATGCCGAGGCATCCCAGGTCTGGGCTTTTGTGTACTCCCTCGACCCCGCAACTGGCACCTGGACCCGTGTGTTCGACACCCAGATGTCTGACGACTACAAGGCAGTCGTCTACCCGTGGGCACCGACGTACAGCGACATCCGCACCTGGATGCTCGAGCCGACAGTCGACCAAGTCGGAAGCGAAGAGGAGCTGTACGCGGCGTCCCATGACACCCAGCTCACCGACATCGAGTTCTTCGGCAATGACCTCACACTTGGTTTCCGAGCCCGGTCGGGTGACCAACTCGGCTACCGAATTCCGGACCCGCAGAACAGCAATGCGCTGATCAGCGGCACCGTCCGAGGCGGCGACATCATGTGCGTCTGGTGGGACGACGCAAACAGTCGGTACGTGCGAGAACTCGACTCCAAGTGTGGGGATCGCCAGATCGACCCGTCCCTCTACAACCAAGACTGGAACAACGACGGTTGGGTGGATGCAGGTCCGGGCCAAGGACACGCCCGTGCTGACAATCAGTTCTGGTGGGGATCCGGCTCCAACAACGTCAACTACGGCGGTCTCCACGCAGAGCCGGTCTACGGCGGCTTGGCCCAGGTCAACACGCAACCGTTGGCGTTCACGGCGCTGAACCCGGCCGACGCGTACGGAGTGTTCATGTGGAACTCCGGTGGAATTGGCTGGGCCGATTCGCTGGACGGATCGCCGCAAAAGACATACCTGCTGTACCAGTCGACGACGTTGGCGCCCGACGGTTTCGCGAGTCCGTTCTATGGGAAGGCCAACGGCCTGGGCGACCTGGAAGCGCTGTGTGCCGCTGCCCCGATGCAGCTGGGCAACTTCGTCTGGTTCGACGTGGACGGTGACGGCGTGCAGGACCCTGACGAACAGCCGGTGGTCGGCGCCACGGTCAGCTTGTACGACGATGCGGGCAATCTCGTCATGCCGTCGGTCACCACCGACTCCAACGGCCACTACCTGTTTTCGTCCGTTGGTGCTGACGGGTTGCCAGGAACTGCCGACGACCCGTTTGGGCCGGGCGATGACCTCGTCGTTCGGATGGATAACCCCGACGACTTCGCTTCGGGCGGTGTGCTCTTTGATTGGCAGCTCACCCTTCGAAACGTCGATGACGGCTCTGCTCCCACGGCCGACGACCAGGATTCAGATGGTGCAATGGCCGATGTAAACGGTCAGGGTGCGGACTTCCCCGAGATTCAGGTCTCGGTTGGCGAGCCAGGTTGGAACGACCACACCTTTGACTTCGGATTCACCCAAGCGGTGCTTCCAACGACGACGACGGTCGCTCCGACGACCACGACCGTTGCGCCGACCACCACGACCGTCGCTCCCACGACGACGACGGTGGCTCCAACAACGACGACGGTTGTGGACGCAACCACGACCACGGTTGTGGATGTGACGACGACGACGGTTGTGGGCGCGACGACCACGACGGTGGTTGATCCGACTACGACGACCACGGGAGTCAACCCCACTACGACGACCACAGGAGTCAACCCCACGACGACGACCGGGGCGCCGACGACTACGACGACCGTGGCGCCGACGACTACGACGACGGCTGCACCAACGACGACGACGTTGGCTTCGACTACGACGACGGAGGGTCCGACGACGACGTTGGCTCCTACGGCGACGATTTTGGTGCCGACGACGACTGTTGGTGTCACGACGACGATGGTTGGTCCGTCGACGTCGACGACTGCGCCGTCTGTGTATGACTTGGCGTTGGTGAAGTTGTTGAAGACCTCTGGGATGGTGTCGCCTGGTGACACGGTGACTTTTGAGGTGTCGGTTCGTAATCAGGGTGAGGTGTCGTCGGGTTCGGTGACGGTCACCGACACGTTGCCTGCAGGGTTGACCTTTGATGCTGCTAAGTCGCCTGGGTGGACCGATCTTGGTGGCGGGGTGCTGGCGCACGACGTTGCTTCAAACATTGCGGTTGGTGGTACGTACACGATCGAGTTGTCGGCCACCGTGGACGCCAATGCTTCTGGTGTGTTGGTGAACAACGCGGAGATCTCTGCGGATGGTGGCGATGATGAGGATTCGACGCCTGATACTGCGATTACCGACCCAACCATCGACCGGGAGTCGTTGACTGATCTCGATATTGATAGCGAGACCGGTGACGAAGATGATCACGACATTGCGCTGGTGATCCTGAGGCCGTCACCGACCACCACGGTTGCTGGAGCGTCGACGACAGCTGCGCCGTCGTCGACTTCTACGTCGACTGCTGCTCCGACGTCGACTACTTCGTCGTCGAGTGTGGTTCCGTCGTCGTCTACTTCCTCGACGGTTGCTCCGACGACGAGCTCGACTGTTGTCCCGTCGTCTTCGACGTCGAGCGTGGCTCCGACAACGACCTCGACTGTCGCTCCGACCACGTCTTCGTCGAGTGTGGTTCCGTCGTCGTCTACGTCTTCGTCGAGTGTTGTTCCTTCGTCG
>CXWK01099047.1_pt4 | contig 17874 bp, 17 predicted proteins | sample 590851 | NCBI WGS metagenome assembly CXWK01 (sample SAMEA3498364, study PRJEB10139) | wastewater metagenome | biome: wastewater treatment plant; material: activated sludge | place: Denmark | collected 2014-08-01 | reverse complement strand
AAATCTCTTTCTCGTTAGCATTGAGAGCTATTTTAGAATGCTTTTTGATGATAGCATTGATGTAAGTGCCCCAGTCTTTCATTGCTCTACCAAAAGCAATTGGATCATAAAAAGAAAGTCTCAGAGCTTGAGAAGGCTGAACAACCCATTGACGTAGGGGGTTCCAAGTAATTAGGGCTCTATGNNGACCAGTTACTTTCTCAACTCCCTTCATTCCTTTCTTACCAGCACTAATAGAGAGACTCTTAAACATGTCTTTAGAGAACTCATCAATGCTGTTACGGAATCCTGCTTCGAGGGTGTCAATGTATTGCCACAAAGAACGTNNCAAAGAACGTGCATCTCTTGCTAGAGGAGAATGAATATCACCCACCTTACCAATCTCTTTAGGAGACATTGGATAGGAACCATCAGCAGGCATCACTTCCTTAAACTGTGTATAGAGTCTACGCTTCATTGTATCAATAGCATCTTGCATTGCTACTTTCTGGGATACACCAGCAGCAGCTCTTACAAAGCTCTCAGTAGGATCTAAAAGCATTCCTTGCTTACCAATATATACTGGACTTTGAGCGTTATTGAGAAGCTGTCCTCTATGCCTAGAGTTCACCATACCTGCTTCAGACATAGCACTGAACTCAAGCTCAGAACCATCTCGTACATCAGACCTCACTCTCCCAAACTCTTCAGGAGCTTTCCCTTCTGCTCTAGCTGCGTTACGTAGGTAATTATCAGCCTCTTCCCAAGAAGGGGCAACAGCTACAGCACGTTCATATAGCGTTCCATCAGCATTACGTTCATTGCGTACAACGAATCTAGGAGCCTTGTAATAACGCTTATAATATCCAGGGATATAATTCAATACTTGATCTGAGTCATTTAGAACACGCAGGAAAGAATTAGAAGTATTCTCTACAATGAAATGGGTAACTTGTGTTCCATTGATCTTTTCTGGAGTTTTCAGCTTTACATAAGAACCTCCACGATTATAAAGATCATCCATCTCTTGACGCGTAAGTGTCTTAATTGCATCTGTAGCTGGATCGTACAGAGAAGTTAGATTTCCATTCTTAGGAATCTCTTTACCGAACAGACGTACATTACCATTATCAAATAGCTTGAACCCATTGTTACGCATGTTCTTTACCTGCGTTAGATTGCTTAGCCAATAATTGGTGTCTTGTGCATCTCTCCATTTATACAACGAATCAATAGATTCATCTGACAAACCAAAGCGACCTCTTAGCGTATGATAATCAAAGTGTGTGCGTTGAGCATCACTCTCCACAATAACTTTTAGAAGCTTGTCTTGTTGGTCTTTTGGGAGTCTCTTAGTGGATCTGGCAAAGTCATCACCCTTTTCTAGTACAACCTTCTCTAGCGCAATAGAACGATCTACTGCTACCTCTGCTGAAGCAGATACAATCTTAGGCTGCACTGAAGCAGCGTCAGTGAGGTTCTGTGTTAGACTTCCAGTAGTGCGGCTCCATAGCTTAGGGAATCTATCAAAGAAGTTGAGCTTCCAAGTGAGAGGGCTCATAGCTTCATCTGGGATTAGATTCTCAGATACAGGAATCTTAGATTCAATTCCAATAAAATATTCTCCAGGAACATTCTTAACTGAGTTAATATCTACCAAGTCATAAGTGTTTTCAGGAGTACGTTGATAGAGCTTAAACTCTTTCTCTGGAATAGCTAGATTCTTGAATGCAAAGCGAGCTTGGTTAATAGCTTCTTCAGGAGTTTGAAATCCACTTTCTGAACTTCCAAACACCCCTTTAACAACTAGATTATCTCCATCAACAGCCACTTGAGAATAGTTATCTACAGCGCTCATTCCTGAAGCATCTCTAAATGCTTTCTCAGTATTCACCCTAGCTGCTAAAATCTCTTCGTCAGTATAACGAATACCTCCAGTTTGTGTAGCAAGATCCTTAATACGCTTATCAAGCTCTTTAACAGGATTGATGAGGGTAGCCTCTACATGCGTTCCCATAGAGGGCTGTGGGCCTTCTGTACGGATAATAAGACTATCTCTATCTGTTCCTGCCAGTGCCTTAGCTGCTTCATCGCTTTGAGTAGCAGCCTTGTACACATCTCGTGCATACGCAGGATTAGCAGCAGAGGTGATTTCAAGAGGAGATACAGGAAGAGGTGTATCTAGTACCTTACGAGTAGCTACTTTAGTAAGAGCCTTCTGTAGTCCCTTAAATCCATTACGGAGAATACCACCTACACCAATGGCATCTAGAATTTGTGTAGCAGAATCAACACTCTTACTGCCTAACCCATAGTCACCAGTAACAGCTACTTCACTAATAGCAGAGATAGCCTCTACAGTGTTCTTATCTTTAAATACAAGACCAGGGTTATCTGCTAGAGTCTTTTGAATCTGAGCAAATACTTTCATACGCTCTTGTACTGGAAGAGAAGCTAGTCTTGCACGAATAGCGTCCTTACCAGCAGCTAGTGAGATAGAAGTTTCAGCTCCTACTTCCTTAGCCAGATTAGCTATATTCTTAGCTGATCCATAAGTCATAGAGCCAGGAATAGCCATCTCCAGCATATCAGTGAAGATAGTCTTGTAGTTAACATCTTGTGACGCAAGAGAACGGTTAATCATCTTCTGCTCATAATCTCTATAAGCAAATTCCTCTTCCATGCGTTTACGAGTATCTTCAATGATTGCTGCTTGATGGGCATTAGCGTCTGGATTATCAAGAGAAGCAGCCTTGATAGATACTTCTTTATGAGGATCTACTTGAATGTTAGAGACATGAGACACTGCCATCTTCTTAACATCTAGCTCTACGTTAGGATCTCCTAACATATTCATTAGAGGCTTCTGGTAAGAACTCTTAATGTTTGCTTCCACTCCTTGATAACTAGCAGGAGTCTTTCCTTTAATAAGCTCTAAATAATTATTCTTATACTCCTCCTCTAGGTTTGGATTACTCCCTAGAAGAGCTAGTGTAGCGGCTTGATTTCTTGCTGTGGCTTCTGGTACGATAGGAAAGACTTCCACAGACCCTTCCGCATATTGCTTGTCAATGTTAATTTGGTTTTCACTATCTTCCAGCATAGCTTTCCTTTATGGATTTTTGAGATAACTTGGGGGACCAACTAATTGTTGTTGCTGTTGTTGAGTGCCTGTTGGAGCCCCAGCAAATAAAGAAGCCCCAGTCATTGCCAGACTTCCTAGTTGCCCGTATAGTTGTGACCTACCCATTTTATCTGAAGCACTCTGATTGAATGCGCTAATATTACCAGAATGAGTAATCTGAGAAAGATTAAATCCTAGATTAGACGCTAGGGTAGAACCAAGGCCCCCAACAGAACCCAAAGCACCAGCGCTGTCCATAGTTCCTGTATTCGCTGATGCTTGTTCGATCTGAGCACGCTTAATTCGTTCTTCTCTAATTTGTTGTCTACGTTCTGAAGCTGCACGTTCTGCATTCGATGCCTCTTGTTCGTTACGAGCTTTCTTTTGTTCTTTTCTGGCTTGCTGTTGTTGTTGGATACTAGCAGCAGTTCCAGCAACAGCAAGTACTAGAAGAGTTCCTTCTACAATTCCCATACAACCACCTCATGATACTTGCCATTAATGATCTTCTCATCAATCACTTCCCCTCCAAACAGTTTAGCAAACTTAGGATTTGGAGTGATTGTAGCCATGTATGCGTATCCAGAGACACTAAATAAATCTTTTAGATACGCAAACACGGAATACAGTTTCTTAAGTACAGAAGGCTTCCAAGTAAATACATTACAATGTAGATGAACAATTTCATTCACCACTTGAACATCAACTTGAAAGTCTTCATCCTTATATACGACATGTCGTTCAAACATTACTATTCCCATTAACAGAAAGAGACCATCCTACGATACGACAATCTTTGTATGGCTCAGTCTCCACATAGAAACTAAACGATCTTCCTCGTCCTCTGATCTTGTTCTTAGTGGTGATTAGTTCAAATCCCGTATTATACAGATCATCAATTCCAGAGGGCATGTATAGACGCTTGTAGCGATAGGCTTGGAAAGAACTTCCCCACTTATTAGAATTAATAGAGTTAGCCCATTCCCATTGAGAGCGAATTAGACAAGAGGATTGTTTCTTAGGAACTAGTTGTCCATCAACCTCTTCCATACCTTCCTCGGTACGTCTAAAATGTGTCACCAGATAAGGAACTTGTTTATAGATAGACGTATCATCGGCAATAGTCTCACCAGTTAGCATAAACGCGTTAGCATCAGTCCCTACACTATTAAATGATTCCCAATCTCTGAATCGAGAATTGTTATACGAGGAAAAAGTAATATTAACGAAGCTCCCTGATGGAACAATTGTCATGTATTTAACAGATCGTAGCCCTTCACTGCGTACTGATGTCTCACCTAGAACTAGTTCAGTATCAGAATATACTTGATCTTCTCCTACATAAATTGGATCATCTAGTTCAGATACTTTATAAGAAGGTGTATTAAAAGAAGAGACAACTTCTGGACCATTAGTAATGTAGTTAATATTAAATAGATAAAAAGCACCTAAAGTAAGGTCAAGTACAAGTTCTTTTGTTACATTACCTGTAGTGAAATATTGCTTTTCCGTAAACAGCCATCTAATTCTATTTTCGTAGATATCAAACGTTCCAGTAATGCTTTCATTATTAAAAACCTCTAAAGATTCATATAAAGATTTAATTGTATCTTTAGTTAGACTTTCCCATTGAAAATCTCCGTATTGATTTTTACTAATTGCACTAATTCCATTTTCTGACCAATAGAATGCCGTTGCTCCATCGGATACAGCAGAGTGTTTAGCAATAGTACCAAAACTGCAGATCTTATCTACTTTATAATTTGTAGAAGTAAATCCGTATTCCCCACCACCTTTAATAGCCCAGGCACCGTTTTCTGATACTACAATTACTGCATCTTTAAGTGCAATCAGATTACGAATGTTCTTAGCACCGGAAATACGAATAAATCCCCCGTCAGTATCTACAACATCGGTTGTGCCACGTCCAGTAGGATCTCCTTCTTGATAACAACGCCCTAAATCATTTTTATTACGGATAAGGCGAGAAAACAGAACGTATGTAGACATGTCTGGGGATTTATCATCTCCATCAACTACTTCACCACTAAATCCAGTATAGAACACCCTACCTGCAAACTCAGCGACTTCAGATGCACCAGTTGGTGTTGAGTCGGTTGGAATAGATGAAGATGAAATGCTAAACATACTGAAACCCTGCGTGGTTTGATTTTTAGCATATTCAACTACTCGAGAGTTACCTCTGTCAAGTGCATCAATAATGAAATATCCCTTAGCTGCTGGAATCTTACCATCACTTGAACGAATACATTTCCATCCACTAAATACTTCGTCAGCAGATGTTTTATTATACATACCTGTCCAAACAACATCACAGTTGTTGGGGTAAAAAGTTGAGTTTTCATTAATATAGAGGGTAACTGGATCAGAACGATTACTTCCGCCTGTAGAACGTGCCACACCCCAAGATTGATTTCTTAGGTTATACGCATGTGTGTCTGTTAATGTAGCGGGTCGATAATCAATACGCTCATCAGTAGTCAGGTCTTCATTAGTACCAGAAATGTTATAGAACGCGTCAATACCAAATAGGTCACGAATCTTTAGTCGATATTCAAATTTAACGATAACACCATCTTCGTACGCAAACCCTACAAGCTCTTTTTTTCCTGTAGCAACTACTAGATATTTGCCTACAGATGTAAAAGAAAATCTTTTATTTGAATCAGCAGAACTAATTTCATATCCAATAATAAGATTTGGTGAAATTGCTTCTTTAGTATTATCATAAAAATAGATAAAACTTCCTACCTGAGTTACTAAAAACTCTTTATCTGAGATACCACCTGGGCTTTTCCATCTATAAGTATTAAAAGCAGATGTTCCTGATACTCCAAACAAACGAAGCTGATATCCAGTCTCATAGTCTATTCCTAAACGTCTGTCTCTAGTTCCATCTTTGTTTAGTTCAAAGTTCTGCTCATCTCTAGTGGCTCCTGAAGGAAAGTTTACTGGAGATGCTTCAGTGATAATACCTTTTACTAGGTTATTGAGCTCCGCTCTCGCGCTTTTCTTTACTGGCATAGGTCTTTCCCTCTAGGTATGAATCAATCACTCCTTTAGCCTCCCCAACAGAAGTAAAGAGACTTTCCATTACCTTGGGAATTTTACCTCCCTGTCCTGAAGTAGCAATTACAAGCATAGAGGGGAAGTGCTTGTCTGATTTAATTAGGTAATCTTTATAGGTGATTTGCATTATTATTTTCGTCCATAGTTAGGGTATTTAATTCCCCCATTAATTCTCCAAGCTTTTCTGGAGAGCCATCTGTTCTGTCGTCCTGCTTTCTGTTCAGCCTTATCGTTAATCATCTGCTTAAGAGTGAAGAACGAAGTGGATTTAGACTCTTCAAAGAGAAGAGGAAATGCTTCTTCAGGAAGATCAGGAATGAAACTGTCTGTATGTGTCCATGTAGGGAACACATACGCAATACATTGTGTCTTAGACTTCTTTAACGCATCATCAACAGCAATATTGTAGGAATCAAATACTAGATAGTCATCATCGAATGTGGTGTAGTATTCTGGAGCCTTATCATTGATAATTAGAAGCTCAACACCATTAACATCATTCACTACAACAACATTAGTATTATCTGTATTACGATTACGCGTATAAACTAGGAACTCATCAGGCTCCATAAACTTAACACGTTCAAACTGTTTCTTAACAGTTCCTTTGTCGTAGAGAAGTTCTACCATCTCTTTCAGATTATCGGGAGCACGCATATGAGTAGGTTTAGTCATATCACCTGCATGCTCTATTTGGATTAGTTTCTTTAGATGGGGCCAATTACGATTAGCTATTAGTTCTTCATAGCAATTACGAATAATAGTAGCTACTTGCTGGCTCTCAACAGTATCGTCAATACTGTTGACTTCATCTGAATCCATTTCTGAAAGAATATCCTGCACCATTTTGAGAAGAGACTTTTTCATTAAGAAGTCCTCTCTGCAAGAACTAAGGTAGTGTTGAAATCCCTAATGAGAATATTACCAGAAGTATCAGAAGCAATAACGTTCTGAAGATAATCTCCAGCAGTAAAAGAAATAAGTCCATGAGCGCTAATAATGTCAGCATCACCAGCTATAGCTGATTTAACAATAGGGCCACGTGTGGAGTAAGTGGTTCCATTGATAACAAATCGTAAACACAGTTTAGCAGTGTTGCTAGGAAACGCTGAAATATTTGCATACGTGTGAATTTCATAAATTCCAGTATAAGGGACAGTGAGTTTGTCTACAGAAAAAGTGATTCCCTTTAGACGCTCTCCAGCTAGAGGTGCCCCAGTTCCAGTTAGAAGAGAGAACTGAGAGGGAGTGTTGAAAGTAGTATCTGCTACAGCGGTAATAGGGAAGTTAATAGCATTGTTAGTAATGGTCATCATGCCATAGGCTTTATCACCCTCAATACCATTCCACTGAACTTTCTTCCAAGTTCCACTTCCAGAACCGTTTGCTACATATACTTGATCAACTGTAGCAGTTGAGATGCCTTTAGGTTCATGACGTTGTGCGTCAGGAACGTCCTTGTGTTGGATAGTCAAGACGACTCCTTAGATAAAAATAAAGGGGCCGAAGCCCCTTTAGGTTTGTATTAGAAGCTAATACATTAAGCCTTTGCTACGTCGATGTAGTAAAGAACTAGAGTAGCCTTGCCTGAAGCAGTGCTAACGGTAGGAGTAGTACCTCCTAGATCGAAAGCAAACTTGGCAGCAGCAGTAGTACCAGTAGTAGAAGTGGTTGACCAAGTGCCTGCACCGGCTGACGCAGGAGCCTTAGTACCAACGTTCTCAAGCTCTGCTTCGGTGACAACAAATCCGTTAGTAGCGATGCTACCAGCAGCTCCTACACGTAGGGTAGGGGTGGTGCCACCCAGATCAAATGCTTCATCTACTCGTAGGAAAGCACGGGTGAAACGAGCACCCTTTGGAATAACTACTGGAGGTACGAAACCATCATTTAGGGATTGACCAGTGAAGCTAAAAGCTACAGCGGTTTCAACACCATCATGATCCATCTTACCTACAGCACCACCAGTGTTACGAACACCGTATTGGTTGTAAACACCTAGTCCAGATGCGTTAGAATAAGCCATTATCTATTCTCCTTATACGTTAACGGCAGAGGTGATGTAAACACCAAGGGTGTCAACACGTTGCCCACCAAAGCCCCAACGAGCGGAGGTAACGAATTCATCACGGCGAAGGTCCTTGTTACGCTCACCTTCAACACGTGGCATACGACGCCAAGCAGCCATAACAGGCTTAGTGTTGTCATCAGCTACGCACATAGCAATGTTAGCAACAGCGTTAGAAACGCTAGTGGTGCCGTCAGAGAAGGTGCCCTTGGGTAGACGGTTAGAAGTGATGATGTCGAAGCCATATAGGTTCATGAGGAACTGATGGTCACGAGCAAAGCCACTCTGTAGAATACGTTCAGCAAATGGGGTAACATCACGACCGATAGATACTTGGCCATCAAGAGTGGCAGCAGTAACAGGGTCAACAATCAGTACACGACCAGCCATAGGAACGTTAGCCTTGTCAAAGCCTAGCTTCATCTTGATGATGTCAGCTAGCTGTAGGACGTTACCAGAGGCAGTGGAAGCAATACGATGGGCGAATCCGTTAACAGAGTTAGGAGAGGCGTTAGTCTGTAGAGACTGAGCCTTAGCTAGGAAACGGGATTCGAAGGTCTCTTGAATGGCACGAGTGGACTCACTAGAGCGACCAGCCATTAGAGCTTCAACTTGAGCACCATCTTCACGAAGCTCATCAGTAACATACCAAGCGTCACCAACGTAGTCAGTGATGCTCATGGTTACTTCACCAGATTCGATTGGAGTGTATTCGAAAGGAACTTCTTCAGCTCCATCCTGAATGGTTACAGTACCGATGGTCTTGATATGTAGAGTGGAACCACTACCGAAGTCAGAGACGTTACGGAAGAAAGAACCAGGCAGAAGACCATCATGTAGGTTGCGTAGGATAAACGCAGAATACTGTTCGCTTTCAATGAAAGCAGAACTGTTAGCACGATTTTGAGACATGTATTATTTTCCTTTATTATCCACCAAAGACGTCAAAGTATTTCTTTGGATCTGTTAGATCATATGTGGTTAGACCTTTAGAATGAAGTTCTTCTACTAGCTTCTTAGAATTTTGATTCTCAACCATTAGGTCTTGAGAAGTAGCTCCTAGAAGAATTCCCTTACTGGGTTTAGCATATGTTTCGGGTTGTGGCTGATAACCACTAGTGCTAACGCTAGGCTTGGTAGGAGCAGTAAACGGTTCATTCTTACGCTCTACACTCACAATACCAAGTAGGTTTAGCACAGCTTGTGGGGATCGTGCAGCTAGAGAATTCATCTCTTGTGCTGACATACCCAACTCTGTCGCTTTAGAGTAAAATACCTTTTCGGACTCTGCTCCAAACTTCTGTTGAACAGCAGAGATTACAGTGTTGATGTTAGCCTTTTGAATAACTTCCATCTCACGTTGCGATAGAGTACGATTAACAAGTTCAGCTACAGACTGTTCATCAACAACCTTCTGTCCGGTGGGAGCAGGAGTATTCGTTGGTGACGCAGTAAGAGTACGAATAGTTTCCTCTAGTTCATTGATCTTAGCGACTTGTGCGTTTAGTTGCTCTACTTGTTGCTTTAGAGCAACGTTCTCAGATTTAAGAGTAGAGATAAATTGTTGTGACGCTTGGAGACCATGTAACGCAGTAGGAACATCTTTGTACTTCTTTTCACCCTGTTCATTAGTAATCATTCCTAGAAGGTCTTCAAAGGAAGGAGTATTCTGACCAGATGCAACGGGAGCTGCTCCGTTGTTAGCTTGTGTTTCCTGGGTCGCAGGAGTATTATTCTGAAATAGATTGTCGGTCGACATTAATTATAAATTCCTTTAAGTGGAGCGGGTAGTCAGAATCGAACTGACATCATTAGTTTGGAAGACTAAGGTAATAACCATTATACGATACCTGCTTAACGCCTTCGGCAATAGCAGTATACTACTTATATACTACTATTATATATATATATTCTTATATTACTACTTATATACTTCTATATACTTCTATATACTTCTATATATATATATATATATATTATAGTTAATATAGTTATAGTAGTATATTATAGTTATATACTATATACCCCTTGAAAAGCGTTATTGTCAGTGTTTACTCAAGAAGAGACATTATTTCGTGCAAAGCACGTTCATATCCCATCAAGTCTGCTTGTTTATACGCCCAGTTAGCTGAGTCATAACTCTCTTTACCGCGTAACTCAGTTCTACTTGCGTCAATCTTCTTCATACACAGTTCTCGGATACGAGAACGTAAGAAGCTAGATGCTAAGAAGTCAGACTCAATTTCTTTCTTCTTCTCAGGAGAGAGTCCAGCTTTTAGAACAGTTTTCATTGAACTACTCCATCAGGACCAACTGATTGCTCTACCATTAGATCCTCTTGAGCTTGTGCCGCTAGGCGTTGAGTCTCTTGTTGCTCAAAGATAGCTACGTTAGGTTTAAATAGCTTATAACGAGATAGACCAAGAATATCCTCTACTAGCTTTGCCAGTTCCTTAGAAGAAATATGAGGGGCTACAAGTTGTCCTACAGATGTAGTAAATAGTCCATTTAGGTTTTGGACTAGTTGTGCTTGAGAAGCAAAGTGTCGAGCTCCAATAGGACGTAGTTTGCCAGACGCAGTAATATCGTCCTTCGTAACCTCTAGGAATGTCTGTACTCCTAGATCATCGTCCATTACACGAATGATGTCTTGTTGGTCTAGGTTGCGTCTAGCCACTTCCAACATTGCGTTAAGAAGAGGTTCTAGCATCTCAATCTCTAGGTTAGTAACCTTCTCTTGGAAGATGCGTCCAGCAGCGTTCTGTAGCTGTTGTACTTCAAAAGCAGTCTTTTCACCGGGAGTACGGATACCCATAGCCTCACTAGGAGCACCAGCATATTGCTCCATAAGCTGAGTGAGAAACATAATCTCATTGTTAGCTTGGATCACCCATTGAGCGTTCTTACCAAGTTCCTGTACGTCACCACCTTCGTCAATGTGAATCTCTGAACCAGGACCATATTCAAACTCTTCTACCTCACCGACAATCTTGAGTGGTGGATGAATAGCTAAATCCATTGCGTCAGCCTTGAGGTTCTCTAGGTGGTCAATACGATATTGCATACCTACTAGATTATCAAGAGGACCCATTGCCCACAGATTATCGGGTCGTAGGCGCCATCCAGCATGGTAAATAGGGGTATGCCCTAGCCAGCTAGGAATTTTTGCCTTACGGGCCGTAAAAGCCCTGTCAATGACGGTGATTACAACACCCTTTTCCACTTCTCCAGTTTCTTGGTTATGCAGATCTCCCCAGAACTCAAGAATCTCTACATATCCACTTTGGAGATACTCAAAGAAGTTACCAAATCCGTCTACTAGGAATGCTTCAGCTTTATCACTATTCTCAATCCCATACATGTTGGAATTCTTTAGGAGCTTTTCACGATTAGCTAGAGCTTGCTGTAGGTAAGCATTATCTGGCTCTTGTTCAGCCATTAGTTTCAGTTCCCCTACAGTTTTGATGCGACGGATAATTTTGTAAGAATCTTGGAAATTATCAGCAATAGGGTTGAATACAATGTCAAGAGGACTAACGCGTCTAGCAATAGGGCCAATGTAGTCTACAATACGATTACCAGATTCATCTTCACGGAAACTATTCTCAAAATCTACAGTGACGAAGCAGTTACCGTAATCAATGTAGTCATAAACTAGCTTACTAATCTCAGTACGAAACTTGCTCTCACGAGTCTTGTTAGCCATGTACGACTCAATAGCCTTAGCCTTGTCCTTATGAGAATCTTGTAGGCTGTATGCTTCCCAACGAATCCATTCATCATTAGGAAATAGAGCAGAGATGTAATTGGAATGTAGATTATCGCGTACTTGGCACAGCTTAGGAAGCGTAGTACTGTTTTTCCAAGGAAGTTTACGATTAGTTGTAGTAGTTGTATCAGTAGCAAAGATATAATTGCGTAATTCTTTCCATGCTTCAATCTGTGGGAATCGTTGACTGTTTAGATTAAACCATGTCTGAGCAATAAACTTTGCTTCATCATCACGATTAATAATCTCTAGTGTTTTATTACTCATTTATCACCTATAAACTGTGCCACCAAAGCGGCTATTGAATTGGAGAACATTTGAAGGACGATCATCTTGACGAGAGCGTTTAGGTTTAATAGCCACTTCTACAACAGAAGCTAACGCATCTTTAATCATTATCTTAAGAAGTGGTCGTTACCCACTCCCCATCTACTCTTTTCTTATCCTTCTTTCCTAAACTTTTATTTAAAGAAGAAGGAACAAATTTACATGTATATCTACTGTAAGTTTTTCCATCACCAAGTAAATCTTTATCGAGATCATACCCTTCTCGATTTACCCAATTTTGAAATCCATCTAGTAATTTTATATCTTGTAGAAAATTAGCATAGCAGTGCCAGTGTGGATCTACAATAACACCTTTTCCATAATATCCTTTTTTATCATTTGGATCATAACATCTTTTTAGCATGTTAGACCAAAGTTGATAAGCAGCTTTATGATAAGGTTGTTTTTCGTATAACCCCATAAAACCGATACCTAATCTACTTTTTTGAAAAGGATCAGCAATTTTACCAGCAGCGCAATTTCCACTCCAAGATTCAACAATAGAACCTGTTTCAAGAAATTGAACTAATACCCGTCCTTTTTTAGGACGAGAAAGGATAATAAAATCTAAACCAGACATGTTTTGATATACTTTCATAAAGATTCCTTTATATAGAATTTTAGTAGATGCTGCATGTCACCATGCAGATGAGACTATATCTTTCTAGTTGAAAACTAGACTGACCTTTTCGAGAACACTTATTCTCTACTTCCTTTCGGAATAGTCGTTACACGTTCCTTTTTCAAGGCTTCGCTCGGTATTGTCTGGACATATTTATGGACAGAGTTTCACCGAATTAAATCAGTTTAATGACGACATTTATGTCTATCGTCATGTGGAGGTCTAGCTAGGATGAGTTCTTCTTCAAGAACGTCTGTATAGCCACCTTTATAATGCCATACCATTCCATTATCGTAACGATGTTCTAGTGCAGAAGCAATACGTTCTTCTTTACTACCTTCTTTGCGTAGAGGACGATATTCGTCAATAGAGAGACGTAGCCCTTCTTCTCGTAATCTATCTTTTAAATCACGAACAATAATTGATTGTGCCACAGTAACTTCGGCTCTAAGTTTTCTAAATTCCCACTTAGCATGAAGTTGTGCCACTCTGTTAAAGTATTCAGAAATCTTATCAGTCTTGAACCTATCAATATCCAATACATAGATAAAATTATCCTCATCAACTCCGATTACGACGATAGCTGTATAGTCACTCTTTTTGGTAAGAGAGAATGCAAAGTCAATAGACGCATAGACATTCAGGCGCTTCCTCTTGAAATACCAATTACCATTTTCTTGCTTTAGGTATTTCTTATCGTAGTATTGAAACTTATTACGATTGATACGATTAGAGCCAGGATCATTAGGGTTATTATAATACTGACTATGGTATTGCACTTTATCCGAATACTCAGCCCTAATACGAGCTAATACAGAATTATCAAATCCAAATGCTTTACCATCTGATCTTACAGATCGTGGCCATAGAAAAATACCATTATCCTCTACTACGTGTTCCTTAATATCCCATACAGGCTTTCTATCTAAGATTTCTCCATCGTCATTGTATGTCTCATACTCTTGTGCTTTCCATACGGAATAAATATCTGCTGGATGGTAACGTGTTCCACAAGCCATAGTGAATCCACCAGCATTACGAATAGAAGTAAATTGAGAGGCTTTACGGCTTACGCTTTCTCGTCCATCTTCTGTATATGCGTTCTCAGGAACGCATAAGTCATCGGCAATAATAACATCAGCATGCCATCCAGTAGTGTTAGTAGTAAGACCTGCTGTAGAAATTGTAGCGTCACGAATTCCTTCAGACTTACGCTTAGGATGATCAATAGAGAGCTTACGTTGACTCCAACGTTCACGTTGTCCTTCTTGGGGATTGATATATTCAGGGAAATAACGTTGATATGCAGATGAAGCTAAAATATTTTGAACAGCAAACAACTGCGTCTCAGCAAGCTCTGCTGTTGCAGATACATAAAGAATTGTTACTTCAGGATGACGAGTGATAATCCAAGCGCACCAAGTAGCCACCATATGACTCTTTAGGTGTGCTCGGGGAAGCATAATTAGTTTGTTGCTAGTTAGTTCTTCCCCTTGCCCATAGAGAGAATAGTTTTGCATCCATTGGTAAAGTTGTTTATGAATATCTCCATAGACATACCCTGGATTAACTAGACGAGCAAAGAAATATAAGTCTTCCTTTGCTGTCTCTCTAATCTGCTTGGCTTCTTCTGGCATCTTCTCTAGTTTTCTTTTTGCCTGAGTTAGCCAATCTTCCATATTATTTCCTTGTTAAGTTACTAAGAATACGAGTTCCAAATAGGAAACCAAATACAATACTCACTGCTTCAGAAGCAAGTGTAAGAGCTGCTTCACTAACTCCGGGAACATAGAATGTACATGTTCCTGCTAGGATTACCACAATAGCTGCTACATATCGACTAGAGGCTCTAAGGTCTACAACCCATTGACTTGGAGATCCATAAGGGTTGTCTAAAGCAGCAATAGCCTCCAGACGCTTTATATCGGCGTCTAGCAGCTTTATTTCCTCGTCTACTGTGGTAGGACGTACACCACCAGAAAAACGATCTATGAGCCTTTTAAGGCCTTCTACGCCTACTGGCACTAAAGCAGCAATAACTGTTTCAAGAATCATAATCTTCTCCTGTACGCATCATATTAGCTAGACGTACTGCTCTTCCTTTAACTTGCTTTGCCCATAGAGAGTTAAGCATTCCAGAAGCAGCATCATTATAACGTCCAGTACGCATAGCTTCTAGTGTGTTTTTAAATGCTAGAAGTTTAGTAATTCCGAGATTGAAACACATATCTACTAATACGCGTTGCCGTACTTCAGACATCTCTCTCCACCATTTAAGATTTCTATCTAAATCTTTTTCAACTAGAGCCACATCCGTACCAAATAAAAATACAATCTCTTCTTCTGTAATACCTCTATCAGTTAGATTACGACCAATACCGATAGTGAGTTTACCAACTGTATCCTTGTAGGGTTTATTTTTCTTTCCTTCGTGCAGCTCCAGTTGTTCGTATAATCGTTTCTTATCCATGTAGCCTCACAATATCAGCAGAATAATCTTCAGCAATACGAGCTTGGAATTCTTTCTCGCGTTCAATTTCAGCTTTAGAAGGACGGCCAGCTACACGCTTGTCCCATCCCTTATCAACTAAGAATTTAGCTGCTTGAAAGTTACCTTGTGCAGCTCCATCAATAATAGCTTTTACTCCACGACAACGCATCTTATATTCAAGCTCTTCACGCCATTCATCAAAGTGTTTACGCAACACTTTATTTTCATTCATGCGTTTCCAATGGCTCCACCCCAGAAGGTAAGTATTAGAAAATTCATATTCAGTTGGATCTGCCATTTCAAGAAATCGTTTCTTAAGGCTAATCATTGTTTTACCTTTATACAGGTAATCATCATCTTTTAGTGTAAATACAGAAAAATCACTATACCCAACCTCTAGAAATAGGGATTGGGTAAGTGGTTTTCCCATAGTATCAACTAAATCATTTTTGTTAATACTAATGTTTTCCATAATTATGCAATTACAGCTAATTTAACTTCGTTACCATCATATGTTTTGATAGTGACGTATCCAGTAATGGGCACATCAGAACTTGAAGTAAATTCTCCAAAACGAACAAGTCCTGTGCCTTTACCACCTAAAATAAGGTCAATATCAGTCTCTCCTTCTGGAAAAATTGCAGGACTATCTCCAGATCCGGCAGAATTAACTCGAATGAAATTATTTCTATTACTGCCAAGAAAAACTGTTCCAGCACCTTTAGCATGAATATTCATATCGATATTAGTTGCTCCTCCACGTGGAGCAATCAATGGCTGGTCAATACTACTTCCTGTAACACCTACCCAAGAAGAAGAAGAAGGAGAATGTGAAATTTCAAATTGTAAACCTCCAGATGTATTAAAATAAGTGGAACTAGTTCCATTATTATCAATACGAAGAGATCCATTCGCCGCAATACGAGCACCAAGAGATCCGCTATTGTCTAGATATGCATAACCACTATAAGCCCCTAGGAGATTACCAGTTAGTGTTTTTCCACCACCATTAATCAACCCACTCCCAATATATTCCTCTCCGTAACGAGTATTATTATTGGCAATAGCATTGTGGTTTTCAATCTGACCTTCTTCTCTTGCTAGAAATCCAGAACCTACATTAGAATTAGAGGTGGTATTAAGAGCACGTAATTGAGAATTTGAAAGTGCAGCAAATCCCGCAATATTACATCCTGACGCGGTAGAATTAGAACATTCCATTTGAGAACCAAATTCCGCTTGAAAACCAAAGCCCCAACCATTAACTGTATCACTCGCATTAGTGGAAGAAGCATTACGTGCTTGAACTTGTGAACCACAGAACGCCCAAATACCTACGTCACCAGCATTAGATACTTGTGCATAATCTGCAAATATGGTGGAATTATAGCTTGCATTAATTCCGTAATACCAATTATTAACTTTAATCTTACTTCCGCAAACAATAGTAGCACCTGTCCCAGCATATACTCCTGAATAATTATTGGCAAGAGTAGCTTTTGCTGTAAGGTTAATTCTAAAACCATCAAGAAATCCAAATACATTTCCATTAGTGCAAGAGAGCGCATTAAATGTGGGAGGGTTTGTCCCCATAAGAACACAGTTATCAGGAGTGGTTTGGTTACCTACTAGTCTGATATTACGACCTTGAGGATGATTTAGATTAATTCCCTGCGTTAGGTTGTAAGTTCCATCAGAAACTTTAATAGTCCAAGTGCCTCCTAAATCAACACCTCTAAATCCTAGATGATTAAACGCAGCTTGGATAGTTAAGAGAGCTTGAGAAGTAGAAAGTCCATCATTTGTATCATTACCAGATGTAGATACATATAAGGTATTACCTTGCATTGAAGTGGGGGACGCATAAAATAAATCACTCCCACGTTTAATAATCCCTGGGCCAGCGTGTTTAATATTATGTAGATTAGAAATATTATTAGTGGTGATGTAAGTACCTAGTGGCCAGAAAAGAGTAAAATTCTTAGTGTTAGCTTCTAATACAGCAGCTTGGACAGCTACAGTGTCGTTAGTTACACCATCACCTACAGCACCAAAATCTTTAACATTTAGGATACCTCTATTAACAACTTCTCCTGATACTTCTTCGATAGCTTGTTGTACATTAGTTGCACTAACAGTGCTAGTAGGCTCAAATGAAATTAGATTAGCCTCCTTAGCTCCAGAAATAGCATTTTGTACATCTTTTAGTCTTGCAGCTTCATTATTACTTACAGGTACAGGGAGATTATAAACCCTTTTACCATTCATGTCTAAATCACTTTGCATTGCGTTAGGTGTTCCAATGATATTAGACCTATACAATACTTTATTATTTAAATCATCTTCAATTTTTTGAAAATTACTATTAATAGTGGATAGGTTATAACCACTGCTTACATTATCT
>CXWK01095367.1_pt1 | contig 17947 bp, 27 predicted proteins | sample 590851 | NCBI WGS metagenome assembly CXWK01 (sample SAMEA3498364, study PRJEB10139) | wastewater metagenome | biome: wastewater treatment plant; material: activated sludge | place: Denmark | collected 2014-08-01 | reverse complement strand
AGGAATTGACGACGGGATGACTCTCAGGATGACTGGTGAGGGTCATGCAGGGAAACATGCTGCTGGTGACCTCTATATCACTTGTCATGTCGATCAATCATATGAAAATCTGGTACGTGAAAGCAATAATATACTCACCACACTTCATATAAGCCCTGCGGAAGCAGTTCTGGGAATAAATAAAAAAATCAAATTTCCACTCATAGGAGATAGAGAGGTGCGGATTTCTCCTGGAACACAACACGGAAAAAAACTCCAAATATCAGGCGACGGTATGGCTCTAATCGGAAAAAAATGACGAGGAGATTTCATTATCACACTAGAGATACTTATTCCAGGAAAGATTTCAAAAGGAGAAAAAAAACTCTATTTGGAACTCTTAGAAATAGACAAGGATTAATTTTTTATTTCCTGTACTTTTATATAGATTTTTTCAAGAGTACTCGGAAGTTTTTTTGCCCAGAAAGGCGTCAAGCGAATATCAACAGTTTTTATGTAGGGGTGATTGAGAAGAGTTTTTTCGGCACGTTCTGTATCAGCATTGAGGAGATCTGAGAGAATATTTTGAAGTGTCTTTTGTCCAACGGAACTCGAAAAATCATATAATACCTGGACAGGTATTTGAGCTGTTGCCTTTATACTCCATGGCTCCTCAGGCTTATTCATGCTGAGAACAGCGATAATGTCTGGTGGGGTCTCTGATATATCAACGAGAGATTCTGTATGTTCGAGGAGGTGAGTCTGAGCTGTATCGAGAAGGATTTTTCTAAGAGTGGAGACATGGTAGAGATAGATCATAAAATTTCCCTTTCATGAAAACGTAATTTTTCCATCATTATCTCCTACTTTTATATCTGTCTCTAGCGTGACATCTAGAGTACTCATAGCTTCGGGGATCGGGAGAGGGATAAATTCCTCTTTCGTATCAAAATTGGCTAAAATCGATTCTTTTGCATTTTGTACGAGCTGATCGCGAAAGACTTTTTCAATACGATTATATTCATCCTGCGTGAGGAGATTTTTGTAAGTATCATCTCACCCCGTGAAAGCAGCAACTGATGTCACGACCAATCCTTCGTGATCTTTTTCGGAAAGTCCAGGAAATCGTAGATTGGTATTTTCAGGGATATTTCATTTTTTTCCCATCAAAACACCGTCACTCCCTATGGGTTCAGCTATAACAGAAACGATGCCTTCACCAGGATGTGAATCTTTCGCTCCTGGGATTTCGAGCCACTTTTCCGTTCGAAAAACGAGAGTATCTACCACTACACGAGTTTGTGGTTTGATATTCAGAGAATCTAGGCCAGAATTAGTGACCTTGATACTACCACGAGCGCGTTGTAGTGATGTAGGATCATAAGCATTTACATTGTAGGTTTTTTTGAGCTCAAAAGGAAATATATCACGACGGACAGGAATCTGCAGAGGATCGCTCATTGCGTCCTCTAAGACAAAAGTAACATTGCGAACAGCGTTTTGAATACTCGTCTGAGGCGTAATAACAATGGCCGCATGGGGTGTTGTGAGACTAACTATGCCTACCATTAAGAGAAGAATAACAATAATACCTATCAGGAGCATATACCACGATGAATGCTTTACAGAAAATATATCTGCACGAGGTTGCAATTTTTTTGTGAGTCAGAGTATCCGAGTCAAAAAACGAATACTATGAAATCGTATATAATCAAAAGAGGAGAGATTTTCCTGAATAATCTGAAATCCTTCTGGAAGAATCTGGTTCATTTCTTGGAGTGTCTGAAAAACGCGAAATCCAGATTGCTTGAGGATTTTTTTTATACGTACATCTCGACATATAAAGACAAAATTTCCCTGAGTAAATAATTGACGAAGTATCTGAATATGAAACCATCCAAGAGGTGTGCTTTTATAGGTAACAATAGCCACTTCCTCTTCGGCGTCTCTGAGAATATCGAGGAGGAGTGAAAAATCAGAGGATCATTTCCAGTTAATGACTTTCATGGGGAGAGAAAAAAACAGAGCGAACGAGTGCGAGAAGTGGATGTGGGTGGAGTGTGAAAAGCGGGTCAAGTGTATTCCAATAATGGAGCCAGTGTTCATTTGGATCAGCTCCTATACGACGCATAGTCGCATTTTTTTGTATCCAAGGAGAGAGAGATCAATGTTTGACCAAATTTGTTATGACTGATCCTGGTCACTGGCTCGATATACTGTATTCTGTAAAGCTCCATTGAAGATCAAATCGCTCAAATAAAACACGAAGATTAGCAGCCAAAAAATCATGATATTGAGACCATTCAGGCATTCACTCAAAAGCACTATGATCATTACCCATTAGGAGAGATTCTCTTTCAAGAGGAGAGAAATATTTCATCATTTTTTTATCGATAAATTCCCACCCGAATGGAAGTGTCTGAATTTCCTGAACGTGTTTACCAAGATGTAGAATCACGGTTGTAGAATCATAGCCTAAATGAATATGGAGATGATTATCGAGAAATGTTTCCTTATTACAGAGATGATTCAAGAAAACACACGGAAGAGGAACACAAGTCAAAAGAGTGTGTCCTGCTACACGTATACTCCGAGCTATGCCATCAAGGAGACTCTTGCTACCATAGAAAAAAAGACACCTCATCGTTATGTGAGAAGCATTTTTCCCAAGTGGAAAAATATGATGTCTCTTATCGAGAGCGAGATATGAAAGGAAAATAGAGAGGAGCTTTCTATCAGACTCATCATAACCGAATTCATCATGCCAGAGTCTCTTCGCTTGATTCTCAGACTGTGATAGGAGCTGGCTCGCATAGGTATCGAGCTCTTCAAGATGAACTGGTTCATGAGTATTCTCACGTGTGAAAGTGTATCCTGTAGAAGTAATAATAGATTCACCGTGGTCAACAAAAACACAAACTTCCTGAGGAAGTTCTCCTACTTGTTTTCTGAGCTGATCACAGCACTGAGTAAAATGTTGTTCAAAAATTCGAGGATGAAATTCTCGCTTTTCAGGCGGGAAAAAACTCTTCACACAGTATTCCAAATGGGGAATGCGTTTTTGAAATTTCAAAACCCCTACTGTAAGAGAAAAATGGTCATAATCAGCAACGAGGTACGACTGGTCGTCTTGGAGAAAATTCGTATGAAACATAGAGGGCTATACAGGAAATCACATATCACTCATATGACTCTCCTTACCAACCCGACTCAGATATTCGCGGGCTTCCTGTATTTTTCCTTGTGTCAACAGGGCAACTCCCAAATCCTCCATAATGAGCATATCATCTGGTGCAATAGTGAGGGCCCTCTCGAGAAGAATAACGCCTTTTTTTACATCACCAGTCATCGTATAGGCCCACCCGAGATTTCGCAGAACTTCTGGATTATTAGGACTTTTCCCATTTGATTGTTCGAGATTTTCGATAGCTTTTTGGAAATCATTGCGAATAAGTGCCATATATCCTCGTAAATACAAACCAGTCGAAGATTCTGATTCCAGAGTTTCTGCATAATCAAGAGCTTTTTCGGCTTTTTTATAATCTCATTCATAGATATAGATATCAGCGAGTTCTTCATAAAGTTCATATCTGTGTGGGTAGCGTGATATAGCCCCCTCTATCATAGTACGAGCTTCCGTATAGCGTTTCTGAGTCTTGAGTCGTTCAACTTCATCAATGATAGGAAGATCGTGATTCATACTCCTGATTATAGGAATTTTCTCCCGAGTACAAATATTTAGGGGCTTGCTTTTTTACCCTCCTATTCTCTTCCCCTGTTCCTGAGACATTTTCTTTCCGTCGACCTTGAGGGCCAGCTGTCCACACGCTGCATCTATATCATCGCCCATAGTAAATCGAACTGTTGAAGGGATGCCACGGTCTTCGAGCACTCGTTGAAATTTTTTTATCATAAGTGATGAAGTAGGTTGCATGTCATTCCCCATGATCCCTTCTCCAGCATTATAAGGGATAAAATTGACATGTCCTAGACGATTTTCCATCAAATCAGCGAGTTCGTATGCATATGGGAGCTTATCTGTCACTCATTGAATCATGATATATTCATAAAAAATTCGCTTATTAGTAACTTCTACGTACTCGTCGAGTGCTTTCATGAGTTCAGCAAGTGGATAGGTATTATCAACAGGCATGATGGCTCGACGAGCTTCGTCATTTGGTGCATGGAGTGATACGGCGAGACTAACCTGCGGATGATCTACCATGAGTTTTTTTATTCCTGGGACAATACCACAGGTAGAAATCGTCACACGACGTTCTGAGAAATTGAGAAATTTTGGACCGCAGAAAACTTCCAAAGCTTTATTTACTTCAGGATAATTGAGAAAAGGTTCCCCCATACCCATAAAGACAATATTTCGAAGCTGGAGTCATTCTTTTTTCAGATAATGAATGGCGATCATGACTTGTTCGACTATTTCACCAACTGTGAGATTACGGAGGAGGCCGAGCTTCCCTGTTGCACAAAAAGTACACGCCATAGGACAACCAGCCTGACATGAGATACAGAGAGTATTTCGACCAGAGAGATGCCTCATAATGACACATTCGATGTGCTTGTCATCATGAGTGTCGAGAAGAAACTTGGTTGTCTGACCATTTCCAGAAGTTGCTATATGACTGACTGTTAGTACGTGTTGTGAGAATTGTTCTTTCAAGGCATCTCTGAGCTTCGCAGATATAGTCGTACAAGATGCAATATCTTCTACCAAATCTTTATAGAGAGCCTGATGAATCTGCGTAATACGAAAAGGTTTCTCCTTTTGTTCTTCGAGAAATTTCTTGAGAGCGATATCGTCGTAAATAGATTTCATGATTTATTCAATACAGAAAACTGCATCTGTGAAAGAACAAACAACTGTCCAGCTTAATCTTGCAATTCAATTCACCACCAAATTCATAATAAAAAAAGATATCAAAAAGAACAATATTCACATTAAAAATCTATACTTAATTCACAAAAAAAGCTGAAATGAAAAAAACAATAGAATAAGCACATATACTGAGTAGAGTAACATCCCTCCCCAAGTAAACATGATATAAAAAAAATTTGGGGCAAGAAAGTACTCTCAGCGTACTTTCTCTATTTCATACATATAGCCCAATCAAAGATTGATGAGAAAAGATAATGAAAAGAAAAAAATACCATAGAAAAATAATTTCTTTAAAGGGAAGAAATTTATTTTAAGTTTTTCAATGAGAGTTTGCATAATTTCCTTGGATTGTAAGAGAAATGTCTTAATTGACAACTGCAAGTAAGAAAAATTTTGCAATTTACCTCTTTTGGATATAGTGGGCTCCGTTCGGGTGATTAGCTCAGTTGGTTAGAGCACCTGCCTTACAAGCAGGGGGTCGAAGGTTCGAATCCCTCATCACCCACCATAAACATTACAAAAACTCCAACAATGGAGTTTTTATTTGATTTATTGGAACTTCGAATACACTTTTTACATAATCAATTTTCATTATGAAAACCCCTCCACATATAGCAGCAAGCATTATCCTCGGTGTAGCATTTATCGGGGGACTTTGGATATACGGCCAACGCCCCTCAACTGATGAGGTTATTACTATTACTGGGTCAGCAAAAGAAACAGTTATGGCGGACCTCGCGACCTATACTCTCTCATTTGATGAGACGTATCCTGCAGCCACAGGACTTAAAGCAATGATTGCAGATTTTGAGAAAAAGACTTCTGCACTTGCTGGGGCTATGAAAAATCGTGGAGTGTCCGCAGAAAACATAAAAATAGGTGAAATATCTGTACAAAAAAAATATGAATCAACTGGTTACACGGTAAATACGCAAAACATAATAGCATATTCTCTCTCACGTACCATCTCTACAGAAACAAAGAATATCGAACTCTCAAAGAAGCTTGCAAAAGAAATGAATGTAGCTGGAGCAAATAACGATATAGCACTTGCAAGTAGCAGTGCAGCTTATCAATATACTGACCTTGAGAATTTGAGACCAAAACTCCTCAAGCTCGCTACAGAAGATGCACATAAAAAAGCAGAAGCTATGGCATCAAGTAGTTGAAGAGGTATCGGTGCACTTCGTGCAGGCCGTATGTGAGTGGTTCAGGTCTTGGCAAAAAATAGTGTCGAAGTGAGTGACTATGGGTCTTACGATCTCTCGAGTCCAGAAAAAGATATATTTGTAACGGTCAATGTGACTTTCGCGTTGAAATAAGACATGTACCTCCTGGCTTTCGAATCCTCATGTGATGACACTTCTGTAGCTCTTCTCCGAGATGATGAGCTCATTTCGATGCACACACATACGCAGACAGAACACATCGAAACTATGGGGGTCGTACCAGAAATAGCCGCACGACTCCATGCTGATAATATCTTTGATCTCATAACACGAGTTCTAGTAGAAGGAAAAGTTCAGCTCTCTGATATCGATGTTTTTGCAGCAACCAGTGAACCGGGCCTTATCCCGTCACTTCTTATTGGCAAAACAGTTGCGAAAACACTTGCAAAATCACATAAAAAACCTCTCATTTGGGTCAATCATATCGAAGGACATATTTTCTCGATTCTTCTGGAGAGGAAACTGGAGGATATAAAATTTCCTATGGTCGTACTCTCTGTTTCTGGTGGACATAATGATCTCTTTTTCTGGAAATCACTCTATGAAATCGAAAGAATCGGAAGTACCATCGATGACAGCGCATGAGAAACGATGGACAAGGTCGGCCGTATGCTCTGACTCCCCTTTCCCGCTGGTCGATTTATCGATGAACTCGCACAAAAATATAATCCCGATACACATCCAAATATTCCAGCTTTCCCAATTGTCTTGGAAAAAAACACGCTTGATTTCTCTTTCTCAGGACTCAAGTCCGCCGCACTACGAGAAATAGAACGAAGAAAGAAATCACACTGAGAGTTGTCAGAAATCGACCTAATCGAAATATCCTACGGTTATCAGAGAACTATAATGACTATTCTCTCCCGGCGTTTGATAGAAGTACAAGAAAAAAGGAGTACGAAAAGTTTAGCCCTGGTCGGAGGAGTCAGTGCCAATTCGACTCTTCAGAAAATCATGAAAGACTATTCAACAAAAAATTGAGTACCCTATTACGCTCCGAAATCTCTGAAATACTGCGGTGATAACGCAGCTATGATCGGAATAAGAGCCTATTACGAACACATACGGTAATTGACTTATGATTGAAATATTTATAATTAATTCCATATATGGAATTAAGAGAATTGAGCATGCCTCACTGATTCACAGATGAATGAGCCTTGGTTACCTATCAGGTAAGTAATGCTGTAGGAATGTGTAAGCAAGATTGCAATAAGTGCCAGTGTCTCACAAGAATAATTCGAGGATGTGTTGCTCTTTGAATTAGAGTTCCCCCATATGATACAGTAAAGAAATATCCAACTCCCATATTTATCATGAATGAAGTCCAGCTCTATCAGTTAAGAGTATACTTATTGGATCAACCAGAACCAGAAGTTTGGTAATTAATTTAATAACTTTATTACCTTCTGTAAAATCTGAGCCTGATATTTTTCATCCAATCCATCAAATAGAGCAGATACAGAACTACGAATCATCATCACTGTCGCATCATCTTTTGGAACACCGCGAGAACGCAGGTAATAGAGCTTTTCATCAGAGACTCTCTCGATACGAGCGGCATGTCATGCCTCGACATCATCAGAGTGGACGAGCAGTGATGGGATTCACCGGATGTTACCTTTAGAACCCAGGAAGATATTTTCCTCGAGGATATGTCACTTCACTTTCTGGATATCTGAATCAATCTGGACTGTACCGTTGAGGACTATGATGCCAGATTCGCCCACAAGTGAGAGAATATGGATGTTTGTGACCGTATGGGAATCTGAGAGAGTCGAATGAACTCTTGCCTTCAGCTGTTCATTATCTGTCGCAAGAAGCAAAATCCGGACAATGCTCTCCCCGGATTGCGTATGAAATCGCAGATCATAATCACTATTTCCCGAAATGACCCCAAACCATCGAAGTTTTGTATTGTTGGATATGGTCACTTTCCGAGAAAGTAACTTCGCTGCTTGAGTCTGGTCAAATACGGCGACTTCTCCACCCTGGTCAAAGTGGAGTTCGAGAGGACTTTTTTCATCGATTAAAATCGTTTCCATGGTTTATGGAAGATAGACACAAGTGCTCGTGAGCTTTTTCAATACCTCTTCGTTCACATATCCTGCAGCCAAGATGGTCTGGATATCCTCCACCAAGGTTTCTTCTGTAGCATAGTCTGGGATAATCACATTGGCTATTTCGACCTCGGGTACTCATCGCTGACCAGATTTGGCCATCATCTCCTCATTTTTGTGTGGATGTGTGATAACATCGATAGATTCATACCCTAGTCCTGCATCGTCGAGAAGAGAAAGCAGTCGAATACAAAACGGACAAGATGGTTTGATATAGATTTTCATAGGAGATGGATATACTAACGGTCATTGTAATAATTTCCACTGTTTGTCGAATGAAAGCTATCATCCTCGAAAATATCCGTTCTCTCAATAATGTCGGCGCAATAATCCGTACAGCTGATGCCGCTGGTTTTGATCGGGTGGTCTGTGTCGGGTATACTCCTACTCCTCCCAGGAAGGAAATCACGAAAACCGCTCTGGGTGCAGAAAATTGGGTATCCTGGGAATACTACGAAAAAATCGAAGATGCTATAAATACTTATAGAGAACTGTGATGCACTATTATCGTCATGGAAAAAAACAGCTCAAGCACAAACCTCTTTGACCAGAAAAAAACAGTATCAGTAGCTCTCATCATGGGGAATGAACTCGAAGGTGTCTCAGAAAAGGCCCAAAGGATGGCAGATAGCATTTGCCATCTCCCTATGCTCGGGAAAAAAGAATCTCTCAATGTCGCCGTTGCTGCGGGAATTGGAATGTACAGCTTTATAGCCTAAAAACACTTGCAAAAAAGTGATGATTGTATACTCTCAGAGGTCTATGACTGCTAGAATATATGTAGTACCTACTGATACCTGTATCGGAATCGGATGTCGACTCGATGATCGTGAATGATATGAGATGCTCTACACTCTCAAAGGGAGAGAAAAAAGTAAACCTCTCGCTATTCTCGTGCCGACATGGGACGATCTCCTCTATGAAAGCATGCTCACCCCATCTCAAGTGAATTTCCTACGCACTTACAAATTTCCTTTTACTATTGTATGTGCGATACGTGAAGATTTTCGTGATGAATATCCACTATTAGACATGCAGAGCTACAAAACAGTTGGTTTTCGTGTTTGAGAGGCCTGCCTTCTTCCAGAAACCATACCCTACGTACGAGCTCCTTTCTTTCTCACCTCTGCGAACAAAGCAGGGGAAGAAGAATGCCATACCATCGATGAAGTCAATGATGTTTTTCGTGACAATATTGATGTCTTAAAGATACTTCCATGAGAGGCTGGTTGTCAGCCATCGAGTAACGTCATTCAATTCGTATGAACTACCAACGATCTCAAATACGTGAGAAAAAATTATCCACTCAAATAAAGATAGCCCTCGGTGGTGCTCTGTGAGTAATAGTCTTATTTTTCTGGATTTCATGGACTGGATGAATTCCAGTGAATGTAGATAGGGTCCTCATCATACCAAAAGGTACTGCAATTAATAATTTGGATACTCTCCTAAAAATAGAAGTGAGTCATCCACGATATAAGCTCTGGGAAATGTTTTTCGCACCAAGCATAGACCTAAAATCTGGTATTTTTGCTGTTCCAGAAGGAACAAATACTCTGGAAGAATTTTTCGAAATGCTCAAAAGTCCAACTACCACTGAAGAAGAGATCACTCTTCTCCCTGGTTGGCACAAAGGTGAAATCAATGAGATATTCAAAAAACATAATATCGATGGCAATCTCATAACAGAGGAGAAAAATATCATCGCAGCCCTCTCGTCCAAATATCCTTTTATAGAAGGTAAAACTTCTCTTGAAGGTTTTCTTATGCCAGATACATATCGTATCACAGGAGGGACGACTGTCACAACAATGGTAGATAAAATGCTCGATAATTTCAATAAAAGAATCTATACTCCCTTTCTCGCCAGTGGGAAACCTGTAGAGGCTTTTTATGATGTTCTTATTCTCGCTTCAATAGTGGGCGAGGAAGAAAAAAGCTCTACCCAGATCCCAACTGTAGCTGATATTCTCAAAAAGCGACTTCGTCAATGATGGCCCATAGGAGCAGACATCACGGTCTGTTATGCAGAATTGATTCCATGAAGTGATTGCCAGAAATACGTCAATAATTATTATAGCCTCTCTCGGGATGCTCGTGCAGCAAAGAATAATCCCTACGATACTCGAGGAAAAACTGGATTACCTCCAACTCCTATAGCGAGCATGACAGCAGAGGCATTTACAGCAACTCTGAATGCAACTGCAGAAAATACGGCCTGGTATTATCTCCATGATTCCAAGGGAGTTATCCATACGGCCACTACTGATGCTGAACATGAACAAAACAAAAGCACCTATCTCAGATAAAAACGCTATACGTCTGCTCGTAAAAGCAAATCTTTCAAAAATGAGCAAAGGAGAGAAACAGAGAGAAAATCAAGAAATCTGTGAAGAAATAAGAAATATTCTTTCAAAAAAATCCCCAGAAACACTCGTCATCTATTCACCCTTATGAGATGAGGTAAACATCATATCGATTATGCAGTGGTATATGTGACTCTGAAAAAAAGTCATCACAATAGCTCAAAATCCTGCAGACGGAGTACCTATGCTACCAGAGGATTCATGGATCATTGTGCCCTGAAGGGCTTTCACAAAATATGGAAAGAGAATTGGGCGAGGAGGAGGTTTTTATGATCAATTGCTTGAAAAAAATCCAGAGATATTCTCAATCGGGGTTTGTTTCTCTTGTCAGATTTTTCCAGATTTGCCTCAAAATACCTGGGATAAGAAAGTAACGAGGGTTGTATTTCCATAGATTAATCTAGAATAGTCACATGAATTTCTGGCAAAAAACAAAACGATTTTTCGAACCATGTAGGATGTTCCCTTTTGTCAGTTTCATGCGTGTTTTCACGACCATGAATACGACATGTTTCTCTCTTTTTCTTGCGTATTTTCTAAAAGAAATAGTTCATGATATCGAAGTACAAGATATGGCCGGTTTTATCAATACTCTCTATTGGTCAAGTATTATCATGGTTACTTTTCAGATCCTTGGTTTTATTTTTAGAAACTATTATTGGGTCGAACAACAATTTACATGGGATCCCTATACATACAGGAAATATTTACGAAAATTTATACGACTCGATCAAGAAAAAATAGAGGCGCTCGGAACAGGGAGAATACTCAGCATACTACAAAAAGGCATTGATGAACTCACATTATCTCTCTTAGGTGTTATGTCCTATGGTGCGAGAATTGTCTGTACACTGCTATTTGGTTTTTTCTTGGTAAAAGGTCTCCCCTGGTCGCTCATTACAGGAGGAATGTTCCTCATAGTACTCATTTTTGTCGCGATTGTGTATCTGAATAAATATACGACATATTACCGCAAACAACGAAAAGAAAACAACGTCAAAACTACCGGAGCTCTCGCAAAAATTATAATGTCAAAATTTGAGATTCTACAAAATAGTTCTATCGACAAAGAAATAAAAAAAATCGATACAATATCAGACTACTCTTGGGAACTGGCACGAAAACAAAATTTCTGGGGATCATTTCTTTTCCAAACCCCGAAATTTCTCCTTTCATGTATTATAGTGGGGGGTTACTATTATTTGGGAATGAGAGTTTTCGGCGGTACGTATACTCTGAGCGATATGATAGGGATTCTGACAGTACTAGCTCTATTCGAAGTAACACTCCGCGACAGCATAGAATATTATGAGAACTTTACAAAAGCATTTGTTCATATCGAAAAACTCTGGGAGTTCATGGACGCGACTCCTGAAATAGAGTGATACGATACAGGGAAGCAATTCCAATTCAGAAAAGGAGATTACGAACTAAAAACCCTTAATTTTTCCTACCAGGGACAATCAGCTGTTCTCCAAAATTTTTCCGTCAAGATTACAGGGGGCAAAAAAACTGCGCTCGTTGGTCGTTCTGGTGGCGGGAAAACTACCATTATGAAACTCCTCGCTGGATACATGCAACCGACTAACTGAAAACTACTCATTGATGGTCAAGATATTACCGGAATTCGTCTCGATAGTTATTATCCTCATATCTGATACCTCACTCAAGAACCATCTGTATTCGACGGAACTATAGAAGAAAATCTCCTCTATGGAGCTCGATGAAAAATAAGTAAAGAAAAAATGGAAAAAGCTATTGAGCTCGCTGAGTGTCAGTTTATCTATGAACTCGAAGATGGCATAAAAACCGAAATCTGAGAGCGATGAATCCGTCTCAGTGGGTGACAGAAGCAACGCCTCGCTATTGCAAAGATTTTTCTCAAAGATCCCGAAATTATACTCCTCGACGAACCGACTGCTGCTCTCGATAGTTACAGTGAACAAAGAGTGGCACGAGCATTTGAACACCTCTTCGAAGGTCGAACAGTTATAGTTATCGCGCACAGACTACAAACTGTGAAAAGCTCTGATGATATTATCGTACTTGAAAAAGGGAAAGTAGCAGAAAGATGAACACATAAACAGCTCCTCAAGCTCTGAGGAAAGTACGCTGGCATGGTCGATCTCCAGAGCGGTGTTGTCCGTGAAGACGAAACTGAATCTTAAAATATAATATCTCTTTATGCCCCTCCTCTCTTCCCATCTACTCCTACCCTCTTTCCCAGATTACGAGCTCATCGATTCTGGTGACGGTATGAAATTGGAACGTTATGGAGCTTTTACGATTGCTCGTCCCGAATCTCAAGCCCTCTGGACTCGTAATTCGGCAGATTGGAATTGGGATGCTTTTTTTGATAAAAGTGGTGGTGGGCAAGGAAAATGGATGAAAATCCCTGATGATGTAGCGGAATGGAATATGTCGTATCGTGACCTTACTTGGCAATGCAAGTGGTCACCCTATCGTCATGTTGGAGTATTTCCTGAACAAGCAATTCACTGGGATTGGATGAGAGATATCCTCAGAAAAAGCGGGAGAAAAGAACCGAAAGTATTGAATCTCTTTGCTTATACTGGTATCGCTTCCATCGCGTGCGCAAAAGAAGGAGCAAAAGTCACTCATGTCGATGGTTCAAAACCAACCATTGGTTGGGCACAGAAAAATCTCGAGCTCTCAGAACTCCCTCAAGATACGATTCGTTGGATACTCGAGGACGTCGTGAAATTTGTCGAGCGAGAAGTAAGACGATGAAACACATATGATGGTATCATTATGGACCCTCCCGTATTTGGACATGGGGCAAATGGCGAGAAATGGGAATTCGATATATCGTTTCCTCTTCTCCTCGAAAGCATACGAAAAATCCTCTCCCCGGATCCACTTTTTTGTCTCGTGAATACCTATGCTTCGAGTATTTTCTCAACTACACTTGCGAATATTCTCGCTGATATGCTCCCCTCAGGAACTATCGAATATGGAGAACTCTGAATACAAGAAACAAGTTGAGAAAGAAGTCTCACAACTGGGGTCTATGCACGATGGAAAGCCTAAGATAGATACGCGAACAAAACTATTTCGTATAATCTATAATATAGACACTTCCTCTTACAAGAATAGATCCTGTTGTATCAAATATTACAGGAAATAAAGGATCACACGATTGAGCGCCAATAATGTTAGTAATTTTTGGACACACTTTGGTCGTGGCATCACATATGGGCGTAACTGTGACAACTATTTTACCTGATTTTATTTGCGTACTAATACAGCTGTTTGTATTAATCGCGATGACAGCAGTGAGAGTTGGGCATCCATTCGTAGAACGTGAATAAACACGAGGGCAAATATCTGTTTCATCAGATACACCATCAGAATCAGTATCGACCAAAGCAAAGGTCTGAAAAACAGAAAGAAGCAAGAAAAGAGAAGAAAGGATTATTTTTTTCACAAACACATACTAACACACTCGCCAAGAAAATCAATCAATTGCATTTTCTCATATTTTTCTATGATAAACCGAGGATCCTACATCGTATATTGGTAATTGAACATCTATTTTATGTCTATCCGAAATTTCTGAATCATCGCCCATATCGATCACGGCAAGTCTACACTTGCAGATAGGATGCTCGAACTCACAGGAACAAAAGAAAAACGCGAGATGAAAAACAGCCAAATGCTCGATACTATGGAAATCGAGCAAGAACGAGGCATCACCATCAAATTAACGCCCGTACGCATGGAATGGAAAGGTCATGAAATCAATCTCATTGATACGCCAGGTCATGTAGATTTCCAGTATGAAGTGAGTCGAAGTCTCGCGTCAGTCGAGTGAGTCGTTCTCGTAGTCGATGCTACACAGGGTATAGAAGCGCAGACGCTCTCAAATCTCTACATGGCTATTGACCATAATCTCGTGATTATTCCTGTTCTCAATAAGATTGATCTCCCGAGTGCTGATATTCCTCGTGTCACTCGCGAAATTATCTCCCTCATTGGGTGCGATGAATCAGAAATTATCCCTGTCTCTGCAAAAGTCTGAACCAATGTGGATAAAGTCCTCGATGCCATCGTTGCAAGAATTCCAGAACCTCGATCTGTTGCTGCTGGAGGTAAGATTATACCGAACAATGCCGAAGGAAAAATCCCTGACTCAGTAAAATTGTGACTTATATTTGACTCTCAATACGATTCGTATCGAGGGGTCGTCATCTATATCAAACTCTTCTCAGGTGAGATCAAACGAGGCGATAAAATCACACTCATGAGTACTGATACTGTCGTCGATATCCTCGAGGTTGGTTGTTTTAAGCCAGAATACTATCCGCTCCCCTCTCTGAAATCATGAGAAATCGGCTATATCGTGACAGGCATCAAAACCCTCCAAGAAGCTCGTGTCTGAGATACCATTTTTGCTGGCGCAGAACAATACAAACATCCGATTCCTGGTTTTCAAAAAGTAACGCCCTACGTCTTCGCTGGTGTCTATCCTGTCGATACGGCAGATTACAATCAACTCAAAACTGATATCGAAAAACTCAAAATGAGCGACAGTAGTCTCACCAACGAACACGAGGTCTCCCCTGCTCTCGGGCATGGATTCCGTTGTGGTTTTCTCGGGCTTCTCCATATGGAGATAGTCAAGGAACGTCTTGACCGAGAATTTGACATAGATGTTATCCTAACGAGTCCTCAAGTCACCTATCAAGTAATGATGCCTGGCGACCATTCACATGATTTCAAAAATACACCCCTCAAGCTCGAAAAACTCGGAGAGAAAACCTATACCCGTCTCTGGATCAGAAATCCTGAACATCTGCCCGAACCAGGAACATATGAATGGATGGAAGAACCTATCGTCAAACTCGAAATCATATCTCGGAGCGATATGGTCGGAGAGATGATGAAACTCGCCCAAGAACATCGTGGTATCTACAAAAACCAGACCTATATCGATGAAACTCGTTCAATCATCACCTATGAAATCCCGATGGCAGAAATCATCTCCGATTTCTATGATGATCTGAAGTCTCGCTCTTCTGGCTATGCGAGCATGAGCTATGAGCAACTCAACTACAAGCGTGATGATTTAGTAAAAATCGATATTCTCGTGAACAATGAGCGAATCACAGCTTTCTCAACAATTGCTCACAGGAGCAAGGCATTTCATGTCGGACAAGAGCTCTGTCTCAAACTCAAAGAAGCCATTCCAAAACAGCTCTTCTCTATTCCAATTCAAGCAGCCATAGGAGCAAAAGTCATCGCCCGAGAAACAATCAATGCCTACCGGAAAGATGTCACCGGTTATCTCTACTGAGGTGATATCACACGAAAAAATAAGCTCCTCGATAAGCAAAAGAAAGGAAAGAAAAAAATGAAGGAATTTGGAAAAGTATCCATCCCAAGCGAGACATTTATTGATATTTTAAAGAAGAAGTAGTTGAAATAAATATGAAATTAATAGTATTGTATTTATAAATACTATGGAAACAGAAGAAAAATGTATTGTCGAAACATCGTGATCAGCATCGAGATCGATTATGATTGCCCTTGAAAGTTATCAAATGGAACAATTAAAACTTCTCGCCAGAAGACCATTGGAAGAATTAGTGGAAGGGAGAAATCTAACAACTATATATTATAGTCGTCCATATAGACAAGTAGCAATATGAGATGTCAGAAAGATTAAGACTCTCGTGCAAGAAAAAATAGAAAGCCTAAAACTAAAAATAACAGCTAGGCATATCGAAGATACCAGAGAAGTACTGTTTGATGTACTAAAAGATTCCATTAAGGTGAAGGATTTTCCCATGGAAGCACTCACCTGTCCTCTGGAAGAAGTTGGTATACCTAGAAAAGTACTTAATCCCTTAATGCAAGATGGTATGACGCACCTCTTTCATCTAGTAAGAGAAACAGAAAAAAGCATTATGTATAAAAAACAAATGTGAGAAAGTCGAACAAAAGAATTGAGAGATTGTCTTCATGCTTGCAATCTAGACTTACTATGATGGCCCAATGGTCCAGACTTTCTCAGTCGAGACTTAAAATTTATTGATTTCTACACAAAAAATCATCCGAATTGACGATCAATAATTGTCTAAAATATTACTCATTCTCATTTTCCTCTTAAATTAAATTTCGACTAAAAAGAGACCAGATGCGCTGGTCTCTTTTTTACAATAACATTATTGCCACCTGAAGGCCTCTCCAAGAATTCGATTGATTTCTTCACGAAAAGCCAATGCGCACTCCGGCGCTCATTCTGTGGCCGCTAACCTTCCCATCTTTCATGACCTATAGAGCTCATCAAGTCACTCATCTTCAGTCTTGAGTGTACTATTTCTCTGAAGTATGAATACCTCAAAATCGTCACGACTCACAGTACCATTGAGAAAACCCTGACACATAGCAAGGTCGGTCGCTTGATCGGAAATAAAGGGAAAATCTGTCGATGTAATTTGTTCTGCTTTCATAAAAATAAATTATAAATAATAAAAAAATCCCACCTAAAATTTGTTTGAGGTGGGTGGAGGAGAAAGTGAATCTTTCTCAAGTTTATCAGGTTTTTGTGCGTGCGAGGACGCTATGATAGCCACCCATCCCGTTATGGAGCCAATGGGCAACACGTGTTATCGTCGCAGTGCTTGCGCCGGTATTTTTTGCAATGGTTCTGTAGGTAACTCATTTCTGCACTTGCTCCGCGACATCGAGGCGTTCTGCCATAGCTGACATCTCGCTGAGTGTACAGATATCACGGATAAATGCGAATACTTCTTTCTCGCTCTTCAATCCAATAAATGCTTTAGTGAGCTTTCTAAATTCAGATGTTTTCTTTTGAGAAATATTCATATTTTGTTTTAACGTTTTAAAACATTATGGTTAATTTATGAATCTGTCAAATCTTTTTCATCCTTTAACAACAATGTGTACTTTTCTCATTTTTCCCATGAGCGTCATCGAAATTGAGTTCGATGTTATTTGTCGGACCATTGTATAGTTCGCAGAGAACGCCCGCAGAAGCATACATACGCTTGGCAGCCAGAAATTCATCGCGAGCTTCATAGGTAGGACTGGCGAGATAGACAACACGTTTAATACCTACTTGTACTATCAGTTTCGCACATTCGTTACATGTTGGCATAGCACAATAGAGCGTGGCTCCTTGCATATCTCGGCCCATAGAATTGAGAATAGCATTTGCTTCAGCATGAACAACGTACGCATGTTTTGAATCATAGAGTCGAGGAAGATTCCCCTGATCATCTCGACCTCGCGCTTGTGGAAATTCATCATCAGGGCATCATCTTGGAAAACCATTATATCCGATACCGACGATACGATTGTGCGAATCGACGA
>CXWK01004609.1_pt1 | contig 17951 bp, 13 predicted proteins | sample 590851 | NCBI WGS metagenome assembly CXWK01 (sample SAMEA3498364, study PRJEB10139) | wastewater metagenome | biome: wastewater treatment plant; material: activated sludge | place: Denmark | collected 2014-08-01 | reverse complement strand
AGGAAATCGTGGTCAAGCAGGCTGAACAGATCCTCGTTGGGATCGTGCCGACGTCGGCGACGCAACGCCAGCGGCTCGATCTCGCCTACGACACGTTGTCCGAGATCGTGATGCTCGACGACCGCGCCAAGCGCAACCGGGTCCGCATCACCGAAAAAGTCATCGCGTCCGGTTCATCGATCACGGAGATCTTCGGTGTCGGCCCGATCCTCGCCGCGATGATCATCGGCTACACCGGCGACGTCAATCGCTTCCCGACGGCGGGTCACTACGCCGCCTACAACGGCACCGCCCCGGTCGAGTTCTCATCATCGGGCCGAACAGTGCACCGTCCGTCGCGTCGCGGGAACCGGACGCTCAATCACGCGTTGCACATCGTCGCCGTGACGCAGATCCGCCACGCGCACAGCGACGGCCGCGCCTACTACGACCGCAAGCTCGCCGAAGGCAAGACACCGCGTGAAGCGAGGCGGGCGTTGAAGCGCCAGATCTCCGACCGCGTGTTCAAGCAACTCCGGCTCGACGCCGGAAACAAGAAGGCCCGGGAGGACAATCAGGGAACGACTCTCACATCCAGCGCGGCCGGCAAACCCCTGGCACCCGGCACTTCGGATCAAGTCACTCCCGGACCCAACACCAACCCTAAACCCGGTCGGCCGCCGCTGTCACGGGCCTACTTCCACGCGCCCCAACAGCCCCGACGAAGACCCTCTTGACACAAAGAGGGATCGATCAGATGGCTGGCTCCACGGTCACGCGGCTGCGGGCACACTCGACGGGGCGCAAGGTCGCCGACCCACACGTCATCCGGTTCACGGCGGTAACGAGCGGGGCCGATGATCGCGGATACCCTCGCCACCGAACTGCCGTGTACGGTCAGATTGTGGTGACACTCAGAAACTCCTTGCCCGACGAGGAGCTCGTCGGGCACCGTGGCGGTAGCCGGTGGCCGGGTGTGAGGCGCCCGCTTCCGACGCCTCGCCACGTCCTCAGAGCAGAGGAACTCGGTAGGAGCACCGGATGAGCGAGGCCGATGACGAGACACACTCGGAATTGGAGGAGCAGTCGGACAAGCGAAGCTCGCTGAAGCGCAACTTTGCACTGCTCGTCGGCACGCAAATGGCCACGTGGTCGATGGCGATCGTTCTGAGCGTCGTCACCCAACGGGTGCTCGGAACGAACGACTACGGAGTCTTGGGCACCGCAGCCGCGCTGTGGGCAGTGGCAATCGTGATCGCAGGTCTTGGGGGCAACACACTCGTATCGGTCGACTTGGCTCGCGACAGGGTGCGAGGTCGCAGCACCGTTGCGAACGCGTTCGCTGCACGATCCGTCGCGTTCTCCGTGGTCGCAGTTGCCGCCATGTTCATCGCGTTCAAGCTCTTCGACCGCACCACCCTGCAGGTGGTGGCAATCGGGGCAGTCGGGGCCTTGTTCACGCTGCTATCCGAACTCTCGCGAAGTGCGCTCAACTCAGTGGACAGATTTGCCATCATGGCAAAGCTCGACATCGTGGCGAAGATCGGAATCGTGGTCGTTGGCTGTGCCGTACTGCTTCTGGGCGGCGGCGTGCTGGCGTTCAGCGGTGTCGCTGCCGCGGTCTCCGTGTGTGTCGGCGCGATGGCGCTCATGAGAACACGCCAGTTGGCGTCGGGCCCATTTCGTTGGACTCGGGAAGGAATGATCGACATGTCCCGCCGGGGCTCCGTCTACCTGTTCACCGACGTGGTATATGTCGTGTACAGCCAGATCGACGTCCTCATCATCGCATCCATCGCGTCGAAGACGGAGGTCGGATACTACAACTCGGCAGGTTTGCTGGTCGGCTCTCTTGTCTTCATACCGTCCATTCTCATGATCACTGCGTTTCCGCGAATGGCAAGGTTGCACCAAGAGGACCCAAATGCCGGGGCGATGCTGATCGGAAACTCGATTCGATCGATCATCCTCATCGCATTTCCAACCTGCTTGGGCGCTGCGCTGGTCGCCGAACAGGTCGTCGTCCTGCAGGGCGGAGAAGCCTTCCGTCCAGCCAGCCAGGTCTTGGTGGTGTTCACCGTTGCCCTGGGGGCGCAGTTTCTCAACATCTTGCTCGGGAACTATCTCATCTCCATCGATCGAACGCGCTTCTTCAACGGACTGCTCTTCTGCATGGCCGCGATCACCATCCCGCTCGATTTGATTCTGGTTCCCTTCACCCGCAACAGATTCGACAACGGCGCCATCGGCGGGGCGATGGCTACGGTGATCACTGAAGTCATCATGGTGGTCGCGATGGCGACGTTGCTCGGACGGGTGATTCTGACTCGTCGACTGCTGGTTCGGTTCGCGAAGGCGGGGACGGCCGCCGTGGCAATGTTGGCCGCGGTGTGGCCATTGCGCGAGGAGGTGCTGCCGGTGCCGATAGCCGTCGGAGCAGTGACGTATGTGGGCGTTCTCATTCTTCTTCGCGCCTTCGAGCCGGATGAGCTCGAGCTGCTGCGGGGTGTGTCGAGGCGGCTCAGCTTGCGTCGGCGCGGGTGATGACGGCTGCACCAGTTCGATCTTTCGCCTCGGACTGTGCGCGCTTGTGGAGCACGGCGGAGGGGTTGCCCTTGCTCGAATCGATCGCAAGGACAAAGTCGCGGAGGCAGCCGCGAAAACCGATCAAGAGGATTCCGATACGAGCAGATGCGATGGGCAAGCGCCACGGCCTCACCGTCCGGGCTTGCTTTTTCGCGTAGCTCAGCACGATGCTGCGGATTGAATTCCCTCCAGACGGGTCGTTAAGCATCGCACGTTTGGCCATCACCGCCGCGTCGCCTCTGATTCGTTCGCGCTTGTAGGAGTAGACGGAGCGAAGGCCATACCGATATCCGTACGTGTGCTGAACGGATGGAGCGGGGGTGCACCGCAGTACTGCCCCGGCCATCACCACTCGGCCGATGTAATCGTGCTCCTCTCCACCTTGAAAGATGGCACCCGGCCCCATGTACTCGTCGAAGCTGCCGACGCGCTCGAGGAGCCGCCGCCGAAAAGCCATGTTGGCGCCGAGGACGACGAAGGAATCGGGTATCAGGGAGTCGACCGGAAGATTGAACGTCTGCAGTCGAGGCGAGAGGCTCGGGCAGACTGCAATGCGCCGACTTGCCTTCGGCGCAAGCGTGACCGCACCGCTGACGAGATCAATACTCGGCTCGAAAGCTTTGTCGAGCTCATCAAGCCAATCCGGCGCGGCCTCGCAGTCGTCATCCATGAAGGCAACGATCTCGCCGGTCGTCAAACCGGTTCCGAGGTTGCGGGCGAGGCATGCGCCACGACCAGCGGCATGGACGTAACGGACGCGCGCATCGCCAGCGGCAGCTTGCTTGACCGCAGCCTGCAGGTCATCACCGCGATCGCCTTGCCCCACGACGACGAGCTCCCAGTCTTGAAAGCCCTGCGCCATGATCGAGCCGACGGCCATCGGGAGAGTGTCCGGGCGTACGCTCGGTATGCACACTGAGATCCGCATTCGGGTGTCCCTTCGTCGTTCCTTCTTCCGGATTTTGACTCAAGCTATCCCGGCCATCACGCCGTTGACCCCGGTCTGGCTCGTGTTCCGACGCCGCGTGAGGTTCTCGATGACTGGAGCGAGTCGAGCCGTCGACCTGTTCAGCACCTCCTTCCACCGCGGCCATCGCATACACCTACTTGGCGAGAGAACTTTGCAGCGCTGGCCTCAATCAGGAGGAAGACCTGCAGCCAATCAGAACGAGGCGTACCCCTTGTTGCCACGCAGCGAGGTGACGAAACGATACGTCGAGTAGCTGAACGGTACGGAGACGAACGTGCGCTCGCGCAGGCGACCGAGGCGACTGGTGTTGAACCAGTTCGGCGTGAACTCGACCTTTCCGTCGTTCACCAGGAACGGGTCGCCGACGGGGGCGCTCTTCTCGCCGAAGGTCAGCGACATCATCGGTCGTGGCGTGGCGCTACGATTCGGCATCCCTCGATGCCACACCGTCGAGCGCCGCAGCAGCACATCGCCGGCCTTCATGGGCAGCCGCGTGGTGAGGCGGTACTTGCGCTGCAGGGCGTACTGCCAGAACTTGTAGAACTGCTGCTGCGTGCCCGGCAGCATGTCGATCGCTCCGTTGACGAGGTCGGTGTCGACGACGGCGATATTGCACACCAGGAAGTCCTCGAGGTAGAGCCCATCCATGTGATAGTGCTGGGCAACGCTGCCGGGGAGGTTGAAGTTGAGCGTGGCCCGCACCTCGGTGGAGACGTTCGGGCGCAGTTCGTCGATGGCATCGACGATGCCGTACTGCTCGATCGCGTCGTAGAAGAACCGCGAGCGTTCGCCAGGGAAGCAGTTCAGGTGGCCACTGTAGGTGCCGCCGCCGGTGAACTTCTCCGCACGCTCGTATTCGGCGAGCAAGAACTCCGCGAACTCGGCTGCCAATGGCGCGGGCACAACGCCACGCATCACCATGTATCCGTCGGTGTCCAGGGCCTTCCTCAGCTCGAGAAGATCGATCGTCGAACCGTCGCTCACGACACTCCATCCTTTGCGTTCGTTGTAGGAGCCACTGGCCCGAACGCTAACAGCCGATAGAAGTCGGCCACCCTACCGGCTTGGCGCTGCAGCGTGAAGCACCGTTCGACTCGCTGACGTCCGTGTCGACCCAGCTCCTCTCGGCGAGTCGGGTCGGCAGCCAATGCTGCTAGGTTCTCGACGAGCGCGTCGTCGTCGTCGGTGGCGGAGAGCAGGCCGCTGACTCCGTGTTCCACAACCTCTGGCGTGCCGCCGTTGTCGAGTGCGACGACCGGCAGCTCCATTGCCATCGCCTCGGCGTACACCAGGCCGAACGGCTCCAGGAACGACGGCATCGCGAACACGTCGGCGGCGGCGAGCAACGCCGGCACGTCGCCTCGCCGGCCTGCAAACGTGACGATGTCCTCCACTCCCAGAGCGCGGGTGAGCGCCTCCAGCTCCTCGGCGTAGCCGGCATACATCTCGTGACCGACCACCAACAGCCGAACCTGCGGGGGCATTAGAGGCACACGAGCGATTGCGTGGATCAAGCGGGCCGGCCCCTTGGCCGGGAACAGCCTGCACACCGTGACGACCACGACATCCTCGGGTGCGTAGCCGAGCTCCTCGCGAGCTTCCACACGCCCGAGACCAGGGGTCCATGCCTCGAGCTCGATGGCGTTGAGCACGACGTGCACGCGCTCGACCCTGTAGCCACCGGCCACGAGGGTGGACGCAACGAACTCTGAGACGGCCACCAGCGCGTCTGCTCGCCGCATCGACCACCGCAGGGCACCGCTCATCCACTCCGGGTTGAAGCCGACGTGACAGTGGATGACGCACCGCGCCCGTGTGAGCCGCGCCAGCAGCACACACGCCAGCGCATCGCGAGGTCGATCCGTGGTGTGGATGATGGCGATGTCGTGGCGGCGGATGTAGCGAGCCAGACGGAAGAGACCGGCAACCGCCAGGGGAACTCCACGAACGGCACGGAGCAATCGGCTGCCGGACGAGCTGGAGAGCTCAACACCGAAGTTGACCGGCACCAGGTGCACATCGGCGACTCCTTGCAGCGCTGCAAACGTGGGCGTGGGCGCGCACTGCGGGCCGGTGGCGCACGCGACATGCACTTCGTGCCGCGCCCGATCGAGTTCGGAGATGATCTGGATCTGCACCCAGGTGTCGGCGCCGAGCGGCGGCATCGTCGCCGTGTGTACGAACAGCACACGAACGGTATCCGTTGACAGCTCGCCACCGCACCGCACAGCACCGATGCTACCGCCACGCTCGGCAGTCGGCGGCACGAGCAGCACATCCCCAAGCATGCTGCATCCGCGAAGAACGACACGATTGCGTCCTACTTCGCAGCACGCGGACCTTCTCGCGAGAAGGACAAGTAGGCGGTGTCGAGGGCGCGAGCAAAGGCTGACCCTTCGCCAGACCCTATTCCTGTGCGGTGGGTCGTTGCGGATCTTCGCTGAGAGCTGTGCGGCGGACTGTGACACGAGCACACCCGATGAGCCAACGGCTCAGGGAGTGATGTCGATGAGCCAACCGGGGAAGAACCCGATCACCAGGGTGAACGCCACCGACCAGCCGATTGCGACGCCAAGGAGTGCCGGCACCCGCACTGCTTCACGGGCGTCATCGCCGGCTTCAGGTTCGGTGACCCACATGCTGATCATGATGCGCAAGTACAGGAACGCGGCGATGACGGCGGACACCATGGCGATGAGCGCGATGGCGTAGCTGTGCTCGTCGACCGCAGCCGTGATGACCCCGAACTTGGCGACGAACCCGCTGGTGAGCGGCACCCCGGCCTGCGCGAGCAACAGCACCGTCATACCGAGTGCGAGCAGCGGTCGCTGCGTGCCGAGACCGCGGAAGCCGGCGAGCCCGGTGGCAGCGTCGCCCGTGCGGCCCACCGCCGTGACCACACCGAAGGTTCCCGCCACCAGCACCGTGTAGATGAGCAGGTACATCAACACCGACGACACGCCCGGGCCGGCCAGCGTTGGGCCGCCGCCATGCGCGGCGGCCTCGACACCGACGAGCAGGAAGCCCGCATGGCTGATCGACGAGAACGCCAGCATGCGCTTCACGTTGGTCTGCACCACAGCCATCACTGCGCCACCCACCAGCGTGAGCACGGCGATCAGCCACAGTGCCGGGCGGTAGTCGTCGGCCCAATGCGGCACGGCCTGCAGCAGCACTCGCAGCATCGCCCCGAACGCAGCAGCCTTGCCGACCGACGCCATGAACGCGGTGACCGGCGTCGGCGCGCCTTCGTACACATCGGGCGACCAGAAGTGGAACGGCACGGCCGCCACCTTGAACGCGAGGCCCACCATGAGCAGTGCAACGCCTGCCAGCACCAGTGCATCGTTGTGCCGCTCGACCTGGATGGTGGCATCGAAAGCCGCCACGATCCGGGTGAAGTTGGTGCTGCCGGCGCCGCCGTAGACCAGCGCCACGCCGTACAGGAAGAACGCCGACGAGAAGCCACCGAGCACGAAGTACTTGATGCCGCTCTCCTGGCTCTCGATGCGCTTGCGGTGGCTGGCGGCCATCACGTACAACGCGATCGACAGGATCTCGAGGCCGAGGAACAGCACGATCAGGTCGTTGGCGGCCGACATGACGACGCCACCGACGGCAGCGAGCATGTAGAGCACGTACAACTCGGGCCCATCGAGACCTTCGCGACGAAGGTAGTCGTCGGTGACCAGGGCCACCAGGAACACACCCACACAGATCGTGATGGCGAGCCACACACCCACCTTGTCGAGATGGACGGCGTCACCGACGAGCGTGGTTGCACCCTTGTCGTCGATGCGATGCCACAGCAGCACACCGAACACACCGGCGACGATGGCGGCGACTGCGGTGAACGTGGCGTAGCCGCGTCGCGGCCACGCAGGCGTGAGCGACGCGACCACGAGCAGCACCATCGCGCCACCCAACAGCACCAGCAACGGGCTGAGCCCGAACCAGTCGATCTTCGGGCCTTGCAGCGTGTCGGCAGCGAACAACGCGCCCATCACCCTTCTCCCTCTGCTGCGGTCTCGGCTGCTGCGGTCTCGGCTGCTGCGGTCTCGGCTGCTGCGGTCTCGGCTGCTGCTTCTTCGGCCTCAGCGGGCACCACCGGCTCGGCGGGTTCCGGCCGCCGGTAGTCACTGTGCTGCTCCACGTGCTCGAGCAGCTTGTTCACCGACGGCTCGATGCGGTTGAGCATCGGCTTCGGGAACACGCCGGTGAACACGATCAACGCAATGAAGGGCAGCAGCAGCGAGGCCTCCTTCCACCGCAGCTCGGGGAAGGTCTTGTTGTCGTCGTCGGGCTCGCCGTGGAAGACACGCTGGTAGGCCCACAGCAAGTAGAGCGCAGCGAGGATGACGCCCGTCGCGGCAACGACCACCCACCAGCGGGCGGTGGCGAAGGAGCCGATGAGGATCATGAACTCGCCCACGAAACCGTTGAGACCGGGCACGCCGATGCTCGAGAGCATCACCACCATGAACGCCGCCGCGAACACGGGTGCCACCTTCTGCAGCCCCTTCAGCTTGGCGATCTCACGCGTGTGGCGCCGCTCGTAGATCATGCCGACCAACAAGAACAGTGCACCGGTGCTGAGACCGTGGCTGATGTTCTGCAGCACGCTGCCGGTGAGCGCAACCGTCGTGAGCGCGAACGTGCCGAGCACGATGAACCCGAGGTGGGCGACAGAGGAGTATGCGACCAACCGCTTCAGGTCGGTCTGCATCGTGGCCGCGATCGCGCCCCACAAGATGCCGATGACCGCCAAGGTGAGGAACAGCGGCCGCGCCCACACCGCCGCCTCCGGGAACAGGTAGACACCGAATCGCAGCAGGCCGTACGTACCCATCTTCAGCAACACGCCGGCCAGGATGACCGAACCCCCGGTTGGTGCCTGCGTGTGCGCGTCGGGCAGCCAGGTGTGCAGCGGGAACAGCGGTACCTTCACCGCGAACGCGACGGCGAACGCGAAGAACAGCCAGCGTCCGGTGCTGGCAGCGAAGTCGGCGTTCTCGGCGATCTTCACCAGATCGAACGTGATCAGCCCGTTGTCGGCCTTCGCCAGCACCGCGGTGGCGATGATGCCCACCAACATGAATGCCGAACCGACCATGGTGAACAGGAAGAACTTCGTGGCTGCGTAGACGCGGTTGTCGTATCCCCAACCACCGATGAGGAAGTACATCGGCACGAGCACGATCTCGAAGAACACGAAGAACAGGAACAGATCGAGACTGATGAACGACCCCATCACGCCGGCTTCCAGCATGAGCATCCACGACAGGTAGCGCTTGTGGTCGTGATGCGGGTCGACACCGGCGATCACCAACGGGAACAGCACACCGGTGAGCACCACGAGGAACAGCGAAATGCCGTCGACGCCGAGGTGCCACGAGATGCCCCACGGCTTGATCCAGGTGTGCTGCGACACGAACTGGAAGTCGGCGTTCTGCGACTTGAAGGCGAACAGCACCCACAACGACAGGCCACCGGTGAGCACACTGGCAACGAGCGCAGCGACCCTGACGAGATCCGGGTAGCGCTTGGAGATCAACGCCACCAGCACCGAGCCGACGGCAGGCACCAGCACCAGCAGCGTGAGAATCGGGAACTCGATCACAGGATCCCCCGCACGACCACGAACCACACGAGCAGCAGCACCACGCCGGCGCCGATGGCGGCCGCGTAGTTGCGCACGTTGCCACTCTGCACCTTGCGCACCTCACCCGCCGTGCCACGCACCAGCGCTCCGGCGCCGTTGACCGCACCGTCGACCACGTGCGCATCGGCCCACGCCACGGCGTCGAACGCAGCGCGGCCTGGGCCACCCATGAATGCGCTGACAGCTCGGTCGTAGCCCCACGCATCGGCCAGGATCTGCGGCTCGATGGCCTTCGCCTTGTGCTTGCCGTAGACCATGACCGCGCCGACGATGCCGGCGAGCGCCACCGTGATGGCGACCACTGCCAGCAGGCCGCTGAGGTCGTGGGCGCCGGTGGAGAGCTCGTGCTCACCACGGTGCACCACTGGCTCCAGCCACCCCTCCAGCCGCTGTTGCAGTTCGTGGGGGATCCAGCTCCAGTGAGGCAACTGGATGATGCCACCGACGATGGACAGACCGGCGAGCACCACCAGCGGGGCCACCATCACTGCCGGGCTCTCGTGCGGCTCGAGGGCATCGTGCGCGCCCGGCACCAGGTCGCCATGAGCGCCGTGCTCCTCGTGAGCGTCGTGCCAGCGTGCCGTGCCGAAGAACACCATGATCACCTGGCGAGTCATGTAGTAGGCGGTGAGCAGCGCGGTGAGGAGACCGAGCACGTAGAGCACCGGGCTCTTGTCGTATGCGAACAGGAGGATCTCGTCCTTGCTCCAGAAGCCTGCGAACGGCGGTACACCGGCGATGGCGAGCCAGCCGATGATGAAGGTTCCGGCGGTGATGGGCATCAGCACCCGCAGCGCGCCCATCTTGCGCATGTCCTGCTGGTGGTGCATGCCGTGGATGACCGAACCGGAGCCCAGGAACAGCAACGCCTTGAAGAACGCATGAGTGACCATGTGGAAGATGGCGGCGACGTAGGCACCCGAGCCCACCGCCAGGAACATGTACCCCAACTGGCTGACCGTGGAGTACGCGAGCACCTTCTTGATGTCGTTCTGAGCAACAGCCACGGTGGCGGCGAACAGTGCAGTGGCCACACCAACCACCGCGATGACGGTGCCGGCGTAGGAAGCGCTGACCGACAGGACGGGGTTGATGCGCACCATCAGGTACACCCCGGCGGTCACCATCGTGGCTGCATGGATGAGGGCCGACACCGGGGTGGGGCCTTCCATCGCATCGGGAAGCCACAGGTAGAGCGGCAGCTGCGCGCTCTTGCCGCACGCACCGACGAAGCAGAACAGCGCGATCGCCGTGGCGGTCGTCTGCGAAAGGCCGGCGGCAGCACCGTTGATGGCCGAGTAGTCGAGCGAACCGACCGCCCAGAAGGCGAAGAACATCGCCATCATGAAGCCCCAGTCGCCCACTCGGTTGGTGATGAACGCCTTCTTGCCGGCGGTGGCCGCGCTCTCCTTCTCGTGCCAGAACGAGATGAGCAGGTAGCTGCAGGTACCCACGCCTTCCCAACCGAGGAAGGTGACCAGCATGTTCGACCCCAGCACCAGCATCAGCATGCTGAACGCGAACAGGTTGAGGTACAGGAAGAACTTGCTGAACCGCGAATCGCCGTGCATGTACCCGATCGCATAGAGGTGGATGAGCGAGCCGATGCCGGTGACGAAGAGGCACATGGTGATGCTGAGCGGATCTGCCAGGAACGCGAGATCGATCTGCAACGAACCCACCGGGATCCACGAGAACAGGCGCTGCACGTGTTCGCGCTCTTCGGCCGTCTTCGACAGCAGGTCGAAGAACACGCCGACAGTGACCGCGAAGGACGCGGCAACCATCAGCGTGGCGAAGTAGCCCGCCCGCGGATCGCCGAGCTTGCGACCGAACAGCAGCAGACACAGGAACCCCGCGAGCGGTAGCGCGGGAATGAGCCAGACGAGGTCGAGCATCACATCAACCCTTCAACTCGGCCATGTCGTCGGTGGTGGCGTTGGGCTGACGACGCAGAATGGCCACGACGATGCCCAAGCCGACGACCACTTCGGCGGCGGCCACGACCATCACGAAGAACACCGTGGTCTGCCCGCCGATGTCGCCCATCCGTCTCGCCAACGCGACGAAGGTGAGGTTGACGGCGTTCAGCATCAGTTCGACGCACATGAACAGCACCAGCGGGTTGCGGCGCACCATCACGCCGACGACACCGATGGAGAACAGCACTGCACCAAGCAGCAGGTACCACGTGGTGGTAGGAGTGGCAAAGGCGGCGGTCATCGCCCACCCGCCTTCGACTCGACGGTGAGCTCGCCTGGGCGCGGCTTGCGAGCGAGCAGCACGGTGGCGACGACGGCGATCACCAGCAGCACGGAGGTGAGCTCGAACGCCAGCACATGATCGCTGAACAGGTCGCGGGCAAGCGCCTTGATGTTGCCGTCGTGCGGATCGAGCGCAGCGTCTTGCACCGCCTGGCTCTGCGGCGAGGGCGGCACGGCGGCCTTGCGCGACACGATGATGGCCGTTCCGATCAGCACCATCAGCCCGGCACTGACCACGCTGGCAACCGGTCGCTGCACCTTGAACGGCTCGACGTGCAGATCTTCTGCGTTGTCGACCCCGAGCAACATGATGACGAACAGGAACAGCACCACGATGGCGCCGGCATACACGATCACCTGCACGGCCGCCAGGAAGTGGGCTTCTTGTGCGATGAACAGCACGGCAATGCCGAACAGGGTGAGCACGAGGCTGAGCGCCGCATGCACCGGGTGCGAGCGCACCACCACACCGACCGCTCCGCCCAGCACCATGGCTGCAGCGACGACGAACACGAACAGTTCCATCAGTCGGCCGGGCCTTCCGGAGCTCGCACACCATGGCCGAGCTCGTTGCTCCAACCGACCTGGCCGACGAAGTTGGCATCGCCACTGGCGGCGGTGGCGCGCATCCAGCCACTGGTGTTGAGATCTTCGCCTTCGCGCCAGTCTTCCCACGGCATCTGCTGGGGCGTGCCGTCATCGGCCACCACCAGTTCGGTCTTCGTGTACACGGCGTCACTGCGGCTGGTGAAGCTGAACTCGAACAACTTGCTCTCCGTGATGGCCTCGGTGGGGCACGCCTCCACGCACAGGTCGCAGTGGATGCAGCGCAGGTAGTTGATCTCGTAGACGAAGCCGAAGCGCTCGCCCGGCGACGTGGGGTTCTGCGGGTCGTTGTCGGCACCGCGCACGTAGATGCACTTGGCCGGGCACACACCGGCGCAGAGCTCGCAACCGATGCACTTCTCCATGCCGTCTTCGTAACGGTTCAGCACGTGGCGGCCGTGCATGCGCTCGGGCTTGGCGATCTTCTCGTCGCGCCCTTCCACATCCTTGCCCTGCTTCGCGACACGACCGCCGGAGTATGGCGTGGTGACGCGCGTGCCACCGAAGATCCGGTGCTGCTTCAGCGTGACGAGGAATCCGTCGAGGTAACCCATCAGAACATCGCCCCCTCTCGTTCACGGTTGCGAGCACTGACTCGCGTGGCCAGCCGCAGCAACCCTGCTCCGGCGAACATCACTGCGATGCCGATCGCCACGGCCACGTACCGCTCGGTCTGCGACCAGCCCTTGTCACTGCCCACCCGGAACACGGCGATGAGCATGAACCAACCCAACGACAGCGGGATGAGCAGCTTCCAGCCCAGGTTCATCAGCTGGTCGTAGCGCAGGCGGGGCAGCGTGGCCCGGAACCACACGTAGATGTACAGGAACACCATCACCTTCAACAGCATCCACACGGTGCCGCTGAACGGCCCGAGGAACGACAGCACGTTGGCGTTCCCGAAGATCTTCAGCGGCTGCGGGCCACCGAAGAAGAGGGTGACGATCACTCCGCTCATCGTGATGGTGTTCATGAACTCCGCCAGGAAGAAGAGCGCGAAGCGGATGCTGGAGTACTCGGTGTTGAAACCGCCGACGAGCTCTTGTTCGGCCTCCACCAGGTCGAACGGCGGGCGGTTGAGCTCGGCTGTGGCGGCGAGCAGGAAGATGATGAAGGGCAAGACCCCTGTGGCGACCACGTGCCAGCGGGTGAAGCTGCTCTGCGCGGCAACGATGCCGCTGGTGCTGAGCGTGCCGGCGATGAGGATGACGGTGGCCAGGCTGAGGCCCAGCGCGGCCTCGTAGCTGACCATCTGCGCAGAGGCTCGCACCGAGCCGAGCAACGGGTACTTCGAGCCCGAGCTCCAGCCGGCCAGCATGATGCCGTAGACGGCCACGCTGCTGAGGGCCAGCAACAGCAGCACGCCCACCGGCGGGTCGGCGAGCTGCAGCTTGGTGGCCTTGCCCAGGATGGACACGGTGCCGTCCTTGCCATTGCTGAAGTCGCCACCGAGCGGGATGACGCTCCAGACCAGGAACGCCGGCACGAACGCCAAGTACGGCGCCAACTTGAAGACGAACCGGTCGCTCTTCTCCGGGATGAGGTCTTCCTTGAAGAACAGCTTGATGCCGTCGGCCAGCGTTTGCAGCAGGCCCTTGGGCCCGGCCTTGTCGGGCCCGACCCGGTTCTGCATGTACGCGATGACCTTGCGCTCGAACCACACCATCAGCATCGTGCCCACCAGGCCGACCACGAAGATGACCACGACCTTGATGAGCACCACCAGGAACTGGGTGCTGAACACCGTGATCCCGTCGAGGAGGGAGTCGACCGCGAACATCAGAGGTTCTCGATTCGTACGTCGTTGACCGCGGCGAAGCAGTCGATCAGCTCACCGACGTTGGGGCCCGGGTTGTTGAACGGCACGAAGGCCGTGCCGCGCAGCACCGTCTCGTCGGCGACGGCGGTGAACACCACGGTGGACCGAGGGCCGATGACCTTCACGTCGGTACCCGCAGTGGTGCCGACTCGCTCGAGATCGAGCGGATGCAGGTGCACCGCCGAGCCGCGAGGCAACGCGGCGAGCGAGGGCGAGTTGGCCGTACCCGTCGCCTGGTCGTACAGGGTGCGGCTGACGACGAGACGGAAGTCGTAGGCGTTGCGCTCGCGCACGTCGACTTCGACGACGTTGATCGGATCGATGGCCGCCGGTACACCCGCCAGCACACCATTGCCGTCGGCAGCCAGAGCCTCGGCGGTGACCGATTCGAACCCGGCCACCTTCGCCGCGATGTCGGCGGTGACAGCCTCCACGCTGCCGTAGCCGAGGTCGACACCCAGCACGAGCGCCAACTCGGTGGCGATCATCCAGTCGGGGCGTGTGGAGCCGGCGGGGGTGACCTGACGGGCCACGGTGCTGACCCTGCCTTCCAGGTTGGTGGTGGTACCCGACTTCTCCGCGTATGCACTCGCGGCCAGCACCACATCGGCGCGCTGCGACGATTGCGTGAGGAACGTGTCGACGGCGATGATGCGACGAGCACCGGCCAAGGCCCGCCGAGCGAGGTCGGTATCGGGGAAGTCGGCGAGCGGGTCGGCGCCCAGCAGCACCAGGCACTCGATCTTGCCGTCAGCGGCCGCCTGCAGTGCGCCGCGAGTGTCGAGGCCGCCCTTGCCGGGCCGGACGCCAACCTGCAACGCACCCACCACGTTGCCACGACGGAACGCTGGGAGCACCTTGGCGCCGGGTACTGCAGCGAGCAGCGCGTGGAGCGCGGCGATGGTGGCGGCAGACGACTCGGCGAGGTTGGCACGACCGGCCACGATGACCACGTTGCCTTTTGCCAGCTGCGCTGCGATGGCACCGTCGGCCAACGCACCCTGCACCGCCGCGACCTGCGTGCCCGGCTCGTAGCCGATGCTGCGCCACGCGTTGCGAGTGAGGCCGGTGTGCTTGGGGGTGAGCTCGATGATCCTGCTGCGCTGCGTCGCCGCGGCGTCGCGCAGGCGCAGGTAGAGCACCGGCAGCTCCTCCTTGAGGTCGGGGCCGAGCAGCACGATCGTGGTGGCGTTGGCGGCCTCGTCGATGGTGGCACGATCCAGGCCGAGCAGGCCGACGGGCAGGCCGTCGCCCATCTGCGAGTACACGTTGGGGGTGCCGATGACCTCGTGCCCCACACGAGCCCAGGCGAACGCATCTTCGTTGGTGCCACGAGCGCCACCGATGACGGCGATGCCGGCGACGCCACCGGCCGCCTTCGCCTCGGTGATGAGCGCCGCGGCAGCGGCCAGCGCGGTGTTCCAGGAGGCAGGCAGCAACTCGTCGCCCTCACGAACGAGCGGCTGGAGCACGCGATGCTCGCTCTTCACCGCCTCGAAGTTGAAGCGACCGCGGTCGCACAGCCAGCCGTGGTTCACCGGGTCGCTGTCGACACCCATGTAGCGCAGCACCTCGTCGCGGCTGCTCTGCACCACCGTGCGGCACCCCACAGCGCACGTGGTGCACGTGGTCTCCTGCTGGCTGAGATCCCACGGGCGGGCCTTGAAGCGGTAGGGCTTGGCCGTGAGCGCGCCCACCGGGCAGATCTGCACGGTGTTGCCACTGAAGTAGCTGCTGAACGGTTCGTCGGGAAAGGTGGTGATGTAGGTGTTGTTGCCGCGGCTGCTGAAGTGGATGAGCGCGTCGCCGGCCACCTCGTCGGCGAAGCGGGTGCACCGGTCGCACAGGATGCAGCGTTCGCGGTCGAGGTAGACGATGTCGCTGATCGCGATCGGCTTCTCGTAGTGACGCTTCTCCTCCACGTAGCGGCTCTCACCCGGGCCGTTGCTGAACGCTTGGTCCTGCAAAGGGCATTCCCCACCCTTGTCGCACACCGGGCAGTCGAGCGGGTGGTTGGCCAGCAACAGCTCGAGCACGCCTTCCTGCATGCGCTTGGTGGTGGGCGACTGCGTGTCGATCTTCATGTCGGGCGCCACGGGCACCATGCACGAGACGGTGACTGCCGGGCCGCGACCCGAGTCGCACTCGACGAGGCACATGCGGCACTTGCCCACGGAGGTCATGCCNNTGCGCTCGTGGTAGCAGAACCTGGGGATGTACTCGCCTGCGTCAGCGGCGGCCTCGATGACCAGTTGCCCCTTGCGGGCCACGTGGGGAACTCCGTTGATGGTGACGTTGACGGCGTTGGGGTCCGGCGCCGGCACGTCGGCCTCGATGGTGGGCTCGGTGGTGGTCATCAGTGGGCTCCCACTGCTTCGATGCTGACGGGGATGTGCCTGCGCTCGACGATCTTGGCCTCGAACTCGTCGCGGAAGAGGGTGAGCGCCGAATGCACCGGGGCGTAGGCGGACGGCCCGACGAAGCAGATGGTGGTCATCTTGTAGGGGAACGGTGTGGCGGCCAGACCGAGGCGTTCGCTGGCAGCGTGCGGGAACGCACCGGGGCAGATGGACTCGCCGATCTCCATCATCTGCGCAAGGTCGGCGTGGGTGCCGCGGCCATCGACCACGCGCTGCAACACGCGCTCCTGCCAGGTACCGCCCTCTCGGCACGGCGTGCACTGGCCACAGCTCTCGGCGGCATAGAAGCGGGTGAGGGTGAGCGCCGCCGTCGGGATGTCGGTGGTGTGGTCCATCACCATGATGGCGCCCGAGCCCAGCATGGAACCCGCCGCGCCCACCAACTTGCCTTCGAAGGGCAGGTCGAGCTGCTCGGGCGTGAACCAGGGCGCCGACCCGCCACCGGGCACGAACGCCTTCAACTCGTTGCCGTCTCGGATGCCCTGGCAGAACTCGTCGCCGTAGAGCAGGTCGCGAAAGGTGGTGGTGCCGTTGACGATCTCGTACACACCGGGCCGGACCACGTGCCCCGACACCGCGACCATGCGGGTGCCCGGGCTGGTGGCAGTACCGATGGCCGTGAAGGCCTGCGCACCGTTGACCAGCAACCACGGCAGGTTGGACAGCGTCTCGACGTTGTTGACGATGGTGGGCTGACCGTAGAGACCGATCGCTGCAGGGAAGAACGGAGGCTTCAGGCGTGGCTCGCCGCGCTTGCCCTCGAGGCTCTCGATGAGCGCCGTCTCCTCACCCACCACGTACGCGCCGGCGCCCCAGTGCAGCACGATGTCGACGCTGAAGTTCGTGCCCAGGATGTTCTTGCCGACGTAGCCGGCGGCGTACGCGTCGTTGAGCGCGACCGCCACTCGTTCGTGAGCCAGCGGCATCTCGCCACGGATGTACAGGAACACCTGCGACAACCCGGCGGCGTACGCAGCGATGAGGCAACCCTCCACCAGTTGGTGCGGATCGCGCTCCATCAGCAGACGGTCCTTGTACGTACCGGGTTCGCTCTCGTCACCGTTGACCACGAGGTAGCGCGGGTACTTGCCGGCGGGCATCAATCCCCACTTCACGCCGGCCGGGAACCCGGCACCACCACGACCCAGCACGGTGGCCCCGCGCACCTCGTCGTGCACCTCGGCCGGCGTGCGACCGAGCGCGGCGCGCAACCCTGCGTAGCCACCGGTGGCGTGGTAGCGCTCGAGCGTGTAGCTGTCCTCGTGCTCGAAGCGCGAGGTGACCACCTTCGGGCGGTCACCGTCGTCGATGTAGCCGGCGGCCCAGGGGTAGCTGCTCACGATGTGGCCTCCGGTGCGAGCATCCAGGCGGGTTCGACGGGCGCGTCTGGCGGTGCGACCCCGGCGGCCTTGTCGGCGGGGATCTGCTGGCGGATCCGGGCAAGCGTGCCGTGCGGCGGGATCTCCCCGTCGAGCCGCCCAGCAGCGAGGTCGTCGATCAGCTGGTCGAAGGCCGCCGTCGTCATCCGATGGCAGTGCCGGTAGTTCACCTGCATGTTCGGCGCCTCGGTGCACGCCGCCTGGCACTCGGCGTGCTCGAGGGTGAACATGCCGTCGGCGGTGGTGCCGCCGGCCCTCACGCCCAG
>CXWK01030320.1_pt2 | contig 17962 bp, 11 predicted proteins | sample 590851 | NCBI WGS metagenome assembly CXWK01 (sample SAMEA3498364, study PRJEB10139) | wastewater metagenome | biome: wastewater treatment plant; material: activated sludge | place: Denmark | collected 2014-08-01 | reverse complement strand
TATCAAGTTTACCATAACCCCATGTATTATTTGGAACTATACCGGTAAATGAATCCATGAAAGCACTGTCCTGAATTGCGTTATAGATTTGTAGCGGTGATGCCCCCGGAAATTTTTGAAGAAGCAATGCAACTGCGCCAGCCGTTAATGGTGTTGCCATACTCGTTCCCTGCATTACATAATAATTTGCACTACCACCAACCACGCCATCATTGTCAACCCAAAATCTGGAAGTTGAGAATAGAACATCTCTATCTCTAATTGAAATTATTGCAGTGCCCGGGGCAGTAATATTTGGTTTTAATAATCCATCTATGCGAGGTCCACGACTTGAGAAAGGAGCAATATCATTTAATGGACCTCCTGTTGTATATATTTGATTACTACCATCGTAAGCCGTCCAGTTTGTGCTTGATGTATAAGCGCCAACTGCAATACAAAAATCTGCTGAAGCCGGCTGACCTATAGTGTAAAATGGATCGGCGATTTGGAATGAAACTCTTGCACCCCATCTATCGTATATGTGAAAAGTTTGGGCAACATTTGAAGGATTTACAACTTTTAAATAAAAAGTTCTGTTACCTGATAATGTATAAAAACCGTAGTTCGAAAATTGAGATTCTGTACCACGAAAACTTTCAATCGTTGGTTCTATTGTTATGCTGGGCAATGGTAGCTGGAACTCGTCATAATAACTAAGTGATAAATTATTTCGTGCGGATCCATCACTCCAAACCAAATTAAAAAACAAGGCGGTATTATTTATTCCTGCACCAATCACGTTGACTTGAATAAAATCAGTTTCACTATTAGCATTTACTGTACCGGAATAATGTCTTCCTCTATTACCATCATTACCTGCGGCCATAAAAACAGGAACACCTTGCGTATATGCCCAATCAACTGTTTGTTCTTCTGCTGATGAACCATCGTGATGTGCATACCATCCGCCATAACTCATTGATATAATATCAGCATCAAAAGTATCTACCGCAGATTGAATGGCGCTTATCATGGCTGCACCGGTTGCATTACTAGTAGCATCGCTGCCAATTTTTAAGAAGACTAAATCTGCATCGGGTGCACTGCCTTTGTAAGAACCGCCGCCATTAATTGTATTTGTTGTAGAAAGAATTCCGCGTCCTAAAACAGATCCGGTAACGTGGGTTCCGTGTCCGCTAACGGTATTTTCAATAATACTATCAATAGATATAGGATAGTTTGAGTAATCGCGTTTTTCAATTGTTAATGGTAAATCAGAGTTTATTGGTTCAGTATCTAAACCTGAGTCAAGAACAGCGACTTTTACTCCTGTACCTGTATAACCTTCATTCCATAAAAGATTTGCTTTAATGGATGTTGTTCCCTGGTTATTATTTGGTTCAAGCAAAGTTTCTGCGGAACCAACTTTGATAACAGAATTTTCACTCAGCAATGTATTTACTTTCTCGATTGGAACTTTTGCAATCATAAATCCGTAAGGATGATTTTGCATTGCGGGAATCCAGCTTTCCGGAAATAATTCCACTCCAATATTTTCAATTCTATTTAGCTTAGTCAGGTCAGGTTTTTCATCAAAATAAATTGTTAAAAGTATGTGGTCTAATTTTTCGTCCTCTATACCTGGATTTAATTGCTTTAAGTATTTTTTTTCTTTTAATTGTTCAAACACCTCACTGCTTGCAATTTTAGATACTAACTCTGATTCGATAATACTCTCAGAAGAAAATGGCACCAAAATCTTTTGCTGAGGAAAAATCTGAAATGAAAAACTTATGATTAAAATCATTGTTGATAAAAAATGCTTCATATATAACCTTCTGTTTATGATTTAATATTTTAACTTTAACTTTTTTTTATTTACAAATTTTATCGAAGTAATATCATCTTCTTAGTTTCAACAAAATCACCGGCCTGCAATCTGTAGAAATAAATTCCACTTGAAAGATCGGAAGCATTGAATGTGATTTCGTAACGGCCTGCTTCTCTGTACTCAGTAATTAATGTTGCTACTTCATTTCCAAGAACATCATAAACCTTTATTGTTTGATGACCGCCAACTGGAGACTGCCAACTGATTTTTGTTGTTGGGTTAAATGGGTTGGGATAATTTTGTGCAAGTTCAAAGTTTTGTGGAATTACAGAGTTTATTTGTTCAACCGAAACCGGATCCAGAGTTATCTGATAATTAATTATCTCGCCATCTGCAAGAAAGCCTTCCAGTACAACACCGCCTGTTCTTCCAGAGTCTTCAACACTAACCATTACATAATAATTTTCGTCTAATCCAGTTAATTCTAAATTAATCGGCTGTTGAACCTCTCCAAATACATAACCTATACCGTCAGCATCACCAAACCAAATACTATTAGGAATTTCAGTTAACACATCTGTGTCTTCGGTGTATCCCAAACGTCTTCCGCTTCCATCAGTAATAACAAGTTCAACAGGATCACTAATAACACTTAAGATTCTATCGTAATCATTAGATGAACCAGTTGATATATTGCTTTGATTAAAAGGGACATCAAGAAGATTTAGAATTATACTTTGAACATCTGGTTGTGATACTATTTCTGTATGATTTCCGGAAATTATTGGAATCAGATTCGCACGATTATCACCGGTAAATTGTCCTGCTGATGAAATTGTCGGGACAGTTCCATCGCCATTATTATCCGATGAAATATCACTATACCAAACAGTACCCGGTAAAACGCTGCTTCTAGTAAAATCAGTAAATCTATGGATAGCATTTATTTCAAAGTCTGATCGCTTTTCAACTAAGTGTGGTGTGCTTTCACCCATTCCATAAATAACTGCCGTAAATGTTGAATCAAGAAACTTACTTGGATCACCATTTTGATTAAAGTCCAATCCATTATTAAGGTCAAGTAAGAGTGAATTTCTTATATCAGGATCGCTATTTACATTAGTGTAATTTTGAACTCCGTTTTCATCTGAATCAAGAAAATCATAAGTGGCTAACAAATAACGAATTGTTGGAACATATTTTTGGATAAACAAAATTGAATCCGGCTGATTATTAGTCCCCATTATGGATTGAAGATCAATACTATAATCCGGGCCTTGAATTGTAACACCTTGTTTAACTTTTTGATAAGCACGATTGATCATTTTTGAAAGAACAAATCTGTACGCCGGGTCTGCAATCCAGTTATCGTTTAAAGGATTCCAGGGTTTGGATGCCCCGCGATTAGGAACACCAATCATCACAAGATTTCTAACTTTGGGTAATCTATAATTGTTTGTATTATCATAAACTCCGCCATATGCATCACTTTGAATATATGTTCTTGCAACAAGTCCGCCAGTGCTGTGTGAAATAATATCTATTGAATCCAGTTCTTCGTTATTATGATTTAGTCTCCATACTTCGCAAGCTTGCATTAAAAACCAGCCTAAGTAATCAACTCCAAACTTGAACTGTCGGCTTGTAATAGATTCTGCAGTAATTCCATCTATGTGCCCATCAAAATTATTATCGACTGGTCCGGGCATTACGCGCCAATCATAATTAACAACGAACAAATCTTCATCTAATCTGTATCCAACATTTTGAAAAGTTTTAATTATGTCATCATAAACTTTTGCTAAAGGATCAATTTGTAGTAACTCAGGAACAATTCCTCTTTCAGTTAACCAAAACTGATCGGTACCTGAATATTTTGAATATGTGCCGGCAATACCCGGGACAATAAAAACCGGCTTACGAAGTCTTGGCGGCTCCAGAATAAAACCACGCCGACCATTGGCTGTATTTATTGTCCCTACTATTGCTCCAAAATTATTTATGTCTTCTGCATACTCTGCAGTTCCTGAAATTCCTTGAACATAATCATTTATATTTTTTATAACGTAAGAACCTGTATTATCCTTGTACCATAGAACTGCTACTGGCGGTTCTCCAGAATTACTAACATGACCAACGATGAGGCCAGAATCATTAATGGCAGTTGGATTTGTTATTTGATAGCCGCCTAATTCGGGCAGTTGAATTATTCCCGATGCTTCTGACCAGAGCAATGGTTGAGATGAGAAAATTCCAAAGCCAACTACTTCCCTCTTATTGTTTATTGATGATGCTCGCCATTCTGTAACCGGCAATTGAACAGTTGTTCCATTACTATACTTAACAAAGGAATTTCCATTGCTAGAATAGACAACATCACCCGAGTCATTTATAGCAAAGGCTTCAGCATTTGGAGCAATTTCTATAAGATTACTATTAACCCACATAACAGCGTTACCTGAAGAAAAACCAACTACTTTATTGGAATCGTTAGAATCCCAGGCATAACTATTGCCAAATCCAGAACCCACAGGTAAAATAGATACAGAATTATTATTTGAAATTACAATTCCTCTGTCTCCAGATACGCTAAATCTATTTGCTGTTATAGTTCCAAAACTATTTATTGAGGTAGGGTCCACACTAGTACCTCCAGGACTTGTGTAAGTAATAGAATACCCAGTCGATTTTTTCCAACGTAAAACATAATACTGATTAAAATTTAGATCTCCATTTGCTGCAACCTCATTAAAATCATTAATCGCAAAGAAACGCACGTCCGAAACTAACGGTGAGACAGGCGGATCTACTTGATTAAAAGTATATTCAGGCTGTGCAAGCATTAATGTTGTGAACAGAAATAAGATTACAGAAATCAGCTTCATATTGGCTCTCCTAATTACAAAAGTTTGTTCAATTAAAAAGATTAGTTACAATCATTACAAAAGAAACAATGATTAAAACAGAAACTACAATTATTGCTACTGTCATCTTTTTAATCTGTGATTTTATTTGTTCGTTATTGTCAGTCATTTGCGCTGATAGACTTTTAATATTGTTTCTGTCTTTGTGTGCAAAAGTATTTTAACAGCTAAGCCCTTGCGCTTGATTTTGTAACATTCTCTTGCTGTTTTGTAACATAATTTTTGATTTTGAATTGAAATGAAAGGAACTTAAGCAGTGATGGATGATTGGAATTACGGAATCAATTCCCTGCAAATTTTAATCAATCCAAGTGTAGGCGGCTGTCTTAAAAGTTCGGTTGCAAGTCTCATACCCTTGAAAACGTGAGTCCAAAACCTAAAGAATTAGATAGATTCCCACTTTCGTGGGAATGACAAACGAGAAAATGAGGAGCGGATGGAATCCGCACCCTACATTAGATTTTTGACATATTTAAATATTCTGTGGGTGTGCAATTAAATTGTTTGGAAAAAGCACGGGAAAATTGGGATGGGCTGTTGTATCCAACCGCAAAAGCTATTTGTGTAACAGATAGCCGGTTTTCTTTTAACATTTGAGCCGCTTTCTTTAGCCTGAAAGATCTTACGAAATCACCGGGAGTTTGTCCGGTAATCGCCTGCAATTTTCTGTGAAGCTGCATTCTGCTTAAAAACATTTCTTTTGCAAATGCTTCAGTATCAAAATTTACATTATCAAGATTTTTTTCAGCAAGGGAAAAAGCCTTTTGTAAAAATTCTTCGTCCAGCGGATTTGCTGTAACTGTTTCTGGTTTTTTGTATTCCTCTTTGCTGAATTTTTCTCTAAGAAGTCTTCTCTGCTCAAGAAGGTTTTTTACTCTTACAAATAATTCCTTTGAGTTAAATGGCTTCGTAAGATAATCATCTGCGCCGATTTCAAGTCCTTCTATTTTACTTTCACCGGAGGCTTTTGCTGTAAGCATAATTACCGGAATGTGGCTTGTAAGCCAGTCTGTTTTTATTCTTCTGCAGAATTCCATTCCATCCATTTCAGGCATCATTACATCACTAATAATTAAATCCGGAATTTTTTCTTGCGCAACAGTAATCCCTTCTTTCCCATTAACAGCTTCGTAAAGATGGTATTCATTGCTTAAAAGATCATTAAGATATAAACGAACATCTTTGGAATCTTCAACAATAAGTATTGATGGTTTAGTGATACCCAATATTTCTTCTGATAGTTTTTCGGAATTATCTTCTTTGTTTGATTCAGAAATATTTTTTGGTTTCTCAACATCAATCCTTAAATCTGATCTTACTTTTTGATCTTCATCCAGGTAATCATCGTGTAAAGGAATATGTATTGTAAACTCAGTGCCTTTATCAATTTCACTTGCAACTGTAATGTTCCATTTATGCAAATCAATTAATTCCTTAACAAGAGCTAACCCAATTCCTGATCCGCCAAACGATCTTTGATTTGAATCATCAACCTGGTAAAAACGATCAAATATTTTATCAAGTTTTGCCTTTGGAATTCCAATTCCTGTATCTGAAACTTTTATTTCCGCATACTCATTTTCATCGATAGAAATTTTATTAACATTAACAGAAATGCTTCCACTAACTGGTGTAAACTTAAAAGCATTAGAAAGAAGATTGTAAATTATTTTTTCGAGTTTGTCCTTATCTATCCAGGCAGGTAATAAATCATATTTGCTGTTAGAAGTAAGTTTAATTTTTTTATCATCAGCAAGAGATTCAAAAGATGAAAGTAATCCGCGTAATACAGAAATTAAATTTTCTTTAGCAGCTTTAACTGGAATTGAAGCTGATTCCAGCTGGGTTAACTCTAGCAATTGATCGATTAACGATTGAAGATTTTCAGTATTTCGTTGAATCATTTTGTAACGATCAATATTTTTTTCATTTGATTCATCATTCATCAATTGTTCCAGAGGTCCTTTAATTAACATCAATGGTGTGCGAAACTCGTGCGATAGATTTGCAAAAAACCTGGATTTTGTTTCATCAAGTTCTTTTTGTTTAATCGCTTCATATTCCTGCATTCTTAAAATATTTTTTAATCGTGTTCTGTTGAGTTCGAACCTTCTAATAGTATATAAGCCGGCAATAATTACTAAAACGTATAAGGCATAAGCCCATCCTGTAGCCCACCATGGCGAATTAATTATTACAGCAAGTTCTGTTGCATTCTCATTCCAAATTCCATCTGCATTGGTAGCTTTAACTTTAAATTTATATGTACCAGAACTAAGGTTAGTGTATGTAACAAATCTTCTAGATCCGCTTTCAATCCAGTCTTCATCAAATCCTTCCATCATATACGCATATTGAATTGATTTCGGTGAATTATAATCCAGCGCAGCAAACTCAAAAGAAAAAACGTTTTGATTGTATGAAAGTATAACTTCTTTTGCTAAGCTGATATTTTTTGTTAACGAGGATTTTTCTCCGGCACTTATAGACTGATTAAATATTTGGAAGTCAGTAAGAACCAATGGAGGGAAATAGGAAGAAGGTATAATTTGTTTTGGATCAAAATAATTTAAACCTGATGAGCTTCCGAAAAGCAATAAACCGTTTTGAGTTTTGAAAGCAGATGCTGTATTGAAGTTCGATCCGATTATACCATCAGACTTTGTAAAATTTGTAAATTTATTTTTTGCAACTTCAAAAAGTGAAATACCGGAATTAGTACCAAGCCATAGATTGCCTTCTTCATCTTCAAGAATTCCGTTTATTGAATTATCTGCCAATCCATCTTTTATTGAATATTTAATTATCTCAACATTAAATCGGGATTTTTCGGATACATTTGCGGAGTTGTTAATAACAAATTTATTTAAACCTTTATTTGTTCCTATCCACAAAATAGTTTGATTAGACTTAGTCTTGTTTTTGCCTGCTTTAGATTCAATAATAGAATAAATACTATTGCCGCTTATACTATTTGGTTGATTTTCATCAGCAAGCCATTTTATAAATTCACTATTCGCTTCATGAACAAGTAAATTAAGACCACCTCCATTTGTTCCTATCCACATTCTTTTCTTACTATCCTGATAAACTACCCAAACATCATTATGGCTTATTCCAGATTCACTGTTTCTTGCAGTGCTTTGCCAGAGCTTAAAACCCTGAGTTACATTAGTAATTTTTGCAAGTCCCAATCCCCAAAATCCAATCCATAAATTATTCTTATCATCATTGAGCACAGACTTGTTAAAAAGAACAGATTGTGTTTGTAATCTTCTGTCGGTGAACTGCCATTTTTTTATCGAATTATTTTTAACATCAAGAAAAATTAAACCACTGCCGTATGTACCAATCCACAAATCATCTGCTTTAGTTGAAGTTAGCGACCAGATATGAAAGTCTTTAAGTCCGGGATATTCTTTGATAATTATTTTACCACTTACATTAACAGATTGATACAACCCATTGTCTGTTCCAAACCAAATTATTCCGTTAGAAGTTTGGGATATAGCAGTAATATTTTTGTCCTTAAGCTGATTATAATCCAGCACACCATATTTATTCGAATGCACATTATTAAATTTTGTACTTTTAGTAGAGAAGTAGCTTAAACCATTTTCAGTAGCAATCCATGTTACACCAGAACGGTCTTTAAGAATTTTATTTATTTGATTACTAATTAAATGGTCAGAACTATTCTTCTGAGATAAATATCTGGAGGTTTGTCTGGTGTTTTGATTAATTCTTATAAGCCCTGCGTATGAATCAATCCATAATAATTTTTCTTCATCATTTATTTCTTCAATTACATTACCTGCAGACGTGCCAAATTGTATGTTTTGTGGATTTGAAATCGGTATACGTGAAAAACTGTTCAAATCAGATCGGTAACTTGTTAACCCATCTGCAGTTCCAATCCAGATAAGATTCTGATCATTTTTTGATTTTGATAAGGACCAAATCAGATTGTTACTAAGTGTATTGGGATTTTTACTATCATAAAAATATTTAATAAAATTACTTTTAGACTTTTGATAATTAAATTTATTAAGCCCTATATACGTGCTGATTAATAAATCTCCGGCCGCATCTTCAACAATTGAAGTGATATAATTATTTGATAACGATGACTTATTTAAAGGATCATTTCGCCAGTTTTCAATTTTTTCAGTTACAGGATCGAAACGATATAAGCCGCTTTTATAAGTTCCTATCCAAATTGCTCCATGACTATCTTCATATATTGACTTAATACTGTTTTCTTTAACAAACTCGGATTTTATTTTCCAGGAAGTAAATCTATCAGTATTAGGGTCATAACGATTTAACTCTCCACTTTTTGTTCCTATCCAAATAAATCCTGCTCTGTCTTCAAACAAAGTCCAAATACTATTATTTGATATGGAAGTGGAGTCGTTTGATTTGTGACGGTAAACTTTAAAACTGTATCCATCAAATCGATTTAATCCATCGTCTGTAGCTAACCATAGAAAACCGGTCCTATCCTGAATAATATCGTATATTTTATTGTTGGATAAACCATCATCAGTTGTAAGATGTTTAAAGGGAATATTCTGAGCGAATAAGTCAGCAGAATAGAACAAAAAAAATACTATTAAGTAATATTTTAAATGAATAATTAAATATCTAATAAACATAGAGTAAATGTTAAATGTAAATTTTAAATCGGCTTGGTTTGAAAGTGAACGTGTAAATATAGAAGAGTTTGGATAAACTAAAAAACCCCAGAGTTTATCTGAGGTTTTTGGCTCCGCAAACAATGCAGATGTGCGTACACATATATCCATCATTTTGCCCTTTATTTACAAAAATACAGGATTAAGAGGCAAAGGTTTGTATCTAAATACTCAAAAGTTCGGTCAATATTTACACCTATCCCAAGATTCTATAGCCAGGTTAACATTAAAGTTTAATGATGAAAAATTTAGGTTGAGGACAAAAAAAGATCGTGAGTTCAAAAAGTTAAATCGAATTGATTTAGCCAGGGAATATCAGAAAAAGATTGAAGATGGACTGTACAAAAACAAAGCTGAACTTGCAAGATCGTTGGGTGTGAGTAGAGCCTGGATAACCAAAGTGATGAAATCGATATAAGTATAAATTGAGACTACTTCTTTTTTTTCTTTTTAGATTTTTCCGATTGCTTGTTGTTGCTCTTAGTATTTTTTGCTTCATCCTTTTCAGCCAATATTTTCCTAATTGGAATAGCAATAAGTTTTGCAAATTCTTGTCGAACTTGTTCTGAAGTCATATCACGATAAAGAGCGTTTTTAATTTGTAATATCCTATAACTAACCTTCGTCTCCTCTTTTTCCTTAGCAGTATACTTTTTTCTATAATCTATTCTTCTTAATAAGTCTTCCATCTCATCAACAGATTTATGGTGTGATGGGAACTTAAATTTATGAAAATCAATTACAGGTGTAATAGTTTTCTTAAACTCATCTAAATCTTTTTTGGAAAATTCATCTATGTTAGTTTTAAAAAACTCTGATATCGAATTGCAGAAAAACTCGAAGATCTTTTTAATCGATGGATCAATTGACCTGGCTTTATTTGAATAAATTGCCGCTTGATCAAATTCTTTCTCTTCAAAATAATATTCAGATATCTTTTCTCACTCTAAGGATGAATATTTTTCTGATATTCTAAAGGCTCGATAATTTTATGAAAATCCTTGATATCACACCAAAGATGGACACTATTTACAAATTCTGATGTATCAATAGATGTTCGTTAAATAAACGACTCTCTTGTGATAAAATTGAAAGAGTATGTAAAAAGTAAAAGCAGAGAAATAATGTAAATTTCATTATAGCATACTAATTAATAGTTAATACAAGTTAAAAACAATATTGGTTGCAGTATCAACAAATGATATACATTTAATAATATAATTTTTTGGTATTGGTACTTGAAATTAAAAATACTTCAGTTATATAAAATCTAATATTTATAAAACTTATAAATATTAAATAGTCCATTTTATTTGAGATAGATAACCAATGAATAATATTATCAATATTAAATTGGACTTGAAACAATTTTATTTCTGCGTCTATTGAAAACCTTTTCAAGATCAGATTCATTTTTGGCAAAACCCAATCTTTGGTGATTTATGACATTCGAAAGAACATTTAAATGTTCAATTGCTGAAAATTCCCATTTAAACATTTTAGCTCTATCTACAGATCTGCAAATCATTTCATTCAATAATATTTTATCTGACAATACTTTTTCTAGCGCAGTTGCAATTTCTATTGTATTATTTGGATCAATATAAATCGCGGCTTCACCACAAATTTCAGGTAAACTCGAGGTTTTAGAAACTACCACAGGACATCCGCAAGCCATTGCTTCAATTGGCGGTAATCCAAATCCTTCATACAGAGAGGGGAAAACAAACGCAGATGCTTTACTTAATAGTTCAGTTTTTTCTTCTTCGCTAATGTTTTGCTTAAATATTATTTTGGAAATAACTTCTTCAGTTAGATTTGCTCGTGAGATTTCTTTTTTAAATTGTTTTTCATCATCCCCAATAAAAATGATTTTGTGTGGATATGATTTGCTAATAATTTTAAATGCTTTAAGTAATCCGGAAATATTTTTCATTTCACAGATTCTGCCTACATACATTATATAATTTTCTTTTACAAGTTGTGGAATTTTAATTTTCTTATTGCTGTTATCGGAGCCATTATGGATAACTTTTATTTGCTCACCGTTTAGCTTAAACATACTTTGCAGAAGTTCTTTTGAATGGTTAGAAGGCGTTAAAATGTATTTAGCTCTTTTTAATCCAAATCCGATCAAATATTTATAATAGTAATATTGTTTTTTATGAAGGTGTTTAAACAAAAGCGGAATTACATCGTGAATTGTGATAATCTGATTTTTATTAAATAAATTTATTTCAAGTTGGCTTGTATTAAACTGCAATGTATTTCTATGTTTTAATGCGATCCAACTTGAATATAACAATCTCAATAAATGGCCTTTAAATTTATAGTCCGGGGATATTTTTTCTGAAACCCACTTAATTGAAAAATTATTTGGAAACTCCAACTCATCAATAATTATTTTTGCAGTTTTATTTACATAAACAATAAATTGTAATGTGGTTTTAATTTTTGAGAATTCTTTTAACAGATTAAATGAATAAACACCTATCCCCTGATATTTATAACCGATATTTGTGGCATTTATTACAACCGTATTTTGTGTTAAAATTTTTTTCATAGTTTTTACTGTGCTTTTAGTAAAATTAAATTTGATTCTGCTTCTCGATATGATTGGGCGACTTCATCAGCATTGCCATCCATTTTTATTTTTCCTTTCTCAAGCCAAATAAGGCGATTACAATGAGTAAGTAAAAAATCTAAATCGTGAGTAACAAATACTGTAGTAATACCACTATCAATTAATTTTTGCATTCGCGCATTACATTTCTTCATAAAAAATTCATCACCTACACCGAATACTTCATCGATAATTAAAACTTCAGGGTTAATATCTGTAGCAATCGAGAAAGCCAATCTCGCATACATTCCTGAGGAATAATTTTTCACTGGCTCATCAATGAAGGAACCTAATTCTGAAAAATTTATAATTGATTCTATCTTATCATCAATTTCTTGTTTAGTGTATCCCATTAAATATCCAGCTATAAAACAATTTTCCCTTCCGGATAAATCGCCTTGAAATCCAATTCCCAATTCAAGAAGTGGAACGATATGTTTCCCTTCATTTCGTCTTACTTCACCTTCAGAAGGTATAATTACTTTTGTTAAAGTTCGTAGAAGCGTTGATTTTCCAGCACCATTTCTTCCTATAATCCCAATATTTTCACCTTCATAGATTATTAGATTAATTTCACTAAGCGCAATAGTTTTTTCTTTTGGCTCCGGATTTAACCTTGCACCTAAAGCTTCTCGCAAACTTTTTCTACCAACGGCACGTTTTTCAAATTGAACATTAATGTTCTTGAGTTCGAATATTATTTTTTTCTTGTTCATTTTATAAATAGAAATAAAATTTTGATTTATTAACGTTGATTAAGTAAACTCCGATAATTAAGGATAAGAGTGCAAATGAAAATGACACAACCCAATCCGCTGATGTAGGCCACATTGCATTGTAAACCGGTTTTTGAAAAAGTGCAGCCAGATAAGTAAATGGATGAAGAGCCATAATCTGTGCCTGAATTGAACCTGATTCGAAAACTTCTTGCTTAAACAAAATTGGAGATGTAAAGAATGCAAGTGTTAGTGCAAGCTGAATAAATGGTTTTATATCCCTAAAGAATGTAAATAGAACTGCGAATATCATTCCTAATCCCATTCCGAAAATAGCCCAGGGAATTATTGCCAGAGGGAGAATGATCAAATGTATTGTCCATTCTGTTTTAAGAAAAGCAAAAATTAAAAAAGCAACAACAATGCTAAATAAAAATTCAAAGCTTGCTGTAAGCCAGCGATTTAATGGAAAAGCAAATTGTGACACATACATTTTTTTATGCAGCCACTCCCCCTGCACAATTGAATCAGTCATCGTATTAACAACTTTTTCAAAATATCTCCAGGGAACTAAAGCACTAAATAGAAAAACCGCATAATCTCTAATATCCATTTTATTGATTACTGAAAAGACAAGACTAAGAATTATTAAATACAATGCTGGTTCTAAAAAATTCCAAAGGAAACCAAGAAAAGTATAACGATACTTTAGTTTTATTTGACTAATGGAATAAAACCAGGTAAAGCGAATTGAGCGAGCATCTAAGTTTTCGAACACAAACATCAGAATAACACTCCTTCCAATTTTCTACTTTCACCTAGATTTTCAGTAATTGTTTCGTTATGAGTTAATGAGTTTATTTTTATAGAAATATCTGAACAAACGCAATTACCCAAAATTATTTTGCCGAGAAAAGCATAGTTACAATCATCAGCAATTTCAAGTGAAATCACTTCTTGAATAATAAATCCTGTTATCACAAAAATGTTTTTTTCATAAACAGATTCGACTATTGTTGAATTAAGTGTTTCGTATTTATGAATTCTCAATTGAATTTTATTTGCTTCATTGAGTGATGAACTATTTATTTTAAAAGTGATTTTAACCGTTCGAGATCCTTTTCCAAGCCAAAAATAATCACTATGAAAAAGTGTTTTATCCTCTATATTTATATTTGAAGCAGAATTAAAAAAATCAGAATGATCTAAAAAGAATCTTGAAACTCCGTTTGGGAGCATTGAGAACGGTGAAATAGATAATTCTTTTTTACTTAAAAGTATTTCATAATCTTTTAAAGATTTAGTTAAAAATGATTTACTTTTATCATATCCTAAAAACTCAATTTGCTTTTCTGATTTGAATTTTGATTTTCTAAGTACAAACAGAACTGAAGTAAAAGGCACTTTACCCCTCAACAATATTATATGCTGAAAATTTTGGAAAAGAGATTCACCTATATTGTTTATACTATTAAACATCAGGTTCTTTAAGTTTGAAGGATACGGTTTGTTTATAAAATGTTCATCCAATTTTGCATCAACATTAAATTCCTGATTAAGCTTACTCTCACTTATCAATTTTGTAAGATAATCTTTGGCGAAAATATAATTATGTGGATCTTTAATTGTTTCTTCATCAAATTGAAGTTCAGTGGTAAAAACATAAACTCCATCTTCCTTAAGAACACGGTACACTTCATTTAAGTGTTGAGCGAAATCTTCGTAATCACCAATATGTTCAAATGCACAAGATGAATAACAAAAATCAAATGTGTTATCTTCAAATTCAAGAAACCGCATATCCATCCGCAATGCTTCAATTTTATCATCATCAACCGGGAATGGTTTACTGGCTTTTATATATTCATTCGGATCATTTGTCCTTGCACAATCCCAATCAGTTGAATCATCATATAAATCAGTAACAACAAGTTTGTTAATATGGTTAGCGATTGAATAAAGCACTCTTTCATTTCCACCACCAAGCGACAATCCAATTTTATCAGCTTTTAGAAATCCAAGTTTTCTCAATGATAAAAATATTTGTGCAAATTCCCACTGTTTGCGATGAAATCTAGCTGGTTCACGCAATTCATTTTTTACTACTTCGGCAAATTCTTCATCAAACCAATCAGCTGCATCACAAATTTTACTTAATGTTTTCATTTATTAAATCTTTCGTTTTTTAGGATAATTTCTAACTCACTTACAATTTTATTTATAGGAATATTTCCCAAGCAAACACTTTGTCTCATCCCAGTAAGCTTACAAGGAATTGATTCGTTTCTCCAACATGGTAGGCATCCAAATAAATCTTTTGAATTTATATATTTACAATTAGGGTAGTGCATTGTTCTTATTTTCCCATCAATTGGTCCGAACAAAGCAATTGTTGGGATATTAAACGCCGCAGCAAAATGTATGAAAGATGAATCAGGTGCTACAATTACATCACATTTAGATGCGATAGCAAAAGCTTTTCTTATTGGCATTGACTGAACTTTAATTACGTTTTCAAAATTAAAACCAGTTATAGGTTCACTATCAAAAACCAAAACCTTATGATTCTCAGATATTTTTTTAACTAATTGCTCCATCATTGGAAAATCTCTGTAGGTTTCATCAGAATGCAACTGAATACCAATTACAGATTTATTTTCTAACTGCATGTTTTTAAAAAACTCGTTACCAAAATTATTTTCCTCCTCAGATAAAAAATATCTTGGAGTTTTATCCATATTCAAATATCTGAAATGTCTTAGTCCAACTGCGTTAGCAAATATTCTGATTCTACTTTTTCTAACTCTTGGTGAATTTCTACTCTCAACTCTTGCTGCAGGACAATCGGTAAAATTATACCATTTATTGTAAGTTATGTGAGAGAAGAATTCTTCTTCAATATTGATAAGTTTAACATCGTTATTTCCTTCAAATATAGAAAAGTATCTTTTAGGAATTGCGAGATGAATTTCATGTTTAGGATATCTTTTTTTTAATGCATGAAATGCCGGAGTCATCATCAACAAATCACCTATTCCACCCATTGCGCGCGTAATTAATATTTTCTTTGTCTTATCCGGCAGAATTGGATTTTTGCTTGAATTATTAATAGCCAATGATAATTTGGTTTTATTGTTTAAATCAGAAAAAGTTTGAATTGATTCGCCACCACGCGCATAGTTTAATACATATATGATTCCTAAAAATATTTTATCTACTAAACGAGAAATAGCTCCAAGTTTTATCTTATAAAAATTTGGTCGTCTGAAGTAAATCCAATGAATTGCAAAAAGAAATTTATTGTAAATAGTTATTTCATCGCTAAACAATGCAAGCAATGATCTTTTATAAGTAAATCTTATCTGATCATAAAATCTTCTTCTATCATCTGCATTGGTATAAAAATATCTTAAACCAAGAAAAAGAATTTTTTTGTATTGCAGAATGTTCCCGGATTTTAATGTAGTTTGACTTAGTTTAAAGAGAAGATCAGCGATTTTACTTTTATCGCTAACTAGATAAGGATGCTCTACCATTTTACTAAAAAGCTCCAGTGCTTTAGACATCTCTCCATTTAAATTGTAAATAAATGCAATTCTAAAGTTTGTCATCATCATTAGCTCAGGATATTTGTCTACACCATGATTTAAAAGGTAATTCAGATAATGAAGAGCTTTTTCATATTCAGATAATTTTGTTAGCTCATCCGAAGCAAATAAAATCGAATTAAAAAACTCTTTGGGAAATGAGGAACTACTGCTACAATGTTCAGCAAACAAATCCAGGGTTTCGGTTAGAAATATTAACTCTTGAGCAACTAAATCTTCATTGTGAAGACTTTTTAGAAAGTTGATTTTAAATATGGACCCGTTTATAACTTCACTAAAAATATACTTATCAGAATAATCAAATCGATTTTCGATTTTTATTTTCCTGTATATAGAATAAACTGATTCATTTTCTCCATTAAACGCCATAAATTTTAGCTTTTCTGGTGTTATAATTTCCGGATCGTTTATTATTGAAATATGTTTTGCTTGTTCTTCCATTATTTATAATTATTAAGTTATGTGTTATAACTCGCTCTCATAACACTAGTGAATTCACTAAGAGAAAAGTGACAATATTGGTTTAGTTACTTAATAATTCAATCTAATGTGAGAATACACTGAACAAATATTCATAATTCAAAAGTGAGTTTTCAGATTGGCATAAAATAGGTTTGAAGTTGGGCAGTTTGAATGAGCATACTAATTTAAGTGAGTCAAATGTACAATGGATTTATTTTTATAATATTCGTAAGGGTAGCTTTAGAGGGACAATAAAATATTTTTTTTAATAACAATTTATTTGCATTTCATCTGCTGATTAAAATCGCAGAGGTTTAACTAATACGTTTGCACAAAACAGTAGAAAGACATTTTCATAATTGATTTTATATGTAGAAAATATAATCGCCTTGGTTAGGCCGATGGCAAAAGAGTTTATTTTACATTATTACTATATTCCAATTATCAGTCAGACGACTAGCAATAATAAATGTTTGGAATATATATTTTGAATTATACCTTTCTAATTGTTTAACTTAAACAATATCATGCTTGCTTCTTAAATCAGGGGCCTGTTCTGTTATTGGATAGACACATATAAAATTTGTAATTCCATTAGATAATATCTTAATTACTTTGGTAATTTATTTTTTTGGCTTTCATAATGCAAAGCTACACGCTCACAATTTAGGTGAACTATATAATCAATCTTAAATACTAATTCGAATTCCGCAAATTTATTTTTACTGTGTAAATTTGTGCAGTTCCAGTTCTATCCGTTGAAAACAAAACATATTTGCCGTTTGGACTAAACCTTGGATGCGGATGTGAATTCTGTCCTTCCATAGTTGAATTGTGATTAAATAGAATTTCAGTTTTTTCTATTTTATCATCACCTCTAGTGAACAAAACCATTAAAGTTCCTTCATTACCATAAGTGTCAACAATCCAATGCTTATTGTCTTTAAAAAGATTTTGATGACCTGGTGATACTTGTTCATAATAAATCTTGTCCATTTTCCCATCGATTGACTGCAAGCCTAAGAAATGTTTTCCGGTCTGAGTGCCTATCCGGTATTTTGAAACATAAGCAATATACTTTCCATCAACCGTCCACGTCTCGTGCGTGCGTTGAGTTCC
>CXWK01012786.1_pt2 | contig 17975 bp, 11 predicted proteins | sample 590851 | NCBI WGS metagenome assembly CXWK01 (sample SAMEA3498364, study PRJEB10139) | wastewater metagenome | biome: wastewater treatment plant; material: activated sludge | place: Denmark | collected 2014-08-01 | reverse complement strand
ACGAACTACTAAAGCTGCCCGGCGTCGGCCGCTACACCGCCGGGGCCGTGGCCTCCATCGCCTATGGCGTGCGCGCGCCGGTGCTCGACGGTAACGTCATCCGCGTCCTCAGCCGGGTGTTCGACGTGGCCGATGACGTGACGCAGACGGCCACGCGCCATCGCCTGTGGCAGTTGGCCGATGACCTCGTGCCGGCAGCGCGGCCGGGCGACTTCAATCAGGCGCTGATGGAGTTGGGGCAACTCATCTGCGTGCCCCAGGCCCCGCGCTGCCTCATCTGCCCTCTGGCGGCCGTCTGCCTGGCCCGGCAGCGGGGGACGCAACTGGAGCGGCCGGTGCGCCCGGCGCGTAAACAGACGCCGCACTTCGACGTGGTGGCCGGGGTTATCTGGCGCGAGGGCGAGCCGTCGGCCGGAGGGCAGTTCCTGATCGCCCAACGCCCGCACGCGGGGCTGCTGGGGGGATTATGGGAGTTTCCGGGCGGCAAGCTGGAACCGGGCGAGACGCACACCGCCGCGCTGCGCCGGGAGATCGGCGAGGAGTTGGCGATGGAGATAGCGCCGGGCGACTTTCTGGTGGCAGTGGCCCACGCCTATACCCACTTTCGCATCACTCTCCACGCTCTGCACGCCCTCTACGTATCCGGCGAGCCGCAACACCTGGGCGTGGCCGACCACGCCTGGGTGACGCTGGACGAGGTGGAGCGGTATGCGTTTGCGGTGACGGATCGGAAGATTATTGCCGCGTTGCGGCAACTGCTACAGGCCGGTTCAGGCGTCGAAGCCGAATAGGGATTGGCGATAGCGCTCTCGCTGCTCGGGTGAAAGAATCTCGAAGAGGGCCATGCGCACCGACGGCAGGCTCTCTTGCCACAGCCACGATGGGCGAAGGCGGAAACCGGGCAACACAGCCGACTCCACCCACTCATCGTTGTCTGTGCCGACTAACGCATACCGTCTCTCTTCATCGAGCCGATAAAAATCGGCGCGATTACGGCCCGGGCGCGAATCAATTACCCAGTACTCCGGCACGCCCGCGTCCTGGTACTCGCTGTACTTCTCCTGCCGGTCACGCCGGACGCTGTCCCCGGAGACGATCTCCACAACCAGATCAGCCGGGCCGTCGAGTCGCTCACGACTCAGACGGTCGAGGTTCTCATGCTTGATTACCAGGATGTCGGGTTGACGCGCCGATTTCTGTGCCGGCAAACGCATCTCGAAAGGGGCAATAAACACAACGCCCAGCGCCTCGAACTCGGCGTACTCCGCCAGCAGACGATTGAGGAAGTTCAATAGGGTTTGGTGGATGTCAAAGGGCGGCATGTGAACGATAACCTCTCCGTCTACCCACTCGGCGTGGGTATCTTCATCGGCCCAGGCATAATACTCCTCGTAGCTCATTCGCAAACGAGGCGGGGCGTGGCCCGTCACTATCTGAATGTCACCAGTTGTCATCGAATACTCCTACCGGTCAGTGCCGGGCGATCATCGTTCGCTAACAGTATACCATAGCCAGGAAGCGCGATTCGGGAGAATCGCCACGGTTCTCCAATCGCGCTACGCGGCTAATCCACCTGTTTTCGTCGCTGGACGAGTATCGTCATCGCCCCCCAGAAGAGGGCCATGCCCAGCAGCGCCAGCCAGGTGGCCATCAGGTGGCGCTCGCTGTTGATGTAGTCGAGACTGAGCTTGTCGCCCAGGGGGGCCGGCACGCAGTCAATGCGCGTCGTCGGCTCGGTCGTACCCAGTTGGGCGTTGGCCGGCACCCAGGATGCCGAGCAGGCGACGCTCTTGTCCTCATCCAGCCCCGGCAGGTCGGCCGAGGAGCCGAGGGCGTCCATCGTCCAGTGGGAGATGACCATCTTCGAGGCGATCTTGGCCCCCGTGCTGTCGCCCAGCGGGAAGAGCGTGCCGGAGAGAATGATCTGCACGAACAACTGGACGAGGATGATGTAGAGCACCACGTCGGGCGAGGGCACAATGGCCGAGATGAACAGGCCGAACATGATGCTGGCGAAGACGGCCAGCAGCAGCGTGGCGAACAGCTCGAACCCGCCTGACGGGAAGATGTCGAAGATGGGATCGTAGCCCATGTCCACCTTCAACCCCAGGATGAGCAGCACGCTGGCCACCTGGATGATGGCGAACAGTCCCAGCACGACCGCCTTGGCGATGACGTAGGACCAGACGCGCAAGTTTACCGCCCGCTCGCGGCGGAAGATGGCCCGCTCCTTGACAATCTCATACGACGCGCCGAACGTGCCCGCTTGCGTCAGGGCCAGGCCGAACATCACGATGAGCTGCTGCGCCGTGGAGGCGGGCAGATAGTCCTCGCTGATGTCGTTGACGCGATCCTCGGTCAGTTCGCCGTCGGCCTCCAGTTGGGCGATCTGATCCTCAATGTCGCGCGTCAGGTCGGCGGCGATCTCATCGCGTGTCTGCGGCCGGCCGACGATGTCGTACTGGCCGCTGACCATCATAAACAGCAAGGCGATGATGGGCATCATCAGCAGCAGGATAAACAGGGTGCGCTTGTCGTTGCGGATGAGGTCAACCTGGCGGCGGGCCAGGATAGGGATCTGGCGCAGTCCGGAGTCGCGCCCGCGCGGCGGCCGCCGGTCGCCCGGCGACACCGCGCCATAGGCCCCCAGCATGAGCTGTTGCTGGCGGCTGGCGACGTACTTCTGGAACTCCGGCGATTGCCGGTAGTGCTCCGCCCACAGCACGCCCGACTCCAGGCGCGCGCCGCGGCCGTCCTTGCCCGGCGGCGCGCCGGCCTGCCGGGCCTGCACCGCCGGGTAGACGGCCTGCAAGTTGGCCGGCGCGGGCTTGCCTTCGGCCGGGTTCACTTCCTGGGTCAGCTTCAGGTAGATGTCGGCGAAGTCCTGAGCCTGGAAGTACTGGATCGCCTCACCGGGCGGGCCGTAGTAGGACAGGTAGCCCTGGCTAAGGAAAGCCACGTGATCGCACTGCTCGATGTTGGCCGTGGCGTGGGTCACCAGTACAACCGTCTTGCCCCGGTCGGCCAGCCGGTTCAGGTCGTACATCATCTTCTTCTCCAGCCCGGGATCAAGGCCGGAGGTCGGCTCATCGAGGAAGAGCAGGTCGGGCTGGGCCAATAGCTCCACGGCGATGCTGACGCGCTTGCGCTGGCCGCCGCTGAGGACGCGCACCGGCTTGTGAATGTGGGCGCCCATGTCCACCATCTCCAGCACTTCCTGGGTGCGCTTGTCAATCTCGGCCTTGCCGGCGTCGGGCAGGCGCAGCTTGGCGGCGTAGTAGAGCGCCTTGCCGACGGTCAGCTCGCGGTGGATGATGTCGTCCTGAGGCACGTAGCCCATGATCATGCGGTAGGCGTCGAGGTTGGGGTAGAGCTGCTCGCCGTCAATGAGCATCTGCCCCTGCGTGGCCGGGTTGAAGCCGTTCATGGCCCGCAGCAGGGTGCTCTTGCCCGCGCCGCTGCCGCCGACCAGCGAAATGAACTCGCCGGCCAGCACAGCCAGCGAGACGTCGGTCAGGATCATGCGGCCGCCGCTGACCTGCTTGCCCAGGTTGATCGTATCGAGACGGTGGCCGCGGCTCATGGAGGTCGTCAGCGCCCGGGCTTCCAGATCGTAGACCAGCTTGTAGGGGCCGATCTGCACCACGGCCCCTTTGGCCAGAGGCAGCCAGGCCACGACGCGCTGGCCGTCTACGAACGTGCCGTTGGCGCTGCCCAGGTCGCGGATGACGAAGCTGCTGTCGGGCTGGCGGCGAATCTCGGCGTGGCGGCGTGAGACGGAGGGATGGTCGAGGTGAACTTCGCAAGCCGGGTCTCGGCCGATGACCGCCTGTTGCAGCTGGGCTAACTGCTGCATGCCCAGCGGCCGGGTCTGCACACCGCCGCCGGCCGGCCCCTTCAGCGCCAGGCTAAGCGAGTTGCCGGTCAGATCGCCGATGCGCAGCACGTCCCCGGCGTAGACCGTGCGCGGCGCGTTGGCCGGCATCTGCAGGCCGTTGTGGAGCGTGCCGTTGGTGCTGCCCAGGTCGGTGACTTTCAACTCGCCCGCCGGCCCGTCGCTCTCCAGCCGCAGATGGTGGCCGGAGACGGTGGGGAAGTTGACGACGATGTCGTTATCGGGCGCGCGCCCCAGGCGCATGACCGGCCTATCGAGCGGGCGTTCGTCCTTCTGGCCGCCGGGCCAGTTGATGACCAGCACCGGCCGCTCGACTTTGGGCATGACCAGCGTACCCACGCCCATGCCCCCCGACGCGCCCCCGGCGCGCAGCGCGTGGCCGCACACCGGGCAAAACTGGGCGTTGAGCTGGATCGGCGTGCCGCAGTTGGGACACACACCGGACAGCGGGCCGCCGAGTCCCCCAGGGGGCGGCAGCCCCACCGCGCCGGCAGGCAGAGGGGCGGAGAGTAGGGTGGCTCGGGGGTCGGCCGGCAGCGGCCGGCCACAATTGCGGCAGAACTTCTTGCCGGGTTGGTTCTCGGTCTGGCAGTTGGGGCAAGTGATCATCACAGCTTCCTTACTAAAAAGGATTCGCCCGGCCGGCGTGGGTCGCCGGGCGGTTCAATCATTGGCCCACACGCGCCGCCACGTGGCCGTCTCGCCGACCAGAACGAAGATGGAGCCGTCGGGCGCGGCCAGGATCAGGCCGTTGACGAAGTCCTGCGCCCGGCCGCCGGCGTCGCCGATCTCGGCCGCCGTGGCCGCGCCCAGCCCCCGGCGCACGGCCGGCTGGTCGCACCAGACACGACCGAAGCCGCGCACCGGCGTGGGCGGGTTGGCCGGCTCGCCGCAGGTGAACTCCGCGTCCCCCTCGCGCCACAGGTCGTCGTACTGCGCCCAGCGGCCGTCGTTGGTCAGGACGTAGATGACGGCGTTGTCCTCGCGCCAGAGCATCTGCCCGCCCTCGAACGGCGCGTAGGCAGTGGCGATGGGATCGCGGCCGGGGGTAAGGGGGCAGCCGAGTTCGATGGCCAGGTAGGCCAGTTCCAGGGCGGGTAGGGTGGTGTAGGAGCAGGGGGTCGGCTGAATCGTCGGCAATGCCGGGAGGGTGGCCGTGGGCGGTGGAGTCTTGGTGGGCGCGAAGGTCGGGGCGGCCGTGGGAGACGCGCTCAGGATGGCCGTGGCCGGGGCATTGGTAGGCGCGAGGGCAACGCCGGTAGCTGTCGGGACATCTGGACCGCCCACCGTCGCGTTTCCGCCACAACCAGCGACAAGAAGCGACAGGCCCAGCAGCACCAGAAGACGCCTGATCCTGTAGCGACCATCTTCTAGCCGGTTCTGTTGGTAGCGGGGAGGAAGGATAATCACAGCCCTCCTACAAACTCCGCAAGTCGTGGTCGCCCACCAGGCGACTCTAACTCTGCAACTGTAACCCCTGATTATACTTCAGATTTCACTCACTGGCCTGTTTCGGCGACAATCGCGCCATCACTGCCCAGCAGCCGCCATAGCGCCGCGCCGTCGCTGCCGGCCGGTCGGCTCCACGTGGCGCGGAACACCTGCCCCGGCACGATCGTTAGCGGCCACTCGCCGGCGATCTGCTCCCCAGCAAGCAACTGCGCCCGCCCGCTGAAGGATGCCGGCACGGCCACCGCGGCCTCGATTACCCCATCTGCCTCCGCCAGCCGCAGCGCCGCCACCCGGTTGGCGCTGCTCAGCCCGCCCAGGCCGCTCAGCGGATACCACTGCTCCGTCCACGAAAACGTCTCGCCCGGCCCCAGCGTGGCATCGGCCCAGAAGCTGCTCGTCGCGCCGCTCCACAGTTCGACGTAGCCGCTGCCGTCGTCAGTCCACAGCGACGGCGGCAGCGTGGCCGGACCGAAGATCTTCGTGCCCGCCGGCCAGCCGGGATTGAAGACGCGCACCACCCCCTGATCGGCCGCCGCGTCGTAGACGCCGGTGAAACCCTGGGCCACGTTGGGCGCGAAGAAGCCCAGATAGCCCGTCCAGTTGCCGTAGAGGCTCATGTCGCGGCCGTTGTGGTTCGGCCAGCCCATCGCCGCGCCGGAGCCGGGCGCGCCGCCGTCGCCGGTCGAGTGGACGATGACCTCCGCCGCCGGGACGATGAACCGCGTCTGAGCCGACATGCCGTTGCCGTTCAATGCCAGCATGGCGTTCAGCCACAACTGGTACGGGTGGGCCTCGGCTGTGGCGTTGCGCGCCCAGGGCTGGATGGTGATCCAGGTGTGGCCCGCGTCCAGCGAGATGGTCGCCCCGACCGCCATGCCCGTGCGGCTGTCCACGTCGCTGACCGTCACCGAAAGGCCATAGGGGGTTGTGCCTGTCGTCGCCGTCCATGGGCGGTACTCGTTCAGGCCGTGCTCGCTGGCCGGGAAGGCCCACTCGATGCCGCCCGCCGCCAGCCACCAGCCGCGTGCCCCCCAGCCCGTGGGCTTGACCACCGGGTTCTCATACAGCAGATTCTCGCCCGTGGCCTTGTCTACCCAGCGGTAGACGCGACCACCCAACTCCGGCAGGATGGTCACGGCGACGAAGCCGTTTTGCAGCACGATGGCCCGGTAGGTGCGCGGCGTGGGCGGGCCGACCAGGGCCGGATCGAGGCGCGGGTAGGGGTAGACCGAATCGTCAGGTGCGGAAGGCAGGAAGGCGGCCTCGTAGTCGTAGGTCGGGATGGTGATCGTCGTTTCGCTGAGCCACGGCTCGGCCGCGGCCAACGGCGCGGGGGAGAGGGAGGTGACGGGTGGCGCGGGGCGGGCGGCGGATAGCACAGGCGTGGCGGTCGTTGCCGGTGGGACTGCGGTTGGCGGTGCAGGCGTGGCCGCGGGCGTGTTGCTCGGCGGCGCGGCGGGCGGCTCGGTCGGGGTGGCGGACGGAGCCGCTGTGGCTGCTTCGGCTGCGGCCGTGCCGGTCGGGCGAGGGTCGGGTGGCACAGCCGGCGGGGCAGCGGTCGGGCGCGCCGTGGACGTGGCCGCGGTTGGTGTCGGCGGCCCCGGCTGCGGCGCAGCGGTGGGCAGAGCGGTCGGTGTCGGCGTCGGCGTCAACGAGGCCACAACCGTGACGACGACCGTCACCGGCACGATGGCGACGGCCGGCGGATCGCCCCTGGCGCAGGCGCTCAACGCCGCCAGAACCGCCAGCAGCGCCGCGGCCCGCCTAGCGCCACGTGCCATTGTCACTGTAGAGCACGTAGGTTCGCCCGCTCGGCGCCAGCACGATCGATCCGCGCTCGAAGTCCTGCGTCGCCCCGGCCGCGCCCCATTCGGCATCGTGGGCATTGGCCAGGCCGTTGCGCACCGAATTGTGGTCGCACCAGATGCGGCCGAAGCCGCGCTTGGGCGTCGGCGGGCTTTCCTGAGAGCCGCAGGTGAACTCCGCGTCCCCCTCCAACCACACGTCGTCGAAACGCGCCCACCCGCCGGAGTTGTAGACGACGTAAATCTTGTCCGTGTCCTCGCGCCAGAACATCACCCCGCCGTCGAACGTCTGCATGGCCATCCACACGCTGCCATTGCCGCCGTTGGTCGGGCAGCCCAGCCGGTCGCGGTTATAGGCTCCGGCAAACTGGGCCAGCGGCGGGCGCGAACAGGCTACCGGCCTGGCCTCGGCCGTCGCCGTCTGGGCCTCTGCCACCTCGCGGGTCATTTGCGCAGCCACTTGCACCGCTGTACCCGTGGCCGCGGCGGCTGTGGCTGAGTTGGCCGATACGGCGTTGGCTGTGACTGCTATCTCCGTCTCGCGCCCGGCCATGACGGCGGCCGTGGCCGCCAACTCCGTCTCGCGCGCGGCCAGAGTGGCCTGGGGCGCGGTGTCGGCCGTCGCCGTCTTGGCCGGGGCGTCCGGGGTCGTCATGGCGATCTCAACCACGGTCGCGTCCGGCGTCGGCGTCACGACCTGGGTCACCAGCGTGGCTACCTCGGTGACGGCAGTGATGCCCTGTCCCCTATTGCCGCCCAACCGGTCGCGTAGCAGCACCCAGCCCAGCAACAGCAGCGCCAGCAGCAGCAGCCCGCCTACAGCCCACTTCAGCCAGCCCGGAACGCCGGCGGGCTGCGTCTCGTCGGTCTGGCGGCGCATGACATCGTTGGGCGACACCGGTTCGGTTTGTTTCACCGCGGCCTGCGCCGGCAGCGGCCCGGACAACGGCGCACCCAACGCCCGCGCAAAGCTCACCGCCGAGGCGAAGCGCAAATCGGGGTTGAGTTGTAGCGCCTGGGCCACGGCCGCTTCCGTCTGCGGCGACACGTCCGGCCGGAGTTGGCGCACCGGCGGCAGGCGCATCGGCGACAGCGTCGGGTCGTAGCCGGTCAACAGTTGGTGGAGGACAACGGCCAGCGTATAGACGTCACTGCGGGCGTCGGTCTGGGCGCGGCCGTAGTGCTCCGGCGCAGCATAGCCGGCCGTGCCTAACGGCACGGTGTCTTGCGTCTGGCCGGGTTTGAACAGGCGGGCGATGCCGAAATCAATCAGCTTCAACGCGCCATCGGGCTGCACCATGACGTTGCCCGGCTTCAGATCGCGGAAGATGACCGGCGGATTCTGCTGGTGCAGGTAGTCGAGGACGACCGCCAACTGCCCGGCCCAGGCCAACGCCTGCCCCTCGGCAAAGCCGCGCGGGGCCTGGGCCAGCGCGTCTGCCAGCGTCTCGCCGGGCACGTACTCCATGACCAGGTAGGAGTAGTCGCCCTGGCTGAAGTAGTCCATAACGCGGGCGATGCCAACGTGGTTGAGGCGAGCCAGGATTTGCGCCTCACTGCGAAAGGCGTCAATCGTCCACTGGCGGTCGCCCGGCGCAACCTGCGAGGCGTCCATCTCCTTGACGGCGACGGACATGTTGCCCAGCCGCGCGTCGGCCGCCAGATAGACCCGCCCCATGCCGCCATGCCCCAACTGGCCGCGAATCTCATAGCGGCCCTGTAGCACTGTTCCCACCCCTAGCATGATGTCTGCCTCCTGCAGCCGCCCCTCCCCCCTCGGAGTGACGGCCATCCGTTACCTGTCTTCGTCCGACGGCGTCAGCCGCACCGTCTTGCTGCTGCTCAGCTTGATCGTCTTGCGCCCCTCGCTAGAGACGCCCTGGCCGCTCTCTAGCCGTTGCGCCTCGGCCAGCGCGTTGTGGGCCAGCTCCGTCTCGCCCTGCTCCAGCAACATCGTGTGCGCCGCGCGCAGCTTGCGCGTGGCGTTGGGGATGTCCTGCCGGGCGGCGTCATCCAGCGCCTGCGTCTGGAGCTTGAAGGCGGTCACCTTCTCAACGACATTCATCACCCGGCCGTTGACCTGGCGCGGCAGGTTGGGGTCGGTCGTCACCTCGGCCGTCAGGTCGGCGCGCGCCGTCTGCGTCTCCGCCCGCCCGGCCACCTGATAGGCCACCTCCGCCTGGGCAAAGCGGTACTGGCCGGGATTGCGCGGCGGGATGAGCAACTCGACGAGGAAGCCCGCGCCGCTCTCGGCCAGCTCCGGCAGGCCGAAGACCACCGTCCGGCCGCGCACTGCGCCGAAGGTAATGTCTTTGATCAGCGGTGTCACCTGCCACACGCGGCGCGCCTCGACCCCCTGCACCAGCAGCAGCCGGAAGGCCAACTCCTGGGCGACGACCTGCATCTGCGTGAAGACCTGGTCGAAAATGGGAACAACGTCGTCCGGCTGGCGAATGAGATAGGCGTCGCCCAGTTCGCCAGTGCGCTGGGCCAGGTCGAGCAGCAGGTCTTCGTTCCAGTCGGTGCCCAACCCCAGGGCGATGAGCGGCACACCGGCCGCGGCCACGCGGTCGGCCTCGCTGCGGCACTCCTCTTCGCGTGTCGTCTGGCCGTCGGTCAACACGATCAGGCGGCTGGCGACGTGGGGCGAGAGATTCTTGGCGATTTCGGCCAGTCCGGCGCGCATGGCCGGGGCCATGGTCGTGCCGCCGCCCGCCTCCAGCCGGCCGACGCGCTCCAGCAGCGCGGCCTTGTTCTCAGCCGCCGTGGCCGGGATGAGGACGTCGCTGTGGGCGTTGAAGACGATGATCGAAACGGTGTCGGTCGGCTCCAGGCGGCCGATCATCGTCCGCACCGCCTCACGCAACTGTTTGATCTTTGCGCCGCTCATTGACCCGCTGCGGTCGAGGACGAGGCTGAAGTTGAGCGGCAGGCGCGCCGCCGGCCCACCCACGCCCGGCCGCGCCTCGAAGTAGGCATAGAGCAGTTGCGGCTGGGCCATGTAGGGCAGATAGCTCTTGTTGAACAACCCACTGAACTGCACGTAGTCGGCCATGATGACGCCTCCTTGCCGGAGCTTGCGGTTACTCCAAGAACACCACGACGGCGCTAATGTTGTCTTCGCCGCCATTGTCATACGCCTCGGCCACCAGCCGATCGCAGGCCATTTGCGGCGTGGTGGCCCCGGCCAGAATGGCCGCGATCTGGTCGTTGCGTACCATCTCCCACAGGCCGTCGGAGCAGAGCAGCAGCCGGTCGCCGGCCTGGATTTCAATGCCGAAGGTATCAATCTTCACGTCTTCCCGGTCGCCGAGCGAGCGATAGACCTCATTCTTTTGCGGGTGGGTGTAGATTTGCTCTTCAGTGATCTGCCCTGCCTTAAAGAGGCTGTAGACCAGGGAGTGATCCTGAGTGACCTGGCGTAGCGCGCCGTTGCGCATGTGGTAGGTGCGGCTATCGCCGACGTTGGCCACAGCCGCCTTCGAGCCGACGATGAGCAGCGCGGTAATGGTCGTGCCGCGGTTGGAGCCGGTGAGCTGCCGCTTGCTGCGGATTAGCCGGTTGGCCTCGGCCACCAGGCCGTGCAATGTGTCTTCGAGCGGCGAGGCTGTCTGTGTGGCTGACAGCTTGCGCGTCGGCGAGCGCAGGTCTTCCAGAATGTGGCCCTCGATGAAGTCGCGGAACGCCTGGCGCACTGAGTCGCGGCTGGCCTTCTCCCCCTCCTGATACCCCCCCATGCCGTCGGCGACGATGTAGAAGCCCATCGGCTCGGCCGCGCCACTCTGGTCGAGGCTGTAGTCGAGCTTGGCCACGTAGTCCTCGTTGTGGTCGCGCACCAACCCGGCGTGGGTGGCCGTGCCCGAGTTCTGGCGCAGAGCGCGCTGTTGCTGAATGGCTTGCATGCCGGTCAGCGTGGTCGCCTCCGACGCGGCGGTGGGCGTGTGGGCGATGGTCGGCGCTTCCGAGATGTCACGGCGCGGCTCGGCGCGGGGCGTGGTCGGCGACTCGTCGCCCGGGGGCAACGCCGGCAAGGTGGGCATGGGGGAGAGTTGTGGCGTCGCGCCGGTGGCCAGGTCGGCCCCACAGCGCGTGCAGAACTTGGCTCCCGCGCGCGCAGGCGTGCCGCAAGCCGGGCAGATTATGTTTTGTTGGTTCATAGCGCATCTCTCAATCTGGCCATCACATGACGGTATCCTACGTCCACAACGAGTCAAGCCACCGGCCGAGCATATAGGCGATGAGGCTGCCGACGGACACGGCTGCGCCGATTAGCGCCACGTCACCGAGCGATAGGTCGGCCACGACCCACGCCCCCAAAACGCCCAACGCCCCGGCTAACAGCATGGCGACGGGCGTATAGAGGCGGTAGTGCGACCACAGAAAGAAAAGTTCAACAGGTACAATGAGCGCCAGCATCAGCGTCCAACTGTACTCATTGGCCTGTCCGACAACCGTATTGTAAAGCGGAACGCTCAACCATGTAAGGGCGATCGCCCCGGTTTGCCGCGTCAGATAGCCGGCCACCATGCTGAGCGCGAACCAGACCAGGGGAAACAGGTCGCCCAACAGGCCGGCTTCGTGCAGCAAGACGTTGACCACGGCCAGGACAACGACCACCAGCGCATAGAACCAGCCCGTAACACGCTGGGCGGCCGGCGCGGTGGGGCGGCGCGCCGGCGTCTGTCGCCGCGCTGGGGCCGGTCTACCGCGGGCAGGCGGTGGGGCCAGTTGTGATCGGGCCGGTTGTGGCTGAGGCGGTCGCGCCGCCGGGCGCGCCGGCGGCACTGCCGGCGACCGGCGGACGGGCGTGGCCGCCGGGATGGGCTGCGCCGCGACGGCCACCGGCCCGGCCACGGCGCGGGTCAGCGCCCGTCGCATGTCGCGCGCCGATGGCCAGCGTTCGCCGGCGCTGGTGGCCACGGCCCGCGCCACCACGGCCTCCAGCTCGGCCGAGACGGCCGGGTTCAGCCGGCGGACGGGCGGGAAGTTAAACGGATCGTCGGCCGGGTCGCGGGCGGTCAACAGGAAGTGGAGCGTCGCCCCCAGGGCGTAGAGGTCACTGCGGGCATCGGTCTGTCCCTTGCCATACTGCTCCGGCGCGGCATAGCCCGGCGTGCCCAGCGTGGTCGTGTCGCGGCTCTTGCCGGGCGTGAACAGTCGGGCGATGCCGAAATCAATCAGCTTGATCACGCCGTCGCGGCCGATCATGATGTTGGCCGGCTTCAGGTCACGGAAGATGATCGGCGGCTGGCGACTGTGCAGGTAGTCCAGCACCAGGCACAGGTCAACGCCCAGCCCCAGCACCGTCTCCGGCGGCAGCGGCCGGCCTGCGCCGGCGACAAGCTCCTCCAACGTCTGCCCATCCACAAACTCCATGACCAGATAGTGCTTGCCCTCGGCCTCGAAGGAGTCGGTGACTTTGGGCAGGTTGGGATGGTCGAGCGCGGCCAGGAAGAGCGCCTCGCGCTGGAACGCTTCCAAAGCCTCGACGCGCTCGGCGGCGTCGGTCAGGGCGGCGTCGCTCATCTCCTTAATTGCCCACTGCTTGCCGGAAAGGCGCGCATCCTCAGCCTCGTAGACCGCGCCCATGCCCCCCTGGCCGACGCGGCGCAGGATACGGTAGCGCCCGGCCAGCAGCGATTGCGGCGCGAGTTGGCCCGTCAGGCCCGGCGTGGGCGCGACCGCCCCGGCCAGCAACGTGCTGCACTTGTTGCAGAACTGGGCGTCGGGCGGGTTGGCCCGGCCACAGTTGGGGCAGCGCCGCTCCGACAGCAGGCGGCGAGAACAGCGGCGGCAGAAGAGCGCCGTGTCGCGGTTGTCCGCGCCGCAGGCCGCGCACGTCTTCATCGGTCGCTGCCCCCGCACGCGCCGCCGGCGCAGGCCGCCGCGTAATACTCCAGCACGGCCAGCGTGCCGGCCAGGTTGCGATCCCACTCGATCCGGCTGTGGTCGGTCAACTCGATGGCGATTGACGGGATGCCCTGCGTTGTCAGCCAATCGCTGGCGTCGCCGTTGATCTCGTACCCCAACGGCGTTTGCAGCGGGTAACCGGCGGCCGTGGCGTAGACCTCTGCCAGCGCCCGCGACGGATCGTGCCCCTCCGGCGCGCACGTGCCGGCCAGCACCGTGCCGGCCGCGCTGTGCCAGAAGACGACGGCTGTCATCGGCCGCTCCAGGAAGAAGTCGCGCAGGGCAACCGTCTCCGGCTCGGAGAAGGGCGACAGCCCGGCGTCAACCACCTGATCGCGCCAGACGCCCGTCGGCTGCCAATTGCACTCCCAGTTGCGGTTGAGGTCTACGTCGCGGCCATTGAAGCGGCCGGTGAAGGTGTCGCTGATGACCCCGGCCGGAGTGGGGATGGGGCCGGTCTGCCAGCCAGAGGCCACCCGCGCCAGCCCGTCGGGGTTGGCCACGGGCACGATGTGGAGCGTCACCCTGTCGGGCACGGCCGCCGGGTTGCCCTCGAAGTAGTCAATCATGGCGTAGGCCAGATTGGCCGTGTTCCACTCGTAGCCGCCGTGGATCGCCCCAATGAAGGCGACGTGGGCCGGGCCGTCGCCAAAGACGTAGTGCTCGATGGGCCGGCCGCCGTAGGAGGCTCCGAGGGTAGCCAGGGGCGCGGGCGAGACGGGCGCGGTTGCCGTCGTGGCGGGCGTCGCGCCAGAGGGCGCGCCGGCGGGCGGGCGAAGCGTCGCGCCGGGGGGCGCGGCCGAGGTAGTGGCCGCCGGAGAGGGCGCCGCCCCAGCCCCGCCGACGGGCGGCAGGCGCAGCACCGTGCCGACGTCAATCAGGTCGGGGTCGGGCAAGTCGTTGAAGTCCGCCAACGCCTCGGTCGTCAGGCCGAAGTTGGCGGCGATGGCTCCCAGCGTGTCGCCGGGCTGGACGGTGTACTCGGCGATGGCCGGGGTGGCCGTGCTCGGGGGGGCGGTGGCGGCCGGCGTGGCGCTGGCCGCGGGCGTAGCGGTGGCTGTTGGCGATGGTGGCTCAGTCGCTCTATCGGCCGTGGCGGCGATGGTGGCCATCGCAGTGACCGCGGTCGTGGCCGCGGCTGCGCTTGGCTCCGTGCCGGCCGGCCGCGTCGCGCTCCAGCGCAGCCAGGCCGCCCCGCCGGCGGCAGCCAGAGTGGTGGCCAATAGCGCTGCGACCAGCCAGGGAAACGCGCGAGACAGTTGATTGCGATTCATAAGCGTTAGCGGCCCGCCTCGATGGTCGTAAAGCGGATGCCTCCCAGGTTGTCCTGCCAGTCACCTTCGCTCAGGTCCGAGTATTCAGGCAGCAAGACGAAGAAGGCCGGAATGCCTTGACTGATCAGCCAGTTGCTGGCATCGCCGTTGACCGGGTCGGTAATCTTGTAGACGTAACCGCTGGCCGTGGCGTAGGCCACAGCGAACTTCCCCGTGTCGCCGATACTATTGTCACACTCACCTGGCGTGACCAGGCCGTTATTCGCCCGCGCTTCGTAGAAGATGACCACCTCCGGGCGGGTGGCCGTGAAGTAGTCGCGCAGGGCCACCGTCTCCGGTTCCGAAAAGGGAGCGCTGCCCTCGTTCAACGGGGTGCCGCTGGTCGTGGTGCTGTCGCTGCTCCAGTCGCAACCAAAGTTGCGATTGAGATCCACACCGTTGGCGTTGAAACGACCGGCGACCTCGCCCGGCGCGAAGTCGCCGTCGGGGTTGCTGTTGGGAATGAAGTGCAGGGCCACGCCGTCGGGAATCTCGTCCGGGTTCTGCTGAAAGTGAGCCATGGCCCGCTCGACCACAGTCACGCCCGCGGGGGCAAAGCCGGCGTGGATGCCGCCGACCAGCGCGACGACGCGCGGCCCGTCGCCCAACGTGTAGAGCCGGATGGGCAGCCCGCCGGCCGAGAAACCAATGGTCTCTTCGACAAGCTCCGGCGCGCCTTCGTCGGGTGGTGGCGTCGGCGTGTCAGTTGGCGCGGTTTCGGACGTATTGGCCTCCTCGCCCGGCGCGTCGGCCACCATTGGATCAGTGCCCTGAGCCGCCTCCAGCCCGTCGGCCACGCCGTCACCGTCGCTGTCGCTGGCCCGCGGGTTCGTCCGGTGGGTGTTGACCTCGTCGAAGTCGGTCAGCAAGTCGCCGTCGCTATCGCGGTTGGTGGGGTCGGTGGTGTAGATGAGCACCTCGTCGCCGTCCTTCAGCCCGTCCACGTCTGTGTCGGGGCTGCCGGGGTCGGTGTCCAGCGTCGTCTCCTGGTCGTTGCTCAGCCCGTCGCCATCGGCGTCGCCGGCCACCACGGCCGTCAGCGCCGCGGCGGTGGCCGCGCTCTGGGCCGCGGCCAGCTCCTCTCCGGCCACGGCCACGGCGGTCAGCGTCGCCGCCGCGGAGTCGCCGATGGCTGCCTCGGCCTCGGCTGTCGCCGTGGCGTCGGCGCCCGTGATCGTCTCGGTCGTCGGGGTATCGCCGTTGCCTCCCCCATTCAGCAGCGATCGTAGCACCAAGAAGCCCACGACCAGTAGCGCAACCAATGTCACGGCGGCCACAATCGGCCACAGGCGGCGCGGGCGGGCGGGAGCCGGGCCGGGCACAGGAACCGGCGAGACCAGCGCCTGGGCAAACTCTTGCGCCCCCTGGAAGCGGTTGTTCGGCTCCATCTCCATCGCCCGCAGGATGGCCGCGGCCACGGGCCGCGTCAGTTGCGCCGGCGGCGGCAGCGTCGCCCCGGCCAGGCGGCTGACGCTCTCCACCGGCGTCTCGCCCGTCAACAGGGCGTAGAGCGTGGCTCCGGTGGCGTAGATGTCGGAGCGGGCATCGGTCGTGCCCAGCCCGTACTGCTCCGGCGGCGAGAAGCCCGGCGTGACCGCCTGCGCGCCGCGCGTCGTTCTGCCCTCGGCCACGTACTGCTTGGCGATGCCGAAATCCACCAGCACGGCGCGGTTGTCGGCGGTGATCTTGATGTTGGCCGGCTTGATGTCGCGGTGGATGACCGGCTCGGGGCGGCTGTGGAGGTAAGCCAGGGCGGAGGCGATCTGGCCGATAATGGGCACGGCCTCGGCCTCGGTCAGCCGGCCGCGCGCTTCCAGCACTTGCTGCAAGTCCTGGCCGTCAATAAACTCCATCACCAGATACTGCCCCTGCCCGGCGACAGTGAAGTGGTTGGTGACGCGCGGCAGATTGGGGTGGTTCAGTTGAGCCAACAGCAGCGCTTCGCGCTCAAACTGCTCTCGTGAAACGAGCGACAGGTCGAGATTCTCTTTTAGGGCCACGGGCACACGCAGGTTCAAGTCCCAGGCGCGATAGACCGCGCCCATGCCGCCCTGCCCCAGCAGCGAGACGATGCGGTAGCGATTCTCCAGCACTTGTCCCGTCGAGAGCGTCATCGCCTACTCCTTTCAGCGCTTACAGAGTCCAGATTAAGCTCATGGTGATGAGCACAAGCGTCACCAGTTCGACTATGACGGCAGTGATTGCCATGAAGCGGCCGGCATTTGCCCGCGCCGTCGTTGGCCTCACGGTGACGGCAACGGCAATGTCCTGTTGGCCGACGCGCACCGTGCCCTCGTGCCGGCGCGGCGCGGGAATCCAACTCTCGGCATGGGCCGTGTAGAGCCGCAACAGCGCCCACCATAGCCAGTCTACCACGAAACGCGGCCGGTAGTTGACCGGCATCCGTCCACGCCCCAGCGCCAGCCGGCCGGTGTGGGCCGTCACCGTCACCTGGTCGCTGCCCGGCGTCACCCGTTCCGGCGCGGCGCTCAACCAGCCGGCGCGCGGTTGAACCTCTAGCGGTGCCGTGTCCCGGCCATCGGCAGCCACGGGCAGTGAGCCGCTGGGCGTTTCCCCCCGTCGCGCCGTGCCCAGGTCGAGCGGGACAGGTGGATCGAGCCGGCCGGTGAGAGGCGACGCGGCCCCCTGGGCGGCCGGCGCAATCGCAACCGGCGGAGTCGTGGCCGGCGGTGGGGGCGGCATCGGCCGGCCGGTCAGGGCCTTGAACAGGGCCGCGGCATCGGCCGGGCGGGCCTCCGGCGCCAGCTGCAGGGCCGCGCCGAGCGCCTCGCACGTCCGGCGCGAGAGCTTCAGGTGGGTGTAGCTCTCCAGCGGCGTGAACTCGAATGGCTTGCGGTTGGCCGGGTTCTCATGGGTCAGCAGGTGGTGAAGCGTCGCCCCCAGGGCAAAGAGATCGGTGCGGGCGTCGCTCTCGGCCTTGCCGAACTGCTCCGGCGCGGCGTAGCCGCGCGTGCCCAGCATCAGCGTATCGCTGCGCTTGCCCCCCTTGAAGCGCCGGGCGATGCCGAAGTCAATCAGCTTGACTCGCCCGCTGGCCTCCTCGACCATAACGTTGTCGGGCTTCAGATCGCGGTAAATGATGGGTGGGTTGCGCGTGTGCAGAAAAGCCAGCACCCGGCACAACTGCGCCCCCCAATCCACCACATCCTTCTCCGGCAGCGGCCCGCCGTGGTCGTCCAGCAGTTCGCCCAGCGTCCGCCCTTCGATAAGCTCCATGACCAGGTAGTGGCGGTGGTTGAACTCGAACACGTCGGCCACGCGCGGCAGGTTTTCGTGGCGGAGGGCGCGCAGCAGCTCCGCCTCCTGCTGGAACTTGGCCACGGTCGCCGCGCGGTCGCCACGCGAAAAGGCTGTCTCGCTCATCTCCTTCATCGCCCAGCGCGTGGCGTCGTGGGGGCGACCGACCTCGTAGACCGCGCCCATGCCGCCGCGGGCGATGAGGCGCAGGATGAGGTACTCGGCCCCATCGCTGCCGCGCAACTTCTGGCCGGGCGGCATCTGGCCGGTGGTGAACTTGTCGGCCACAGCCTGCTGGCGCGCGGTGGGCGTCTGGCCGCAGTGGGGGCAGAAACGCGCGCC
>CXWK01000080.1_pt1 | contig 17984 bp, 17 predicted proteins | sample 590851 | NCBI WGS metagenome assembly CXWK01 (sample SAMEA3498364, study PRJEB10139) | wastewater metagenome | biome: wastewater treatment plant; material: activated sludge | place: Denmark | collected 2014-08-01 | reverse complement strand
CGGGAACCGTCACGGCGGCCCCCGGCTTTCTCACCAGTCCCAACAAGACTGAGAAAGCGCAGTTCAAGATCGGCTGTGGGGCTCCAAGCGGAACCGAAGCTCGTGGCCGGCTGCCCGCACGATCCGGCACAGGCGCTCCACCGACGGCTGCACCTGGCCTCCCTCGTAGCGGACCAGGCTTTCGCGGGTGAGACCCGCCCTTGCTGCGAGCTCGGCCTGGGTGAGACCCGCCATCGCCCGCGCCTCGCGGATCACCTGGGCGGCGCGTGTCGCGTCGACACGAACAACCTCTTCATCAGCAACGGGGACAGCCATCGTAACCGAAAGCTACCAGACGGTTCGCTCCCCGGGTGGGAGCCGGGGAACGGTCAGGCGCCTTGCGTCTGCGGCTCGATGTGGACCGTCTTCGCCCACTCCGGGGGCTGAGGAGGATCCTGCTCAGGAGCGTGGATCAACACCGGGATCAGCTGGTGGCGGCGGTCGCGCTCCTCGGGCCACGGCGTGTACCCGTCCGTGAGGACGATCACCACGTCGGGCTTCGGGTCCATGTCGGCCGCGGCGGCGATACCGACACGCATGTCGGTCCCGCCGCCCCCCTTCAGTTTCACGTCCTTGATGTTGTAGACCGGCTGAGGCTCCGATGCCGACGCGTCAACCGACAGCAGCCGCAGGTTCTCCCCCTGGGCGCCGGTCTGTTGGGCGATGCCCTGCACCTCTGCCAGGGCGGCGAGCACATCACCGTCGCTCATCGAGCCGGAGGTGTCGACCACGACAGCGATCTTCGGCGGGTCGGGGTCCCTCATGCCGGGGAGGATCACGCCAGGGATCCGCCGGCGGGACGGCTTCGCGTACGTGTAGTCCGACATCCCCGCCCGCTTCGACATCGCCTGGCGGATCACGCTCCGTAGCGTCTTCTGCCACGGCACCTGCGGCTTCGCTAGGCGCTCTTTGGCGATACGCGCCAGGTTCCCGGGGACGTCGCCCCGGTTCTTCACTGCCTGAGCGATCTTCACCGCTGTGTCGTCGAGCGCCATGTCCTGCTCTACGGGGTTGGTGCCCACCGGGCCTTCTGTCGGGTCGAGCTCCCAGTCCTGGCGCTGCCCGGCCCCAGACCCGCCGCCGCAGGTCCCGTCACCGAGCTGCCCCGGCTGGCCCTGACCGCCCTGACCCTGACCCGGCTGACCCTGACCCTCACCGCCCTGACCCTCACCGCACTTGCAGTTCTTGCACTCTCCGCCTTGGTCCCCGCTGCCGGGTTGACCACCCTGCTGACCCTGGTCACCCTGACCCTGGTCACCCTGGTCACCCTGACCCTGGTCACCCTGACCCTGGTCACCCTGACCCTGCTGACCCTGCTGACCCTGCTGACTGTTGTGGCACTGGCAGTGGCAGTCGTGCAGCTTCCGGTAGTACGACTCTGCCGTGTCGTGATCTTCGATGCCGGCGTCGGGGAACTTCTCGCGCAACACCCCCGGCGTGATGCACCCCTCGGGCAGGGCGACGCCTTCCGTCTGGCCGCTACCCGAGTCGCCGAGAATGTCCTCGTTGATCTCGGCGTCGCCGCAGTTGTGGACGAGGAAGCCGTGAGCGATGTAGGTGTGGGACTCGGTGGTCAGGTTGTAGACGGGGCCGGCGTAGGGCTCGGCGTCGATGGACCGGATGGGGTACCAGACGCCGTGGTCGTCGGCCCGCCAGCGGGCGTTCCGGGTTGTGACCGCGGCGCCGTTCATGGTTCGGGTGGACTCGATGGGGCCGTCGGGGCTCCACTCGACGCGGTAGAGGGGGGTCTCGGGGAGGTCTCTGCCTCTGATCTGGCGTGGCCGCTGCCGTGCGGTGCGGAACCGGACGCCGATGCCGTCCTGGGCGAGGAGAAGGACGAGGTCGTGCGCCAACGCCCGGGACGACGTGGCGACTTCGCAGTAGGGGCGGTCGCTGTAGTGGAATCCGTCGCCGGCCACGAGCCCTTCGACGTAGGAGCGCCGGATGGCCGGGTCGGCGTGGTGGAGGATGACGGAGGGGATCCGCTTGCCCTGGGACTTTGGGCCGCAGTGCTGCTTGAGCCAGCGCCCGAGGACCGTGGCCCCGAGGGTGACCCTGGCACTGTTGTCGTGTTCTGTGCGGTGGACGCTGCTCGAGTAGCCGAGTACAGCGGCGATCTTCTCGACGCGTTCGACCAGGTCCTGTTCGTGGGCTCCGAGCGAGAAGGCGACGTTCGGCGACGACGACCCCTCGGCGGTGTACAAGCCGATCAGCCATGCGGTGTCGGTATCGAGAGGGACAGCGGTCACGGCGTGGTTGGCGAAGGTGCGGCGGCCGCGGCCGTCGGCGCCCTGCTCGACGAAGCCGGAAAGGTCGATGATCGTGTCTGACCGTTTCTCGGTGAGGTGCGGGACACACAGGTAGTGGCCGGTGGTGAGGTCGGACGCGTCGACCCATTCGGGGTCGGTCAGGGCGATCGGGTACGACGTCCGGGCCCGGCGGCGGGCGAGGAAGGGGTGCTCGACCGTGGCGCTGACTTGGCCGGCTTGGGTGGTGATAGCGACGAGGTCTTCGTCCACGACACGGGTCATGGTGGCGACGTCTTCGATGGGCACACCGGACGGCAGCAGGGTGCCGGGGGGGAAGCAGACGTTCCAGAGGGTGTGGTTTGCTTTGCCGTCGTGGCTGCCGAGCCGCTTGGATCGTGCGCCGTGTTCGTGGATGAGGTGGAGGGCTTCGTGGACGAGCGCCCCGGTGCGTTCCTCGATCGTCCAGTTGTTGAACACTTCGGGGTCGAGGTAGAGGCGCCAGGTGTCGTCGCAGGCGACGGTGCCGAGGCCGTGTGCTTCCACGGGAGGCATCGACATGAACATGCGGTCCAGGTACGGGTAGCGGAGCTGGGCCGCGTACCGGGCTGAGCTGAGAGCGGCGTCGGTCTCCGGGGACAGGGTCGTGACGATCTTGATGCCGCCGGTGCCGGGTTCGGTGGTGGCGGTCGTGGCCTTCATGAGCGGGTCGCCGGCCGCTGCGCCGGCGACAGCGGGGATGCCGGCGCAGCGGCGGCACCATCCGTCGGGGTTGACGGTGTGGTTCCGGCAGGGGGTGTTCTGGCGGGTGACTCCCCGGCAGCGGATGGACTCGGTCATGTCGGTCAAGATGCCTGGTCTCTCGTTCAGATCTTGCCGGCGTCGTGGAGGAGGTCTTCGAACACGTCGAGTTGCTCCATCGCGGGGGACGTCCACGACGGGTCGCGGGACTTGAGGAGCTGCCGGGCGAGGCGTGCTCCGGCGTCCTTCCGGCCGTTTTGTCCGACGTGGATGGCGACATGGAGCGCCTTGTCGAAACCGGCTTCGCCTTGGTCGGCGGCGGCCGCCGCGATCGAGGTGAGGATGACGTGGGAGCGGTCGAGGCGCTCGCCGGCCCAGTCGACGGTGGACGGGTCGGCCATGACAGCGGCAGGCGACGGGAGGTCCTGCTCGGTGACGTAGGCCATGAACTGGTTCGCTGCGCTGCGGCCGACGCATGAGGCGACGGCTTCGCGGGCGATCTGGGGGTTGGCCATGCCGGTGCGGGTCAGCATCCGGGCGGCGGCGCTCCACGACCGGGGCGACGGCCACGCCCGGGACTGTTCGTCGCGGTCGTCGGGCATGTTCTCGAACTCGGCGCGGTGCTTGTCGGTGAAGCCGGTCACGAGAGCGGCGATCTGGGCCTTCTCGTCGCTGGTGGTGATGACCGACACGTCGGTCCGGTGGTCCGGGGTGGTGCCGTCCCAGCCGTACAGGGTTCCTTCGCGCCACAGGTCGTCGTCGGGCTTGATGTCGAGGTGCACGAGGCGGTTCGACAGGGGGGCGGACAGTGCGCCGCCGCCGACGGCGTGGTCGGGCGGGTTCCCGGCGCAGATGATGATGACGTCGTCGGGGAGCTTCAGGTTGCCGACGGTGCGGTCGAGGGTGACGCGCAGCATCGCTGCCTGGACCGCAGGGGGAGCGGTGTTGAGCTCGTCGAGGAACAGGACACCTTCGCCCTTCTCGACGAGCCGCTTGGCCCATGCCGGCGGGGCGTAGGTGGTGCGGTGGGTGGCGGCGTCGGGGATGGGGAGCCCACCGAAGTCGGTGGGGTCGCGGAGGGCGCCGATGACGACTTCGCAGTCGAGGCCCTGGGATTCGGCGAACGCCTGGACCATCGCTGTCTTGCCGATGCCGGGCTCGCCCCAGAGCATGACGCTCATGGGTTCGCCGGCATCGCCGCCGGCAGCGGCGGCGAGGAGCTGGTGGGTGACGGCGGTGTCGGGGACCTTCTCGACGCTCGCAGCGCCGGAGGCGTCTCCGGCGCCGGACGAGACGAGCGATTCGCGGGTGCCGCACTGGCCGCACATGCCGTTGGTGTTCGCGGTGAAACGCTGGCAGGGCTGACCGTCAGCGCGGGTCCCGGCGCAACGGTGCGGGGTCTTGACGCCGGCGGCGTCTGCCGCGGCGATCACCTCGATAGCCTTGTCGCGGGAAGCGGCGGGGGTGCTGGGGTTCGCCGCGACGGACGCGGCGGCGTCGACGAGGAGGCGCTGCTGGGTCGGGTTCATATCGGCCCACTTGACCTTGTCGGGGTGCGACAGAGCGGCCGAGACCTTGGGGGTGTCGGAGATGCCCTGCGAATCGGCCCAGTCGAGGAACTCGTCGGCGGCCTTCTCTCCGACGAGGCCGGTGAGGGACATGCGGAGCGTCCCGCGGTTCTTGGTGCCGTGACGGGCGATCATCTTCGACGCCATCGTCCACGCCCGACCGGACGGCCAGCCGCGGCCGGCTTCTTCGTCTTCGGGCAGCGAGTGGAACCGGTCGGGGTGAGCGGCGATGAACTGGGCGACGACGGAACGGGCGTCGGCTTCGTCGGTGAACGCCGGCTGGCGGATCAGGCCGTTCCAGTCCCTCGGGGTGACGGTGTCCCAGCCCTGGGTCATGCCCTGGGACCACTGCTTGTGGTCGGCGTCGAACTCGATGTGAGCGAACCGGTTCGCGAGGGGGGCGGCGAGGTCGTGGCCGCCGCCGACCTCGGTCGGGTTACCGGCGGCGATGACGACGGTGTCCTCGGAGAGCTGGGTCTCGCCGACGCAGCGTTCGTGGACGAGGCGGAGCATCGCGGCCTGGACAGCGGGAGGGGCCGTCGTGAGCTCGTCGAGGAACAGGACGCCGTCATCGGGCCCGTCGAGCATGTTCTGAGCCCACTGCGGCGTCGCGAGCCAGTACGACTGGTTGTCGTCGCTGGGGATGGGGATGCCGCCGAAGTCCGACGGGTCGTAGATCGACCCCATCAGGACCGTTGCCTCGGCGCCCCGGGACTCCGCGAACGCTTCGATCGTCGCGGTCTTGCCGACACCTGCGCCGCCCCACACCATGAGCGGCACGCCGGCGTCAGCCGCAGCGGCGATCACCTGCTGGCGCTGCTCGACGGGGTTGTCGTCCGCGACGGACTTGGGTTCGCCGCCGCCGGTCGAGAACGGGTCGCTTGCGGATGGCTTCGCTGCCATGGCCCCCGTCGCGACAGCGGCCTCGCCTGGGACACCGGCGCAGCTGCGGCACCAGTGGTCGGGGTTCGTGGTCTTGTTCTGGCACGTCGCGCCGTCGGCGGTGACACCACGGCACGGGGTCGCTTTGCTCTTCGAGTCAGCCATGGTCCCTCGAAGATGCCGAGCACCGATCAGGAATGTTGCGGGGGGCTCCCATGCCCAGCATGCTACGCCACCGGTGTGACAGGAACCGCGAACCGTTGTCGCGGATCACGGCTCCGGAACGCGGCCCCGGATCATGTGTCGAGCTGTTGGCGGGCCCAGTCGGAAGCCGCTTCGGGTAGCAGGTGGAGTTGCTGACCGAGGCTGGTGCCGGGCAGGACGATCTCGCGGGGACGGTCGATGATCGCCTGGAGCCGGGCGGTGCGGGTCGGGCCGGGCGCCTCGTGGAGGATCATGGCGTCGTCCCAGCACCCGGCGCAGCAGATGATCTCGACGGAGCGGCTCACCGCGTATCGGGTGAACGTGCCGCCGGCAGCGGTGCGCCCGCAGTAGTAGCAGTCGACCGTCGACGCGGCGACGTCCATCTCGTCAGCGGACAGCACGGCGGCCCAGCCGTCGACGTTCATCGCCGGGCGGGGATCGGTAGCCGGACCGAGGGGAGCGGCGTCGATGCCTGTCGCTCCGAGCACCCAGCCCGGCACGAGGTTCACGAGCTCGAGAAGACCCCAGGTTGAACCGGGCTGCGCTTGGGCGACTTCGCGGAGACCGGCGGAGCGGGCCCATTCCCCGCCGGCGGTGGCGCCCGCGGCAAGGACCGCTTCAGCCGAATCGAGGTCGGAGCGGACCAGGACCGGGCGCCCTGACGACGGCGTGGCCAGCAGGACCGCTTCTCGCCAGCCGGGAGACGCTAGGGCGTCGCCGGGGTCGTGGCCGTGGCCGGGGTCCGTCCCGGGCCGATGGAGCCAGGCGTGGATCCCGGCAACGCGGGCCGGGTCGTCGGGTAGGTCCCCGGTGACGCCGTGGCTTTCGGCCAGATGCCCGGAGAAGTCAGTGATTGTCGCCATGGCCTCCCCATGATGCCAGACACCGGCAGCTATTAGCCGCACCCTGTGATTGCGGTTGCGTGTTACCGTGACGACGTCATGCAGTTCTAGGAGGAGGGGCCGTGGGAGATCACGCAGAGCCGCAGCCTGGGGACGTGTCGGGCTGGGGCAGCCATGTTGAGGAGGGGCGCTGCTCGATCGGCGAAGATGCGGGAGCGATGGCCGCCGCCGGCGTCTCGTTCGTCATGGTCGCCCCCGGTGACGGCACACCCCTCCTGGCCGCCATCGAGGCGATCGGCCCCGTCACCGCCGCCCGGCTCGTGACCCTTTTCGACCAGATGTGGCCCTCGGGCATAGCGGCGGACGCCGCCACCGTGGTGTGCGTCTACTCGCAGGGGGCGCTCGCCGAGATCTCCGTTGGCGGATGGCCGCTCACCTTCAACGACTTCGAACGGATCGCTGAGGTTTGCGCTGAGGTTTGCGCTGGCGACGTCGCTCCCGCCGGGCTCATGCGGCGGGCAAGTGGACGGGTCGTCGGGGGGCGGGTCGCCTACGACTACACCAAGACCCGCCGGTCCCGCCGGCGGCTCGTCCCCTCCCTGCGGGTCCGCTCAGGCTCCTCTCCTGCCGACGCACACCAGGCCCAGGCCGTTTTCGCGTGGCTCGAAATTGAGCGTTCCGTCGCGGTCACTGCCCCCCGGTGGGTGACGCCGGTGACGGTGGCAGCGTTCGCTGCTGCCGCCGCTGCTGCGGTGGCAGCAGGTCGGCTCAGGCGATGATGCGGGCTACGATTTCGGTCATGTCCCCCCGGCCAGACGGCCAACGGCTGGCAGACGACTGGGCGGCCGCTCGAGCCGAAGCGCGCCGACCTGACGCCGACCCCGCCGCGCTGATAGCGATCCTGTCGGCATCCACCGACGACGAGGCCCGCGAAGCCGCTGCCGCCAACCCCAACTGCCCGAGCGGGATCCTCAGCATCTTCGTGGCCGAGCCCGGCGCGTTGGTATGCGTGCGCCGCGGAGCGGCCCGCAACCCTGCCTGCCCCCCCTCCACAGCCGAGTACCTCGCGAAGGACCCGGACCCGACCGTACGGGAAGCGGTCGCTCACAACCCGGCCGCCCCGACGACGACGAGAGCCCAGGCGGGCCTCACCGCCGACTGAACGCCGGGCCGACCCGGCGGAGGTGATCGCGTAGCTCGTCGAACATCCCGGGCGGCGGCGGCGCCCACTCGCAGCGTTCTTCGTCGCTGGCCTGGCCCAAACCGAGCAACTCGTCCTCGGACGCCGCCGGCTGCGGAACGGCCAGCTCCTTTGCTGGGGGCGGGAACCCGGCGGTGACGGTCACGCCCCGCTGCGGCCCCCACGTGTCGGCCATGGCGAGCAGCCGCCTCGGTGACCGGGTCGGTTGTTCGGCGTTCTCCGCCCAGGTGACCATCTCGTCAACGACCCGCCAGTCGAAGTCCCGGCCGAGACGAGCGACGACAGCGGCCGCCGACCGGCGGTGCTCCGGGCCGCACAGGACGACGAGCCGCTCGACGAGCGCCGCTGCCAGCCCGTCTCGACCCGTGCCGATCCCGACCCGTTCGGCGGGCCCCGCCGGGTGAGGGTCGGGTTCGGAGATCGTTCTCGTGATCTCCTCGTCGCGCGCATAGGAAGTGTCCTGGTGCGCTCCGCGCTCGGGATCGGGACGCGACCGCTCCCCGTCAGCGGACGCGACCGCCGCCGGATGCAGCCCGATGCGGTGCGCTCCGCCGGGCGACGACGTCTCGTAGACGAGGACACCCTTGGCGGCGAGGGCCCGCAACGCCGCGGTGGTCTTGTTCGTATGGGTCCGTGTCGCGGCCCGCTCGTCGACGCCGTACCGGCATGCGGCAACCTGGCGGATCGTGAGCATCTCGTCCAACCGTGACCACGTGACCGTGCGGTCCAACACGGCCAACAGCGTGAGGAGCTCATGGCGGGTGAGGCCCGCTTCGAGAGCAGCACTGATCGCCGCTCTCGAAGCGCGCCCGACCTCCGGGTACGGGTCCCGCGGCTTCGCTGCGCCCATGGCGCACTCTCCTTCCCCGTGGACGCGTACCGTCCACGTGTCGAAGAGCCCGACGGCGTATGCTGACGCTCACGCGAATGCGAGCTGCGGGCCGTCCGGCTCTCGGTTCTCGGCAAGGGCCCTGGGATCACACTCCCGGGGCCCTTGCGCGTTGGGGGGGGTGGCGGCTCCTCCTGGCCGCCGAGTCGAGGTGCAGGTGCCGCGGTTGTACGCCGCGCGGAGCGAAGCGCGCGCGGATAGTGCCCACCAGGCCCTACCCCTGACGGGTCGGCTACCAGGACGCAGTCACCGGGACCCCAGCCTGTAGGCCGCGGCGGGCACCGTGGTGGTGCCCGCCGCGCACCACCACGGCTACCGTGAACATGTGGGGGTCGTCCAGGTGGTCACCGCTGTCCAGTACGCGGATCTTGCAGGGGTCACCGCCCAGTCCGCGAACCGGTGGATCACCCGCCACGTGAAAGCGGGCGACGACGGGTTCTGGAACTCAGAGACCAGCCCGAACCACACCCCGATCGTTGCCGTGTCCCGGGCCGCAGCGGCGCTCACCGAACGCGGCGCAGCGCTCCCCGAATGGGACGACATCGCCATGTGGGTCCCGGTGGCCGGCGCCGGCGACCCCGCCCCGGCGAGCGTCATGAACGAGATGCGGGCCCGTCTCGAAGGAGCGACGCTCGAGACCAGCGCCTTCCGTGACGAGCTGGCCGCACGCCACGTCGCCGACCTCGAACGCCGCCTCGCTGCGGCGAACGCCGAGATCGAACGCCTCCGAGCAAAGGTGAACATCCTCGCTGCCCTCGCCCCCGAACGCGAAGAAGCCCCCCGCTGAAGCGGGAGGCTTCTCCGGTGGCCCTCGGGCAAGAAGACCGCGTGTTCACGGTGACGGGTGGCGAGACCACGAGCGCAAGGAAAGCGCACCCGTCACCCCATGAACCTACCACGCGAACCGTCGGTTTGTCTACGGTTCCGCGCGAACAGGTCTCAGGGGGCGAGAAGGCCCACCGCTGAGCGGGCCGACGGAGTGGAGTTCGGGTTCGACAACACCGAGGCCCGGACCCTTTCGCTGGGGTCGCCGGCGAGGCGGATCAGGGTCGCTTCGGCAGAACTGGGATTGGCCGCGACCGCGAATCGGACCTCGAGGCGTTCGTGGCCGGCAAGGAACTCGAGGTCATCGGCCGGCAACCGCGGGTCGCTCGCCACCTGGGCAGCGAGGAACCAGTCGTCGCCGCGGGCGGCGGCGCTCAACGCTTCGACCGGGCACGACGGATTGGTGGCAGCTTGGCGAGCGATCGTTGACGAAGACTGGGTGAGGACGCTGAGGACATCAGGAGGGCACGCCGGGTTGCCTGCCGCTGGCATCTGGTGCCGGGCAGCGAGACGGGCGATGACAGCGGGCGGCGACGCCGGGTTCCCCGCCACGGCCGCGGTCACCTGCGTTGACCGGTCACTGGCCAACCGGCGCAACACTTCCTGGTCGTCGGTCTCAGCGGCTATCCGGGCCCGAGCCGCCGGGTTCGCCGCGAACCGGTCGACGAGCGACATCGCCCCGGGACGGGAAGGGACAGGCGTATGGGTGAACGGGTCAGGGCCCGGCCCACGGGGGGGAGCAGCAGCGTCTGCTGTGCCCTGCCTGCCGCCGAAGTGGTTCATGCCGCACGGCGCGCCGGGCGCGGCGACCTTCCGTCGGCACGGGCCGCCCAGGGTGGGCTGGCCACACAGAACGGTCATATGTGGTCAAGATGCCGCCGGCTGTGTTGTTCAGGTGGCGGCGGCAACTTCGCGCCAGGCGGGCCGGGCGGAACGGTCGGCCCGGAACATCCCGTACGGCTCACCCGGCTTCGACGAGTAGACGAACACCCGCCGCACGTACCGGTAGCCGAGCAGCACCCTCAGCGCGTCGCGCACGTACCGGGCCTGGGTCTGTTCGGACACCCCGACCCGCCCGTCGAGGTTCGGGCACACCCCACGGCAGGTCGCCCACCCGATCTCGGTGACCCACAGCGGTTTCGCCGCGCCGGCATCCACAAGCGCTTGCCGCACGTCCTGGACCGCTTCTCTCATCGACGGGCACCCCGGGCCGCTGTGGGTGCTCAACGGGCCGTCGGTGTTCGAGCACGGGTACGGGTGCACCGCGACGACGTCGACCAGGTTCCGTAACGCGGGGCGCGCTTGGAAGACCCCCCTGATCCACAGCTGCCGGGGGTGGCCCGCTTTCGGGATCGTCCACACCGCCCCGTGCATCACGATCCGGACCTGGCCGAAGCCGGCGGCACCCAAAGCCAGGGCGGTCCGCTCGACGAGGTCTGCGTACCGTGCCGGGTTCGGAATCCCCCAGAACCACCAGCCGTACGGCTCGTTCCATATCTCAGCGGACGTGAGCGGCTTCGGGGCCAGCCACGGGTGGTCACGCCAGAACGACCCGCCGGCACCGTACCGGCGGAACGATTCGACGACGTACCGGACGTAGTCGTCCGGGTCTCCCGGAGGGTGAAACATCGGGCGGTCGCCGCGCGGCCACGCCGACGCCCACAACGCCGAGTACCCGAAGATCGGGTGCACCCGGATCCCGTGACGGGACGCGGCGGTCATCGTCGCGTCAGCGAACTGCCAGTTCCACTGCCCCCGGGTCGGCTGGATGTTGTTCCAGTCGAACCCCTCCCGGGCGTACCGCACTCCTGCCGCGGCGAACCGCCCGTACTGGGAGTCGACGCTGTTCACCCCGTCAGGCTCCCAGTAGCCGCCTGACACGACCCCTACCCGCCCGGCGGTCGCCGAGGTCTCGCTGGTCTCGCTGGTCTCGCCGTCCGCTCCGGCGGCGGCGGCAGCGGCGAACCACCCGCCGCCGGCGGCGACCGTGAACAGGGCCACCGCCACAAGAGCAGCGGTGCGGCGGCCCGATGGGCGATCTGGCGTCACGGGGGTTTGCTCCAGGCGTTTCAGGCGGGTCGGGACCCGTGTCAAGGCCACACGATCCAGGAACCGAACTAACGCCTAACAGTTTGACATATGCCGAAGCTGGGAGCCCGGTCAGGCGAGAGCGGCTTGGATTGCTTCGGCGACGGTCGTGACCGACACGACCTCGAAGCCGGGGACCGGGTCGGGGGCGGCGGGCCCGACCCGGGTGACGAGCCGGTTGAACCCGGAGGAGGCGGCTTCGGTGACCCGCTGGTTGAGCATCGCCGCCGACCGAATCTGTCCGGCGAGGCCGACTTCGCCGGCGACGGCTGTGCCTTGGCGGATCGGGCGGCCTGTCGCTGAAGAAGCGACAGCGAGCAGGACCCCCAGGTCGCCGGCGGGGTCAGCGACCCGGAACCCCCCAGCGGCCTGCGCATAAACCTCGAGCTCGGACACGACGACCCCGGCGCGCCGTTCCAGTACCGCCAACAGCAGGTGCAGCCGGGACGAGTCGAGCCCTGTCGTGGCCCGCCGCGGGGTCATCATCTTCGACGGGGTGGTCAACGCCTGGACTTCCACCATGAGCGGCCGGCGGCCCTCGACTACTGCGGACACGCCGACCCCGGGGGTGGTCATGTCCAGCTCGGCCAGCAGCACCGCCGACGGGTCTTTCACCCCGACCATGCCGGTCGCTGTCATCTCGAAAAGCCCGACGGCGTCGACGGCCCCGAAACGGTGCTTCGTGCACCGAAGCACCCGCACGTCGTGAGAAGCCTCGCCGAGAAGGGTGGCGCAGGTGTCCACCGCGTGGACGATCTGGAGTGGCCCGGCGATCGGGTCCGACTTCACACGGTGACCGATCAGAAGCGTCGCGGTGCCCGTGCCTTTCGCGAAGCCGATCAGCTGGTTGACGCTGTCTTTCACCTGGTTCGGCGACCCGGGGCTTGCGTCCGACCCAGCAGAAGTCAGCATCTGGACCGAGTCGACGACGAGCAGTCCCGGTCTCACCCGGTTTGCCTCGTCGATGATCACCTCGATCTGTGTCTCCGAGCACACCAGCAGCGCCGGCGGGGCTGCTGGGACGAGGCGGTGCAGCCGCCCGCCGACCTGACCGCGTGACTCTTCTGAGCTCGCGTAGAGGGACCCCCCGGGCCAGCAGGCGGCTTCGGCGGCGGCCTGGAGCGCCAACGTCGACTTCCCGATGCCCGGGTCGCCGGCAAGCAGCGTGACCGACCCTGGGGTCAGCCCCCCGGAGAGGACCCGGTCGAACTCGTCGATCCCGGTCGGTGTCGGGGCAGCGTCCGCGGCCAGGTCCAACTGGTCTGCCGGTACCGACAGGGGCCCCCCGTTCGCCGGTGACCGGTTCCCGCGAAGCGCGGCCACAGGCCGTTCCCCGATGTCGTGGGACCCGCAGCTCGGGCAGAACCCGGACCACTTGGTCGACACCCAGTGGCAGTCCTCCGCTTCGCAGAAGTATTCGAACGCCGCTTTCGCCCGACTCATACCCGAACCGTATCAGGCGCGCACGGTTCTCGGTTCCGGTTGGTGCCGGCGGTGGCCGGTGGCCGCACCGGCGCCAACAAGCGTCAGCGGCCTCGAAGCGGGAGGCTCACGCCGGCGACCACGATCCCGCCGGCAGCGGCGACGTTCGCGGCGAGACCCGACGGGAAGTTGAACTCGTCGCCCGGGTCAGGCACCTGAGCGATCTCGGCGCCGTCAGCGTCGAGGACCACCACCGTGTCCACCGTGCCGCCTTCCGGGTCGCTGACCGGACGCACAGCGCACTGCCAGGCCGCCGGGTCCAGGCCGCCGTCTGGGCCTTCGACCATCGGCCAGCGTTTCTCGGGAGCCATGCCCCAGTATGGGCTCCGCTGCTGCGGAACCGCGCGGACCGTCGACGGATCAGACCCTCACGATGCTGCCAGGCCGGCGTCGCCCGCGGGCTCCCCGACCCCCGGTAAACGACCCCGCCGGCGGCAGCAGAGAAACCCCGCCTAGAACGGTCACCCCAGCGAGCAGCAACGTTCGCAGCGGTTCTGGCTCCTGGTGGGGGGCGGCAGATCCGGTACCCCTGGGGTCCCGTTTGTGTCACCCAGAATGGTGGAACGGTGGAGCGCCGGCCGGACCGGCCCCCACCCTCATTTGACGGACCGTCCGGGTTCTCAGTCGGCGAGGAGGCCGGCGAAGAGGTCGTCGGCGGCGACGATGGCGGACTTTACGGCGGAGACGCCGCCGTTGGCGAGGTTGACGCCTGCCTGAGGCTGCCAATGACCGATGTACCAGGAGGACATCTCGGCCGAGTCGATCCCGAAGCGGGACGTAACCAGGTACGCGAACGTCTCGGCGGCGGCTTCGCGGTCCCCGCGCCGGTCCTCGGCGGAAGCGTCGGTGCCGTGACCCATGACGGCGTGGCCGACCTCGTGGGCGACGACGTGAGCGCGGGCGGCCGGGTCGCCGCCCGCAGTGCCGTTCCAGACGACGACCTCGCCGGTGTCGGGCAGGTAGTAGCCCTCCGCCCCCCCGGCCGGCTTGTCGTCGACGTAGGTGACGGTGAGGCCCTGGGAGGCGGCGTACCCGGCGAGCTGGTCGAGAACTTCGTTCGGGTTGCCGTGCCCGGCCGGGAGCGGCTGATCGAGCGGCGACGGCGGCTGGGTGTACGGGTCGCCGTCGGTAGCGGACAGCGGGTACTGGAGCAGGTAACGGCGGTGCCCGGCGGCGTTCCGGCGGCGTTCCGCCCATTCTTCGTCGGTCTCGCCGGGTTCGCGTTCGAGCCATTCCCCGGGCCGGTAGTGCATCACCGGGACCGCGGCCGCTCCCGGCAGCGGCCGCCGGCCCGCCTTCTCCCAGTTCGAGGCGGTCATGTGAGGTTCAGCCATGAGGCCCATGGCCTGGTCGAGAACGTCGCTGATCGGGACCTCGTTGCCGTCGGCGTCCCACGCGAGGTTGTGGGCGTGCTGGACGAGCATCATCAGTTGGTTCCCGGTCGAGAACCGGCCGGTCCCGTCGACCGCCCTCTGCGCTGAGAGCCGCGCGTACATGTCTCCGAGCCGGCTCGGGTCGGTCGCCAACATCGCCGCGACCTGCCCTTCGAGAGCTTCGTAGCGGGCTTCGGCGCCGGCCCACCACGACGGGGCGACCGGGCGAAGCTCACCACGTTCGGCTTCAGCGACCGCCTTCGCGTACGTCTTGCCGGCGAACGAAGATCCGGCCGGCCCGCCGTGACGATGACACAAATGGGCTGGGGTCCGCACCGCGTTCTTGCAGCGGCGGACTCCGCCGCCCCCACCGGCGGAGGTCGGCACGAACTCGAAGCCGCACTGGGCGACCTCGGCCGCGGTGACCGGGGCGGCGGTCTCGTCGATCGGGAGGTGGTTCTTGCCGCCGGCCGGTTTGCCCTTGGCGGCGGACCCGCCGCCGGTCTTGTGTGCCGGGTCGCAGTGGCGGCACAGCCCGGACTTCCGGGCAGTCGGACTCCCGCAAGCTCCGCAGGGCACCTTCCCCCCGGCGGTAGCGGGACCAAGAGGGTCGCTGCCGGGCCCGGGCGCTACTACGCCGACAGCGACCGGGGGAGCGGACGCAGTCGGCGCGGTGCACTGGCCGCACCAGCCGCCCGGCTTGGTGGTGCTGTTCTGGCAGGGATGCCCGGTGGAGGTCGTCCCTCGGCAGGCGATAGCAGTGGCTGTCGTCATGGCCACACGAAGATGCCAGCAGATCCTCAGGTTGCCCTTCAGCCGGCGAGGAGCCCGGCGGCGGACTTCCCGGCCTTCGGCGTGCTCGGGTTTCGGGTTGCTGCGGACCGGACAGTGGAATCAGGGTCCGCTGTCAGGAGGAGCAGCACCCCAGGCGGGGTGAGCGGATGGTTCGCGGTGTCGAACCGGACCGGCCACTTCTCGTCAGACGCGAGACCTTCAAGGACAACAGAAGGGCAGGCGGGATTCCCAGCGACCGCCCGCCGGGTCACCATGACAACGGACCCGGCGAGACGGCTCAGGGTGCCCGCCCCGGCGGCGGGGTTCTTCGCTACCGCCGTCGTGATGTCATGCACTCTTGTCGGGTCGAGCCGATCGAGTAGCCCGTCGAGCGCTTCGGTCGGCGTTTCGGGGTTGCCGGCGACCCGGACCCGTACCGCCGCATCGGCATGGCAAGCGAGCTCAGCGAGACGGTCGGGATCGGTTTCGAGGTCCCCGGCTTCGCTTCGGGCGGCGGCGTTCGCCACCACAGCGGCCCCAGCGAACGGGTCATCCCCGGCGTTGACCTTGCCGCCAGAGGGCGGGTCGGCGGTCATGCCGGCGGGGTGGTTCGCTGTGCACGACCGGGCCGGGTTCCGGCACCGGCCGCCTGCCACGGTCAGCTTCCCGCACACCTGACTGGCGGTGACGCTCATGCTCATGGCCCCCACGATGCCGTCGTCAGCCCCCAGAACCAGGCCGGTCAGTCGGCGAGGAGCCCGGCGGCGGACTTGCCGGCAGCCCGACAGTTCGGGTTCGCGACGGCGGCGGCCCGGGCGAGCTCGTCGTTGTCGGCGGCGAGTCGGGTGAGCATCCCGGCTGGCGTGCCGGGGTGTTCTGCAACGCGTCGACGTACCACAGGGTCGGGGTCTCCGGCTAGGTCAGCGAGAACGCCAGGCGGGAGATCTCGTTCGGCGGCCATGGCTCTGACCCGCCAGTCGCTGTCACCAGCGAGGCGCACAACAAGGCTGATGTCCGCAGCAGGGTTCGCTGCGACAGCCCGCCGTACCTGAGGAGTCGCTGACCGGGCGATACGAACAAGGAGCCCCGACGGGGCAGCCTCGTTTGCTGCGACCGCCGCGACGACATCCACGTTGTCGTGGCGGGCGAGGCGGGCGAGGACCGTCGGGTCAGTCGACGTTCGAGCGGCCCGCAGAGAGCTGTCGGTCGCGTTCCAAGGCATCGGCCTTCAACGTACTGCTGCGCTGTCGCCGGCTCGTACGGATCGGTGCGGGCCGGCATGCCCGACGGGGAGCACGCACCGGGTACGAGCGATCGGCATCGCCGCGCCGCACGCCGGCCCCGCCGCCGTCATGGCCGCCGCTGTCGCGGTCATGGTCGCCGCTGCCGCTCCGCCGAACCCGGCGGGAACCTCCCCTGCTTCGAGAGCGTCAGCGGCAGCAGAAAGAGCTGCCTCGCATGCCAGGCAGCGCCCGCTGCGATGGTCGTGCTCGGCCGGGACCGGTTCGTCCCGGGCGGCGCTGTCGCCGCGGGCCGCTTCGAGCTCGGCGAACCGCTGGTCCCACGCCGCGCCGGTCAGGCGGCTGATCCGTTCCTCCAGCGAAGGGCCGTCAGGGTCGAGGGCCGCCGCCGCGAGCTCGGCGTTGACGTCGCCGGCGGAGACGGACGGGCGGCCGTCCTGAAGGCAGAACCCCCGCCAGTAGCCGAGCCCAGGCGCATAGCGGATCGTTTCGCCGTCGTACTCGTACTTCGCGTCGACGGAGATCTCGAACGACGCCCCCATCTCCTCGAGGGTCTCAGCGAACGAGTTTTCTTCCCCCCCGGAGACCTCGGTCGCGTAGTGGGAGGCGCCGATGACTGTCGAGGGGTCCTCCGCGGCGAAGGCGGACTCGATCCCGATGTCAGGCGCGTCGAGCCACTCGACAAGAGCGTCGTACTGCTCAGGCGGGACGTCGTGCACGAGAACTGTGACAGTGAACCGATCACCCATACCCGGGCGAAGATGCCGTCGGCCGTGGCATCTTCACCCGGGTATGGGGAGAGTCACGCGGATCTCTGGCATCTACCGGGCCGCCAGCAACTCGAAGCTGCCGTTCTCGTGGTCGTTCGCCGGGGAGATCACCCCCGCTGACCGGGTCATCTTCGAAGGCTCTCTGAACGAGGGGGAGTACCTCGCCCCGGAGGCGGTGGGACTGAGCCACCCGCTTGACAACTCCGGGTGGGAGCCGTCAATAGACGAGGACCACGCCTGGGTCGAAATCGAAGACGTCGAAGTCGTCGACGGCGAACCGACCGACCCGCGGCCCATCGGGGTCTTCGTGGACGAACTCGCGGTGGCCGACCAACACGCGTACGAGCAAGCGTTCCAAGCTTGTCTGGAAGAAGGCGACGGCGGCGACGTCGGCGGGTCGTGGTGGGACGACATCTTCTCGGCGGGGTCGGCTGCGGCGACGGCCATGACGGCGGCGTCTGGTCCTGGTGTCGCGGTGTGCGGGGCGTCGATGCCGGTGGCCCGCGCCCGGTGCGTGCTCTCCGTCGGGCACGTCGGGGGGCATCGTTCTGTGCGTTGACGGGTGCTCGGGCGACGCAAACCGTGAGCCGTGGCGGTAGTGCCCGGATGTGGCTGTCACACCTCGCGGGGATACTTCCTGGAGCGGCACAGATCACCCGCCCATTTGCCTATAGATCCGTTAGGTCGGGTTGCGGTTTGTGTGTTAGTGTGAGTGACGCAAGGGAGTAACCCGGAGCTGCGGGCAAGGCGGCCTCGGGACATCGAGAACCGCAGGAGAGACCGTGTCCCACAGCACGCCTGCCGCCCCGTCGGCGGCCC
>CXWK01000082.1_pt2 | contig 17993 bp, 18 predicted proteins | sample 590851 | NCBI WGS metagenome assembly CXWK01 (sample SAMEA3498364, study PRJEB10139) | wastewater metagenome | biome: wastewater treatment plant; material: activated sludge | place: Denmark | collected 2014-08-01 | reverse complement strand
CCCGCCGGGTCGATCGAGCTGGACGATGTCTGGTTCACCTACCCGACCGGGAGCGAGGCCCAGGTGGCCTCCCTCGAGACCCCGGGCGCCCTCCCCGAGAACGCTGACGGGTCACCGGTGCTGAAGGGCCTCACCGCCACCATGCCCGCCGGCTCCATGACCGCCCTGGTCGGGCCGTCGGGCTCGGGCAAGTCGACGCTCTCCTCCCTCATCCCCCGCCTGTACGAGGTCACCGAGGGTGCGGTCCGCATCGACGGCCACGACGTGCGGGACCTGACCCAGCGCTCGCTGCGCTCGGCCATCGGCGTGGTCACCCAGGACCCGCACCTCTTCCACGAGACGGTGCGCTCGAACCTGCGCTACGCCCGCCCCGACGTCACCGATGACGAGCTGGAGGCGGCCTGCCGGGCCGCCCGCATCTGGGACGTCATCGCCGCGCTGCCCAACGGGCTCGACACCCTGGTCGGCGAACGGGGCTACCGGCTCTCCGGGGGCGAGAAGCAGCGCCTGGCCATCGCCCGCATGCTGCTCAAGGACCCCTGCATCGTCATCCTGGACGAGGCCACCAGCCACTTGGACTCCGAGAACGAGGCCGCCGTGCAGGCCGCGTTGGACGAGGCGCTCCGGGGCCGCACCTCGGTGGTGATCGCCCACCGCCTCTCCACCATCGTGGCCGCCGACCAGATCCTCGTGCTCGAGGAAGGCGAGTTCGTCGAGCGGGGCACCCACGTCAGCCTCCTGGCCCGCGGCGGCCTCTACGCCGACCTCTACCGCACCCTGGTCCGCGGCGAGGCCGAGACCGAGCCCGTCGAGTCCCCCGCCGGCTGATCGACCCACCCCGCTTCCGGCACCCGAAACCCACGCCCCAGCGACGAATTCCAGAACCGGTTGCTGCGGAGACGCAACTGGCACCCGAAACCCACGCTCGGGCGACGAATTCGGGGGCCAGTTCGGTGCGAGCTCATGGGAGGCGGGCCGACGAACGGGCGCGGGTCTCGCGGGTGAGGCGGCGGAGGCGTCCGACGGTGCCCACCGGGTCATGCCAGATCTCGTGGTCCCAGAACTCCTCGACCCGGAACCCGGCGGCCTCCAGTGCCTCCCGTCGGGCCGCATCGGCCGCCTGGTCGACAAGGGCGTCGTGGTAGAGGGAGCTCTGCACCTCGATGACCAGCGCCCGCTCGAGGCTCACGAAGTCGACCCGACCGAGCCACTCCCGGCCCAGCATCTGCCGTTGGCGAACCAAGACCAGGCCGACCTCGTGGGCCAGCCCCTGGAAGCGGTCCTCGAGGTTGGTGTCGTTGGGCCGATAGTCCGGGCCCCGTTCGGCCAGCAGCTCGCGGACAAGCCGGATGCCGGGCCGGCCCCGCTCCGCCACCTCGTCGAGCATCGTGCACATGCTCAGGTAGCTGAGGAGGCCTCGGGCCCAGGCCCGGTCGAGGACCCGCTCGGTCATCGAGGGCAGGGTGGCGGCGATGTCGAACGGCAGACGGGACGGCACCACGATCGGCACGCCTTGGTGCACGGTGCGGTGGTGCGGTGGGAAGTAGCGGGGCTCGTGGACCTGGGAGAGCCGGGCCGGCCTGTTCGTCGTGCCCCGCAGACGGGTGACCACGGTCCCGCCAGGCTTGACGTTGAGCCCGTACCAGGCGCACCCCGACAGATGGGAGATCGCCGCGTCCCGGCCGCCGTCCAGCGCGGCCTCGACCAGCTCCTGACCACGGGTCCTCGGGGTCCCGGCCCGGCGCAGGACCCGGGGCGTCACCCGGATCCACTGGCCCGACCGGACCATGTGCCGGATGGTGGATTCCGTCGCCCCCAACTCCTGGAGCTGGAGAACGGTGACCGAACCATGTTGGCGCGCCGCCAGAGCGAGGGCGACGGCAATGGAGAACATTGGCAACTCCCCGCGAGAAGACCTCAGCAGGGGAAGCGCCGACGCCGACGGTACCTCAGGGGCCGTGGCCTGTACAGGGCCGAGGACGACGGCCCCGGGTCCCGCCAGCCCGGCCTTCTGGCACCCGAAACCCACGCTCCAGCGACGGAAATGGGGGCCATTTCGGCGGCCTCTACCCGGCGTTCGGGTTCGTTCAGCGGGCGCTCAGCGGAGGCTTCGTAGGTTCCCTCCATGAACATCACCAGGAAGACCAAGATCCTCATCGCCGGTCTGGCCGTGGCCGGCCTGGCGGTCGCTGGAGCAGGCTTTGCCGCTGCCGGCGGTGGCGACGACAGCGAGGGGCCGATCAGCGCGGCCGATCTCGATCGGGCATCCGCCGCTGCCCTCGAAGCGACCGGTGGGGGCGAGGTCACCGAGACCGAGGTCGGCGACGAGGAGAGCTACTACGAGGTCGAGGTCACCCTCGACGACGGCTCACAGGTCGACGTCCAGCTCGACCAGTCCTTCGCTGTCGTCAGCCAGGAGAACGACGGCACCGACGACGCCGAAGACGGCGACGAGGACTGACGTCTCTCCTTCTGGCTCCTGATCCTCCGGTCATGGCCGGAGGATCAGGAGCCAGAAGCGCGTTCGGCTCCCTTCACCGAGCCCTTCGCCGCCGTGTCCCACACCGCAGCGCACCACGGGCGCTGGCCGCCTACGGTCATCGCCAGGAGCAACCCGGGAAGGGGTGGCGACATGGGTGATCGACGACGGCCCCCAGACCGACACCTGCAGGGGTCAGGCGGGCACCGACACGGGGGCGCAGTGCGGGGAACGGACCGGCATTCCCTGATCGACCGCGCTGGTCCTGGGCCCGTCGGGACCGGCGCCGGCGACTTCACGACTTCACGGCCCGGGGCAGCCCGGGCCGGACGCTCAGTACCGCAGCTTGAGGGCGATGCGGTCGCGGTCATCGAGGGAGCCGTCGGCCACGATGGAGACCCGGCCGCCGCGGTTCATCACCGCCTCGATGACCTCGTCGACCACGTCGTCGACCACCCCGGGCGCCCTCGGGTCCTCGGCCCGGTCGAGACGGTCGCCATCGACCCGGGCGGCGAGGGCGTAGCCCTCCTCCACCACGAGGAGGTCGCCCCGACCGTCCTTGGCCAGGGACCAGACCTCGTCGATCCCGGCGGCCAGACGGCGCGCCCCCATCGCCTCCTCCAGCTCGAGGATCGCCTCCTCCTGCCGCCGAGCCAGCCAGTCCTCGACCGCCGGCCAGACCGCGCGTGCGACCTGGGCCACGGTCTCCCCGGACGGGAGGCCTCGGGACACGACCCCGGCTATTCGGCGTTGGTGCCGACTGGCGGCCAGGAACGCCGCCGCCCGCTCCCGGGTCCCGAGCACGAAGAGGGGGCCGGTGGCCGCGCCCACGTACTCGTCGAGGCCGAGGTCGACCTCCCGGTACAGGCGGGCCCGGCGCTGATCTCGCTCGATGCCCGGGTCGTGGCGCCGGCCGCGGTCGGACCGACCGTCGGGCCGGTCCCCCTGGACCGGGAACCATCGATCCGCCACCTCCCGCAGGACCCGACCCTGACCCACGAAGAGGCGGGCACCGGGGTCGGCCAGGACCACAGCCAGGTAGGAGGGGGAACGGAGCCACGCCCGGACGAGGTCCCGGGTGGCAAACGTGTCGTCGACCACCACGCGGTCCGCCACGGGCTCCGGCAGACGGGAGGCGGCCCGGTAGCCGGCACTGGCGAACAGGGCGACCGCTTGCTGGCCCCGGTCCTCGTCGACGGTCTCGGCCAGCTCCACCAGATGCCGGATCCGGGCCATGACCTCGGCCGGCTCGAGCTCGAGGCTCAGCCGGGACTCCACTTCGGCGAAGAGCGCATCGAGGCGCCCGGCGCGATCAGGCCGGTCGTTGCGGAGCAGCAGGGTGACCGCCGGAGGATCCACCAGCGACTGGAGGGCCGCGATCTGGACGGCGTCGAGCACCTCAGCCCCCCATCTCGAAGATCTCGCTCAGAAACGAGCTCTTCTTGGACTTCTTGACCGAGCGAGACCGGTCCCGGTGGTCGTCGTCGTCATCGTCGTCGACGTGACGCGACGGCCGGCGCTCCGGTGCCGGAGGCGGATCGGCGAAGGCCGCCGACCGCTCGATGAGCTTGTCCAGCTCACCCCGGTCCAACCAGACCCCTCGGCACTCCGGGCAGTAGTCGATCTCGATGCCCTGACGGTCGCTGATGGCCAGCGGCGTCTCATCGGTGGGACAACGCATGACGGTTCCTTTCGTAGGGCCGGGCTCACACCCGGCGGCGGCGGCTGATGAGCTTGCGCAGCTCGTCCAGCCAGATGATCGAAGAGGCCACGCCGACGGCGACGAGCCAGTCGTCGGCGTCGAGGTCGACGGTGCCGAAGACCTGCTGGAAGGGGTCGACGGTGACGGCGAGGACCTGCAGCACGACCACACCCAGGACCGCGGCCCAGAGGGTCTTGTTGGTGAACAGGTCCCGGGTGAACATGGAGCGACCCTCGGCGCGGGCGTTGAAGACGTTGAAGACCTGGAACATCACGAAGGTGGTGAAGGCGAGGGAGAGGGCGTGGGCCTCGGTGTTGTTGTCCATCGCCCAGGCCAGGACGCCGAGGGTGCCCACCGCCATCACCGCGCCGTAGCCGACCAGGACCCGTAGGCGACGGCCGTGCAGGATGCGCTCCCCGGGATCGCGGGGGGACCGGCTCATCGTGTCACCGGCCGGCGGGTCGACGCCGAGGGCCATGGCCGGGGGGCCGTCCATGATCAGGTTGACCCAGAGGACCTGCAGCGCCGTGAAGGGCACCGGCAGCCCGACCAACTGGGCCCCGATGAGGGTGCTGATGGCCCCGAGGTTGGTCGACAACTGGAACCGGACGAACTTGACGATGTTGTCGTAGATGGTCCGACCCCGCTCGACGGCGGTGACGATCGTGGCGAAGTTGTCGTCGGTGAGGACCATGGAGGCGGCCTCCTTGCTCACCTCCGTGCCGGTGATCCCCATGGCCACCCCGATGTCGGCGGTCTTGAGGGCCGGGGCGTCGTTGACGCCGTCGCCGGTCATGGCCACGACCTCGCCCCTGGCCTGCAGGACACGGACGAGGCGGACCTTGTGCTCCGGTGACACCCGCGCGACCACACCGATGTCCGGGATCCGGGCGGCCAGCTCGTCGTCGTCGAGGAGGTCGATCTCGGCGCCCGTGACCACCTCGCCCCGGATGCCCAGGTCGGCGGCGATGGCCCGAGCGGTGGCGGCATGGTCCCCGGTGATCATCTTCACGCCGACCCCGGCCCGGCGACAGAGGGCGATGGCCTCGGCCGCCTCGGGACGGGGCGGGTCGACCAGGCCGACCAACGCGGTGATCCGCAGGTCGTCCACCAGGGCGAGGGGGTCGGGGACGGCGGCCACCTCGGACTCGGTGAGCGGCCTCGTGGCCAGCGCGATCACCCGCATGCCGCCCTCGGCCATCCGTTCGACCTCCGCGCCCATCGCGGCACGTTCGGCCTCGCTCGACGACGGACAACGTCCGAGGAGGACGTCGGGCGCGCCCTTCACCTCCAGGCGGAGCTCGCCTCCGACCCGGTGGACGGTGGCCATGAACTTGTGCGCCGAGTCGAAGGGCACCTCGGCCACCCGTTCGGCCTCGGCCCGAACCGCGGCCGGATCCAGCCCGCCCTTGGCCGCGAGGACCAGCAACGCCGCCTCCATCGGGTCACCCACGGGGCGACCGTCGGCCAGATGGCTGTCGTTGCAGCGCACCAGCCCGGCGAGCGCGTCGGCCAGTCCGGGCCCGGCCCCGGGTCGGATCTGCCCGCCCTGCTCGTAGCCGCGACCCGACACCGTCTGGCGACCATCGGGCAGCCAGAGCTCCTGCACGGTCATCTCGTTCAGCGTGAGGGTGCCGGTCTTGTCCGAGCAGATGACCGACGTGGCGCCGAGGGTCTCGACCGAGGCCAGCCGCTTGACGATGGCGCCCCGCTTGGCCATCTGGGAGGTGCCGATGGCGAGGGTCACGGTGACCACGGCGGGCAGGCCCTCAGGGATGGCCGCCACCGCCAGGGCCACCGAGGCCAGGACGGTGTCGGTGAGGGATTCCCCCCGCAGCAGGCTCAGGGTGGCGAAGATCGCCACGGCGGCCGCCGCGACCAGCGCCAGCCGCTGCCCGAGGGCGTGCAACTGGACCTGCAGCGGGGTGTCGCCCGCCTCGGCCGCGTCGAGCAGGCCGGCGATGCGCCCGACCTCGGTGTCCATGCCCGTGGTGGTCACCAGCAGCTCACCTCGGCCCCGGGTGACCACGGTGTTCATGAAGAGGAGGTTCGTCCGGTCGGCCATGGGGACATCCCCCGGGAGGGCCCCGGTGACCTTGGCCACCGGGTTCGACTCCCCGGTGAGGGTGGACTCGTCCACCTCCATGCCGGTGCCGCTGAAGAGCCGGCCGTCGGCCGGAACCCGATCGCCGGCATCGAGGAGCACCAGGTCGCCGGGGACCAGCTCCGTGGCGTCGATCTCGACCACCGTGCCCCCACGACGGACGCGGGCCCGGGCCACCAGCATCGCCTTCAGCGCGGCGAGGCTGCGCTCGGCCCTGACCTCCTGCAGGAAGCCGAGCAGGGCGTTGATCACCAGGACCACGCCGATGACGACCATGTCCTTCACGTCACCCACGAGACCGGCCAGGACCGCGGCCCCGATGAGCACGACGATCAGCAGGTTGCGGAACTGATCGAACAGGATCGCCCAGCGCGACCGGGGGGGCGTCTCGGCCAGCCGGTTGGCTCCGTGCGCCCGTCGACGACGCTCGACCTCTTCGGGGCCGAGGCCCACGGCGGGGTCGACACCCAGACTGGCCGCCACCGCCGGCCCTTCGAGGAGATGGGGACCCGTCGGCGCGAGGGCCGAGCCCGCCGAGGGCTCCTCGTCAGGGCGTGCGTCAGTGGGGGTGGTCAGGGGCATGGGTCCTCCGGCTCGGGTGGCCGAAGGTCTCTCCCACCCCTGGGGGCGACGAGGCCGGGCGCCATGCCGTGATGACGACCTCGTCCGGGGGGATACTCCCCTTCGTTGGTATGTACGAAGTTAGACTAACGTATTGACTTTCGTCTGTCAACCATCTAGAACGAAGGGCGTCGAGACAAGGAGCGATGAGACCATGACCCTGATCGAGGACCAGCACGACACCGGCTCGGACCTCGGACTTCGCGTGGGTGCGCTCGTCGAGGTGCAGAACCGCTTCGACGGGACCTGGAGCGGAGGCTTCGCCCTGGAGGAGCTGGTGATCGAGGACCTCGAGCACTCGGCCGTGTGTCGGCTCCGGAGGGTTTCGGACGGCGCCGTCCTTCCCGTCGCGCTTCCCCGCTCGCGCGTGCGCCCGAGGCGCTGACGGACCCGATCCCTCAGGCGCCCTCGGCCGGTGCGCCCTCGAGGCGGGCCCGCAGGTCGCGGTCCTTGGTCTCGGAGATCTCGGCCAGGGCCCGTTGGTGGTCGACCAGTGCTGATCGGACCGACGGGTCGGCGACCCCGATGATCCGGGCGGCCAGCAGCCCGGCGTTGCGTCCGGCCCCGATGGCCACCGTCGCCACGGGGATGCCGGCCGGCATCTGCACGATGGACAGCAGGGAGTCCATGCCGTCCAGGCGGGCCAGCGGCACCGGGAGGCCGATGACCGGCAACGGCGTGACCGCGGCCAGCATGCCGGGGAGGTGGGCGGCACCGCCGGCGGCGCCGATGAGCACCCCGAGGCCACGCTCAGCAGCCGAGCCGCCGTACTCGAGGAGGCGGTGCGGGGTGCGGTGGGCCGACAGGACCCGGACCTCGGTGGCCACGCCCAGCTCGGCGAGGACCTCGGTTGCCGGCTCGGCCGTCGGCCAGTCCGAGTCACTCCCCATGACGATGCCCACTCGCGCGGCGCTGCTCATCGGTCGGTGAGGACCCTCAGGGCACGATGGGCCGCCTCCCGGGCGGCCTCGGGCTCATCGGCCAGCGCGGTCACGTGCCCGAGCTTGCGGCCGGGCACGGTCTCCTTGCCGTAGAGGTGGACGTGCACGCGTGGATCCTCCAGCACGGTGGGCAGGTCTCGACGGAGATCGACGGGACGCTCGCCGCCGAGGATGTTCACCGTGGCGGCGGCCGGGGCCGCCATCGCCGTGGATCCCAGCGGCCAGTCCAGGATCCCCCGGAGATGGTTCTCGAACTGCGAGGTCCGACAGGCCTCGATGGTCGCGTGCCCACTGTTGTGGGGCCGGGCGGCGAGTTCGTTGACCACCAGCTCACCGGTCGCCGTCAGGAAGAGCTCGACGGCCAGGATCCCCGTCGCACAGCTCCCCTGGGCCACCGAGACCGCCAACGCCGTGGCCTGCTCGGCCAACGCCGGGGGGATCCGGGCCGGCATGATCAGCTCCCGGCAGATGCCGTCGTGCTGAACGGTCTCGACCACCGGATAGGCGCTCCACCAGCCCGACGGCCGCTGGGCCACCAGCACCGCCAGCTCGACGGCGATGGGGACCATGGCCTCGAGCAACCACTGGTCACCCGACGCCGGGAGGCGGTCCGCCGCCGCATCGATGTCGTCGCGGTGCACCACGGCGACGCCGCGACCGTCGTAACCGCCGGTCGGCGCCTTGACCACCACCGGCCAACCATGGTCGGCGGCGAACCGCTCCAGGGCACGGCGGTCCCCGGCGTCAACCACGGCGAACGACGGGACGGCGAAGCCCGCCTCGTCCAGGATCCGCCGGGCGTGGCCCTTGTCCTGGGCCAGCCGCTTGGCCCCGGGCTCGGGCCGCACGGCGTGGCCCGCGTCCACCAGCGCCGAGATCACCGCAGCCGGGACCTGCTCGTGGTCGAAGGTCACGACATCACAGTCGGCGGCGAAGGCCAGGACGGCGTCGATGTCATCGGGGCGACCCGCGACGTGCCGGGCCCCCGCTCGGACCGCCGACGCCGCCGGGTCGGGGGTGAGGACCCGGAGCTCGATGCCCAGGCCGATGGCGGCCTGATGGGTCATGCGCGCGAGCTGACCGCCGCCGATCATCCCCACCGACGCCGACGCCGTCTGACCCGGCCGTGACCGGACCGACGCGGCAGGCCCGGTCACGCGAAGTACTCCTGTCGGCTCACGTAGGTGTCCGAGACGAACAGGACCCCGGGACGGTCCTCGAGGAAGGCCCGCAGCGCGCCGATCACCGCATCAGATCGCTCATCGGGGACCACGGTCAGCACCATGCGCAGGGCATCGCGGTCGTTGAAGTGGAGACGTCCCTGGTGGAAGCCGTGGTGACCGAGGCCGGACACACCGGACAACACGGTGTAGCCCGTCGCGCCGCAGGTCGTCAGGACCTCGCCGACCGGCGCGACGTCGTCACCGTTGACGACCACCTCGATCTTCGTCATCGCCGTCAAGCCGGCTCGGCTCATGTCAGGACCTCCTCGGGTCGGGTCCCCCCGGTCGGTGGGACGTTCGTGGGCTCGGTGATCCAGACCCCGTCGGTCCGCCGTCGGGACCAGGTGCCGGTGATGGCATCGAAGGCGACGAGGTGGACCCAGGCCCCGTCGAAGAGCTGCTGGAGCACCGGGTTCCGGTCCACGACGGCGTCGATGCGCTCGATCGGCGCCTCGACCACCGTGAGGAGCCGCAGGGGTTCGTGGTACAGCCGGTCGCCGTCCATCACCGACTGTCGGGGGAGCCCCGCCTTCAGGTCGCCCCCGGCGCCGAGCAGGACGCCGACACCGGGCAACGGGTTGTGGAGGACCTTGTCGCCCGCTCCGTGGACGTCCGGATCGACCGTCGAGCAGTAGTACTGCGCGTTGATCCAGTGGGCCACGACCATCGGCGCGGTGAGGATCGTCTCCAGCGCCGTCCCGTCCCGATCACCGTCGGGGTCATAGGAGTGCAGGAAGCAGCGGCCCTCGAGGTCGATCCCCTGGGTGCGGGCCCGAGGCGCCACGATGAACGCGGCGTTGCCCGCCAGCCCCCACTCGGGTCGGGTCTGGGCCCAGTCACCCGCTCGGGCGCGCACCTCCCGCCGCGATCGGCCTGCGGCCGCACCGGGAAGCCGCTCGAGGCGATCCGACGCCTGCCGCTCGCCGGCGGTGCAGAGATCGGCCACCAAAGCCGCGACGCGTTCGCCGTGCTCGTCGGGGACCTGATCGGCATCGAGCACCACGACGCGATCGGTCGTCGTGTCGTGCTCGCCCGCGACGAACCACGTCCCCGCCGGGATGGCGATGCCCCGCTCGGCCAACTCGGCCCGGACCTGGGGATCGTTCAGGATGGCCGCCGCGGCCCGAGCATTGGGGCCGCCCCGGTTGCCGCCACAGGCGCCGCAGTCCAGGGTCGCGGCGTGCGGGTTCGCCGTGGAGGTGGAACGATGTCCACACAGCAGCACGATCGGGGCGAAGCCCACGGTCAGGCCCATCGTGCGCAGGGCCGTCTCCGCGACCAGGACCCGCTCCTCGAGGCTGAAGCCCTCGTCGTCGCCGACCCCCACGGTGACCCGGGTGCCCGGGCTCGGCCCGGGATCGGCGGCCTGCGGCCAGAGCGTCCGCACGAGAGCCCGGGGCCCGAGCACCCAGCCCGCAGCCTCCGCCATGGCGAACATCGAGAGCGGACCGTGGGCGACCGACTCGGAGGTGCTCTCCAGGTCGGCCCGCCGCCAGTCGGCCCGGACGTGCTGCTGCACCTGGTCCTCGGCCCCGGTGACGGCGACCTCACCCACCTCGACGGTGGGCGCCAGGAGGACGGGCGCGGAGGGATAGGCCTCCGTGGAACCGACCGCCCGGTACCGGAGGGGGACCGCGAAGAACCCGGCGAATCCGATCGTCGCGTAGCGCCCGACGGACTCGAGGTGCCGGCGCAGCCCCTCGGACCGGGCATCGATGCAGAACACGGCCTGAGCTTCAGGCGGGCCGGTCTGCAGTGTCTCCGGGTGATCGAGACGACTGAGCAGGCGGCGACGGAACCCCGTCTCCATCGCGGTCAGGGCGATGCTCGAGCATCGGGCCGCCGATCGCCTCCCCTCGCTCGGGTCCTCGAACAGGGCAGTTCCCGGGACCGGACCCGAAGGTCGGGCGAGGGCGTCGATGCTCAGCCGGATGGCGAGCAGGTCCAGCAGACCGAGACGAGGCGCCGGGTCGTCGGGCTCGGCCCACTCGTCACACCAGCGGGCGTACCCCGCCCATCCCGGGAGCCGGGCGAGCTGGCCCCGCAGCTCCTCGACCCGCGACTCGGGCCTGACGCCCAGGATGTCGAGGGCTCCGAGCACGGCGTCGGCGGGACCCTCGGGGAGACGACGCAACGCGGCGGTCGACCCCATCCGGCGGAGGCGACGATCACCGGGCGCCAGGCGACGCCATGCCGCGTAGCCCCCGGGACCGGATGGGGCGAACGGGAGGCCGTGGTCACTGACCAGGAGGGCACACCAGCGGCCAACCTCCCGATCGGCGCGGGCGGCCAGGTCCGTGCCGTGTCGGGCGTCGACGCGCTCGAGGACCGTGCGGGGTGGCCGGATCACCGGTGGGTCGGCGCCCTGTAGGAGGTCGGCCGTGTGGTCCGGGTCCACCCCGTGCTCGACCAGGGCCGTCCGGAGGTCGTGGTCGTCGACCCGTCCGTCCCGAAGGGCTTCCCCCAGGGCCGACCGGGCGGGGTAGCCCTTCGATCCCAGCCACCGCCCCGCCAGCGCGGTGGCCCGCTCGAAGCCCTGGTCCACCAGGCCCATCAAGGGGTTGACGGCGATGAAGCGCTCGACCGGCCACAGCGGGGCCACCAACCGCGCGGCATGGGTGATGTCCACCCTCAGGCGAGCGTGCGCTCCGGCCTCCGAGGTCACCAGGTCCCCTCCAGCATCGGAGCCGACGAGGCCGACAGGGTCGACACCCGGGCCGGATGATCGCGCCGACCCGGGGCGACACCCGCGCCGACGGCTGACAGCGAGGCGATGAGCATCGGCGAGGTGGTCGGTCGGCGCACCCCGATCGCCCCGAGGGCCATCGCCACCAGGAGCACGCCAAGGGCCCAGCGCGCATCGACGAAGGTCCCGGCATCGACGGCGAGGCCGGTCCCGAGGAGGTGGTCGAGCAGGCCGACGAGGCCCAGGTAGCCGACGAGCCCGAACCCGATGCCCATGGCGGCACCGGCCACCCGGGTCGGGCCGAGTGGCCCCCGACCCAGCCAGGCCCAGGTGGCCCGCACCCCGACGGCGCCGAGGGCGAGGCCGATGACCCAACCCTCGCCGTCGTGGAGCACCGATGGCTCGACCAGGACCACGATCGCGGCGAACACGGCGGCGGGCACCAGGACCGAGAGGGCCAGCCGCCACCGCGCGGCGCCGGGTGGTGGCGGGCGGTGGCGACGGGCGACCCGGACCGCGGTCAGGGCGCAAACCGCACCGAGGAAACGTGACGCCTTGTAGAGCGCGTGACCGATCAGGTGCGTGATGGCGGCGAGGGGGGCGCCGACCGCCACGGCCAACAGCATGAAGCCCATCTGTGCGCTCGTGGACGTGGCCAGGGAGCCCTTGACGTCGGTCCGGATCATGGCCGCACCCGCGGCGACCACGATGGTGGTGATGGCGATCGCGGCCAGGACCACCGAGGCGGTCGCCGACTCGGACAGGACCGGGCTGAGCCGCACCAGGAGGAAGCCTCCGGCGTTCACTGCGCCGGCGTGGAGGAAGGCCGACACCGGCGTGGGGGCGGCCAGCGTCCCCGGCAGCCACAGCGGGAAGGGGATCTGGGAGGCGCGGGCGGCAGCCGCCAGGACCAGGAGGACCGCGACGGCACCGGCGGCCCCGATCTCGGTGAGCCCGAACACCGAGAGCTGTCGGTCCCCGAGGTCGGTGGCCACGGCGCCGAGCTGGTCGAGGCCCGGATCACCGACGGTGGCGAGGACGACGCCCAAGGCCCCGACGAGCGCGGCGTCACCGAGGCCCAAGGCCAGTCCGGCCCGGCGAGCTGCCGCCCGGGAGGGACCATCACCGCGGTAGGCGATCAACGCGATGATCCCGGCCGAGGCGAGGAGCCAGGCCCCCACGAGGACGCTCAGGCGACCGGCCACACTCGACAGGAGCGTGGCCGCCAGCATGCCGTTCGCCAGGGCCGAGAAGCGCCAGGCCCGGGCATCACCCTCCAGGTTGCGGGCGGCATAGCTCAGGATCGTCACCCCGAGGACGGCGGCGACCAGGGCCACGGCGACCCCCAACGGATCCGCCTGCAGCCATGGTGTCTCGGCGTCGCCCCACCGAGGTCGGTCGCCGCGAGCGACGAGGACGCCGAGGACCGTGGCCACCACCAGCGCGCCGCCGGCGCCGACGGCGGTGACCGGAGGGGTCGCGGCGGAGCGGCGGTGACGGGCCCCGGACCATGCCGCCGCCCCGATCGGGGCGAGGACGAGGAGCAGGAGGAGGCTGGCCACCTCCCCACCTTATACGTAGTGCGTTTCGTGTGTCCAGTCTCGTGAGTTACGCTTAGTTATAAGCGGAGGAGATCGATCAGCTCCCGGGCCGAGTGGGAGGCCTCGAGCGGGTGGCGAAGGGGTCGATCCAGGGCCAACTGGTACCGGTTCCGACGACCGACCCGCTCCCTGGTGAGGTAGCCGCTCGCCTCGAGGTCCCCGAGGATGACCTGGGTCGCTCGCTCGGTGATCCCGATCAGGGCGCTGAGGTCTCGCTGACGCAACTCCGGATCGCGGGCCAGGCACACCAGGACGTGGGCGTGGTTGGTCAGGAAGGTCCAGCCCGCCGTGGCATCGGTCGTTTCGGCCATGGCCGGATCGTAGGCGGGCCTCTCCGGACCGGCCGGGAGTCCTCCCCGCGCGATCCCCGCGTGACCGGCGCGTCGTTCAGGGGGTGGGACCATCTGTCGCCTCCTCAGGGGTTGCAGTTCGTACAGCGGCCCGGGTCGGCCCGGACCGGACCGGCCGCCTCGATCTCCCGGGTCGGACAGGCGGCACAGCCCAGGACCTGGGCCCGAACGATCCCCACCTCACGCCATTNNACCTGGGCCCGAACGATCCCCACCTCACGCCCACACCAGTCGCAGGGCACGCCGATCTCGAGCCCGATCCGACCCCACCCCGGCGTGCGGCAGGTCGGGCAGCACCGGGCGAGACGGTGACCCAGGGCGACGGCCGCCCGCTCGATGACGGGCCGGCGCGAGGGACAGACATGGGCCCGGAGATCGGTCTCGACCCGGGCCCGCCCATCGGGGGACGCTTGCGCGCACGTCGCCACCGCCCGGTCCAGGTCCTCGACCCCGACCGCCTTGAACACCGGACCCGGCGGTCCCTCGGCCGGCACCACGATCAGATGATGGGGCGGTACCTCGACCTCGACGAGCAGCCCCTCGACGTCGTCCCCCGGCGTCACGGTCCTCGACACCGTGACGAGGTCGTGACCGACGGCGGACTCGCCGACGACGATCCCTCGCTCCTCGTCGACCAGGACCACCAGCTCGGTGGCCACCACGCCCAGCCCCAGGGGCGTCGCGAGCCCGATCGTGCCCTCCGACGCGAGGCCGAGACGGGTCCCCGCTACGGCGATGCCCATGCGGGCCTTCGCGACCGCGGTCTCCCAGGGGGTCCCCGGCCTCGGGACCTCGCCGGTGAACGTGCCGAGCACATCGGTGTCGACCGCCGCCGCCTGGACGCAGAGACCGACGTGGCGACCGAGGACCGGGCCGATCAGGGGCAGCTTGTCGTGCTTGCTGGCCAGGACCGCGTGGCAACCGGCGTAGACAGAGCCCACGCCGCACCGATCCTCAGCCCTCGGCGGGGCGCAGGGGGGCCGCCATCGCATGGTGACCACCGTCGACGTGCAGGACCTCGCCGGTGACGGCCCGCGCCATGTCCGACAGCAGGAAGCAGGCGGCATCGGCGATCGGGGCCGGGTCGTGGGGATCCCAGGCCAAGGGCGCCGTCGTCGCCCAGGCGTCGAGCAGGCGGTCGAAGTCCGGGATCCCGCCCGCGGCTCGGGTGTGCAGCGGGCCGGCCGCCACGAGGTTGACCCGGATCCCGGCTCCGCCGAGATCTCGGGCGAGGTACTGCGACGTCGAACGCAGGGCCGCCTTGCACACCCCCATCCAGTGGTAGACCGGCCAGGCCCGAGCGCTGTCGAAGTCGAGGCCGACCAGCGAGCCGCCCGACGGTGGCGCCAGGGCGGCCAGGATCCGGGCCAGGCCGGCCAGGGTCCAGGTGCTGGAGCGGAAGGCCAGCTCGACGTCACTCGGCGGGGCCGCGGTGAGCGGTCCCGCGAGCGCGGCCCGAGGGGCGAAGGCCACCGCGTGGACCGCGCCGTCGAGCCCACCCAGGCGGTCCGCGACGAGACCGGTCACCTCCTCGATCTGATCGACGTCGGTCAGGTCCAGGGCCCAGACCTCGATGTCGGAGGCGATGGTCCGCGCCAGCTCCCGAGTCGCCTCGAGGTCCCGGGGAAAGGCCGTGAGGGCCACCCGTGCGCCCAACTCGTGGCTCCGGCGGGCGATGGCGTAGGCGATGCTGTCCGGCCTGGCCACGCCGGTGACCAGGAGCGCCTTGTCGGTCAGCACGGCGGCCCGCCCCTCATCGGCCGACGCCGGTGATCATGCCGGCCGCGACCGTCGCGTGGGTGACCTCGTCGATGAGGATGAAGCTGCCCATCGACCGGTTCCGGTGGTAGTCGTCGAACAGGAGCGGCGACTGGGTCCGCAGCCGCACCCGGCCGATGTCGTTCAGCCCCAGGCCGGTCGCGTCCTGGATCCGGTGCAGGTTGTTGATGTCGAGGCGGTAGGAGAGCTCGGTGACCCTGGCCTTCACCGACCGGGTGGTGTGCTTGAGCAGGTAGGTCCCCGGCGGCTCCAGCCGGGCCCGTTCCGACATCCAGCAGACCGTGGCATCGATGTCCTGGTCCACCACGGGGTGGTTGCGGCTCCGGGCGATCACGTCACCGCGGGCCACATCGAGGTCGTCGGCCAGGCGCAGGGTGACTGCCATCGGGCCGAACGCCTCTTCCAGCGGCACCCCGCCGGGGCCGTCGATGGCCGCGATCGTCGTGGTGAACCCCGACGGCAGCACCACGACCTCGTCGCCCGGCCGGAACACCCCACCGGCCACGGTGCCCGCGTACCCGCGGTAATCCGGGTTGACCCCCGACTGGGGCCGGATGACGTACTGCACGGGGAACCGGGCGTCCACGAGGTTCCGGTCCGACGCGATGTGGACCTCCTCGAGGTGGTGCAGCAGGGTCGGGCCCTCGTACCAGGGGCTGGCGGCACTGCGGGACACGACGTTGTCGCCGTGGAGGGCGCTGACGGGCACGAAGGAGACGTCGTGGACATCGAGCTTCATGGCGAAGGCCCGGAACTCGGCCCGCAGCTCGTCGAAGCGGCCCTGATCCCAGTCGACCAGGTCCATCTTGTTCACGCACACCACCAGGTGGGGGATGCCCAGGAGGGTGGCCAGGAAGGCGTGGCGGCGACTCTGCTCGACCACGCCGTTGCGGGCGTCGATGAGGACGAGGGCCAGGTCGGCCGTCGACGCCCCGGTGACCATGTTGCGGGTGTACTGGAGGTGCCCGGGGGTGTCGGCGATGATGAACTTGCGCCTCGGCGTGGCGAAGTAACGGTAGGCCACGTCGATGGTGATGCCCTGTTCCCGTTCGGCCCGCAGGCCGTCGGTCAGCAGGGCCAGGTTGGTGTACTCGTCCCCCCGGGCCTCGCTCACGCGGGCCACCGCCTCGAGCTGGTCCTCGAAGATGGCCTTGGCGTCGTAGAGGAGTCGCCCGATCAAGGTCGACTTGCCGTCGTCGACCGAGCCGGCCGTGGCGAAGCGCAGCAGCTCGGACATCAGAAGTACCCGTCGCGCTTGCGATCCTCCATGCCGGCCTCGCTGATGCGGTCGTCGGCCCGGGTCGCCCCCCGCTCGGTGAGTCGGGTGGCGGCGATCTCGGCCACCACCTCCTCGGCGGTGGCCGCCGAGGACTCGACGCACCCGGTACAGGGGACGTCGCCCACGGTCCGGAACCGCACGGTGGCCTCGAACGGCGGATCGTCGCCGTCCCGGCGCACGAGGGGGTGGTCGGCCATGAGCATCCCGTCGCGGTGCACGACCGAGCGGCGGTGGGCGAAGTAGATGGCCGGCAGGTCCACGTGCTCGTCCCGGATGTACTGCCAGATGTCCAGCTCGGTCCAGTTGCTCAGCGGGAAGACCCGGATGTGCTCGTCCGGGCCGTGGTGCCCGTTGTAGAGGTTCCACAGCTCGGGGCGCTGGTTGCGGGGATCCCACTGGCCGAACTCGTCCCGGAAGCTGAAGACCCGCTCCTTGGCCCGGGCCCGTTCCTCGTCCCGGCGGGCACCCCCGAAGACGGCATCGAAACCACCCTCGGTGATGCTGCGCAACAGGGTGGTCGTCTGCAGGGGGTTGCGCAGGCCACGGGGACCCGGGTCAGCCAGCCGGCCGGCGTCGATGTCGTCCTGGACCGAGCCCACCAGGAGACGGACGCCGTAGTCGGCCACGGCCTTGTCGCGGTGGACCAGCACCTCGTCGAAGTTGTGGCCGGTGTCGATGTGCAGCACCGGGAAGGGCGGCGGCGCCGGCCAGAAGGCCGCCGCGGCCAGGTGCAGCATCACGATGGAGTCCTTGCCCCCGGAGAAGAGGAGCACCGGGCGCTCGAACTCAGCGGCGACCTCCCGGAAGATGTGCACCGCCTCGGCCTCGAGGGCCTTCAGGTGGGATAGCTCGTACGCGTTCGGGGCAGCGTGCACCCAACCACTATACGAAACTTATTTCACGATCTCCACTACGTACTTAGAGCTGGTCGCGGAGCCAGGCGATGTCGTCCTTGCGGCCGTCCTCGCCGGTCTCGCAGATGACGGGAGCGCCGGCGACCTTCACCGTCTCGACGAGGGCCTGGGGGTCACAGTTGCCCTGACCGAGGTGCTCGTGGCGGTCCCGGCCCGAGCCGTGGCCGTCCTTGGAGTCGTTGCAGTGCACCAGGTCGATGCGGCCGGTGATGGCCAGGATGCGCTCGGCGGCGGAGATGAGCTCCTCGCCCGCGGCGTGGGCGTGGCAGGTGTCGAGGCAGAAGCCGATGCCGCTGTCGCCGATGTGGTCCCAG
>CXWK01001938.1_pt1 | contig 17996 bp, 16 predicted proteins | sample 590851 | NCBI WGS metagenome assembly CXWK01 (sample SAMEA3498364, study PRJEB10139) | wastewater metagenome | biome: wastewater treatment plant; material: activated sludge | place: Denmark | collected 2014-08-01 | reverse complement strand
ACTGACAACTACCATGACAACAACCGCCATCGAAATCACCGACCTGACGGTCGCGTATCAGGAAAAACCCGTCCTGTGGGACGTGGACTTGCAGGTGCCATCCGGCGTCCTGCTGGCCATCGTTGGCCCCAACGGCGCGGGCAAGACGACGCTCATCAAGGCCGTGCTCGGCCTCATCAAGCCCGTCGCCGGGCAGACGCTCATCTACGGCGCGCCCTACGAGCAGCAGCGCCGCCTCGTCGGCTACGTGCCGCAGCGCGGCAGCGTGGATTGGGACTTCCCCACCAGCGTGCTCGACGTGGTCATGATGGGGCGCTACGGCCGCCTCGGCTGGCTGCGCCGCCCCGGCCGCGAGGACCGCGAACGCGCCCTGGAGGCGCTGGAGAAAGTCGGTATGGCCCGCTTCGCCGACCGCCAGATCAGCCAGCTCTCCGGCGGCCAGCAGCAGCGCACCTTCCTGGCCCGCGCCCTCGTTCAGGACGCGCAGGTCTACTTCATGGACGAGCCGTTCCAGGGTGTGGACGCCACAACCGAGCGGGCCATCGTCGAGCTGCTGAAGGAGTTGCGCGCCGCCGGCAAGTCGGTCGTCGTTGTCCATCACGACTTGCAGACCGTGGCGGAGTACTTCGACTGGGTGCTGCTGCTCAACGTGCGGCGCATCGCCGCCGGGCCGGTGGGCGTGGTCTTCACTGAGGAAAACCTGCGCCGCGCCTATGGCGGGCGAGTTGGCTTTCTGGACACAAATGGCAAGGAGCACGAACATGAGCCTGTTCGACTTGCTCAATAGCCTGTTCTTCGACTACACCATCCGCACCGTCGCCCTCGGCGCGGCCGTGCTGGGCATCGTCGCCGGGGCGCTGGGCACGTTCGCCCTGCTGCGCCGCCAGAGCCTGCTGGGCGACGCCATGTCCCACGCCGCCCTGCCCGGCGTGCTGCTGGCCTTCATGCTGACCGGCAGCAAGGCCCCGGTGGTGCTGGTGCTAGGCGCGGCCGTGGCCGGCGTGTTGGGCACGATCCTGCTGCTGGCCGTCACCCGCCTCAGCCGTATCAAGGAAGACGCCGCGCTGGGCGTCATTCTGTCCGTCTTCTTCGGCTTTGGCTTGCTGCTGCTGACCTTCTTGCAGCGCAACCCGACGGCGGCGCAGGCCGGCCTCAACTCCTTCCTTTTCGGCCAGGCGGCCACATTGCTCGTGCGCGACGTGATCACCATGGTCGCCTTCGGCGGCGCGGCGCTGCTGGTGCTGGTCGTGTTGTGGAAGGAGTTCAAACTGCTCAGCTTCGACCGCGACTTCGGGGCCAGCCTCGGCTTCCCCATGACCCTGCTCGACGCGCTATTGACTGTCCTGCTGGTCATCGGCATCGTCATCGGCCTGCAAGCCGTCGGCGTAGTACTGATGAGCGCGCTCATCGTTGCCCCGGCGGCCGCGGCCCGGCAGTGGACTGACCGGCTGAGTGTGATGCTCGTCGTCGCCTCGGTCTTCGGCGCGCTGGCCGGTGTCGTCGGGGCGCTCATCAGCAGCCTGGGCGCGGGGCTGTCTACCGGGCCGGTCGTCGTGCTGGTCATCAGCGTCATCGTTCTGGCCTCACTGTTATTCGGCGCGGCGCGCGGGCTGGTCTGGGAGTGGGCGCGCCGCCGCCGCAGCCGCCGCACGCTGCGTACCCAGGCCGTGCTGGCCGATCTCTACGGGTTGGCCGCGCAGCACGACGAACCGGGCTACGCCCACAACGTCGAGGTGCTACGGGCCATGAACCGCTATCAGGGCGGCGTCCGCCACAGTCTGCGCGTGCTGGCCGCCGATGGCCTCGTCCGCGAGGTCACGCCCGATCACTGGGCGCTGACCAGCGCCGGCGCGGCCCAGGCAGAGAAGCGGAGAACCACAGATTACACCGATTTCACAGATTGAAGAGAAGTGATCCGCAGATTGGGCAGATTTGGCAGATTTAAGAAAGAGAGATGTGCTTCCGAAAATCTGCCCAATCTGCCCAATCTGCGGATGAATATTCTTCCTCCGAAATTACATGAGTACCTATCTTGAAATCCAACTGATCGCCGTCATCGTCGGCGTGGCCTGCGCCCTGCCCGGCGTCTTCCTCGTGCTGCGCCGCATGGCCATGATGAGCGACGCCATTAGCCACACCGTATTGCTGGGAATCGTCCTGGGCTTCTTCGCCATCGGATCGCTGGAGTCGCCGTTGCTGGTGCTGGCCGCGGCGGCCGTCGGCGTGCTGACCGTCAGCCTGGTCGAACTGCTCATCCGCACCCGCCTGGTGCGCCAGGACGCGGCCATCGGCCTCGTCTTCCCGGCCCTGTTCAGCGTGGCCGTCATCCTCATCTCCCGCTTCGCCCGCGGCGTCCACCTGGACGTTGACGCCGTACTGCTGGGTGAGCTGGCCTTCGCCCCGCTCGACCGGGTGGTAGTGGCCGGCCTCGATCTGCCGCGCAGCCTGGTCGTCATGGGCGTCATCCTGCTGGTGAACGTGAGCCTCATCGCCCTGTTCTATAAGGAGTTGAAGCTGACGACGTTCGACGCCGGGCTGGCCGTGGCGCTGGGCTTCTCGCCGGCGCTGGTCCACTACGGGCTGATGATCATGGTCTCAGTGACGGCCGTCGGCGCGTTCGACGCTGTCGGCTCCATCCTCGTCGTGGCCCTGATGATCGCCCCCCCGGCGGCGGCCTATCTGCTGACCGACCGCCTCAGCCGGATGCTGCTCTACAGCGCCGCCCTGGCCGCGGCCGGGGCCATCGGCGGCTTCTGGCTGGCCGTGGCCCTCGACGCTAACGTCGCCGGGGCCATCGCCGCCATGCTGGGCGTGCTGTTCCTGGGCGTCTTCCTGCTGGCCCCCGGTCGCGGCCTGCTGGCCCAGGCGCGCCGCCGCGGCCGCCAGCGCTGGGAGTTCGCCCAGACGGCGCTGGCCATCCACCTGCTGAACCACGAGAACACACCGCAGATGGCCCAGGAGTGCCGGGTCGATCACTTGCACTACCACCTGCGCTGGGAACCGAACTTCGCCGGCGCGGTCGTCGGCCAGGCCGAGCGCGCCGGCCTCATCCAGCGCAACAACGGCGACCTTCGCCTGACGCCCAACGGGCGCGAGCGGGCACAGGCCGCACTGACCTACAACTAATCACTAAACTGAGGTTATGAAATGGAGAGTTCAACCCCTATCATCCTGGAGCGCGCTCGGCTGAACCGCAACGGCGCGCGCCTGTTCCTCGGCATCGGCTTCTATACGCTGGCGCAGGCGGCCGTCCTGTTTCTCAGCGCGGGCACCTTCCGCTGGCCGGCGGCCTGGGCCTATCTGGGCGTCTACCTGGTCTGCTACACCGTTGGGCTGGCGTGGGTGGCGCGGGTCAACCCGGCGGTCATCAACGAACGCGGCCGTCGCGCCGATAACGTCGAGGCGTTCGACCGCCGCTTTCACCGGCTCATGCCCGTGCTTATCTTCGGCAGCTTGATCCTCGGCGGGCTGGATTTCCGCTTCGGCTGGTCGGCCATGCCGCCGGCCCTGCCTATCGTCGGGTTGGCGCTGGTCGCCATCGCCCTGGGCCTGGCCGTGTGGGTGCTGGCGACCAATGCCTTTGCCGCGCGCGTCGTTCGTCTGCAAGACGGCCAGCGCGTCATCAGCGACGGCCCGTACCGCTTCGTGCGCCACCCGATGTACAGCGGCACGGTGCTGGCCTTTGTCGGCTCGGCGCTGGCTCTGGGGTCGTGGTGGATGCTCATCCCGGCCGCGGCGGGCATCGCCCTCTTCGTCTGGCGCACGCGCCACGAAGACGCCACGCTGCAAGCCAAGTTGCCGGGCTACGCCGAGTACGCGACACGGACACGCTACCGGCTGCTGCCCGGCGTATGGTAGTTCGTCGGGCGGGTTGCCAACCCGCCCGACAAAACAAAGGGGAGTGATAAGATGTCTCAGCTATCCATCCAACAGCCACAGCAAAAACTGGACGAGAACGGCCGGCGCCGCTTCGTCACGGTCTTCGGCATATTCCTGATCTACGCTCTATGCCTGTTCATCCCCGCCGGCACGCTGCGCTGGTGGAACGCCTGGGCCTACGTCGGCCTGAGCGTGCTGGCCGTCCTCACGGGTGGGCTCTACGTAGTGCGCAAGAACCCGGCCACCATCAACGAGCGCGGCCGGCGGTCGGAAAAGACCAAGCCGTTCGACAGGCGCTTCGGCCGCCTGAGTATCCCGCTGGTGCTGGGCGCGCTGGTCGTCGCCGGGCTGGACCGCCGCTTCGGCTGGTCGGCCGTGTCCCCCTGGCTCCAGATTGCCGCCTTCGTCGCCATGCTGCCCAGCTTCTATATGCCCTTCTGGGTGATGCTGGTCAACGCTTACGCCGCCACGACCGTGCGCGTGGAGACGGAGCGCGGTCAGCACGTCATCAGCGCTGGCCCCTACCACTTCGTCCGCCATCCGATGTATAGCGGCGTCCTTTGGGGCTATCTTCTCCTCCCGCTGGCCCTTGGCTCATGGTGGACGGCCGTGCCGTGCCTTGTCCTGATCGGTCTGTTCGTCTGGCGGACGGCTAGAGAAGACCGGACGCTGCTGGCCGAACTGCCCGGCTACGCTGACTACGCGCAGAAGACGCGCTATCGGTTGCTGCCCGGCGTGTGGTAGCACAGGCCAACAGCCTGTGCACGGTCGCTGGCCGCGCTGGCGTGACTACGGTTCGTTGGTGGGGTCCCAGCCCGTGGCCAGGTTCTCGTTGAAGGTATCCAACGAGGCCATGTCGTCGGCCGATAGCTCGAAGCCGAACACGTCGGCGTTCTGCCGGATGCGCTCCGGCCGGTTGGACTTGACCAGTACAATGGCCTCCTTTTGCAAGCCCCAGCGGATCAGCACCTGCGCCGCGGTAACGCCATAGGCCGCGCCGATGGCCGCCAGCCGTGGGTCGCCCAGCTTGCGCCCCTTGGTCAGTGGGCTATAGGCCTCGATGGCAATCCCCTGCGCGGCGCACAGGTCGAGCGTCGGCCGGCGCTGCTCATAGTTATAGGGGCTAAGCTCGATCTGGTTGACCGCCGGCCGGTAGCGCGCATGGCCGAACAACTCCTCCAGATGGCGTACCAGGTAGTTGCTGACGCCGATAGCCCGCACGCGTCCCTCCTCCAGCAGCGTCTCTAGCGCCATCCACGAGTAGCGGCGTTTGCCCGGCAGCGGCCAGTGAATGAGGAAGAGATCGATGTAGTCCAGCCCCATCAGGCGCAGACTCTCGCCATAGGCGGCGATGGCTGAGTCATAGCCCTGGTCGCTCTCCCACAGCTTGGTGGTGACGAAGACCTGCTCGCGCGGCAGGCCCGACGCTCGCAGCCCGGCGCCCACGTCGGCCTCGTTACGGTAGATGCGCGCCGTGTCCACGTGGCGATAGCCGGCCTCCAGCGCATAGCGCACCGTTTCGACCGTCTCCGCGCCGTTGGGGCTGCGAAAGACGCCCAGGCCGAGTTGAGGAATGGCCACATCGTTGTGGAGGGTCAGCGTTGTATTCAGGTTCATGCCAGTCTCACATCGAGTCGTTGCGGTGTTCGTCTGCGTACCAGGCCCAAAGTGGGCGAAAGTCCGCGTTTTCAGATATGCAAGCCTCAGAGAGGCAGGTACAATTGGTCGCCATGTTGCGGAGATGTTGCCGGCTATGAGTGCCAATTACGAACAGGCCAGGGCGTATGCGTTGGGTCGCCTGGCGGCCGAATTGTCGCCTCATCTAGCGTACCATTCGCTGCGACACACGCGCGACGACGTGCTGCCGGCGGCCGTGCGCCTGGCCGGCGCGGTGGGCGTCGACGGCGATGACCTGCTTTGCCTGGCGACGGCCGCCCTCTTCCACGACATTGGCTTTCTGTTCAGCTACGATGACCACGAAGCGCACGGCATTGCTCTGGCGCGGGTCGCCTTGCCGGAGTTCGGCTACTCGGCCGCCCAGGTGGACATCATCGCCCAGCTCATCGCCGCCACCAAGATGCCCCAAACGCCCCGCTGCGCCCTGGCCGAACTGCTCTGCGATGCCGATCTGGAAGTGCTGGGGCGCGAGGACTTCTGGGAGATCAACCGCCTGCTGTTGGCCGAGACGCGCCACTACCGGCAGGCCGGCATCGACGAGGCCGAATGGCTGGCCGGCCAGTTGCGTTTTCTGGAACAGCACGTCTACTTCTCCGCCGCCGCCCACGAACGATGCGACAGCGGCAAGGCGCGCAACGCGAACCGTATGCGCCATGCGCTGCACAGCCTCAACGGCTCGGCCGCGCACTAACGCCAAATCCCCGCCTTACAGCAGCGTCAACACCGCCGCGAAGTGGCACGCCGCCGCCCCCAGGATGAACAGGTGCCATACGGCGTGGGTATAGCGGATTTTGGTCATGGCATAGAAGATGACACCGATGGTATAGAGGCCGCCGCCGACCATGACCAGCGTCAACCCGGCCGTGCTCAGATTGGCCACCATCTCCCGCCAGGCGAAGACGCTCATCCAGCCCATGACCACATAAGCCAGCGTCGTCAGCACCACGAAGCGGTCGATGAAGAAGATCTTGTAGACGATACCGAAGACCGCCATGGCCCAGACCACGGCCAGCAGCGTCAGCCCCAGCGTGCCGCGCATGGCGATGAGGATGAACGGGGTGTAGGTTCCGGCGATGAGCAGGTAGATGCAGGCGTGATCGACCTTGCGCAGGATCGGCCGCAGACGCGGCTCCTGCACGCCGTGGTAGAGTGTCGAGGCCAGGAAGACGGACAGGAGGCTAACGCCGTAGACGGTGTAGCTCAGGATGTGCCACGTCGTGCCGTGCAGAATGGCCAGCACCAGCAGCGTCACCAGCGCGGCCAGGCTCAGCGCCGCGCCGATGCCGTGGCTAACGCTGTGGGCAATCTCCTCACCTAGTGTGTAATGCTCGTTGACCCACTCGCCCAGTCTTGCCCTATTGAGTGCCATGGTTTCTCCTTGCTTCCCTTCGCCCCACCCGCTTGCCTCTGGGAAGGGAGCAGCCACGCTCAGGCGCTCAACGGCAAGCCCGCCTCACGTGGGAGCAACATTCTAGCCAAGCGGCGTCAACCGGACGACAAGTCGACTTCGCTACTCATCAAAACCCTGCCCGCCCGGCGCAAGTTACGGAGAGCCGAGAACTCCGGGAAGAAAGACATTCTCCCCGTGGCTGAACACCAGGCTGCGATAGGCGATCTTCAAGTGGTTTTCGTGGGTAAAGGCAACGCGCGCCTGCGGCTCCCCATAGTTGGCCAACACCAGGTTCAGTTTGCCGTCGTTGGCGGCCAACAGCTCGTGCTCCTGCCAGCCCGCCGGCGCCAACCAACGGTACATGATGCTGTCCGATCCGGCGTTATAGACAAGGTGCGGTATGTCGCCCCTTAGGACGAAATCGGCCGTGTAGCGCCAGTCATGGCGGGCGTCGATAGGTTCGCCCTGGTTGCCCGGGCTATCGTCGGGACGGTGAAGGTAGAGCGCGGTGTCATAGATGGGTGGGTGACCGCCTGTGTCCTCGGTCACGACCAGCAGCCACCACAGGCGACCGGCTGAGTCCAGTTGAGGGATAAACGCCCCGGTTACATCCAGGGGTGTCTTCGCCCACAGACCGTTGCTTTCCAGGACGGCCTCGAAGGTTCCATCGCTGCCGCCATAGATGACGTGCGGCCGCCCGTCGCCGTCCATCAGCAGCCACGTCACGCCCATGTAGGCGCTGTCGGTGGCCACGGTTTCTTTCCACCACTGATCGTCGCGGTAGGTCAGGTAGACGGCCGCGTTGTGCTGAATGAAGGCGATGTGCGGTCGGCCGTCGGCCCCGAAGGCCAACTGGGCGCTGCCGCCGCCGTCGTCCACGGCGGCGATCTGCCAGCCCTCATCGCCTCGGCAGCCGTACTGGAGCGTCGTGTCCAGTGGATGACTTAGCGAGGTGGTCTCGGTGGCGTAGACCAGGCAGGGCACGTCGTCCGGGCGGATGGCCAGGTCGAAGGTCAGGTAAGGCAGGCTCATGGCCACGTCGGCGATGTCGTCAAAGCCCGTGTCCGGGCCTTGCGCGACGACGTAGCGTAAGACCCCATCGGTCGGGTTCTGGAAGAGGAAGTGCAGACCATTGGTTGAGTCAATGGCCAGCGCGTGGTCATAACCGCTTGTCGCCAGGTCAGTCACGGACCAGATGCGATCGGGAATAGGGTTGTGGGGATTGGCTCCGGTTTGAGCGGCCGCCAGCCAGGCGACGGCCGCCGCCAGTGTCAGTCCGCCCAACAGCCGCCAGAGGGCCGAGACGAACTTGTTCATACCCGCAGTATAGATCGGGTGGCGCGCGGGCACAAGGGGCAGTAAGCAGTAGGTCAGTGGGCCAGTTTCGAGTACTGGCCCACTGACCTACTTCTCATCCACACCCGCCCCCACCCGGCCCGCGCTTCACTTCCAGCACGATCCGCGGCGTGAACGCCATGCCCGCCGCCAACTGCTCATTGGGCGCGGCGAAAGCATAGGCCGCGCCGACGGCCGCCGGGAAGCGGAAGGCCAGTTGGTCGTCGGCCGCGTCCGCGATGGCGTTTTCGGCCACGAACGTCTCGTCGCCGAAGGTGCGTAGCCAGTTGTTGAGGCCACCCTCCAGGATGTAGGCGCTGCGCACGCTCTCGGCGCGCAGGAATTGCCACGCCTCGGTGGCCGCCGTCTCGTCGTTGCCGACGACGACAACGACGGTGTTGGCCGGGGCGGCGCGCAGGTCGGCCACCATGTCCGGCAGCGCGGCCAGCGGCGCGTGCTGCGCTGCCTGCAAGTGGAACTGGTTGAAGTCGGCCTCGGAGCGCACGTCGAGGATGACCGTCCGCAGCGTGTCGTCGGTCATCGTCTGGGCCAGCTCGGCGGGGTGGATCTGCACCTCGCGGTTGGCCAACCGGGCCATTTCGGTCACTTCCATGCGCGCCCAGCGGTCAGCCGTCGTCGGCTGGCCGACAAAGGCCACCAGCAGGGCCACGCCCAGCAGCCCGCCGCCGGCATAGACGCGCCACTTCGGCTCTTTGCTCAGGTCCCGGCCGCCGAAGATGCGCTCCAGATGCTCCGCGCCCCAGAACATGAACAGAGCCATCAAGACAATGCCGACGACGACCACACCATAGGGCAGCCCCAGCCAATCGGGGATCGTCAGCCGGCCGAGGTAGGACGAGTACCAGAACTCTTCATAGAAGCCGACCGTCTCGCCAAAGGCGAAGATGCCGAACATCACGCCCAGGACGAAGATCAGCCCGTCGATCTTGCCCACGGCCGCCGCCACCAGCGACGTGCCGGGGCAAAACCCGCCCAGAATGAAGCCCACGCCCATGATCAGCCCACCCACGATGCCCGGCCACAGGTAGGTCTCGTTCACGTACACCAGATTGAAATCGAGCAGCCCCAGCCCAGCGGTGAGAAAGACCAGAACCATGGCCGTGACGATGGCCCCAAACATGACCTTGAGCACGGTCATGTCGCGCAAGTAGAACTGCGCCGCCAGAATCTTGGAGTTGGCGAAACCCGACATCTCCAGCGCGAACCCGAAGGCGATGCCGATCAGCAGATAGACGACGTATTGGCCCCAGTGGCCCATGATCTCGGCCAGTGCCAGCGGAAACGGTGCCATGTCAATCCTCCAGAAAAGAGTTCACGCAAAGAACGCTAAATGCAAAGAAAAACTCTTTTGGCGCGCTTTGCGTCCTTGGCGTACTTCGCGTGAGGTTCTTTCTTACTAGTTCCAGAGCCGCCGCACGAAGTAGGCCAACGCATAGCCCCCGCCGAAGACGGCGAACATGAATGCCCAACTGCCGACCGACAGCACCGCGCCGCCGGAGAGGGCCTGGCCGCTGGTGCAGCCGCGGGCCATACGCGCGCCGTAGCCCATGATGCTGCCGCCCAGGAAGGCGAACAGCCAGCGCACGCGCACCGGCGTGTGCGGCCCGCCCTGCGTCTCGATCTTGTTGCGGCCGAACAGCCAGCCCGACAGCGCCCCGCCGATGAACAGGCCGATGAACACAAAGACCACCCAACTGTCGAACGGGTTTGTCTCGCCGCCGGCCATGCTCGTCAGGTAGGCCGTCCGGTCGACGTGGCCAGAGGCGAAGATGTCCTCCAGCCAGACGACCAGCCGGTTCATGCCGCCCGACGCGCCCAGGCCGTTGCCGGTCAGGAAGAAAGTTGCGAACAGCACCAGGCCCAGCAACATGCCGCCGGCGTAGGGGTGGACGTAGGGGCGCGCCGCGCGACGGACGGCCGTCTGCGCCTCGCGCGTGTCCTCGATCTGTGGTGTCGAAATCGTCGTCATCTCTTCTCCTAATAAGACCTCACGCAAAGATCGCGCAGGACGCCAAGAACGCTAAGCAAGGATTTGCTCTTTGCGTCCTTGGCGCACTTTGCGTCCTTGGCGTGAGGCTCTTCATCTTCAGTCACCAATACTCGTTGCCGCGTGCGCCTCGTGGACTTCTACGTCTTCATAGCCCACCATCATCGCCTTGATGCCCGCCGTGGGCGTGGGGCCGGTGGTGGTTAGATAGACGTGGAGAATGATGAAGGCCGCGAACGACCAGGCCACCAGCGTATGCAGCGGCCCCAGCCACGGCAGCCCGCCCAGGCTGTCGGTCAGCCCCGGCCAGCGCTGAGCGCCCCACATGAGCCCCCCGGTGATGATCTGCGCCGGCAGCAGCACGTTCAGCACCATCACATAGGTCACCTGCTGCAACGGGTTCAGCTTGCGGTCGCGCGTCTTCTCGAATGGGTGCTCATCCTTATGGAAGATGCCGCGCAGGTAGTACTTGACCTGGGCGAAGGCCTGGTCGAAGAAGCCGCGCGGCCGGGGGATGAACTGCCGGATTTCGCCGCTGGCCAGGTGATAGAACAGCGACAGCCCGGCGTTGATGACCAGCAGCAGGGCCAGAATGTTGTGAACCTGCACGACGTAGCGGAAGCTGAAGATACCGAAGGTGTCGGGCTTGTGGATGATCAGGCCGGTGAAAAGCAGCAGCAGGATGGCTGCCGTCTGTAGCCAGTGCCACAGGCGCTCATACACATCGTACATGTACACCTGATGTGTCTCCACCGCCTGTGTCTCCGCCGTCGGCCCCATCGCCCTGGCCCGTGCCCGCGCGGTGAAGAAGCGCAGCCCACCGTGGACGACCACCCCGGCCATCACGCCCAGTACCATCAGCATCCCCAGCCAGTCGATGATCTTCACGGCGTTGTGGCCCAGCACGTATAGCCCGGCCTCGGCCGTATCGGGCATGAAGCGCAGCGCGCCGCCCTCGCCGGCCTCAATGCCGCCCGGCCAGCTGACCGACCCGCTTCCATAGAGCGTGGGCGTCACTCCGCCCGGCGTCCGGTCCGACAGGTCGAAGGCCGCCGCCAGCCGCGACTCGTTGCCGTGGCAGGCGCGGCAGTCCTCGGTCACCCATTCGCCCGTGGCGACGTTGTGGTGAATGGCGTAGGGCAGGACTTCGCCGGCAATACGCGGGTTGGGGAGGCCGGCGGCCGACAGACGACCGCTGACGGCCGCGACCTGCGCTTCGGTGGTGATACTCAACTCACTACGCGAAAGTTCGCCGTCGCCATTGGCGTCGAACGCAGCGACAATCTCCGGCGCGTAGGCGTCGCCGTCGAAGTAGGAGGCGCGGAGCAGTCGCTCCGGCACGGGTTGCCCCGCTTCGCCGTAGACCCAGTACCAACTGCTGACCAGGTTGAACGGGGCCAGCGCGGTTGTCCCGTCGGCGTTGGCCCGCGGCAGCAGCACCGGCTTGTAGCCGGTGATGAGCGTCGCCGGGCCGATCGTCTCGCCCTCCAGCCCGCGATAGCTCCGCACCGGCTCGCCGGCCGCGTCCAGCACCGTCCAGTCGATGGACTGGAGCGCCGGAGCATAGAGCTGGGGCACGTGGCACGCCTCGCAGGCGACAGCCGCCGTGTGCCGCTCGACGTAGGGCAGCCAGTCGTGGCCGGCCTCAGCACTATGACACGCCTCGCAGCGGCGCAGCGTCGCCGGGCCGGTCACGGTGTCCTGGGCGGTCGTCCCCTGGGCAAAGTTGTGCAGCGGCCGGTAGATGTACTCGCCCAGGTCGATGCGTCGCGGGTCAAACTGGAGATGGGCCGGCTGTTCGCCGCTTGTCGCCTGGTAGTAAACCGGGTTGTTGAGCGAGTAGTGGCAGTCAGTGCAGTCGAGGACGCGCTCCATGTGCACGTCCCACGAGCGGCCGAGGGCGGTCTTACCACTGATGTTCAGCCCACTGGCGCTGATGCGCTGTGGCGACATGACCTGCCCGGTGGTCAGCGTCGTCCAGTCGCCCACCGTCAGGCTCTCGAAGCTCAGCGGCGTGCCCTGGTCGTTGTGCGTCACCCCGTGGCAACCGTCGCAGTTACTCACCGTCGGGTCCTGCACCAGCACGTACTCCGGCTTCAGGTTCCCCGCCTCATCAAACGCCGCGCGGTTATAGTTCCATCCCCCCTGCTCCCCTGCTCCCTTTCTCCCCTGCTCTTCCACCAAACCACTGCCAACTATCGACGCTGTCACCGCGTCCCCAAACCGCCCTTCGGCCAGCGCCGCCGTCCGGGCCTCATGGTTCGGCCGCGGCCAATGACAGAGAAAGCAGTTGAGCTCGGCCGTGCCCGATTCGCTCCAGTCCCACGGCCGCGCCTCGCCCGTGGCCGAGTCGATGAGGCTGGCCTCGACGCCCACACCCGGCTCCAGCTCGACTAGCGGCCGGCCGTCGCGGCTGGTCACCGCCGGGCCGCCGCCGGCATGGCGCGCGCCGAGAAGCATCACCCACTCCGGCGTGGTCAGGTCGATGAGGTCGTCACCCTGCGCCGACAGCAGGCGATAGGTGAGCGGATCCCAGCCGCCGAACAGCCCGGCGCTGCTATCCCACGGCCGGCCGCCGGCGACCGTGCCGGGATCGCCGAACCCCGATAGCCCAGCATCGGCGTGATCGCTATTGGCGGCGATAAAAGCCGTGTCGTGGCAGCCGCCACAGGTGGTCATGGTCGAGACGGCCGCGCCGGAGTCGAGCACGTTCTCGCCGGCCGCGTCGAGCAGCGGGAAGACGGGATGGATGGGCGAGGCGGCCGCCGGCGCGGCGGCGGGTTCACCGTCCTGCGCCGCCGCCCCGCCGCCGAGCAGCAGAAGCAGCCCGGCTGTGGCAAGGAATAGTGTGGTTAGGAGTCGCCGGTGCATAGCAGTGGTCAGTGTCCAGTATTCAGCAGGTCAGTTGGTCAGTCGCTAATCGTTGGTATGTTGCCGGCGGTCTGTTGTCCGAGGCCGGCCACTACCGCCCACCCCACGTGAGCGGATCCCCCGGATAGCCCAGCGCCGCCCAGTCCATGCGGCCGTTCTCGCCGTGGCAGTCGTAGCATTGCAGCGCTTCTTCGGCCGGCTGCACCATGTGGTCCATCGACCAGTACATGGCCGTCGGCGCGAAGCCATACTCGCCGCTGAAGGCCAGGCCGGTGTTGGGCTCATTCAGCCGGAAGGCGCTGTCCCAGTCGAACGTCTCCCAGAAGCCGCCTTCGCCGGCGGTCATGGGCACCAGCAGATACTCATTGAGCACGTCAAACGGCTGGCGAGCGGTGTGGACCTTGAACGGGTGAATCCTGGCCGTCGGGTCGGCGATGTCGCCCAGCGGGGCGTTGATCTGCGTGACCTGCGTCGGGTCGATGAGATCGCCCAACAGATAGCGGTCGGCCGCGCCATTCCACCAGGCGTAGGCCGGCTGCATGTCGTGCTCATAGACAAAGTTGCCCTTGATCTTCAGGTAGACGTGCGGGTCTTCGGGCAGGTCCTGCCCGGCGGTCGACCAGTCCCAATCGACCTTGGTCGCGTGGCGCAGCGCGCCTTCGGGGATGTGGCAGGTCTGGCAGGCCACGGCGTCGGTGTGGGCGCTGATGCGCTCGTCGGCGTGGATCGGTTCCATGTGGCAATCGCTGCAGGTGACGGCCGACGCCTTCACCGCCGGGCTGACCGAGATGCTATGGCCGAGTATCTGGTGGTCATCCCCCGCATGGCAATCGACGCACTCGAAACCGAGCTGGCCCATATGCACGTCCAGGCCGGCGTCGGGATAGTAGAGGCTCTCGTCCAGGTCGCCGTGCTTGACGGCATTGCCGCCGCCGCCGTTGAAGTGGCAACTGCCACAGTTCTGGCGTGTCGGCCGCCGGACGCTGCCCGCGGCGGCGGCCAGATCGACGCCCTCCACCGGGTTGCCCGCCGTGCCCTTGCCATAGGTGCCCGGGTCGGCGTGGCAGACGAGGCAATCGACGTTGGTCTGCTCGGCAAAGTCGAACGTGGCATCTTCCCAGCCGTAGCCGGCGTGGCACGACGTGCAGCCCGTCCAGTTACCCTGAATGCCGATGCAGAAGTTGTTGAGCTGGTTCTTCTTGCCGACGGTCACCAGTTCGTCGCGGCCGGGCAATTGCACCGGCTCGCTCTCCCACGTCCAGTGGGTGGTCTGCATCATCTCCTGCGCCGACGTCTCGTGGCACTCCAGACAGGCGGCCGTCACTTCCTGGCCGGTAGCATAGGGGCCGGGCATCAGCGCGTCGTGGCTGGTGTGGGCCGGGGTGGGCTGGACGTAGGCCCAGGGATCGGGCGACGTCGCATTGCCAGACGAAGCAAATAGCAGCACCGGCACGGCGATGATGGCCGCCGTGACGACCAGACCGACGATCCACAGATAGCGGAAGTTCTTCATTATGGCTCCGAGGCGGGGGCGGCGAGGTAGCCTGACTGGCGGGCGAGGGAGTCGCGCAGAATCTGGCGCATCGTGTCCAGCACGGCAATGACCCGCGGCTCGGCCAGGCGATAGACCATGGTGACCCCGTCGCGGTCGGCGACAACCAGGTGGCGGTCGCGCAACACCTGTAGATGGCGGGAGATTGTCGGCTGGGGCGCGTCCAGATCGGTTGCCAGGGCGGTGACGTGGCGCGGCCGCTCAGCCAGGGCATACAGGATTTGCAGCCGCCGGGGGTCGCCCAACGCCTGGCAGACGCTGGCGTGGAGCAGGTTCAACTCATCGAGCGAGGGATAATCCACGAGGCAACCTCATGTATTCGGATAAACGAATATATGCGTATTTTGCGCCCGCCTCCGCGCAAAAAATAGTGATCTTTGTCACTGAGAACAGGTGACATGTGTCACCTTGTCCTAAAGCTTCTGGCAAACGCTTCCAACGGGTCGGCGGCTTATTCCGGTAAGTCATCTTTAAGGTACAATCGTGCGTTATTGTTGTATAATAGGAGTATAAGGTGAGCTTCCTGGAGAGTGATGGCAATCGATCCACCTAATCTCGTTGGGCCGCGCATTCGGGCGCTTCGTGAACGCCAGGCTCTCTCGCTACGTGCCCTGGCGGGGCGCTGCGGCCTGTCCATTAACGCCATTAGCCAGATCGAGCGCGGCGAGAACTCGCCGACGGTGGCCTCGCTTCACCAACTGGCGAGCGCGCTCGGCGTGTCCATCACGGAGCTATTTCGCAGCGATCACGAAAACTCAGTGGTGTTCGTTCCCGCAACCGCGCGATTGTCAACCGAGAACAGCGGGGTGCGGATGGAGAGCCTGGGCATCGGCTTGCCCTACCAGCGGCTACAGCCTTTCCTGGTGAGCATCGAACCGGGAGCGGGCATCGCAGACCAGCACGTCACACATGAGGGCGAAGAGTTTGTGTTCTGTCTGGCGGGCGAAATCGATTACCGCATCGGGCCTAAAACCTACCGCCTTGCAGCAGGGGACAGCCTCTTGTTTGACTCAGCCAGTCCGCACGCTTTCCACAATGGAACAACTCGACCCGCCACCTGCTTGTTGGTGTTTCTTGGCCACAGCAACCGCGCGCTGGCACAGAGGCTCCATATTCAGGCGGCGGAGGACAATAAGGGGTGACGCCCCGGTTTTCGACTTTAAGTTAGTGATTGGGGGTTAAGAGATGAGAGCCAACTTGACACATCCGGAACGATTGATCATCTTCCTCGGCCTGATTATCGCTCTGGGCGGCTGCCAACAGACAGCCGTCGAACCAATGGCGGCCACGACACCAACGGTCATTCCCGCGCCCGAAGGCGTGATGATGGCCCGCGAAGCGGTGCTGGCCTTCCTGCGCGATGGCGCCAATGAGTGTGTCCCGCCCAAGCAGGCGGGCTGGACGATGGCAACTGAGGCAGACCCGCCCGCGGGCTACGACGTCTACCGCTTTGAATCCGGCGGCTGTATGATGACCATCACCATGGCCGCCAACCCGGTAGATGAGACCCACTACCACGTTGCCCTGGGCGATGGGCCAACCGGCTTCTGTTGGCAGGCCGTGGTCGACGCCACGGGACAGATCCTGCTCACCGGAAATGCCGCCCAGACCGATCCGACCCTCGGCAACCCGGCCAGGGCTTACTGTGAGGCCAGAGGCTACACGTATGAGGTCGTCACCCGCGCGGGGGGTGATCTGTGTGGAATGTGCGTCTTCGACGACGGCCGGGCCTGCAACGCCTGGGCCTTCTTCCACGGCGCTTGCACGGTTGAGAACGCCAGCACTTTGGATCAGTAGGCGGCCAGCGACCCTACCTGGAAGTGAGCCCCTCCCCAGCCTGCATGAGGTCTGGGGAGAGGCTTGCCCTCGGCCATCAGTCGCGGCGGATGGTGGGCAAATAGTTGCCCACGAGGACGTTGACCTCGACCGTCGCCGTGGCCACCAGGCCGTTGGCGTCGGTGACAGTCAGGGTGATCAGGTTCGGCCCGAAGCTGCCGGCGCGTGTGTCGGCGCTCAGGCTGACACCGGTCAGCGCCTCGCCCTGCCCCAGCGTGCCGTTAACTTCCGAAGACCACTCGAAGGCGTAGGGCGCGACGCCGCCAGCCGCCGAACCGGCCAGATCGATCGTCTGCCCCGGCATCAGGGTGACACCCGCGCCGGGCGCGTCGATGGTAGCCACCAGTTGCGCCCCGGGCGTCTCCTCGGCCTGGACGTAGATGAGCGCGTTGTCGGCCAGCAGCGATTCGGCCGTCGCCGCCCGCTCGTCCTCCGTCGTCACATAGAGGTCCATCTCGAAGACCCATACCGGAATCAACTCCTGCTGGCCCTGCGTCGTCGGCTGCTGGTAATAGGCCAGCGTCGGCGGCGTGCCGGTCGGGGTGTAGGTGTCGGCCGTCGGCGGTTGGGCCACGGCCAGCGACGGATCGGCCAGAAAGGCGTTCCACGCCTCCTCGGCGGTCAGAATGGGCACGATCTCCCGCTCGGGATCCATTTGCAACGGCACAAAGCCCGACTTCAGGCCGATGATCTCGCCGCCGTCGCCGACGTAGACGTTCTGGCGCGAGCCGGGGCCGACCACCGACAGGGGCACGCCGCCATATTCGACGGTCCGCATGAAGCTGACCGAGTACTGCATGTCGTTCGTTTGCAGCGGGCGGTTGGCAATCGTCTCCGGCGACGCGCCCTCGCTGGCCGTCTCCAGATAGACCGTGGGCGGGATGCGGTCATCAAACTCGAACACACCCGGCAGACCGTCGTGCTGGCCCAGGAATTGGAAGACCAGGCTCAACGCCTCCTCCTCGGAGCCGGGCAGCGAGCGCGGGCGCTCCGGGTCGGTCCACAGTTGGCCCAAATCCTGATAGTAGAACGCGCCCGTGGCCGTGTCGACGCGCACCTGCTTCTCGTCATCGTCGCCGCCGACCATGTAGAAAGCCCGGCCGTCGGGATCAGCCAGCACTTCGGACGTCAGGCCCAACGATTGGCCGATGTTACGCACGTACTCCTCGTTGACCTCCGGCGGCACAATGCGGAAGACCGGCAACCGCTCGAACTCCTCCACCACCTGCACCGGCGGCGGCGTGCCCGCGACATGGTCCCACCACCAATAGTACCCATCGTAGGTCGGTTCGGCGCTCAAGTAGCCCTGACCGTGCATGTAGTCGTTGTAGTTGTCCAGCGTCTCGGCCACAACGCGCGCGCGCACGCCGCTGGGCTGCTGGTCATCGGTGGCCGTGAACCACGCCTGCGTCACCGTCTTCGCCCCGTGGCCGAAGATCCACCATCCT
>CXWK01004174.1_pt3 | contig 17998 bp, 17 predicted proteins | sample 590851 | NCBI WGS metagenome assembly CXWK01 (sample SAMEA3498364, study PRJEB10139) | wastewater metagenome | biome: wastewater treatment plant; material: activated sludge | place: Denmark | collected 2014-08-01 | reverse complement strand
TTGCGTTTCGACGTGCCGCAATGGTACACCTACGTCCCGGCGACCATCAGCCGCTTCTGGGACATTGACGAGGGCAAGTTCTCGCAGGACATCGTCGTTGTGCCCGGGCAGTTCCACGCCACGTCTACGTCCGACGACCCCAAGACGGTCGGCACGATGCGGCTCTACGACTCGCTGCGGTTGCTGGTCTATGAAGGGCCGGGCACCGAGCCGGACTACCAGTCGCCGGGCATCTGGGACGTGGACGCCGTCAATCCGTCGGGACGCATCGTGACCTTTAGCGCCCTGGTGCGCGACACGGCGGCGGCCCCCTTCGCCCCGGCCACGGGCATCCTGCGCGTGGTCGTCCTCTATCGTCACGTCAACAGCAACACCTGGTCGCAGATCGACCTGGACTATAACCCCGTCTCGGAGGTCGCCAGCAAGTCGGTCATCGTGCCCCAAAACGGCCTGTACCAATACTTCGTGCAGGCGGTGGACAACGCCGGCAACGTCGCCCAGACGATGGACCACGGCAATACCTTCAGCGTCGATGTGACCGGCGGCGGGGAACCGGACGAGCGTTTGGTCTACGTCGCCGCCCGCGCCGGGGGCACAATCGACGGCATCCAATTCCAGAACAACGACATCCTGGCCTATCTGCCGGAGCAGGACGAATGGGTGATGTACTTCGACGCCGACGACGTCGGCTTCGGCCAGAACCTCAACGCCTTCGCCCTGCTGGAAGGCGGCAGCATTCTGCTCTCGCCCAAGAACCGCACCAATCACGTGCCCGGCCTGGGCTGGATCGAGCCACAGGACATCATCCGCTTTACGCCAACGGCCACTGGCGCGGAGACGGCCGGCAGCTTTAGCTGGTTCTTCGACGGCTCCGACGTGGGGCTGGGCAACGACGTGGAAGCCATCAGCAGTATCGGCTTCACGCCGGCCGGCCGGCTGGTCATCGGCACGTCGGGCAACACCAATGTTCCCGGCGCGGGCGGCCAGACGCTGGTCGCTGACGGCGCGGACCTGCTGATGTTCATGGCCAACTCCTATGGCGCGGGCACCAGCGGCTACTTCGAGCACTACCTCGACGGCGACGCCATCGGCATCGGCCCGGAGAAGCTATGGGCGCACTGGATCGATCCGATCAACGGCGACATCTACCTGACGCCGCGCGTGCCGCGCACGCTGGGCGGGCTGGAGATCGACCAGAACGATATCGCCGTCTGCACACCGCAGACGAGCGGGCCGATCACCGCCTGCACCTTTACCGAGTACTGGGATGGCGCGAACTACCGCTTCGGCGCGTACGAGATCGACAGCATCGACCTCGGCCAGCCGCTGCCCTTCCAGCCGCCGGCCGGAGGCATCACCATCGTCAAGCAGACGACGAGCGGCGGCGGCTCGTTCGACTTCACCGGCGACCTGGGCGCGTTTGAACTGACCGTGCCCGGCGATGCTTCGCGGCTCTTCGCCGGGGTCGAGACGGGCGCGTACCTCGTGCGCGAGACGGCGCAGGCCGGCTGGACGGTGCAGAGCGTGGTCTGCAACGACCCCGACAACGGCACGACCATCGTCGGCCAGGGGCAGGTGCTCATCGACCTCGACGTGGACGAGGCCATCACCTGCACCTTCACCAACGCGCCGGACGGCCAGCCGGCCGGCGACGTCATCTACATCAGCCCCAGCGCCAACGGCACGATCAGCGGAATCGCCTATACCAACGGCGACATCCTGCGCTACGACGGCAGCGCCTGGGCCATGTACTTCGACGGCTCCGACGTCGGTTTCAACAAACTCAACGCCTTCACCCTGCTGCCGGGCGGCGGTCTGCTGCTCAGCCCCGGCGGGCCGATGACTTTGTCCGGGCTGGGCGCGGTGACGGCGCAGGACATCCTGCGGTTCACGCCCACCAGCACCGGGCCGACAACGGCCGGGACGTACCAGTGGTACTTCGACGGCTCCGACGTGGGGCTGTCGACCTCGGCCGAGAACATCGATGCCCTGAGCATCGACGCCGGCGGGCAATTGCTGGTCAGCACCAAGGGCAAGGCACAGGTGACCGGCCCGACCGGCCGGCCCGTGCGCGCGGCCGACGAAGACCTGTTGCGCTTCACCTTCGGCACGACCGGGGCGTCTACGTCCGGCGCGTGGGCCATGCAGTTCGACGGCTCAGACGTGGCCCTGGCCCGCGAGGACATCGACGGCCTGTGGGTCGATGCCGGCAACGGCGATCTGTATCTGTCGGTGCTCGACCCCTTCAACCTGGGGGGCGGGATCATCGGCAATGGCGGGACGGTCTTCGTCTGCGACCCGGGCACGCTCGGCCCGACGACGACCTGTGCCTATCGCATCTACTGGGATGCGGTCGCCGCCGGCATTCCCAAGAACATCGATGGGCTATACATTCAGCGTTAGCTAATGAGTTGTAGCGTCTGGGCGCGCGTCAGTTCCATGGCCGCGCCCAGACGCTCAAAGACGGGGATGCATTCGGCCAGCAGTTGCCCGCGGCGGCCGGCGTCGCGGCGGTGGTTGCATAGTTCGGCCAGCGACAACTGGGCGCAGGCCAGGCCGTAGTTATCGCCGATGTCGGTCAGAATCCGGATGGCATGCTGCAACTCGCGCTCGGCCGCGTCCGGATAGCCCTCTTCGGCGGCGATGACGCCCAGCATCCGCCGCGTCAAGCCCTGCTCCACCAGCATCGAGAGTTCCTCCGCCAGCGCCAAGGACTCTTCCGCCTCGCGCCGAGCGTCGGCCGTTGCCCCCTGAGACAGATGGGCTTCGGCCAGACGGCGGTGCATTTCCGGCAGCAGGTCGCGCACCTTGGCCCGCTCGAACAGTTCGCGGGCGCGCCCCAGATGCTCGAAGGCCACGCCCGTTTCGCCGCGCCGCGCGTGGGTTGCGCCAAGGTTGAGGTTCAGCGCGCCCATGACCCACAACGAGCCGCCGATCTGCTCCAGCGCCCGCAACGCGCGGCGGTAGAAGAGCAGGGCGTCGTCGAGCCGCCCCTGGTTGAGGGCAATGCCGCCCAGGTTGTTATCGACCAGCACGCGGTTGTAGACGTTGCCCAACTGGTTGAAAATCTGCCCGGCCTCACGATAGTAGCGGTCGGCCTCGCTCCAGCGGCCCAGATCGAATAGCGCGTTAGCCAGCGAGTTCTGGGCCACGGCCTGGCCCTGCAAGTTGCCGATCTCCCGATAGAGCGTTAGCGACTCCTGAAAGTGTTCGCCGGCCTCGTCGAGCTTGCCGCGCAGGCGGTCGATGGTGCCCAGCAGGTTGTGGGCGCGGGCCACAATCGACGGTTGGCCCAGTTCCTCGGCCGCCAACAGNNCGGTCGCCCAGCACGGCCAGGCCGCGGTTGATCCACTCGAGCGCCGGCTGATACTCGCCGCGTACTTCGTGGGCGCGGGCCAACCAGCGGCAGGCGTGGGCTTGGGCTTCCTGGTCGCCCAACTCTTCGGCCATCTGGAGCGACGAGCGCAAATGTTCGAAGGCCGCGTCGCGCTGGCCGATGGTCAGCAGCAGTTCGCCCAGTTCGGAGTGAATCTCGCGCCGCTGGGCCAGTGTCTCGGCCGCCGGCAGCCGCTCGGCGCTGGCCAACGCCTTGCGGAAGTGGTCCATGCTCTGCATGTTGGCGAACAGCTTCTTGTCTTCGATGCCCGACAGAAGATGGTAGCGCAGCGAGCGCGCCCAGTCTTCGCCCAAATAGGCGTGATAGGCGATTTGGTCGATGGCTTCCGGCGACTGTTGTTCCAGCAGTTCGGCCAGGCTGCCGTGAAGCTCGCGCCGCTGGGTGAACAACAGCGTCTCGTAGGACACTTCCTGGGTCGCCTGCTGCCGGAACGTATAGCGGTCCGCCTCGCCCTGCGGCAGGGTCGCCTGGATGGGGCCGGCCAGGGAGTAGTCGGGTACGATGAAATCGCGCTCGGCCAGGGTGCCGGCCTGGGTTGCCAGCACGGCCCGGCCCGGACGCGCCGGATGAACCTGGGCCAGCAATCCGAGTTCGAAGCTGTAGCCGATGACACTGGCGACCTTGATCGTCGGCTTGTGGGTGTCGGGCAGGCGGTCGAGGCGGGCCAGGATGACGCCGTGGATCGAGTCGGGGATGCCCAGCGTGACCGTCGAGAGGTCGGCCGCCTGGGCCAGCACCCATGTTCCCTCCTCGCGCACCAGAGCATTGGCCGTGCGAAGGGCGTCGATCATGCTTTCGGAGAGAACCCACTCACCCTCTTCCTTCAGCAGTTGGCCGGATTCGCGCAACGCTTCGACCAGTTCGCGGGTGAAGAAGGGATTGCCCTGGGCCTTGGCCTCGATGAGCAGCCGGGCCAGCAGCGAAGGCGGCCCACCGAGCAGATTGCCCACCAGATGGCCGATGGCCACGGCACTCAGCTCGCCCAATGACACCAGACTATGGTGTTGCAGCGCGCGCAGGCCGGCCAACGGTTCGGACTGGGTGTCCGTCTCAGAGGCGGGGCGAACCGCGGCGACGATCATAACCGCCGCGTCGTGGATGCCTTTGGCAAGCGCCTCCAGCAGCGCGCGCGACGTCTCATCCAGCCAGTGGGCGTTGTCGAAGACCAGCAGCAGGGGCTGTGAGCGCGACCAGGCACGGACGATCTCCTGCACGAAGGCGAAGAGCGCTTCCTGACGCTGGCGGGGGTCGAAGGCGGCCGTCGTCGGGTTGTCCTCCAGCGGCAGGCCTAGCACGTCGCGCAGCAGGGGGACGCGAATGCTCCAATCGGGGTTCATCTGGCTCAGCACTTGCGCCACCTGGGCCGCCTGCACCTCGCTGCTCGTCTCGGCCGACAGACCCAGCAGTTGGCGCAACGCCTGCTGCCAGGGCCAATAGGTCGTCGATTGAAAGATGCGCTGGCTGGTTCCCGAAGCGACCTGAAAGCCGTTGGCGCTGGCGTACTGCTGAAAAACAGCCACCAGATGGCTCTTGCCGATGCCCGTCGGCCCCTGCAACGTGGCTATCTGTCCCCGACCGACAAGGGCGCTGTCGAGAAGGCGCTCCAATTGGGCCGACTCGGCCTCGCGGCCGACCAGAGGCAGTTCATACTGCGTACTTTGCAATGCCTGACCCTGCTGGCGGCCGACGACTTCGGCCACGGGGATTGGCTCCGCCCCGCCCTTGACGGTGATGAGGCCTAGCTGGCGAAACTGGAAGCCGCCCTTGGCCTCTTCCGCCACGCGACGGCGCACGAGAATCTGGCCCGGCGCGGCCTTGCCCATCAGCCGGGCGGCCATGTTGACTTCGTTGCCCATGACGCCATAGGTGAAGCGCGGGCTGCCGGCCCCGACGCGCGCGCCGCACTCGCCGGCCCAGACGCGGCCGCGGCTGATGCCGATCTGGCTGTCGCAGACGAAGTCCAGTTCCGGCGGTGGTTGGCGCAGTTCCAGGGCGGCGGCCACGGCGCGCAGGCTGTCGTCGTCGTGGGCCAGCGGCGCGCCGAAGCTGGCATAGGCATAGCTGCCCTTGTCGCCGATTGTCAACTGGATCAGGAACCCCTCTTGCCTGTCAACGGTCGCCTGGAGCCAGCGGACGTAGGCGTCGAGCTTGCGCCCGGCGTCTTCGTCGTTGTCGTAGTCGATGCCGCTGAACTTGAGGAACAGGGCCACGGTCGGCCGCAGTTCGGCCAGGAACTTGCCCGCCGTCTGCATCCGGCGGTAAACGGGTTGCAGCGCCCAGGAGCGCGCCTGCTCTTCGGGCAGGGCGTCGGGCGGCAGCGACGGTTGCGGTGTGGCTTCCGGCAACGCGGCCAGGCCCTCGACGACGGCGAACGGTTCGCCGGCGCTCGATTGCCGCCACTCCAGCACCTGGAGCGCCTCGCCCAGCGCCGCGGTGACCTCCTGGCCGACAACAACCTCCCCCTTTTCGGCCAGTTTCTCGGCGCTGGCAACGTGGTCGAGGGTGCGCCCGGCCAGCACGTCGATCAGTTGGATGTCGGGGTCGCCGACGACGAAGCGCCGCGCCGGCCCGGCGGTCACGGCCACCTTGATGGCCAGATGGACGGGCGTGCCGGCGGGCGTGGTGACGGTGGCGAAGGGGCGCATGGCGGCCTGCATGGCCAGGGCGCAGGCCACGCCGCGCCGGCCGTCGTCGCCTTCCAGCCAGCAGGTGATGGAGTCGCCGGCAAAGCCCATGACGCTGCCGCCAAAGCGGTGCAGCTCGGCGATGATGGCCTCGTAAACGGGATTGATCTGGTTGAGGACTTCCTCGGCGCCGCGCTGGACACCCAACTCCTGGGCCAGGGCGGCCGTCAGCGGCGTGAAGCCGGAGATGTCGGCGAAGAGGACGGAACCGTGGGCGCGGTCGGGCAGGTCATAGCCACCGGCCAGAGCCAGCCGCCTGTCTTCGGGGATGAATGCAAGGAGCGAGTCCATAGCGCCTTTTTCACGTAGCAAAGGGCGGCCGATGTGGTTACAGCCGCCCCTGCTTCGCAAGTATAGGCGCCCTCATCCGATCCGGCAACGAAGCCGGCCTGAGTTGTAGGGCGGGATGGTATCCCGCCTCTTCTAACACACAGAGGCGGGATACCATCCCGCCCTACATTTAGGCCGTTTCCATCGGCATGAGCAGCCACAGAATGAGATAGAGCAGAAGCCCGCCCCCGACGAAAAGGGCCAGCAGCACAAAGATAATGCGCACGATGGTCGCGTCCAGGCCGAAATAGCGCCCCAGCCCGGCGCACACCCCGGCGATCATCCGTCCTTCCTCTGCTCGTGTCAGTCGCTTTTCATTCATGTCATGTCTCCTGTTAAGTCAAACTTGTCCTGAGATGGCAAATACCATCGATCAGGATCGTCAATTCCTGTTGCTATCTCCACTACGCGCCAAGGAGGCCGCCGGTTGCGTCTACCGGGGGCCGGCCACGGCAATGCCCGCAACCATCCGCGCCCCATCGGGTTCTATCAAGCATGGTGCAATGCGGGGCGAAGGGCTTGACAATCGTGGGCATCGACCTACAATTCCACACTGTCCTCCGCTTCGCCTGCGGGCCTGCTGTGTCCCGGAATCGCGTCGGCCGCCTTCCAGCGACAGACCGGAAGGGCAACGGCCGGGGCGCGCGGTACACTGAATAGTATACAAGACCTTGAAGGAGAGGCAGTCAATGAATGACACGCAAGATAGAGTTCGGGCAATCATCGTCGATTTGCTCGGCGTAGACGAAGACCAGGTCGTCACTGAGGCGCGTTTCCGCGAAGACCTGGAAGCGGACTCGCTCGACCTGGTTGAGCTGATCATGGCGTTTGAAGAGGAGTTCGCGGGCGAGATCTCGGACGAAGAGGCCCAGAAGATCACGACTGTCGGTGAGGCCGTCCGCTACATCGACACGCGCATGCGCGCCTAGCGATTTTCCCGGCTGCACTCTCGCTTCAGAGGAAGCCAATCCGGCGACAGCCTTCTATGCGGAAGGCTGTCGCTTTTTTTGTCGGGCCGCACCTAACTCCGCCAGGCAGACCCCGATCACCAGCAGACAACCCAGGGCATTGATCCACACGCCCGGCCCGATGCCCACCGGCTGCCGCAGCGCATTGGCCACGACCGGCCGGATGGCGAGATAGTGCCACGCCGGCCCGACCGCGCCCACCCCAGCCACCCCGGCCATGACCGCCCACACCCAGACCCCCGCCCCGCCCCGCGCCAGCAGCGGCGCGACGACGAAGGCCACCCCCGCCACAACGGCGACCAGCGCCAGCCGCGGCAGCCACTCGCTGCGCGGTTCCGACGTGATGGCGGCCACGGCCGGGAAGGCCAGCAGGGCCGCGGCCACGGCCAGCCCGCGGGCCAGCCACGTCCGCGCCCGCCCGTTGGGCCAGGTAGCCGTCCACAATGCCAGCAGCAACCCCAGAACGATGGGTGGCACATAGAACCAGTCGCGCCGCGGGCCGACGCCCAGGAACTTGATCCACTCGCCCACCTCCACGCCGATCAGGCTGAGGCCCGCGCCCGGCCCCGGCAGCCAGACGAGGAAGTAGCCGATGAAGACGGCCGTCAGACCCAGAGCCAGCAGATCGCGGCGCGCGGGCCGCCACCGGCCGGCCGTCGAGGGCCGGGAATCGCCCACCGATGGCCCATTCGTCATGGGCGTAGCGTCCGCTCCTCGCGGCGGCGCTCCAGCCGCAGCGCCTGACGCTCCGCCCCTTCTGCAAAGAGGCGCCGCTCGTCGTCGGTCTCAAGGATGAGGGGCGGCGCGTTCGTCGGGCGGCCGGCGTCGTCGAGGGCCACGTAGACGAAGAAGGCCGTGTTGGTGTGGGTCACGGTGGCGCTCATCAGGTCTTCGGCCGTCACCAGGATGCGTGTCTCCATCGACGAGCGGCCGACCCACGTCACCTCAGCCTCGACCGTCAGCAGGTTGCCGATGTTGACCGCCGAGTGGAAGCTCATCGAATCGACCGAGACGGTGACGACCGGGCGGCGCGAGTGCTTCATGGCCGCAAACGCGCCGGCCTCATCGCAGATTTTCATGATGATGCCGCCGTGGACGTTGCCCAGCACGTTGGCCATGTCCAGCCCCATCGGCTGGGTGAAGGTGATGCGCGATTCGCTAACCCGTCGTCCGTCCATCCGTTTGCTCCATACTTTCCTGGGCCAGAGTCATCAAGAACAGGCGGTCGGCTTCGTCCAGTTCGGCCGTCAGCAGCAGATCGGGCCGGCGCTGCCACGTCCGCCGCAGCGCCTGTTCGCGCCGCCAGCGGGCGATGTTGCCCGCGTGGCCGGAGCGCAGCACCGCCGGCACGTCGTGACCGCGAAAGGAGACCGGCCGCGTGTAGTGCGGCCCTTCCAGCAGGCCGATGGCGAAGCTGTCGCGGGCGGCGGCGTGCTCGTCACCCAACACGCCCGGCACGTGGCGGGCCACGGCGTCGATGACCACCAGCGCCGCCAGTTCGCCGCCGGTCAGCACGTAGTCGCCGATGGAAATCTCGTCATCGACCAGATGCTCGCGCACGCGCTCATCGACGCCCTCATAGCGCCCACACAGCAGCAGCAGCCACGGGGCCAGGGCCAGCTCGGCGGCCAGGGCCTGCGTCAGCGGCCGGCCCTGCGGCGATAGCAGGATGCGCCGCGGGCCGGGCGACGCTGCCCCGGCCGGCGATCCCCCGCCGGCAATCGCCTCGACCGCGGCGAAGATCGGCTCCGGCTTCAGCACCATGCCGCCGCCGCCGCCGAAGGGCGGCTCGTCGGTCACGCGGTGGCGGCCCTCGGCATAGTCGCGGATGTTGTGGACGTTGACAGCGATAAGCCCCGCGGCCTGGGCGCGCTGCAGGATGCTCTCGCCCAGATAGGCGGCGAACATGGCGGGGAAGAGGGTCAGTACGTCGATGCGCATACAGTGGCCTGAGTATCGGGGGGAACGGGAAAGCTGTCAAGCAGGGCTGTAGCGCGATCCTCCACTATCGCGCTACAGGTCGATTGACAAGAACGGGAGCGCGGCACACAATTGACCCTTATGCGCATCCTCATCACCGGGGCCAACGGTCAACTGGGCCTCGCCCTGCAACGGGTCTTGACCGGCCACGACCTGACCCTGATCGATTTGCCGCAAGTGGACATCACCGACCGCGCGGCGCTGCCCGCTGTCTTCGCCGCCGCCGCGCCGGAGCTGGTCATCCACTGCGCGGCCTATACCGACGTGGACGGCTGCGCCCGCGACCCGGAACTGGCCCACCGCGTCAACGCCCACGGTACGCAGAACGTGGCCCTGGCCTGCCTGGCCGCCGGCGCGGCGCTGGTCCACATCAGCACCAACGAGGTCTTTGCCGGCGACGCGCCGGAAGGGTACGAGGAGTGGATGCCCCCCGCGCCGCGCAACCCCTACGGCCGCTCCAAGGCCGCGGCCGAGGCCCACGTCCGCGCCCTGCTCAGCCGGGCCTACATCGTGCGCACGGCCTGGCTCTATGCGCCCGGCGGCCGCAATTTCATCCACGCCATCCTGCGCCGGGCGCGCGAGACGGGCGAAGTGCGCGTCGTCACCGATGAAGTGGGCAACCCGACCTACGCCGCCGACCTGGCCGCGGCCATCGCCCAACTCATCACCACCGGGCAGTATGGCGTCTACCACTTCGTCAACAGCGGCACGTGCTCACGCTGGGCCTTCGCCAACGAGATTCTGCGCCTGGCCGGCGTAACGGCGACCAACGCGCCCATCCTGAGCGGCGCCTACCCGCGCGCCTCCACGCCGCCGCCTTTCGCCGCGCTGCACAACCGCGCCGGCGCAGCCCTGGGCATCAGTCTGCGGCCGTGGTCGGAGGCGCTGGCCGACTACATGCACAACGCGCTATGAGCGACACCACCGCGCCGCGCGTGTCGGTCATCATCCCCCACTGGAACGGTCGCGCCCATCTCGACACCTGCCTGACCGCCCTGCGCCGGCAAACGTTGGCCGACCACGAAGTGATCCTGGTCGACAACGGCTCGACTGACGGATCGCAAGCGTATGTGCGTCAAGCGTTCCCGGAAGTGCGCCTGCTGGAACTGGGCCACAATCGCGGCTTCACCGGCGCGTGCAACGCCGGCTATGCCGCCAGTCGGGGCGAGTTTGTCTGCCTGCTGAACAACGACACCGAGGCCGACGCCGGCTGGCTGGCGGCCGTGGTCGATGTCTTCGACCGCAACCCGCGCGTGGGCATCGTGGCCGTCAAGCTGCTGCTCTTTGACGAGCGGGATCGGTTCCACGCCGCCGGCGACTATTACCGCGTGGACGGCATCCCCGGCAATCGCGGCGTGTGGCAGAACGACCACGGCCAGTATGACCGCGAGGAGCCGGTCTTCAGCGCTTGCGGCGCGGCGGCGGCCTACCGGCGGCAAATGGTGGACGAGATCGGCTTTCTGGACGACCGCTTCTTCTTTTCCTGCGAAGACGTGGATATCGCCTGGCGGGCGCATCTGGCCGGCTGGGAGGTGCGCTACACGCCGGCGGGCGTTGTCTACCACAAGCTGAAGGCTTCGGGCGGCAGCGGCGTCGTCGGCAGCTTCCACGACGGGCGCAACTTCCTGTACGTCATCTGGAAGAACTACCCCGCTGCCCTGCTGCGCCGCCACGCCGGCGACATCCTGCGCGCCCAGTGGCGCATCAGCCGCGAGGCGCTACGGGCCTGGCGCGGTGCGGCGGCGCGGGCGCGCCTGCGCGGGCAACTGGCCGGGCTGGTTGGGTTACTGCGGCTGTGGCCGGCGCGGCGACGCATTCAGTCCGCGCGGCGCAGCGACGACCGGGCGCTGGCGGCACTCCTGACCCCGGTTGACGTGACCCCGCCGGGGGAGTAAACTTGCTTGTCTGGCCGGGCGCCATTGTGGTCCGTCACGCCCGGCAGCACCCTTGAGCCGAATGAGCACACTGCCCCCGCTTCTCAGCCTCGTCATTCCCGCCTATAACGAAGGGGAACGCCTGCCGGCGACCTTGCCGCCGGTCATCGACTTCCTCGACGCCCAGCCCTACGCCGCCGAACTCATCATCGTCAACAACAACAGCGCCGACAACACGCGGGCCATCGCCCAGCAGTTCGCGGCGACGCGGCCCTACATCCGCGTGCTGGACGAAATGACGCAGGGCAAGGGGGCGGCGGTGCGCACCGGCATGCTGGCCGCCACCGGCGACTACCTCTTCATGGCCGATGCCGACTTCTCCATGCCGGTCGAGGAGATCGCCAAGTTCCTGCCACCCAACCTGAGCCAATACGATGTGGCCATCGGCAGCCGCGAAGCGCCCGGCGCGGTGCGCTACAACGAGCCGGCCTACCGCCACTTCATGGGCCGCGTGTTCAACTTCTACGTCAAGGTGCTGGCCATTCCCGGCTTCGAGGACACCCAGTGCGGCTTCAAGTGCTTCCGCCGCGAAGTGGCCCGCGACATCCTGCCCAATCAGACCATCGACGGCTGGGCGTTCGACGTGGAACTGCTGTTCATCGCCCTGCGGCGTGACTACCACGTGGTCGAAGTGCCCGTCGACTGGTATTACGGCGAGAACAGCCGCATCAGCCCCGTGCGCGACACGATCAATATGATCCGCGAGGTGCTGCGCATTCGCTACAACGGCTGGACGGGGCGCTATAAGCGGACGCGCCCCAACAGCACCGCCGTGCCCCGCGCCAGGTGATGCCGTGGCGCGCGCGGCGTTGATTGTCCCCGATTTGCGGCTGGAGCAGGCGCTAGCCGCCGAGTGCGGCGCGGGCTGCGTGGCCGGGGTGGACGAGGCCGGGCGCGGGGCGCTGGCCGGGCCGGTGTATGCCGCCGCCGTGGTCCTGCCCCTCGATGATCCGTCGCTGGCCGAGGCGCTGCGCGACGTGCGCGACTCCAAGTTGCTGCCGGCCGCGGCCCGCGAACGCCTCCTGCCCATCATTTGCAGGCGCGCCGTGGCCTATGGCGTCGGCCAGGCTTCGGCGGCAACCATTGACCGGCTGGGCATCCTGCCGGCGACGCGGCTGGCCATGAGCGAGGCCATTCGGGCGCTGTCGCCGGCGGCCGCGGCGCTGGTCATCGATGGGCCCATCCGGCTGGCGGCCGTCGCCCTGCCGCAACGAGCCATCGTCCACGGCGACCAGCTCAGCATCAGCATCGCCGCCGCGTCTATCCTGGCCAAAGTCCACCGCGACCGCGCCATGGTCGCCCTCGACGAACGCTTTCCGGCCTACGGCTTCGCCCGCCACAAGGGCTACGGCACGGCCGAACACCGCCGCGCCCTGGCCGCCCTCGGCCCCTGCCCGGAGCATCGCCTGTCCTTTGCACCACTACGCACAGAGATTTAGGTTCCAGGTTCCAGGGGCCAGGTTCCAGGGAAGAAACTTCTTCCCTGGAACCTGGCCCCTGGAACCTACGCCTAGCGGCCGAAGCGGGCGCGGAGCAGGTCGGTCAGCGTGGGCCGGCCGATCTCCTGTAGCTCATAGCGTACCCGCTGGCTGGGTTTGTCGATGTCCACCAGTTGCGCCAGATCGATGGGCGTGGCGATGATGACCAGATCGACCGGCGTGCGGTTGATCGTCTCCTCCAGGTCGGCCATCTGCTCCCGGCCATAGCCCATCGCCGGCAGCACCGGCCCGGTGGTCGGGTACTTCTGGTAGGTGGCGGCGATGGTGCGCACGGCGTAGGGGCGAGGATCGACGATCTCGGCCGCGCCGAACTGCCGCGCGGCGACGACGCCCGCGCCGTAGGCCATCTCGCCGTGGGTCAACGTTGGCCCGTCCTCGATGACCAGCACGCGCTTGCCCTGGATGGCCGCCGGGTCATCGACAAACAGCGGCGACGCACCGCGCACGACGGCCGCGCCCGGGTTCAGCCGGCGGACGTTGTTCAGCACGGTATCGACGCCGGCCGGCTCGGCCGTGTCGATCTTGTTGACGACGATGGCGTCGGCCAGCCGCACGTTGGCCTCGCCGGGATGATAGCGCAACTCGTGCCCCGGCCGGTGGGGATCGACCACGACGATGTGGTAGTCCGGCCGGAAGAACGGCAGGTCGTTGTTGCCGCCGTCCCAGATGATGACCTCCGCCTCCTGCTCCGCCTGGCGCAGAATGGCCTCGTAGTCGACGCCGGCGTAGATGACCGCGCCGCGCTCCACGTAAGGCTCATACTCCTCGCGCTCCTCGATGGTGCAGAGGTGGCGGTCCATGTCGGCGCGACTGGCGAAGCGCTGCACCGCCTGCTCGGCCAGGTTGCCATAGGGCATGGGGTGGCGCACGGCGACGACGCGCTGATAGCCCAGATCGTTTTGCAGGATCGACAGGATGCGGCGTGAGGTCTGGCTCTTGCCGGAGCCGGTGCGCACCGCGCCGATGGACACCACCGGTCGGCTGGAGGCCAACATCGTGCGGCGCGGATTTAGCAGGCGAAAGCCCGCTCCGGCTGCCAGCACGCGCGACGCCAGATGCATCACTGTCTCGTGCGAAACGTCGCTATACGAAAATACAACGTCGTCGATCTCGTGCTGCCGGATCAACTCCTCCAGCTCGCTCTCGGCATGGATGGGAATGCCCTCCGGATAGAGCGGCCCGGCCAGCGCCGCCGGGTAGACGCGCCCCTCGATATTGGGGATTTGCGTCGCCGTGAAAGCCACGACCCGCACACTTTCATCGTGGCGGAAGGCAGTATTGAAGTCATGGAAGTCGCGCCCGGCTGCGCCAGCGATGACTATGCGTAATAAACGATTGGAACTCATAACACGTGCTAGCTCCTCTTCTAGAGTTTTGACAGGTTCAGGGGTGTTGGGANNCCATTGCCTAGCAGGATACTATCCGAAATTGGGCCAACTGGCATTTGATCTTATGAAAAGTAGTGCTATAATGCCCATAGAGTTGCGTGACATAATCTACGCGGCACTGCGCGGGGAGTGTCCCTCCCCGGCCGCGCAGACGACAGCGGCGACTTCTGAATTGAGAGGAGATGTATTAAATCTGGCTGCCCGCCACGGCCAAGCTCCCTCGTGTTCGAAAGCATTGGACATGTCACTTCGGCTACCGATCAGGGAGTAAGAAGCCATGGACGAGCAACTGCTTGCCTTCCTGCTATACCTGGAGCAAGAGTATCAATACTCCGAAAACACGATTGCGGCCTACCGCAACGACCTGAGCCAGTTCCTGGAGTATTTGGAGCGGCAGGGCGGCGCGTCCCTTTCGACCTGGGCGGATGTTGGCGAGGACGACATCCAGGCTTACCTGACATTCATGAAGCACAAGGACCAGCCCTACGCTTCCTCCACCATCGCCCGCAAAGTGGCCGCCATCAAGTCCTTTTTCAACTACCTGACCGCGCAAGCCATCATCGACGAAAATCCGACGGTCGAAGTCGAATCGCCCAAGGTCAAGAAGCGTCTGCCGCAGACGTTGAACCTGAGCGAGGTCGAGCGGTTGCTCGAAGCGCCGTCGGGCAGCGAGGCGGCCAAAAATCTGCGCGACGTTTCACTGCTCAACGTACTATACGAAACCGGAATGCGCGTGACCGAGGTCGTCTCGCTCCAGCTCGAAGACGTCGACCTGGAGCGGGCCACTCTGTCGTCGCCCACCCGCCAGGGCGAGGCGCGCGCCATTCCCATCCCCGACACCACCGCCGGCCTCCTGGCCGAATATATGGCCGCCGGCCGCCCCCAACTGGCCCGCGACGCCACCGAGCGCGCCTTGTTCCTTAATCATCGCGGCGAGAAGTTGACACGACAGGGGTTGTGGCTGATCATCAAGGGCTATGCGCGGCAGGCGGGGCTGGCCACCGACGTGACGCCCCACACGCTGCGCCACAGTTTCGCCGTCCACCGCCTGAGCCGCGGCCTGAAGCTGGAGGAAATCCAGCATCTACTCGGCCATGCCAACATTTCGACGACGCAGATCTATGCCCAGATGGAGGCATCGGATGAAGAATCGCCCGCTTCGGCCGCGGCTGATTAGTAAGGTATCATGACACAACTAGTCACTTCCCACGACATCGATCAGGCCGCCGAATTTGTCCGTGCCCACATGGGACACGCGCCCAAGGTCGGCCTCATCCTGGGCTCCGGCCTCGGCCCCCTGGCCGATGCGATCGAATCGCCCGACATCATCCCCACGGCCGACATCCCCCACTGGCCGGCCTCGACCGTTCAGGGCCATTCCGGTCGCCTGGTCATCGGCCCGCTGGAAGGCCGGCCGGTGCTCGTCTTGCAGGGCCGCAGCCACTTCTATGAGGGCTATGGGCTTGATCGCGTCACGCTGCCCATTCGGGTGATGGTCGCCCTGGGTATCACGACCCTCATCGTCACCAATGCCGCCGGCGGCCTGAACCCGGCCCAGGAACCGGGCGATCTGATGCTCATCGCCGACCACCTCAACTTCCCCGGCATGGCCGGTAACAATCCCCTGCGTGGGCCGAACGATGAGCGCTTCGGGCCGCGCTTCCCGGACATGACCCGCCCCTATGACCCGGCACTGCGGGCGCTGGCCCAGCGGGTGGCCGCCGGCGCGGGCTTCGTGCTGCACGAGGGTATCTACGCCTACGTGGCCGGGCCGAGCTTCGAGACGCCGGCCGAGTTGCGCTTCCTGCGTATGGCCGGCGCGGATGCGGTCGGCATGTCCACCGCGCCGGAAGTGGTCGTCGCTCGCCACGCCGGCCTGCGCGTGCTGGGCATCTCGACTATCGCCAACCTGGCCACCACCGACCCAACGGCCGACGTGACCACCACCCACGCCGAAGTGCTGGAGATGGGCGCGCGGGCCGTGCCGCGGCTCATGCAGGTCATCCGGGGCGTGGTCGGCCGGCTGGACGAAACGAACTAAGGCTTGGCCATCATCGCTGTCTGTAAGGCGGTTGGCCAAACCGCCCTACGCCGTGCCCCATGGAGCGCATCTACCTCTTCCTGATCCGCAACGACGTCTGGATCTACATCCTGAGCGCCTTCGGCCTCGTGTGGTACGCGACCGAGTTGATTCGCTCCCAGAGCGCGCTGCGCCGGGCGATGTTCAACCTGGAGCGCGAGACGGCCAGCCGCACACGCAACCATGCCCTAAGCTTTGTGCTTTTCTTCGCCACCCTAGTCGGCGTGGTTTATTATGTCAACGTCTACGTCGCGCCCACGCTGCCAGAAACCGTGCTCTCGCCGCCGACGCCCACGCCCGACATCTTCGCCACCCCGCTCCCTTCGCCGACGCCCCTGCTGACGCCGCCGGCCGAGGGTGACATTCTGGTGCCGCCTGTGCTGGCCCCCACGGCCACCCTGCCCGGCGACGCCGTGGCCGTGCCCATCACCGATACGGTCGCGGCCGAACCGGCCCCGGCCGCGCCGACGCCCTTCGTCGGCTGCACGCCTGAACTGTCCATCAGCGAGCCCCTCAACGGCGCCGTCGCCTTCCAGCGTGTCGCCTTTCGCGGCACGGCCAACACCGGCGAACTGCACCAGTACGTCATCGAGCTAAACGGGCCGCAGACGGTCGATGTCTGGGCGCCCATCAGCCAGGAACCGCTCAACCAGCCAGTGGTCAACGGCGATCTGGGCCAGGCCGACTTGAGTCAATGGGCTACCGGGCCCTATCTGGTCCGCCTGCGCGCCCTCGACCCGGCAGGGACGGAGTTGGGGGTTTGTACGATTCAGATTACGCTGGACAACTAGTGGGCAGTGGTCAGTAGTCAGTACCCAGTGGGTCAGTGAGTCAATCATTGGTCAGCGGTCGGCCGCCGGTGGTCGATTGTAGAAGCAGAGCAGCGTACTCCCGTACCGCCGCTGGTCGCTCAGGGTCAGGTACTGCAGCGGCAGTTCCTTGAATTCGCGGGGGTCGATCTGGACGATGGCCTGGCCGCCTTCGGTCAGGTAACGCGGTGCGGCGGCATCGATGATCGTCAGGGCAGATACCCACAACTCTTTGTACTGCGGCGGGGCGATGTAGACCACGTCAAAGGGTGGTTCGGCCGTCTCGCGCAGGTAGCGGAAGGCGTCGGACTGCACCACCGTCGCCTCCTCGTTCAGCCGCGTGAAGGCCAGATTGTCGCGCACCGTCTGGACGGCGGCGCGGGCGCTATCGACAAAGACGACGGCCGCCGCGCCCCGGCTCAGGGCCTCGATGCCCACCTGCCCCGTCCCGGCGAAGAGGTCGAGCCAACGCGTGCCGTGGACGACGCCCAGGATGTTGAACAGGCTCTCCTTGACGCGATCCATGATCGGCCGCGTCGTGTCGCCCGGCACGAGCTTGAGCCGCTTGCCTTTGGCCTTGCCACTGATGACCCGCGCCGACATACCTACTCCACCTCCAGCGTGAACAGCGGTTCCACGTCGCGCACGGCCACGCCGTTCTCATCGAACACCGGCAAGCGCCAGCCCTCGCTCTGCACCCATAGCCCGGTCGTCACCGTGTAGTCGCCCGGCGGCAAGTCGGGCGGCAGCGCCAGCCGGTGCGTGTCCGGCACGTAGCGGTTGGTCGGCCAGCGGTGGGTCGGGAACTCGCCGGGGTTGATCTTGTCCGACTGGGCCACCAGTTGGCCGGAAGCATCCAGCACGTGAACGAAGACCTGATACTCGATGTCCAGCGGCCGCAGCGCCTGCCAGAAGAGCGTCAACTCCAG
>CXWK01021891.1_pt2 | contig 18022 bp, 6 predicted proteins | sample 590851 | NCBI WGS metagenome assembly CXWK01 (sample SAMEA3498364, study PRJEB10139) | wastewater metagenome | biome: wastewater treatment plant; material: activated sludge | place: Denmark | collected 2014-08-01 | reverse complement strand
AGTCGGTGAACCACAAGCTCGAATTCAACAGTCCATTCTGCGAGCGACCAGGTAGCGAGCTCACCGCCCGCTTGCCGCAATGCCCTAGATTCGTGATGCCGGGCGTCGACGTCGGCCTCGCCGGCTCTGGTGTTGCCTACGAGGCTGTAGAAGGCCTCCACCGGGATGGCGTCCGGGTGCAACCATGCGGCCACCTCCAGCATTCGGACTGCCAGAGCGCTGACGTGCTGGATCGAGGTGTTCCACGTTTCGTAAACAACTCGGAGATAGAATTCGTCAAGATTGTCGGAATAAAATTCCGGGGAGGGCAACCCCTCGAGGAGGCTGAGGTACCCGTCGGCAGTCGTTCCGTTCGTGGAGCAGTACGCCGCGGCGTGCGCCAACGCGAGGGGAAGATTCCCCAACGCCACTCCAACCCTCTCTGCATCCGAGGCGGTCATGGTGGTACGCGACTGGAGGTACCTCCTTACTTCGTGGCGGGTGAACACCCCCAGTTTGAGCATTTCTCCGTAGCCGCCGAGGGTGCTCAACCGTGTCGTCGCAATCAAGCGAACGGTGTCGGTCGATTGAAACCCGGCCAAAATGGCCGGCTCCTCAACGTTGTCGAGGATCACCAAACACTGCCGATTCGTCGATCTCAGCCAAGCCAGCATCAACCCTGCCAAGTCCTTGTCGGCACCGATGATCCCGACCTGATGGGCCAACCCAATGAGCTGGGGCGAGATCTCTTTTGAGGCATCAAACCACGCAAGCAGATCAAATGCGTCGCGATGCACAGACGAAAACTTTGCTAGGAGTTGCGTCTTGCCGACCCCACCCAGGCCCCAAACCAGCTGGGTGACAACAGTCGTGGAGCTACGTCCGATCGCAGTCTCGATAGCCTCCAGGTCATTGCGGCGACCTGTGAAGAAGTTCGTGACGGGCCGTTCATTCCAGCGGACCGGGAACACGCCGAACCCCGCATGCGTGCCGTCCGTCAGGAACTCCCAGGTGTCCTTGGCGTAATTGAAGGTCCCGAGTGCAGGCTCATCAAGGTCTCCGATCCGGCGAAATGTCTCAGTCTGGACAGGGTCCGCAAGATCAAAAGCCACTGCCGCGAGCGCTCGGCCGATTGCTTCGCCCAATTCGGCAGCGGTTGTTTCGTTCGATACCCCCAACATGACGAGTTGTTCGTCGTTAAGGTGTTCATCAAGCGGGCTAGTGCCACCGGCGCTGAGCCAGTCGGTGAACTCTTTCGAAGCGATAACGCGTCGAGTTGAACTTGGATAGACTTTGAATCCTGATTGCATTAGTTCGACGACGACCGCGCGGCGAAACCCTACCTCGGCCAACTTGTCCCTAATACTGGCAGCGCCCCCGCCAGCAGCGAGATCCCAGCCAATATTGAGCGCCTCAGCCAGACTAAATGCCAAACCCATTGGGCTCAATGTAGTCGGGGCGAGGAGGCCGTTCTCGGCGGCTTCCGAGCTTCTCTGCGACTGCTGATGAGATCCGTTCGGGCTCCATCAGCACTGGCCGGAGGGCCCGAACACCTTCGGGGTCGGGTTAAGCATAGTTCGTGCGGAACAACTCAGCGGTCAGGTGCTGGCGCTGGGTGTCGGCGAGGAGGTTTCTCTCGGCGCTAACACGGATGAGCGTTGCCAGCCGGCGTCTTGGAACATCCGTCGGATCGCAGCTTTCAGGCCGGCGTCTGCAGCCTGGTGGGCTAATTGTCGGCTCTAGTTGGACACCCGATTGAGATCGTCGATCAGTTTGAAGATCCGGTCGATGTCGGCTTCGACGAAGATCTTCTCCGGCCCCGACGGTGCCAACATGTCGTAAGGCGCCTCGTATACCCGGGACGCATCAACCACGCCTCGCTCGGTCAGCTCGTCGATGATGAGGTTGACGAATTGGATCTGGTTCTTGGCGTAGCGCTTGTCATCCAAGAATTGGGCGAAGACCGCCTTGGCGGCGGCTCGGTCGAGGCCGACGATGGAGCGGATGAATCGGCCGAAGCTGCCGGCCTTCTCGCTGGCCTCCTCGAACGTTTCGTCGCCGCCGATCCCGGCGGCCACCAGGATGCGTTGTAGCTCGGCGATGTCGGCGCCGCTCAGCGGCTGGCCGGATCGCACCTTGGCCACCACGCCCTCGCCCAGGTTCTCTTTCAGGAAGTGCTCGGCCTTCTTGCGGAACTGCACAAACTCGTTGCCAGCGACGGCACCGCCAGCGCCGGGGAGTTCGATCTCAACCGACACGCCCAGCTCGTCGACGAAGTCCGAGTAGATCACGCCCTTCTTTGACCGCTCGATCAGATGCACCAACCCACGCAGCTTGCGGCGGGCCTCCTCCAACATCGGGTAGCTGACGTTCTCCCACCACTCGTCAGCCTGAAGATCCTGGATCAGCTCCAACTGGGTGGCGATCGCCGGGATCGTCGGCATGTCCTCCAGCGCACCGGCGATCGCCATGACCTTGCGCCGCTCCCGTTCGAACGGTTCGCCACGCAACACACTCAACTGGGTGTTCAGCACCAGCACGTCGAAGCGCTTGGCCTCCTCACCTTCAGGGTCCAGCCCGGTGGGCAGCTTCGCCACCCGGTCACCTAGTGCCGCCAGATCGACAACCGACATCGACTCCCAAGCCTTGCCATCGGCGAACCGCTCAACCAGCTCCAGGTGGGGGCGCACGAGGAAGTTGTCCGGGTTCATCGAAGCGATCGCCTCCCGCAGCACGCCGGCCACCTCGGCCCGCTCGTCGCCGTGGGCCTGGATCTCATCGAAAGTTTGGATCAGCTCTAGCCGGACGGTGAAGATCTGCTCGCTCAGCGGCGGCGCCCCGGCGCCGTCGGCCGCCACCATCTCCTGGCTGAAGTACTCCAGGTTCTGGCAGAAGTCGAACACGTTGAACTGGGTCTTGTCATCGTTGGGCCCGAACAAGTCGGGACACAGGCGGGTGCCGCGGCCCAGCATCTGCCAGAACTTCGTCTTCGACCGCACCATCTTGAAGAACACCAGGTTGACGCACTCTGGCACGTCGATCCCGGTGTCCATCATGTCGACCGAGATGGCGATGTGGGGCGACTTCTCCTTCACCTTGAAGTCGTCGATCAAGTCCCCGGAGTATTTCACGCTGTGGGTGATCACTCGGGCGAAGTTGCCGTTGTCGAGGTGTGGGTAGTTGGCGATGAACCGGTCGTAGATGAAGTCGGCGTGTCGCTGGTTCTTGGCGAAGATGATTGTCTTGCCCAGCCGGTCGCCGCCCGCCACCCTGATGCCCTCGGTCATCAACTGTTCGAGCACCTTGTCCACGGTGTCGGTGTTGAATAGAAACTTGTTGAGCTCGGCGGCGCCCACCTCGTCGGGGGGGTCCAGCGGGTTGCCGTCCTCGTCCTCGCCCCAGTCGAAGTCGTCCCACTCGCCGCGTTCGTCCTCGGGTAGGTCGTTGTAGCGGACACCCTCTCGGAGGAACTTCGTCGCAGCCGACACCGCTCGGGGCGGCACCAGGTACCCGTCGGCGATGGCGTCTTCCAACGAGTAGGCGTCGGTGGGCACCCCGGTCTCCAGGTTGAAGAGGCCGTAGGTGTTCTTGTCCACCTCGTCCTTCGGTGTGGCGGTGAGCCCCACCAGCAGCGAATCGAAGTAGTCGAAGATGCCCCGGTACTTGCGATACACCGACCGGTGCGCCTCGTCGATGATCACCAGATCGAAGTGGCCCACCCCAAACCGGCGGGTGCCATCAGGGCGGATCTCGTCGATCTTGCCCACCATCGTCTGGTAGGTCGACACGTAGACCCGGCCGTCGACGTTGCTCTCGGTCAGCAGGTTGACCGGTGCCGAGTCGGGCAGGTGCGTCTTGAACGCGTTGACCGCCTGCTTCACCAACTCCTGCCGATCGGCTAGAAACAGCACCCGTTTCACGAGGTTGGCCCGCATCAACAGGTCGGTCAGCGCAACCACCGTGCGGGTCTTGCCCGCCCCGGTGGCCATCACCACCAACGCCCGACGCTGTTTGTCGACCTCGAAGTGCTCGGTGACCGCCCGGATCGCCCGCACTTGGTAGGGACGCCCGACGATCTCCTGATCAATATCCACCGAAGCGAGTGGCTGCTGCGACCCCCGCCGCTGAACCATCAGCGCGAGTTCGTCCTTCGTGTGGAACCCCTGCACGCTCCGAGGTGGCGCTTGAGTGTCGTCCCACAACCAATGCTCGTAGCCGTTGGAGTAGTAGATCACCGGCCGCTGCTCGAACCGCTCCTCCAGACAGTCGGCATACAGCTTGGCCTGCTGTTGCCCTTCCGGCGGCGAGCCCATCGCCTTCTTCGCCTCCACCACCGCCAACGGCAACCCGTCATCGCCCCACAGCACGTAGTCGACCTTGCCGATGCCCGAGGGCGAGGGCATGCCGCGCACCTCAAACTCGCGGTCCCGCACGTCGGTCAGCCGCCAGCCCGCCTCACGGAGCAGCGCGTCGATCTTGTACTTCCGGGTCTCGTACTCCGACCAGTCATGCGCCCGCGCCGGGATCGCCTCAGCCGCCTTCTTCGCCGCCGCCACCTCGGCGAGCAACGCCTGCCGCTCGGCCTCCAACTCCTCGACCGTCTGCGTCAGCTCAGCAACACGCTGCCGCTCCAACTCGGCAGCTTCCGCCTCGCGCCCGAGCTGCTCCTCTAACTCCTGGCGCTCGGCGAGCGACGCCTTCTCGGCCTTGCCGTGATCCATCAACCCGTGCGGGTTGAACGTCAGTCCCGGGTCCGGCTTGGCATCGCGCCCGTAGGTGACCGCCAGCCACAGACAGAAGTGAAACAGTGACGACACCACCTCCACCGCTTCCAACTTCGCCGGAGGCTTCGCCTCGTGAACAGCCTTGTTGCCCGCCAGCTGAATCTTCTTGGCAACGTTGTTCACACGCCCGTTAGCCAGTGCTTTGAACGCAGGCTCGTTCAGCAAGGTGTTCAGCGTCGAGTCGTACGGCCGAACCAGCGACCGATCGTGGGCGTACACCCACTTGACCCCCGACTCCAACGCCCGCCGGGCATGGATGATCGCCGTCCCCGGATCGGCCAGTGCGTACCGTTCCGCCCGTTCGGCCGCCTCGAACTGCTCGCCAAACTCCGCCTCAAGGAAGGAGAACTGCGATCCGGTCACAGTTCGCCCCGGAACGCCCGCTGCTGCAACGAACCGAACAGTGCGTCGAGAACCCCTGACTGGTCCCACTGCAATTGGTGCATGCGGGAGCGCTCTTGCAGGGCGGTCGAGAACGACCGCTGCAGTGCGATGGGCGGCAGGCCAAGCTCGAACTGTTCAACGATCGTGCTGTTCAAGTTCGGCATTGTTACTCCCAAGGAGGAGTTCTCCAGCTCTCGGCGCCCGCGGGGGCTCGACAGAGCGGCGGCCAAGAACTCAGGGATGACCTGTTCTGTGTCCGGGCGGAAGTAGAGCGAGCCAGAGCCGCACAGATAGCCGTCGGCCTTCGCATCGACGATCGCTACCCGACCCATCTCGCCCCGTCGGGCCATCACGACGTCCCCACGTTCCAGCTGATACTGCTGAAGTTTGGCGTACTTGTCTTTACCGACGGTTTGATCGGGCTGAGGCTGGATCTGACCATCGATCAGGTGCATCGGATTCACCAGCGGGACGCCGCCCTCGACGTAGTCACTCTTATGCAGCAGGGACCCGAAGGGACCGATCTGGATCTTGGTACAGATCTCACTGAGCTGAAATTCTGGCCAACGACGCTCGTTCGAGATGGGATCACCGAACATGTCGATGAAGATGGCTTGGGTGAGCGAGTCGAGCTTGACGATGGCCTGACGGCGTTTGGCTCGGAGCGCATCGGCCGCCTCCAGCACCGCCGCAATCCGCCGCTGCTCCTCAATAGGCGGCAGCGGAATCAATGTCTCTTCAACGACTTCCCGAGTGATGCCTTGGATTGTGGCGCCCTGTGCCAGGGCCTTGAAGCGGGGTGCCATGTACTTCAAGCATCTAAGAAGATAAGCGGGCGTAATCTTGTCCTCGTCGTGCACTATCGCTGTGATGTCCTGGCTGTAGGCCAAGTCAACTCCAGCAATCGCAGCCTTCCCCACACCAGTACGGGTCACAAGCAGGACCGTTCCGGCTGGGACGAGATTTGCTGCACTGCGCGCTATCGCCTCCCTGGTGATGTGAGAACGAGCGTTCGAAACGATGCTTGAATCGGCCAAGATGTCGGCGCCGGTGATCCAAGGGATCGTGCCCTCGAAGTATTCCGGATTCGATCGACTGGGAGTACCGCCGTTCAAGAAGGAGGCCACGTCTGCTAGAGCGACCTCCACTATCATGGTGTTCATCCGAGCATGGCCTTGAGGTCTTCGACGCCTTGCTGGATCTCGGTTTCGAGTTCGGAGAGCTCGTCGAGGATCTCAGCAGGGGCGGGGTACTCGATCTCGTCGTAGACGATCTCTCTGTACCGGTTGATGGAGAGGTCGTAGTCGTTGCTGGCAATGTCCGCCTTGGGTACGCAGAACGACTGGGCGGTGCGGGCACGGTCGGATTCGCCACCGTCACGGTCCGCCCAGCGAGCGAGGGCGTCGGGCAGGTTGTTCTTGGCGTGCTCGTCATCGGTGAGCTTGGCGTCGGCGCTGAGCTTGTCGTCGTCGAGCAATGGGGTGCGTTTGTCATCGAGGCTGCGGCCGTCGGCTTGGAGGTCGTAGAACCAGACGTGGTCGGTGCCGCCCGAGTTGGTCTTGGTGAACAACAAGAGGGCGGTAGACACACCTGCGTACGGTTTGAACACGCCGGAGGGCAGCGACACAATGCCGTCGAGCTTCTGGTCCTCCACAAGCATTCGGCGCAGTTCTTTGTGAGCCTTGGTGGAGCCGAACAGCACACCGTCGGGCACGATCACCGCCGCCCGGCCGCCGGGCTTGAGAAGTCGGAGGAACAAGGCGAGGAACAGCAACTCGGTCTTCTTGGTCTTCACCACCTGCAACAGGTCTTTGGCGGTGCTCTCGTAATCAAGTGATCCGGCGAACGGCGGGTTGGCGAGGATGAGGTTGTAGGCCTCGATGTCGGCGGAGTGTTCCTCGGCGAGGGAGTCCTGGTACGTGATGTTGGGGCTCTGGACGCCGTGGAGCTGCATGTTCATCGACCCGATGCGCAGCATGGTGTTGTCGAAGTCGTAGCCGTTGAACATCTTCTCATTGAAGTGCTTTGACAGCTTCGGGTCGGTGAGGGTGCCCGGGTACTCGGTGCGAACGTGTTCGGCGGCGGCCACGAGAAATCCGCAGGTGCCGCTGGCCGGATCGCAGATGGTGTCGCCCGGCTGGGGATCGGTCATCTTCACCATCAGCTCGATGATGTGGCGGGGCGTGCGGAACTGACCGTTCTGCCCGGACGTGGCGATCTTGGACAGCATGTACTCGTACACGTCGCCCTTGGTGTCCTGGTCGCCCATCGGGATCGCATCGAGCCCGTCGACAGCCTTCTTGAGGAGCGCCGGGGTGGGAATGGTGAGCCTGGCGCCGGCCATGTGTTTGGCGTGGGAGCTGTTCTCGGCCCGCTGGTGGAGGAAGGGGAAGACGTACTTGTCGACGACCTCGTACATCTCCTTGGGGTCGCCCAGGTTCTTGAAGTGGCTCCAGCGGAGGTCGGTATAGGGGAGGCCGGGGGTCAGGTCGTCGGGCGAGTATCCGCCGCCTGGGAAGATCGGCGACTCGATGGGCTCACCGGTGCGGTTGGCCTTGTGCTCTGCCAGCGTCTGGCGCTCGTCGAGGCCCTTGATGAACAGCAGGTAGGTGAGCTGTTCCAACACCTCCAGCGGGTTGGAGATCCCGCCCGACCAGAAATCGTTCCAGACCGCGTCGATCTTCGACTTCAATTCACCAGTGATCACGAACGGCTCTCCTGCCCTGTACTGCGGAGTCGATGTGCCGCTCCGTCTTCGACGCCATCGCTGGAGAGGGCTCGAGCACTTCATCCGGTTGCTGTTGCACCGGCATGCCGGTCGTAGTCCCTCCCCGGAAACCGCTGACTGCGAGGGTAGTTCGGCCCTATGGGCGGGCGAAACCGCGTGATTCCGTGCTCGGGACGATGCTGGCGTACTCACGCCGGAAAGGACGCGCCTCTGGAGCGGAGACAGTGCCAGCGTCAGAACAATTTCACGGTTGAAACGGGACTCTGAACCGGCGACTCCCGAGTACCGGCCAGCGGGCCAATATCGGGTGCACAGTATGGGCCGATACCGAGTGCATTTCCCAACCTGGCGCCGGAACTGCATGTTCATAACTGTGCGGATTCCGCCATCAGTCGTGCGGCAAGTGATCGATCGGGAATACTGGCATCAGTGGATGCATTCCGCTCAGCGGGGAGGCGCGCTCCGCTGGCCAGTCGGGCGCGAACCCTGGGAACTGATCTCCGTCGCTGTAGGACGCACAGTGGCGTTTCATCGGTCCCTACTGTCGCCAGGTTGGACTGTCGGGAGACTCCAAGCATCCCGATACCGCTAAGCGAACCCGCTGGCGTGCGTATCCGGGAGGGACGAGGACGAGCGAAGCAACCACAATGAGACACGATGGTGAGGTAGGCCGACGAAGGGTGAGGCGATGACGGAACCCGAGAGCTACCAGACGAGCGTCTCCAGCGACTTGCCACAAGCAATCGACGAGTCGCCACCGCCGGGCGTTAGCCCGTACTCCACGGGCGGCGGTGGGGTCACCTTCGAGCGGAAGGTCGCAGCAGGCTACCTAACGCGCCTCCTCCTCGGTGATGCTGCTAGCGAACTTGGGGATGGGCGCCGCGCTATCAGTGTCGCATTCCAGCAGGCGCCTGAGCATGCGGTCGACGACCTTGTCGTGAGCGCCTCGCGCAACGACGAAACTGAGCCTTCACTTGTCCTCGCGATCGGCGTGCGCCGATCGCCTAACATTGTGCAGAGCGACCTGCCGACCAAGAAGCTCATTGGCGACTTCGTACGTGACGTGGCAAATGCGCCGACCGACGGACCCGCCAAGCGGTTCGCCCTCGTCGTCGCTGGCACGCAGGATCACGCGCAGCAGCTCTCCGAACTTGCCCAGATTGCTGCGCTCCAGATGGCAGCCTCGGGCTTCTTCGAACTCGTGCGCACTCCGCAAAAGCACTCCGTGGCTTTGCGTGGTCGTCTCGACCAAGTCGAAGGTCTCGTCAAAGCCGCACTAATCGGCCTTCAGATCACCGACCCCGACGATGCGCTCGTGCAGCACCGCACATGGGAACTCTTATCGCGACTCACCGTCCTCATGCCAAGACTCGAATCGCCGGATGAGACGGATTGGGCGAACAGCCTGAACTCCCTCGTAGCAGTAGCGCGAGGTCGCGACCTCGAAGGCGCGGCGCGGCTACGAGACCGACTTGTCGCTCTGGCGGCCGATTACGCGCCGAGAGCCGCCACCATCGATCTCGCTCTGCTCCGGCGCGACGCTCACGTGGCGCTCGACACGAAAGTCCGCCGTCATGAGCAGGGTTGGAAGGCGCTCGACCACCTCAACAAGCAAGCGCGCTCGTCGACAAGCGACACCATCACGTCGAGCGACGGCACACACAGCCTGCATATCGATCGCGGCGAAATCGCAGCCGGGTTGCTCTCCCTGGCCAAGACTGGCACCGCGGTGGTCGCGCACGGCGACTCGGGAGTCGGCAAGAGCGCCCTTGTCCTCGGCTCCACTGGGGCTTCTGCTGCCGCGGACCTCGATGCCGCACAGGTCATCTGCATCAACCTACGTCACCTACCCGGAACAACGCTCGAGTTCGCGAACATGCTTGGATCCCCGCTTGCAGCTCTACTCACAGAATTGAGCGCGCCACGACGACTGCTCGTGATCGACGGTGCCGACGCGGTGGCCGAGGGCAGAGGCGAACACCTCCGCTACCTCATCGACGCGGCACACGACGCGGACATCGGCGTCGTCGCCGTGAGCGCAGCCGACCAGAAGGAAGTCGTCCGTGATGCGCTCGCCGCTCGGTTTGGCGTCGATGTCGTCGAATTCTTGGTCGCCGAGCTGACCGACTCGCAGGTCGACGAAGTTGTCGCCGAGTTCGACGAACTATCCAACCTTGCGGCGAACGCACACTCGCGCGAGCTGCTGCGGCGGCCCGTGGTCATTGACCTGCTAGTTCGCAGCGGCATCTCAGGAATTCCTCTGAGCGACGCCGATGCGATGAGGCAAGTGTGGGAAGGTCTGGTTCGCCGAAACGAACAATCGGACCGCGGCACGCCGGGAGCTCGCAGTACCGCGATGCTGCGACTCGCGGACCTCCACCTGTTGGGTGGTGATCCGCTCGGTGTAGTCGAAGCGATCGATCCAACTGCGCTTGAGGGACTCCGGCACGACGGGCTGTTGCGGAGGGCAGTGGATGACCCCTTCCAAGTCCGCCCCGAATTCGCCCACGATGAGGTCCGCCGGTACGCAGTCGCGCGTCTGCTGCTCAGCGGCGATCTTGGCGCCAAACTTGAGGACGCGGGCGTGCCGCGCTGGGCGCTCGGAGCGGCGCGCCTCGCGTGTCAGGAGCTGCTTGGAGCACCAGCCACCGTCTCGAATCCACTAGTAGGCAGGTTCACCCGGTTTCAGTCGGCCTTCGACGCGCTCGCCCAGGCCGGGCACGGCGAAAGATGGCGAGACGTGCCCGGTGAGGCATTGCTGACTATGGGCGACCCGGGGCCGGTACTAGCCGATGCGTGGCCAGAGCTGTGCGGCGGGGAGGGCGAGGGCCTGAAGCGGCTCTGCCGCATTGTCTCTCAACGGCTGCGCGACAAATCGGGACTCGTTCGCATCCTCGCCGTCGAACCGCTGATTGGTCTCCTGCTTGATGACGAGACGCCGTGGTGGTCCGGTGAACATATCAAGGACGTGCTCCTCGGCTGGCTGAGGGCACTCGTCGTTGCTGGAACACCGGCCGGTGATCCACTTCGAGCGCGCCTTTGCGACCGTCTTGTCGCGGCATGTGATGCTGCGGACGTTGGTCTTGGCGAACAGCGTGCGACTGCAGCGAAGGCACGAGCGGATCGAACGCCCGAAGAGGTCGAAGACAGTCGAGAGTTGAATGAGACGTACGGCTCACTGTTCACAGGGATCGGCTACGGCCGCCGCCGGCGTGAGCGAACTGAGATTCCGCGAGAAATCACAGATGAGATTGTTGTCGAGTTGCTCGCGACCTTGGGGCCGGATCTCAGCTCCGATGGCGAGACCATCCTTCGCCGGTTGGCGCAGGCCGCTCCATCGCGGCTGGCGCCAGCGGTGGAAGAGCCTTTCGCAGGACACGCGCTTGCAGAGTACCGCCGCGGTTTTCTTGCCGAGCTGACAGAGGCCTACTACCTCGATGAGGAGACGGCCGGCTCCTTGTCCCGTGAGGATGGCATCCGGCGTCACGACCCGCGTCTCGGCGTTGCACCGCTCTCTGCGGCGTATCGCGGGCCCTTCTTGGCGTTGTTCCGAACCGACTTGAGCAACGGTGTTGTCGTCCTGAATCGCATGCTCAACCACGCTGCCTTGGTACGTGCTCGCACGCTGACGGACCTCGATTCATCCGGTCGAGTCGGCAAAGACCCCAACCTCGACGCATACCGCACCGAGCTGCGCGTCAGTGGCACGCAGCGCAGCTACGTCGGCGACGGGAATGTATGGCGCTGGTACCGCGGAACGGGCGTCGGGCCATACCCGTGTATGAGTGCCTTGCAAGCCCTAGAGCAGCGATGCGATCAGATCATCGGGGCCGACATTCCACTCGCAGACATCGTGCCGATCCTGCTTGACGGTTGCGAGAACCTGGCGATGCTCGGGTTAGTAGTTGGATTGCTTGTGCGCCACATCGAGAAGGCGGACCGCCTGCTCGATCCGTACCTGGTCGAGCCAGTTGCGTGGTTCAGAGAGTTCGACCGCGTTGCTAGCGAGAACAGCATGCTCGCTGCATCATCCGAGAGGATCGTTGCATTCGAGCGGCGGTCTTGGTCGCTTCGCGAGGCAGCGGGGTTTCTCGTTGTGAACTCGGACGATGAACGGGCTGCTGAGCTACGGGGCGTGGGTGAGAATTTAGTTGCGACTGCTCGTCGCCAGATCGAGGCCGCGGCTGAGGACGAGGGTTCAGGCATTGGCGCTCTCACCGGCGCCGACATTGAGCAGCAGCTGTTGCCGATACGGGCGTGGGCCAGTGTTTTGGATCGCGACACGTATCGGGCAGAGCGGACTGACAATGGGCTGCGAATTGAGAGCGAGCCGCCCGCTGAGATTGTGGAGGCGATGAGGCCGGACACTGAGGAGTTGGAGCGCTCACAAGCGTCTATGCGGCTCACGGGCCGCTACTGCATCGAGCCTATGCGTGGGCAGCCGGATCGGTTTGACGCCAAAGACCTTGCGGTCGATCTCATGACAGCGCGCGAGCTGCTTGAGTGTCCGCCCGCGATCGGGGTCAGCGATCCGTGGGATGTACCCGCGGCTGTCTCCGCCAGGGCGCTGGAGGCGAGACTATTGCGCAGCGTGGAGGTGCCAAACGAGCTCTTGGGGTTCGCTGCGGACACGGTGCTTCAGGTCGCTGAAGGATCGCCACAGCAACTTGAATTCGAGGAATCCTACTTCGAGCAGGGCGCAAACCGGAGTGCCGCACGCGTCCTACCGTTGCTACTGCTTCCGCATGCCGAGGCAGTGCGTGTAGAAGTCGATGGCACCGATGGATCGACGACCTTCGATCGTGCCATCGGGGGCGGCGCTCTCTTTGCCAATGCTGCCGCACACGAGGTTCGATTGCATCTGGCCCGGGGCCTCGATCACGTCTGGCGCGTGCCGTGCGTCGAGCAGGGTCAGTGCCATCATCAAATCGCTCTCGACATTGCGATCGAGTCGATGCGCGACAGCGTACTCGGCGATTGGAATGACAAGTCCCAGCGTCACAACTTGGCCATCCTCGCGGATCCCGTGGAGCAAACGCTCGCCGATACTGCTGACCACAAGATCAATCCTCTGCGCCTTGACCCAGCGATTCGGGCATTTGCGCCAGCGTCGATGGCCGGAGCCTGCATCTCGGTGCGGGCGCGAAAGCTGCTCGACGTGGTCCTCGCTGCGCACCGCCGCTCACTTCTTTCGTATGAGGAGGACATGGACAGTCGCAGTACTCACGCATTAGTAGCGGCTCGTGCGCTCCTGACCATTGCTGCCATGGGTGACGATGCCCCGGTCTTCAAGCACATCACTGCATTCGCTGACAGCACCAGGCTGCTCGGGAGCTTCCTCCGGTCTCTGTCGGCCGCGGCAGAGGAGCACCCAGATCGCGCTGCGACGGCGAGCCGGCTATGGCCGGAGGTAGTTCCCCACGTCATCGCCTTGCATGAGTCGGGTCACAGGCCGTTCGACGGCGGGTGGCGCGGGGACGACACGCTGGCTTCGCTCGTGCCGAACGCCGCTATTGAAGTCGGATACCTGTACGCCGAGCTGCGTAACGACCCGATCGTGTGGTGGGACCCGTTGGTGTTGGCGCCCGCCGTCGAACGGTGGCTTCCTGCCGCAACCGGTCTGCCGGAATGCGTCGATCACCTCGTCAGCTTCCTCGGCTCAATTGCACTCGACGACCAGGTTCGAATCGGGCTGCCCTGGATTGAGGCGTTGTTGCTCCCGGACCCCAACCCAATAGCGAACAGCACCTTCCTTCTGTCCCCGTGGCTGATCAGAACTCGTACCCAGGCGGACGACGCCGGCCTGCTCCCCGAGTGGCAGCGCGTAGTAGACGCCCTCGTCGTCGCCGGAGTGAGCAGTCTCGCGCCCTTCTCCGAATAACGGTCTGCACCTATCGCTTTGCGGCAGCCGAGGAGCGCTCACCTATCGTCGAATCCCCGGCTGAGATACGGGCGTGATGCGTCCCCCTGGGGTGCCGGAGACGCTCATGACGTTGCTCACTCGTCGACAACCGAGGTCCGGAACTATGAGCTGAGCCCCTCCGGTTGGTCCAGATCCGGAGGTCACTCGCTTCCCTCCGTACCACAAGCCCCCAAGATCACCGCCTTGTCATGCGAACTATCGTGGGAGCGTCCAATTCCGTTGCACCACACAACCCTCATCGCTTGGTTAGCAGCTGTGCGCACCGACGTGCTTGATCAGGGCAGTCGGCACACACTTGCCATCGATGGCGCTAACTGACGACGCGATGTTTGGGTGAAGTCGGCTCCTCCGCGTCATTCGTAGCGGCCAGGGCAACATTGCTCGAGCCACTGGCGTCCCCTGCGGGGTCCGGTCTGGAAGGTGATGGCGGTTCCGCATTACCGGACTGGCCATCTGCGGATCGTTGCTTCACCGAACGCCGGGCCGCCGCGATTGCTTTCCGGACTTGAGCCTCCGGGACATCTAGCAGGCGCGCCACCATGGATCGGTCACCTAGGTCGGCACCCTCGAGTACGGCCTTGTCCAGTCGTGCCTCCGCGTCCGCCAGCGAGGCGCGGACCTCGTCCACCGCTTGCTGCTCGGACTGCCAACGTTGCACCACGGTGAGCACGCGCTCGTGCTCTTCGAGCAGCCGGGCTTCCAACTCGGTCCGCCTTTTGGCCATTGCCTCATCTCCGCTCCGGCCCGACCGTCGGACCACGGTGCCGTTGCTACCCGGCACGAGTGTGAATGGTCCTGGGGGTGGCGACGAGGCCTTGCAGCCCGTGCCCTGAACCGAATGGTGGAACCGTTCGCCCCCGAGCCGAGGCGGTTGCCCACAACCCGCCAGCGTCACGACCTAGATGGGGTATCGCCCCGGTGGTGCATCGCCGGGATGGGGACAACCGCGTTGCCGGTCGCCAGCTCGTGTGGACAAGCCCCATAAGAGTCGGGTGGGGCGTTGCCCACAATCGCAAACGCCCGGCCCACCGCCAGCCGCGCAGCCAGCAACCTTGCAGCTGCGGCCCAGTCCCAGGTCAGCCAGCATCGTCAACCTCAGCGCACCACCCGGGACACCGACCCGGCCCCATCTGCCTGACCGGCCAGCAGCATCACCACCCCCGCACATCCGCAGCACGTGCCACATGGACCAGCCCGCCCGCCAACCAACCCCACCCCCTACTACCCAGTACTACAGACACTTGCATCTTTCGATGAACGGGCAAACCCGGTGTGTATGTTCGCCATCAGTGGCACCCGAACACACCTCTGCGAAGACGGCTTGAGATGCTGTCGATCGGCAAGATCGGGGCAGGCGCTGGTCACGAGTACCTGTCCAAAGGCGTCACCAAGGACTCGATGGAGTACTACGGCGGCAAGGGTGAGCGGTGCGGCCGCTGGACCGGGGCCGAGGCCGAGAAACTCGGATTGGTCGGCGAGATCGACCCCGAAAGCGACGCCATGGAGGCCCTCTACGGCCGAGGCGAAACACCCGAGGGCGTCCAGATGGGTGCCCGGTGGGCGACCTACAAGACCTGGACCGAGCGGGCCGAGGACCGGATTCGTGGACTGGCCGAGCCGACCGCCGAGAAGGTCGCGACGATTCGCAAGGAGGAGGCCATGCGGGGATCGCGCCGGCCCTGCGCCGCATACGACCTCACCTTCAGTCCGCCAAAGTCGGTGTCGGCCCTTTGGGCGATCGGTGACAGCGAGGTCATGAGCGCAGTTGAGGCCGCCCATGATGCTGCGATCACCTCGGTCATCGACTGGATCGAACGCGAAGCTGCGTGGACACGAACCGGCCGAAACGGGGTGAACCACGAGCGCGTCGAGGGGCTGATCGTGTCTCGCTGGCAGCACCGCACCAGCCGGTCGGGCGACCCGCAACTCCACACCCATTGCGCCGTGCTGAACAAAGGACGCATCGAGGGCGACGAGAAATGGCGGGCGCTGGACGGCCAGGCCATCTACGCATCATCGGCGGTAGGCAACGCCCGCTACCTGGCAGCGCTCGAATCGGAGCTGACCGACCGACTCGGGGTCGAGTGGTCGGCACCCACCGGCGCCGCCCGGGAGATCGTCGGGATCCCCGCCGAGCTCCGGAGCCTGTGGTCCAAACGTGCCGCGGACATCGCCTCTGCGGTGCGCGACGAGGTCGGGAGCCCGGAGGGTCGAGGCAGGGCTCTTCATTCGGGTCGCACCTATCACCGCATGATGCAGGGTGTCCGGCTGCGTACCCGGGCGCCCAAACCCGACGGGCCCGCACCCCACCCCGACGAGCTGCGGGCCGGGTGGGAAGCGGAGATGGCCCAAGCTGGTTTCGACGGCGACGGCATCCTTGGTCACACCCTGGCGCCACGCGAACACGTTGGCGCCGACGGTGTAGACGTCGATCAGGCGATCAGCCGGGTGTTCGATGCGCTCCACCGGCAGTCGTCAACGTGGTCGACCTGGGGCGTGGAAGCAGCCGTGCGGATGCACCTGCCCGCCGCCCTCTTGGACGCCGAACACAACCACCCCGACCGGGTGCTACGCCCAGACCAGGCCGAACAGGACGAGATCGTGGCCCGCCTGGTGGACGACCTCACCGGCCAGATGGTGAACGTGACCAACACCGTGATCCACCCCAACGGACCCACCGGCATGCACCGGTGGACCTCCAACCGGCTCCTTGCCGCCGAAGCGGAGCTGCTCGAGGCCGCCCACACCGGGACCGTGTTCGTTCCGCCCGCCGGTGACGTCGTGCCCGAGTTCGGTGGGCAGCTGAGCGTCAGCCAGCGTGCCGCTGCGCTCGGCGTGTCGACGTCCACCCGGCAGTTGGATGTGTTGGTCGGCCCCGCTGGATCCGGCAAGACCACCACGATGAGGGCGCTTGCCGACCACTGGCGCACCAACGGAAGCCGGGTGCTGGGCCTTGCGACATCCCAGGTAGCGGCCGATCAGCTCGCCGAAGCGGCCGGGATCGATGCCGAGAACACCGCCCGCTGGTTCGCAACCGCCAACAGGAGGTGCCACACCTATGGCGCCGATCCCTCTGACCCGGCCCAGTGGGCTACCTGGGGCGCACAACTCGCACCCGGAACCCTGATCATCGTCGACGAGGCCGCCATGGTCCCGACCCTCGACCTCCAGCGCATCCAACAGGCCGCAGCCGTTGCCGGGTGCAAGGTCCTCGCCGTCGGCGATCCGTTGCAGTTGGATGCACCCGGCGCCGGTGGTGCGTTCGGGCTGATGGTGTCAGACGACCGGATCAACGCCCTCCACCTCGAGGAGATCCACCGATTCCAGCACGCGTGGGAGCGCGAGGCGTCCANNNATCGACGCGTGGATCGCTGATCAGGGCCGACACGAAACGGTCATGGTCACCCAAACCAACGACCAGGCGTCAGCGCTCGCCCGTGCGGCCCGCGAGCACCTCATCGGCCGGGGAACGGTCAACGCACACCACCAGGTGGTGCTGCGTGACGGCAACGAGGCCGGCACAGGCGACATGGTGCGCACCCGACGTAACGACCGCGAGATCACCGCTGGACAACGTGGGTTCGTCCGCAACCGGGACACCTGGACCGTCCGACGTGTCCATCGGGATGGGTCGCTCACCGTGCGCTCGCAGAACGGCGGAGCCAAAGCTCGGCTTCCTCGTGCCTACGTGGACGCTCACGTCGAGCTTGCCTACGCCGGCACCGCCCACGCCGTTCAAGGCAGAACGGTCGACGCGGCGCACCTGCTGTGCGATCCAAACGTGAGCCGCGAGGCCCTTTACGTTGCGCTGACGCGGGGTCGTGCGGCGAACAGTGCGTGGGTGATCACCGACAGCACCGATCATCCCGAGTGGATCGATGGCGAACCGGCGACCACCGCCGAGGCGGCCCTTCACATGGCGATCGAGCGAGCGCCGGAAGCGCAGAGCGCTACCCAGGCTCTGCGCGACGCTGTCGATCCGCACTCCCTGCGAGCGGCCCTGCCCGCCTGGCAACACCACCTCCACCACGACGTGCACACGAGCACCGTCGACGCGCTTGCCTGCGCCGGGTTGGATATCGGCGAGCCACCCTCCGCCCTGGTCGGCGCGATCAGGGACCGCTACACCCGCACCGGTGTCTCCCCTCAGACGACCGTCGCGCAGATCACTCAGGCATCGCTCGACGGTGCGAACGACCCGTGGGCCGTCCTCACCGCACGCGC